>Ga0066685_10000121_pt1 | contig 19612 bp, 13 predicted proteins | sample GraSoiAngelo_134_FD_62305 | JGI IMG/M metagenome (GOLD analysis project Ga0066685, IMG submission 62305) | Grasslands soil microbial communities from the Angelo Coastal Reserve, California, USA - 14_0929_05_30cm | ecosystem: Environmental > Terrestrial > Soil > Grasslands | place: USA...
CAAATTCCCGGCACTGGCCGCAAGCGGCCAAATGCGCTCGTGCTGCTTCCGGTAGCGGTGCCAGACCGTCCTGCTCGACTACGAGTTCCACGTCCTTACACTGCATGGTCCTTCACTCCGCTGAAGCCGGCGCTGGAAGACTGCCCCAGGCCGCCGCTCTCAAATCGTTTGCGCGCAAATCACCCCTGTCCCGCCGCGAAGTCGCTTACCCCACCCTCGAATTGCACACATTGTAGCTCAATCATCATGCGCCGTATGGGTTTTCGCCGCGTGGCGTTCCTGCCGGGCCTGCTGGCGTACCTCTTCTTGGAGCAGGTCCCGCAGCCGTGTGCGCGCTTTATGCAATTGCGACTTCGAATTCCCCACCGAGCATCCCATGATGTCCGCAATCTCGTTGTGCTCGTAGCCCTGTACGTCGTGCAATACAAACACGGTCCGGTAACCCGGCGGCAACTTTTCAACTGAACGTTCCAGATTGACCCGGTCCACGGCGCCGCTCAAGCGCAAATCCGGCGCACCAATGTCTTTCCTGGGGCCGCCCATTTCATCGTCGGGATCCGTCGTTTCTTCGAGCGAGGCCAATGGGAGCGACTTCTTGCGCAACCGCATCAGCACCACATTGACCGTCATGCGATGCAGCCAGGTCGAAAAGGCCGACTCACCACGGAAAGTCCCAATCTTGCGAAAGAGCTGCAGGAAAGCTTCCTGCATCAGATCCTCCGCATCGGAGGGGTTATTCACCATGCGCAGGCACAAGGCGTAGACGCGGCGGCTATGCAAGTGGTACAAAAATTCAAAAGCCGCGGCATCCCCGGCCTGAGCCAGACGGATGGCTTCCGCTTCAGTCACCGGTTTGGTGGACTGTAGAGAGGTCGGCGCTTTGGGATCGCTTGGTCGGTTTCGAGCCAACGGTCCAATAGCGGCGCATCCACCAGTTCGGATGCGCCGAATACCCCCTTGAGTTGTCCTGGCACAAACCCGCAGGACTTAAACGGACACCCAGTCATTCCCAGGGTGAGTCTCCCGGATCCTTGCGGGCCAGCAGGTTTGATCATTCTCCCGCGATCGCGGTCATTCGTCCATGGCGGATCATGTGCTGCCGGGACGGGAGTTCGGCTTCCTCAGATTGTTGGCGAACGGTGTTTTCGAACGCCCCCAGCTGGCTTTCGGGCAGTACAATCAAGAAAGACTTGAGCACCACTATGGCCTCTCGCAAGCACGTATTCAGGTCGTAGTGGTCCGCGTCCACCTCAGCCCACATTTTCTTGGGATTCAAGGAGTTTCGTTCGGCGAGGTCATCGGCGGCGTGGCGAAATCCCTTGGCAAGATCCTCAACCATTTCCTCCAAAGTGCTTACCTTATGAAGGAACTGCAGTCTTTGGGAAAACAGCACGTGGTTGAGCAGGGCGCTCATGCGCGCCGATCGCTGGGCTCGTGCTCCCTGAAAGTTCGCAGCATCGAGTGCCGCGGCGTTGGGGATGGTTCCGTAATGTTTGGCGTGCTCGGCCAGAGCACGCAGCAAGCCAGTGAGCTCCCGGGTCAGCAGCTTACAGAGGCCCGAAGTTATGCCCACCGCCTGGAGAGACTTGCCGGCATGTCCCAGTTGTCGCAGTTCGATAGCCTCATCCAGCGACACGCTCAACATGGCGTAGCTGCATTCGAGTTCGTAGACTTGCTTGTGGAAAACCTGTGATTTTTCTTGGGGTAGCCAGGCTCGCCAATCGTCTTTGACAGACATTCCGCGGGGAAGGGAGCGGACAGCGTCTTTCACAGGAGTTCTCCGATGAGCCAGATGTGCGAGTATAGCAAAAACCATCCGGCAAACCATAAGTTTCTTCGCGCGCAACGCTCGTAGTTCAAGACTTTTTACGGAGAGCAAAGGGAAGGCCACCGGGCTTCGGCGTGCCAGCTATGCTCTTTGCGCACGAGGAATGCCGGGGGGTGTTCCTTGCTCCGGGATGAGGCGCGCCCTTATACTCGGACTCCATCACTTCTCTCGGAAAGGATTCTCCCTTTGCAATTCGAGCCGCGCGATCAGTTTGAACAGCGCCAAAAGAAACTCGAACAGATCCAGGCTTTGGGGTACGACCCCTATCCGCGGGAATTTCGCTGGACGGACACACCCGCCGCATTGGTGGAGCAGTACAGTCAGACCCCCGGCGCGGAGTTAGAGACGATGAACAAGGAGGTGCGGGTCGCCGGCCGGATGGTGTCGTTCCGGCTGATGGGGAAGGCGGGCTTTGCGCACCTGCAAGGAGCTGGCAAGCGTATTCAGATCTACGTAAAGAAAGATGTCGTCGGCGAACCGGGATTCCAACTGTTTCATCTGCTGGACCTGGGCGATTCGATCGGCGTCGAAGGGCACCTGTTTCGAACCAAGACCAATGAGTTGTCTATTTGGGTCAAGAAGATTTTCTTCCTTTCGAAAGCGCTGCTGCCGCTGCCGGAAAAATGGCATGGCCTGTCGGACGTCGAGGTGCGCTATCGCCAGCGGTATCTGGACCTCATCGCCAATGCAGAGTCGCGGCAGGTGTTCGTAACGCGCGCGCGAATCATCCAAGAATTGCGGCGGTTCTTTGATGCGCGAGGGTACATCGAAGTCGAAACGCCGATGATGCATCCCATCCCCGGAGGTGCCGCCGCGCGGCCGTTTATAACCCACCACAACACGCTGGACATTGATTTGTATCTGCGCATCGCGCCGGAGCTCTATCTCAAGAGATTGACGGTCGGGGGCTTCGACCGTGTTTACGAGATCAACCGCAATTTCCGCAACGAAGGCATTTCCACGCAGCACAATCCCGAATTCACCATGCTGGAGTTCTACGAAGCCTACAGCAATTATCGCGACTTGATGGACATGAACGAGCAGATGTTTCGGCTGCTGGCCGAGAACATTACCGGCTCAACCACGGTGAAATACGGTGACGCCGAGCTTGATTTTTCGAAGATGCAACGGCTCTCGATGCGCGAAGCGATCGGCAAGTATTGGCCCGCGGGTGCGGGCCAGGCGCCCACACGGGAAAAACTGGCCGCGCCGGGCGGCGCACAGGAAGCCACAAATCGCTATAACCTGTGGGCCAAGGGAGCCGGTGCGCCCTACGCGGCGGCCAAGGGCCCCCTCCAGGACGGCCAATGGACGGGCCTTCTTTTCGAGACCATGGCAGAAGACCAGCTGGTCCAGCCCACCATCCTTTACGACTTTCCGACGGATATCTCACCGCTTTCAAAACAAAAGCCGGAAGATCCCTCGCTGACGGAACGATTCGAAATTTACGTTGCGGGCATGGAAGTGGCGAACGGCTTCTCCGAGTTGAACGACCCCGTCGAGCAAGAGCGGCGCTTTCTTAAGCAGATCGCCCGAGGCGGCGACGAAGCTCCCAAGCAGCTCGACGCGGATTATATTCGCGCCCTCTGCCATGGCATGCCCCCCACAGCCGGCGAAGGCATCGGCATTGACAGACTGACCATGCTGCTGACGGATTCGCCCTCGATCCGCGACGTCATCTTCTTCCCCTTGTTGCGTCCGGAAAGCGGCGAATCATCTTCCGAAGCGCACCGCGCCTAACGTATTCTTCCAACCACCATGCGATTCGAATGGTTCGTGGCCCAGCGCTATCTGCGGTCTCCGTACCGGCCGGCAGTCCTGCGGCTGGTCACGCTTTTTTCCATGATCGGGGTGGCCGCGGGGGTGGCCACCCTGGTGATCGCGCTCTCCATGAATACCGGTTTCCGCGAGACGCTGCAAGACCGGCTGCTCGGCGTGACCGCCCATGTCTCCTTAACGCGACCGGGCAGCGGCGGAATCAAAAACTACGAGGAACTGGCCACCCAGCTCGCCCGAGGGGCGGGCGTGCGCTCCGTCACACCGGCAGTCTACCAGACAGTGTTGCTTTCCTTCGCGGGACAAGCACGAGGGGTGGTCACCAAAGGCATCGATCCCGAGCGGGAGCGAAAAAGCGACCAAGCATTGCAACGCATCGCCGCCGGAAGCTTGGACTTTTCTGCGGACGCGGAGGGCATCGAAGCGCTGCTCATCGGGAAACAGATTGCCGAGGAGTGGAAGGTTTCTCCGGGTGATTACGTGACGCTCACAAGTCCCCAGGGACGATTGACACCCTACGGATTGACGCCGCGGACACGGCGGTTTCGTGTTGCCGGAGTTTTCGATTCCGGGTTTTACGATTACGACGAGAATTGGTGTTTCATGACGCTGGCCGCCGCGCAGGGGCTCTCCGGCGCGGGGGACGCTGTCAACGTCCTCGAGTTCCGACTGCATCAGCCGGAACTGGCGGGCGAAATTGCCGAACAGGTCCGGCAAGCCGCCGGGCCGGGCTTTTCAACGACCACGTGGATGGAAGAGAACCGCGCGCTGTTCCGGGCCTTGAGGCTGGAAAAGCTGGTCACTGCGATTTTCATCGGTCTGATTACTTTCGTCGCCGGTCTCAACATTCTGGTGGTTCTTTCCATGACCGTCACCGACAAAGCACGCGACATCGCCGTGCTGCGGTCTATGGGCGCGCGCCGCGAGCAGATTCGGACGATTTTTCTTTGGCAGGGAATCAGCATCGGAGCCCTGGGCACGCTGATTGGCCTGGTGGCCGGCTATACCTTCTCCTGGGTGGCGGGTAGCTACCATCTGATTCCTCTCGATCCGCAGGTGTACGCCATTCCTTATGTGCCTTTTCATCCGAGTGTTCTCGATGGCCTGTGGATCACTACGGTGGCCATGGGAATCTCGATCGCCGCAACGATCTTGCCGGCTCGCGCTGCCGTGCGGCTCCTGCCGGTGGAAGTCCTGCGGTATGAATGAAGTGTGGGAGCGCCTGAGCTAGTGATATTCCGTGAGCAATTTGGCGCGAGATTTGCTCCTAGCAAGAGAGAGAGGCAGGGCGGTCGGGGCGGGGCGCGTGCCTGGAGCGTCGGCCGCCGCAAAACCTGCCCCAAGCTGTTGAAAACAGAAAGATTATAAGTGTTTCAGTTTGACCCAAAATTGCCCACTTTCGGGTAGGCAAGGGACTGGCGGAAATAGGAAACAGTTTGGGTAAACGGACGCACACTACGGCACGGCACGGGGATTGTGGCACCAGCATCTAATTAGGGTGGCAGGACGGCGCGCGATGACGCCCGAAGGCCGGCAGCAGAATGACCCAGCACACACAATTCGCGAGCGGAGTAGCCACCGAGGATCCGCGGAACGTCGCCGTGGTTCTGGAATCGCGCGGCCTTCAGAAGACCTATGGTAGCGGCGAGAAAAGCATCTGCGTTCTGGCGGATGCCAACTTGAGTTTGCGGCGGGGAGAGATGGTCGCCATCGTGGCGCCATCGGGAGCCGGCAAAAGTACTTTGTTGCATTTGCTGGCCGCGCTAGACACGCCAACGAGCGGTACAGTATACTTCGCAACGAAAGCCATTGAATCGATTCACGATGGGGCGCTGGCGGAATTTCGGAATCGTGCCATTGGATTCTTGTGGCAGCGCCACCAGTTGTTGCCGGATTTCACGGCCGCTGAGAACGTCGCCATGCCGCTGCTGGTGCGCGGCGAAAATCTTGCTTCCGCGCTGGGGATGGCGCGGAAGTGGCTCGCGGAGGTTGGCTTGGAAAATCGGGCTGATCACCGCGCAGGGGAACTCTCCGGAGGGGAACAGCAGCGCGTCGCGATTGCCCGGGCGCTCGTCACCGGGCCGTCAGTGCTGCTGGCAGATGAACCTACCGGAGATTTGGACGAACAGAATGCTTGGGCCGTGTTCGAGTTGCTGGAACGGCTGCACCGCACGCACCAGTTGACGTCGCTGATCGCGACGCACAACCTGGCGCTCGCCGCGCGGTGTGACCGGATACTGGTGCTGGAGCATGGCGTGCTGCGAACTCCCGAGGCTGCGGCCACGGCGAGCGGGACCCTAGGGGGAGAAGCGAGCTAACGTGTTCGAACGTTATACAGAGAAAGCGCGACGCGTCATATTTTTCGCCAGGTACGAAGCCAGCCAGTATGGCAGCCCGTACATCGAGACCGAGCATCTGCTGCTCGGCTTGATGCGCGAGGACAAAGCCCTGGCCAACCGTTTCCTGCGGCAGCAAGGCTCGATCGAATCGATACGAAAAGAGATTGAAGCCCGCATCACCATCCGCGAGCGCATCTCCACGTCGGTCGAAGTGCCGCTCAGCGCGGAGTGCAAGCGCATCCTCAACATGGCGGCCGAAGAAGCGGAACGTCTCGGTCACAAACACGTCGGCACCGAGCATCTTCTTCTGGGCATCCTGCGTGAAGAAAAGTGCTTCGGCGCGGAGATTTTGATGGAGCGTGGTCTGCGGCTTTCCACGTTACGGGAAGAGCTGGCGCGCACGTCCGGTGAAAAAACGGCGGCGCGGCCAAAGGAAACATCTTTGCTCGCGGAATTCAGCCGCGACCTTACGCAAGCGGCGTCGGAAGGCTCGCTCGATCCGCTGGTCGGCCGCGAAAACGAAGTCGAACGCGTCATTCAAATTCTGTGCCGCCGCACCAAGAACAATCCGGTTTTGATCGGCGAGCCCGGCGTAGGCAAGACCGCCATCGTCGAAGGCTTGGCGCAGCGCATTTCCGATGGCGATGTTCCCCCGTTCTTAGCGGACAAGCGCATCCTTTCCCTGGATCTTTCTTTGATCGTGGCGGGCACGAAATACCGCGGCCAGTTTGAAGAGCGGCTGAAGACCATCATGAAGGAATTGATGGAGAGCCAGAACTCCATCGTATTTATCGACGAGCTGCATACGCTGGTGGGCGCAGGGTCTGCCGAAGGCTCGCTCGACGCCGCCAACATCTTGAAACCCGCGCTCTCACGCGGAGAGATTCAGTGCATTGGCGCCACTACGCCGGGCGAATACCGCAAGTCGGTGGAGAAAGATCGCTCGCTGGAGCGCCGCTTCCAGTCCGTGAAAGTTCCCGCACCGGACGAAGAGCAAGCGGTGCAGGTGATCCAGGGTGTTCGCGAGCGCTACGAAAAATTCCACGCCGTCAGCTACACGGACGAAGCGCTGCGCTACTCCGTCTATCTTTCCAACCGTTACATCCCCGACCGTTTTCTTCCCGACAAAGCCATCGACCTGATTGACGAAGCCGGCGCGCGCGTGAAGCTGCGCCAGGCCACCGTTCCCGAAGAAGTCGGCGAAGTGCAGAAGCGCGTGAAATTCATCACCCACCGGATGGAAACAGCCATCGCCAATCACGAATTCGAAAAGGCGCGTTTCTATTCCGAGGAAGAGCGCAAGGAAAAAGAAAACCTGCGGGGGTTGCGCGAACGTTTCAAATTGGACGACGCCTCGACGGGCATCGTGACTCGCGAAGACATTGAAGAGGTCGTTTCGCGCTGGACGGGCATCGGGGTGACTTCCATCAAGGAAGACGAACAACAAAAACTTCTGCGCATCGAGCCGGAACTGCACAAGCGCGTCATCAGCCAGGACAAGGCCATTACCGCGCTGGCGCGCGCCATTCGCCGCAGCCGTGCCGGTCTCAAGTCGCCTTTGCGGCCGGTGGGCTGCTTCTTTTTCCTGGGGCCGACAGGCGTCGGCAAGACGGAAGTGGCCCGGCGGCTGGCGGAGTTTTTGTTCGGTTCGGAGAAATCGCTGGTTCGCTTCGATATGTCGGAGTTCATGGAGAAACACTCCGTCTCGAAGCTGATCGGCGCGCCTCCCGGGTACGTGGGCTACGAAGAAGGCGGGCAATTAACGGAACGCGTCCGCCGGACGCCTTACTCGGTCATCCTGCTCGACGAAATTGAGAAGGCCCATCCGGACGTCTTTAATATATTGTTGCAGGTGTTCGAAGACGGGCAGCTGACCGACGGGCTCGGCAATACCGTGGATTTCCGGAACACGATCATCATCATGACCTCCAATCTAGGTGCGCGTCACCTGCAAAAGCGCACCACCATGGGCTTCCAGTCCGGCGCTGATGAAGCCGGGCAGAAAAGCATGGAAGATATGGTAATGAACGAAGTTAAGCGGGCGTTCAATCCGGAGTTTTTGAACCGGCTGGACGAAGTGATTATTTTCAATCCGCTCGGCGACGAAGATCTGCTCCGCATCATCGATTTGCTGGTGGGCCAGTTGAACGACACGCTGATTCACCGGCAGGTGCAGATTGTGGTATCACCGGAAGCACGACAGTGGATCCTCGAGAAAACGTGTGCGGACCGCAGCTATGGGGCACGTCCGCTCCGCCGGGCTTTGCAGAAGTATGTCGAGGACCCGCTCTCCGAGGCGCTGATCCAGGGTGGAATTCAACGGCCGGCGACTCTGCAGATCTACGTCGCCGGGGAAGGCCTGTCGTTCCGTCCCGTCGGTGAGGCAACCCCGGTCGTCCACTAGCGAATCTGACACAACGCACGGCCGGCCCACACCGGGTCCGGCGGGAGAAAAACAAGTTGAGTTTGGGGGCGCGGCCTTGACGACCTCAGCGGCCGCTCAAAGAAGAGTTTGTTCGCCGTGTGGATTTTTTGCGCCTCGAGTGACGTGGATAATTGCCATGGTGTTCCTTTTGGCGATCGCGTCACCGGCAGCCAGGCGGGAAGATTCCCGCGCGGATGCCTCCTCATCAGCACGCCCCTATTTGTCGTCCCCTTCCTTTGATGATGCCACCGGCAAAGACGTCCGGGAGGACCGTTCCGCCGCCGATCCGCAGGCTGCCAGTCAACAACAACAACAACAACAACAACAACAACAACAGTTGCTCGTTGAGCGCATCGATTTCATCGGCAATCGCCGCGTGCGCAGCGACACGCTGAAAGCGCGCATCTTCAGCCGCGACGGGGATGTCTACAATGAAGAGACCCTGCGCCGTGATTTTCAAGCGCTGTGGAACACGCAATTCTTCGAGGACGTAAAGCTCCGCGTGGAAGATTCTCCCAATCGCGCAGGCGGCAAAATCATCATCTTTGAGGTGAAGGAACGCCCGCAGATCCGCCGTATCCGCTACGACGGCATCCACTCCGTTTCCGAATCGGATATTCTCGACCGCTTCAAGGAGCGCAAGGTCGGTCTGAGCGTGGAAAGCCAGTTCGATCCCACGAAAATCAAGAAAGCAGAAGTCGTGCTAAAGGAATTGCTGGGCGAACACGGCCGGCAGTTCGCCAAGGTAACTCCGCAGTACGAGCGCATTGCTTCCAGCAATGCCGTCATTCTCGTTTTCAAGATCGAGGAAGGCCCGAAAGTCAAGGTCGGCAAGATCAAATTCACCGGAAACCACGCTTTCAGCGACCGCAAGTTGATTCGTGCCATGCGTCACGACCGGCCCTACTCGATTCCTCTCTACTTCTGGTATATCCCGGTGCTCACGAAGACGTACGACCGCGAGAAATTGAGCGAGGATCTGGAAGTCGGTGTGCGCGGCCTGTATCGCGACAATGGCTACTTCAAGGTGTCCGTCGGCGAACCGATTCTCGAGAACATGGACACCGAAGGTTATCGCCTCGGTGTTCCCCTGGTCATGGGACGCAGCCACGGCAAGGCCGTCAATATCACCATCCCCATCGAAGAAGGCGAGCGCTACCACATGGGCGCGCTGAAGATCGTCAGCGCCGACCCGGACAAGGCGCTGTCCCTCAAGGTCGAGGCCCTGAAAAGCGCTTTCCCCCTCAAACAGGGCGACCTCTTCTCCACCGAAAAGGTTCGCAAGGCCCTGGAGACCTACGGCAAGATCTACGGCGAATACGGATTTATCGATTTCACTCCCGAACCGGAAACGGAAATCGACGAGGAAAAGAAAATCATCAACCTGACGCTCAAGTTCGACGAACAGAAGCAGTATTTCGTCAGGCGCATCGACTTCAGCGGGAACACCACCACGCGCGACAAAGTAATTCGCCGCGAGCTGATGATCGATGAAGGCCAGCTTTTCAACAAACGTCTCTGGGAGCTCAGCATCCTGCGCCTCAATCAGCTGGATTACTTCGACAAGATCGAAGCGGACAAAGCCGCGGAGATCAAGCGCAACAACAAAGAAGGCACGGTAGACATCAACCTCAAGCTGAAGGAAAAGGGCAAACAGTCGATCGGCTTGCAGGGCGGTGTCAGCGGCCTGGCCGGCAGCTTCATCGGCCTCACCTACCAGACCAACAACTTCCTCGGTCTTGGCGAAACTTTGACGTTTTCGGCGCAGTTTGGCGATCTTTCCCGCAGTTTCCTTTTCGGATTTACCGAGCCCTATCTCTTTGATCGGCCCATTTCTTCCGGTTTCACAATTTTCTCCAGCCGTTATAAATTTGACCAAGCCAGACAGGCCGCACTCCTGACCGGCCAGTCCGTCAGCATTAACCCGCAATTCGTTCAGAACTACAATCAGGACAGCACCGGGTTCACGTTCTTCGCTAGCTATCCCGTCAGAAAGCTCTCGTTCACCCGAATCGGACTACAATATGGACTGACGCGGACCAACATTACAGCTTTTAACGATGCATCGAAGCTCTTGTTTACCCAGGTGCAGTTCCGCAGCATCGCCGGTCCGAGCGCGCTGAACGGAATCGTTTCGAGCACCATCACTCCCACCATCACCTATAACACCGTCAACAACCCGATCAATCCCACCGGCGGAAAGAGCTACTTCTATTCGCTTGGATTTTCCGGGCTCGGCGGCAACGTCAAGAGCATCACCAATGTGGTCGATTGGAAGTATTACCATCCGGTGAATAAACACCGCAATATTTTGGGTTTTCACGCCTCTGGCGCGTTTACCACCGGTTATGGAGGCGGGGAACCGCCTCCCTACAGCCGTTTCTATATGGGCGGGGAGTCCGACATCCGCGGTTTTGACATCCGCTCCATTACCCCGGTCACCTTTATCCCCGTCGCGACGACACAGCAGTTTACCTACACCTGCAACACCTGCCTTAACGGCTTTGGCGGGCCGACCCAGCGAGCCGTCAACGTCCCGGTGCTCGGCTATACCATCACTTTTCCGGGGGGCGACACGCAGGGGTATGGCAACGTCGAGTACCGCATTCCCATCGTGGGCAGTACGGTACAAGCGGTGCTGTTTTTTGACGGCGGCACGAACGGCATCCTTCGCAAGAATGCCTTGCAGCTCGACAAGACCGGCTTCGACAACTTGACAACTCAATTTCCCACGGCGCAGCACGACATCAGCCTGACCCGGCAGCTGGGCATTTCACCGGGCACGAATTTTCGCTTGCGCGGTTCAACGGGCATCGAGTTCGTCGTGCAGTTGCCGATCATTCAGGCGCCTTTCCGGGTGTACTACGCCTATAACATCCATCGGTTGCATTCCCAGCTCTTGGCGCCCCAGGATTTCATAGAGGCCAGCGAGATTTGTGATCCCTCTCTGGGCGACAAGGGCTGTACGCTCGGGCGCCTCCCCGCCACGCTGCCGCCGGACGTGTGGAGGTTCCAGGTCCGCCCGACGATCGAGCAGCTTCTGAAAAACCCGGGGAGTCTCAACTATTTCGAGCCGGCGCGGACGTTCCGCTTCACCGTCAGCCGGACGTTCTAGGGTGTGACGATGATGGTGCTTTTCGACTTGGGAATACGGCGGCGCGAAACACTGCAAATGCGGGGGAGACAGTGGGTATGAAGTGGCATAAGAGTGCGAGAAACATCCTGCTGGCAGCGGCGTTCGCCAGCTTGGGGGTCAGCGGGTGCGGCAGCAAGAGCGCGGCCAACCAGGTGGTTGTCAGCGTGACAGGCACCGTGTCTGTCATGGTGCCGACGCAAACGCAGACCATCACCGCCACGGTCACGGGCGCGACCGATGTATCCGCGACCTTCGACTGTTCCTACACCACCACGCCCAACCCAACCACCACCACACCGAGCCCCAAGCCTTCGACTTCTGCGGAATGCACCACCGCCAATGGCGCCGTCGGGGTTCTCTCCAACATTCAGAATAGCAGCACAACGGTCTCTTCCACTGCCACGTTCACCGCTCCGGCGGTCTTTCCGGATCAGATCAAGCTCCCCAACGTGACCGTCACCATCACGGCCACCTCCAACGCCGACAAGAAGAAGACCGGCAAATTCAGTCTTACCTTTGATTCCGGCATTCGCGTTCATATCGTTCCCGCCACGGCAACGCTGGCGACCACTTCAACACAGCTGTTTCTCGCTGAGGATGTGAACGGCACGGTCATCGATCCCAGCCAGCTAACCTGGGGAGTGACTTTTGAAGTCACCGCCAAGACCAACAGCGCAGACTGCAGCACCGGGGCCAACACTTGCGGTTCCATCGATAAGACCGGACTTTATTCCGCTCCTGCGGCGGTGCCAGCGGCGGCGCCATCTTCTACGACCACCCCGGTGAATGCCGCAGGCATCGTCACGGTCTTTGCTTTCTCCAACGTGGATAATGCGCGTATCGCGCAGGCCGCCGTCACCATTGTCCAGGCAGGGAACATTACCTTCAGCGGTATTTCGCCATCCGTCGCGGCCCAGGGCGCTCTCCAGCAGGACATTTTCCTCGCCGCCACCAACGGCAACTCGCAGATGGGCGTTAGCCTTTTTGATTCATCTGGCAATCAGACTACCATTAATCCACAAACGCAGATCAAGGTGGTCTTTGCCGCGGGATCCACTTCTACGTCCATCGGCGCGCGGGTTCGTCTGAACGCGGACAATTTAAAGACCCCCGGGCACTACACGGTCGAAGTGACCAGCAGCAATTCTTCCGTCACCGTAACGGGTGGGCCGTTCCCGCTGGACATTGTCCCCGCGCACCCCACCATCGTGGGCTCCGCTCCTGGCAATTTCCAGGAAGCCGCGTTGGGGCAGACCAATGGCGTGCCGTTCTCACTCGACGGAGGTTTCTTTGGCCCCCCGGATGCCCCTACGGTGGCCACTAATTTCAACGGACAGACGGTGCTTACTAACCTCTCGCAGACCTCTTCCACTGCGCGTCGCCTCGCCGGTTCCCTCACCGTTCCGAGCGGCACCGGCCACACTGCTGGTTTATACCCATTGGGAGTGCAGTACACGACGTCACCAGGGCCCTTTAACGCTCCCACGCCGACAACTGCCTTTACCAACGTCGCGGTGATCCCGGATTATGGTGCATCGAATTCTTCGAATCCCAATCCACCGACCGACATCACCGCAGGATTTCCCGCTTTGCCCTTGGCCATGAACCCGCCCAGCGCAAACTCCAAAGTGTACGTGGGGCCCAACCCGCAGATTTCCTTTGGCCCGACTTCCGCGCCCAGTAGCATTGCTATCGACCGGACAGACAGCTTGGCCGTCGTGACCCTCGCTGGGGTGAGCTCGAATAACATCCAACTCATCGATCTGACCAGCGCCACGCCTACGGTGACGAGTCAGGTTTCCTCCGGAGGCAACGTCGCGACCGGTGTGGCCGTGGACGACCAGCTCATTTTTCAGACTCCCTCCCAGCTTAACGTTGCCGCGGTGGTGAATTACGCCAGCAGGTCGCTTTCCATTGTTTCTGTTCCCGCAGGTACTTCGCTGGGATCCGTGGATCTGAGCTGCGTGATTCCGCAATCCGATCCGGCCTGCCAGGCAGTTACCGAGCCGTTTCCGTACGCTGTGGGCATCGATCCGTTTGCGCATCGCGCGGTCGTGGCGTTTGCTTCCACAAACGTGGGGCTGGTCATCAATTTGGATCAGAAAGCAACCGTCCCCTGTCTCCCGAACCCCGCTTGGACTTTGCCCTACTGTCCCATCGCGTATGTCACGCTGAACACCGGCGCAAACCCACAAATCGCTTTCGAGCCCGGCGCGCGCCTCGCTTATGTCACTCCTGGCGGAGCGGGCCTGCTGTCTGCCGTGAACCTGGCCAATCCAACTGCCGGATCGGTCGATATTGTCAGCGCCACCCGCGCTTCTAATGTCGTCACCATAGCGACCAAAGAGTCCCACAATCTCCATCCCGGCAGTCCCGGGACCGTGCTCATTAGCGGACTGCCGCCAGGGACCACCAACAAAACTGATTTCAACGGGTCCTTTTCCGTCGGCGCCGTTCTTGATGCCACACATTTTCAATATTTCCAGGCCGACAAAGACGACACCACCAGCTGCGCGGCCTCCTGTCTCGCCAGTTCCGGGACTCCCTTCCTAACCTATACGATCTCGCCTTCGATCGTTGGCATTGCCTTTAATCCGGTGACGCGCCAGGCCATTCTCGCGGACCCCAACGTTACTTTCAGTCAGATTACGTATATCGATCCACAGAGCCAGTTGGTCAGCTCCATGAGCCTATTCGCGGAAGCCACCGGCCAGGTCGGCACCGGTGCGCCAGAATTGGGGGCCGAGACTGTGGCGTTCCAGCCTTTTTCCAATACTGCGGTCTCTTTCAATCCCCGAACGAACGAGGTCTCGCTGCTTGATCCTTCCCTCTTACAGCGTCCGGCCATCGTCACCACTGGTCAAACCGGGCTGGCCACCGTGTGCGTGGCGAATTGCACCCCACCCGCCACGCCTACAAACGTCACCATCCCGGGGGCCATCGCTGTGGCTTCAGCCAATAATCTGGTTTTGACCGTGAACTCTGGCAGCGGCACAATCACCGGCTTCCAACTTGGCACCATTAGACCCATTCACATTGAAACCGTCGAGACTCCTCCGATAGACGCTGGCAACGCTAATGTCACCATGCCTGCAAGCCTCAGTCCTGCCGTGAAGATCACCCTGGGCACAGCGCCAACCGCCGTCAGCGGCGTGAAGATTCTCGGCACGGGCTTTGACTCGGGCTCGCAAGTCCTGCTGGACGGCGTTGCCGTAGCCTCTACTGCATTGGGCAATTTTACGTTGGTTAGCGGCCGGGAAATCGATGTAACCATTCCCGTGTCCGTGCTCAATGCCGGCCCCCGCCACTATGCGCTCACCGTCGCCAACAGTTCGGGTGTCGGTTCGAATGTAACGGACTTCACCGTCCTTGAAGAAATTCCTCTGGCCCCCTGCAATGTCACCCCCACCACTCCGAATGGCACTCCTGCCGCTCCGGGCGGCGTGGCCATCGATGAAGTCAATAATCTCGCGGTGGTGACCAACACGGGCACGGGCTGCAACCAGGTTTCTGTCTTCAGCCTGAACCCCGCGAACATTCTTAATCAGACCGTCAAGACGATCGCCACCGGCGACACGCCCACCGGCGTGGCCGTTCTTCCCAGGCTTGCCTATACTGGGCAGGCCGCCGCAACCTCGGGCGTTGCCGTGGTCACCAACAATGGCGCAAACTCGGTCTCCGTTCTTGACCTGGTGAACGGCGTTCCGGTCCTGGACGCTTCCGGGAAAGCCATCACCGTGAATGTCGGCACTGCTCCGAGCGGCGTGGCCATCGATCAGGAAACCAATCTCGCGGTTATCGCCAACACCAGCTCGAACACCGTTTCCACCATTGATCTCACGCCGTTGACCGCCACTCCCATCGGCGCCATCACACCGACCAGCGTGGCTGTCGACCAGAACCCCATTGCCGTCGCCATTGACCCCGATCGCGGCACCAACGGCCGCGGCCTCGCCGTAGTAACTTGCCTGATACTCAACGGCGCTTCATCGCCGTTCGGTGCCCTGGATGCCGTCGACATCGGCGCCACCACGCCCATCCGGTCCACTTCCGGTTCAAGTTCTTTCCTCACCTCTACCCCGACCGGTGTAGTGTTTGATCCTTCGGTCTCGCCGGCGCTCTTTTATGCGGTTTCCACCCAAGGCAACGTGATCACGGTATTCAATCCGGACAGCGGCAGCACGCAGACCGTCAAGGTCGGCATCAATCCGAACGCCATCGCTTACAATTTCCAGGCCGGTACGGTGCTAACGGTTAATTCGCTGAGCAATACGATCTCCGTGGTGGATTCGCAGACCTTCGCGACCAAGGCAACTCTCGGTATTGGTTCGACTTCTAAATTTGCCGCGGCCATACAGACCTTTACAAACTTGGCGGTCATCGCCGATCAGGCCAACAACCGCGTGATGTTGTTCCCGCTGCCCCATTAAGCGGCAGCCGGATGGAACTCTCGATGCTCGCTCCGTCCTTACTGCCTCGGCCAGCTTGCTTTCCGATTGCGGGAAGGAAACCGCGTCGGCTATACTTCGAAGTTTGCAATACGCTCGTAAAGCCCGCTGGGAGCGGAATCAGTTTTGAGCCAAGCTGACTTGGCGCGGGTTCGCCCTGGTCTCTCGGTGGCGGACCATCACAAGGAGAAAAAAGTGAATTCTAGATTGTTGACCGTTTGGGGGGCACGAAGTATGTTGACTCGTACAGCTGCTCTGGCCGCCGCGTGCATTTTTGGCACCGGGGCCGCTTGGGCACAGGCACCCGCCGCGGCTGGTTCGTCCGCATCGGGCAAAGTCGGCGTCATCAACATTCGACAGGCCATCGTCACCACGGCGGAGGGCAAGCTGGCTTCCGCGGAGTTGCAATCGCAGTTCGCTTCCCGTCAGAACGAGATCGAGAATCTGAACAAGCAGATCAGTGATCTGCAGCAGCGTCTTCAGGCCGGCGCGAACAAGCTAAGCCAGGAAGAAGAGGCCCGCCTCAGGCAAGAGGGTCAGCGACGCGCGCAACGCCTCGATCGCATGAACACCGAATACCAAGAAGACGTAAATGCCGCGCAAGCCGACGTCATCGACCGTATCGGCCGCAAAATGGTGGACGTGCTGGACCGTTACGCCCGTGAAAACGGTTATTCCGTCGTTCTGGATTCCTCGGCGCAGAGCACTCCCATTCTCTATGCCTCCACGCAGATCGACGTCACGCAGGACATTATCCGCCTCTACGATCAGGCCTACCCGGTCAAGGCGGCAGCAGCCGCTCCGGCGAAGCCGGCGGCGGCAAAACCAGCGCAAACCACGTCTCAGCCGCCCGCTTCCAAGCCCTAGCGATCAGCTATTTTCTCGCTGACTTCGCCAAGACGCCTCCGGTCTCGTCGGGGGCGTTTTTTCCTTTGGGCGGCCACCTGGCTTTTAGCCCGGCTCTGGTCGGGGTGAAGCACCGCTTCGTCTTATTTCGGCGCAGCGCCCATAAGATAAAACGCTCGATTCCCCTCTGACCATCCGGTCAGGTTCCTGACGCGAACGGCCCTGTACCATTTCGGCGTTGCCTTCGCTCGCACCGAAGTCCTAATGTGGTGGTGTATTGGTCTTCTCCGTAGGGAACATGGAATCAATACTCGGTCTCCGCGCCGTTAAGCCCAGTTCCTCAGCTCTTGAGGGACCTGATACGTTCCGCGCACAGCAAGCGGAATCCGGCCTGCGGCAACTCATACGGCGTGAGTGGTGGCTGTGGTTCTCGGCCCTCTTCGTCGCCACGCTCTCGGCGCTGGCCTTGGCGCTCTCCTCATTTCCCTCGTTATTCCGACACCGCGAGCATTTTTACGAGATCCGTTCCGATCAGGCTCGTTGGGGAATCCTGTGCCTGCTTCTTCTTTTCAATGGCTGGATGCTCTACCGTCAATGGTCGTTCCGCCGCCAGCGAAAGCAGTTGAGCGGGCAGAACGCCGGTCGGGACGCCCACTCCGCTCAAATTTCGAGCCCCTCCGGCCTCGATCCTGTCACGGGCTTGCACACCCGAGCCTTCATTGAGCAGCAGCTGGGAAAAGAGATTGCCCGCGCACGGCGGCAGAATACGGCGCTAAGCCTGGCTACCGTTCATCTGGACGAGTTTGCGGATATCAACAGGCACTATGGTCAATCGGCAATGGACGAGGCCTTGAAAGAGCTTGCCCGTCGCTTGAAGAGGGCTTGTCGTGGCTCCGATTTTGCAGCCCGCCTGGCCAGCGACGATTTCCTGCTGGTGCTGCCGGAGTGCAATCTCGGTGAAGTCCAGGCCGTCTTGAACCGGCTCGGAGCTCTCGAAATGACCTGTTCCGGCCGCAAGATGACCATTGCCTACACCACCGGATGGGTGGACTATCAACCCGGCGACCTGCCTGCCGATTTGCTCAAGCGCGCCGCGCAGCTCCTGCACCTTTATGAAAACGCCGCCAAAGAAAGTTTCTCCTCGACGCTGGCACCCCATTGAGCCCGATCCTTCGCGGCTGCGCCGTTCGCCCATGGCTGCGAGGCTTCGCCGCTGATCACGAGCATAGCTAAGGTTTTTGGCTATTGCCAGGCAGGTCAGCGACCGCGCCGCCCGAAACGCGCGCTTGCTGGAGCAGGTAGCTTTCCCGTCAGCTTCCGGCTGGGGCCTGCAGCCACCTGATCGCTCGGCGCCAAGGGGCAGCGTCTCCGCTGCTCATCGGTGTCTGCAGCCACACCACCAGGCTGTGCCGCGCCATCGTCCAGCGACTCGGATGGCCTTCTGGGAGCTCCAGCGAGCCCATCGGAGGTATTTCCGTCGGGGTAAGCCAATACGGGCTCGCTCTTAGGAATGTTCGCTCGGTGACCGTACTCGGCGCGGGCCGCTCGGAGAGCGCACCGGTAACCGCCAGCTTCAGTAGCGTCCCGACCTGCTCCTGGGACGCCCTCATGGTTCTCAGGATTTCGCCCGCAAACCGGACAACTGCGGCTAGGAAGGCAACTTGAAGAAGGAGACTTCCCAGCGCATACCAATTGCTTTGCATCCACGTGGTGAATTCGCTCATGGCCTCACCTTGGACTGGGACATATCTAATTTACAACCTGGCTCCGGCGGGGAAAACTGGTGGGAAGTCCAGGAAACGGGCAGGTGCTTCCCTGGCCCTCGCGGCAGCTTCTTTCGAGGCCAGGCTTCCGCCCGGCTCGGCTGTCGCTGTTGACGCGACTTTCTGAGGCCGCCTTCACCTACTGGCGGGCTTCCGAGCGGGCCGGCCATCCAGGCGCGGTGCGAGCGGAGATTTTTTCTTCCCCTTTTCTACTTTCAATTTCTATGGCCCTCACATAGCTCGACTCCAGCATTCTTCAGGCCTCTTCTGTGAGTGAGACGCCGCACTCCGAGAAACAATGGCTTGGCCGCGTGCAGCTTGGCGGAAAGAACAATATGCTGGAATGCTATGGGGGGATACGGTAGGCTCCGCACCATGTACAAGCGGATCGTGGTTCTGGGGATCGGGGCGCTCTTATTTGTCTGGGGAGCCAGCTATCTCTTGGTTTATAGCCTGAACCAACAAGTGGTACGAGAGCGGGAGCGCCAGGACCGGGTTTACTGGAGCGCCTTTAACGCCATCGAGCAGTTCGGTGAACGTCCGGACACCGGCACCGAGCAGAAAGCAAAATCCGCATTGGCAGAGGCCCGCCAAAGAAGCCTGAACAAGGATCGCGTGAGAATTCTTCAAGATTATTTGGAGGACCTTGAACGTTGTTATCAAGGCGAGCGCGAATCCTGCAAGAAAGCAAGCAGTGATATGAATGAAGCCATTCGCGTGCCAAAGGTGAGCCTGTAGGTGGGTGGCCCCTCCATAAGAACGATGGGCTTTTGATTTTATGGCCTCTCGCTGGAGCGTCCCTTCATGTGTCTCTCGAGCGCTTTCATGACCAGGTGCAGCTTGATGGACCAGAACATAGCCGCGAGAGCAAGAGCGGACAGCAGCGCGCCGACCAGAATGCCTTCCTCCGCATAGTGTCCGGAATGGCGGACGGATTCCTGTATCACGTAGACCCCCGCCAAGAGGAATACGATCGACAAACAGACCACGAAATACTTCCCCGTTCTCATGTCCGGCGCTTCCCAATGGGAGTGAGAATCCTCATGTTAGA
>Ga0066685_10000126_pt1 | contig 19485 bp, 19 predicted proteins | sample GraSoiAngelo_134_FD_62305 | JGI IMG/M metagenome (GOLD analysis project Ga0066685, IMG submission 62305) | Grasslands soil microbial communities from the Angelo Coastal Reserve, California, USA - 14_0929_05_30cm | ecosystem: Environmental > Terrestrial > Soil > Grasslands | place: USA...
CGAGGGCAGCGGCCCGAGCGCGTCAGCGCATGGGGGCGGGGCCCCATGCGAGTAAGAAAAGTTGGCTCAATGAATCGATTCACCCGACCCGTCGGCGTCAGGCTCCACGAGCGGCAGATCCTCTTCACGCGTCGGCTGCTCGATGAGCAGCGGCGCGTCGAGACCCAACGCGTCGGCCATGTCCTCGACTCTCGGCAGGTCGGCGAGATCGTTCAATCCAAAGCGGATCAGGAACTCCTTCGTCGTCGCATAGAGGAACGGCCGTCCGACGACCTGCTTGCGGCCGACGATCTTGATCAGGTGGCGCTCCAGCAGCGTGTTCAGCACGCCCGACGTGTTCACGCCTCGAATCTCCGTGATCTCGAGCGCCGTAATCGGCTGCCGATACGCGATGACGGCGAGCGTCTCGAGCGACTGCACCGTCAGCTTCTGCGTCGTGCGCTCGTGGAACAGGCGCCGCACCCATTCGTGCAGATCGGTGCGCGTCACGATCTGATAGCCGCCGGCCACTTCCACCAACTGCAGTCCGCCGGGCCGCTCGTAATCGCGTTTCAGCTCCGCGAGCGCCGCCTCGATGTCTTCCCTCGGCTCGGTGTCGAGCAGCTTGTAGATCGCCTTCGGCGTGAGCGGTTCCGGTGACGCGAAGATCAGCGCCTCTATGATTGATTTGAGCTCCGCGCTGGCGCGCGTCGCCTGGTCCCTGTCCTCTTCAGCCATGATGAGTCTCCGGATCGCCGATCGGATGCGGCGCATCCGCCGGCCGCGCGCGCTTGTACACGCGAATGGGTCCGAACGTGCCCGACTGGAACACGCGAACGAGCTTCAGCCGGATCATCTCGAGGAGCGCGAGGAACGTGACGATGAGGCCGGCGCGATCGTCCACGTCCGCGAACAGATCCTCGAAGCCGCACGCCTCGGTTTCCGACAGCCGCGCGAGCAGCTGATCGATGCGCACTTCGACGGGAATCTGCTCCGGCGGCAGGAGAACTTTCGGCCGCAGCTTCGCGCGCTGGACGACCGCCTGAAACGCCGTGAGGAGGCTGAAGAGATCGACCTCGATCTCCGGCTCGTAGTCGTCGCCGGCAATCGCCGCCACGCGCTCGTCTGGACGCAGCCACTGCGCCGCGCGAAGCTGTTCGCGCTCGTGCAGCAGTCCTGCCGCCGCCTTGAACTTCTGATGTTCGAGGAGCCGGCGCACGAGCGCGTCGCGCGGATCGTCTTCCTCACCCTCGACCCCTGACGCGGTCTCTGGTCGGGGCAGCAGCATCTTCGACTTGATGTGGATCAGCGTCGCCGCCATGACGAGGAACTCGCCCGCGACGTCGAGGTTGAGCTCCTGCATCAGCTCGATCGTCGCAAGGTACTGCTGCGTGATCAGCGCGATTGGAATGTCGTGGATGCTCACCTCGTTCTTTCTGATGAGGTGCAGCAGCAGATCGAGCGGTCCCTCGAACATCTCGAGCTTGACGGGAAACGCGTCGGACGCCGATTCGAAATCGGGATGCGGCTGGCTCATTTGTAAGAGATCTTCACGGCATCACGCACTCGCGTCATCGTCTCCTCGGCGACGCGCCGCGCGCGGCTCGAGCCGTCGAACAGAATCTGCTTCAGCCGATCCGGTTTCGCGAGGACGCCGGCCCGCCGCTCACGGATCGGATCCAGATGCGCGTTCAGCGCGTCGGCGAGCTTCCGCTTCACTTCCACGTCGCCGACTTTCCCCGCGCGGTACCGTGCCTTCAGGTCGTCGACTTCGGCCGTGTTCGGGTTGAACGCATCGTGATACGTGAACACCGGATTCCCCTCGACGGTGCCCGGAATGTCCGCCCGTACGCGCTTTGGATCCGTGTACATCGACATGACCTTCTTCCGCACTTCATCGGCCGTGTCGGACAGATGAATCGTGTTGCCGATGCTCTTGCTCATCTTCTTGTCGCCTTCGAGACCGGGAAGGCGCGGAAAGCTGCTCAAGAGCGGCTGAGGCTCGACCAGGACGTCGCCGTAGAAGTTGTTGAACCGCCGGACCGCCTCTCGCGCGAGCTCGAGGTGGGCGACCTGATCGTCGCCGACCGGCACGAAGCGCGCGTCGTACATCGCAACGTCCGCAGTCTGCAGCAGCGGGTAGCCGAGGAAGCCGATCGTCGACAGATCCTTGTCCTTCAGCGCTTCGCGCTGCTCCTTGTATGTCGGCACGCGCTCGAGCCATGGCACGGCAATGACCATTGAGAGCAGCAGGTACAGCTCGGCGTGCTCGGGGACGAGCGACTGAACGAAGAACGTGCTCTTCTCGGGATCGAGCCCTGCGCCGATCCAGTCGGCGACGTTGTCGTAGACGTTGCCGGTGATGCGGGTCGTATCGGCGTACTCGCTCGTCAGGGCGTGCCAGTCTGCGACGAAGTAGAAACAATCGTACTTGTCCTGCAGGGGCACCCAGTTGCCCAGCGCTCCGACGAGATGCCCGAGATGCAGACGTCCCGTCGGACGCATGCCCGAAACGACGCGTGCACGGGAACTCACTGCAACCAAGAAATCAACAGGCGCGACGGCGGGATGACGAGGTACTCGAAGCCGCGCGAAAACATCAGTGCATAGATCAGCAGGAATCCATACGGCCGGACGATGGTGTTGTATTGATAGCCGAGACGCCGCGGCAGCAATCCGCTCAGCACGTTGCCGCCGTCGAGCGGCGGAATCGGAACCATGTTGAAGACGGCGAGGAGCACGTTGAGGCGCATCGCCTGTCCGAGCAGCGATGCGATCGGGACCGAGAGGTTCGGCTCGCCGAGCGTGACGGGCGAGACCGGCAGCAGATGCAGCACCATCGCCGCGCCGACGGCCATCACGAAGTTGCTGGCCGGACCCGCGGCGGCCACCAGCATGAAATCGCGTCTCGGATGCCCGAGCCGCCGCGTGTTGACCGGCACCGGCTTCGCCCAGCCGATGAGCGGCACGCCGCTGATCATCGCAATCAGCGGAAAGATCACGGTGCCGATCAGATCGGCGTGGACGATCGGATTCAGCGAGACGCGTCCGAGCAGACGCGCGGTGGGATCGCCGAGCTGGTCCGCCGTCCACGCGTGCGCCATCTCGTGGACGGTCAGCGAGAACAGCAGAACGACGAACCCGAAAAAAATTTGCGCGAAGTCGATGTGCGGCAAGGAGTAAAGGTTAAGGCCGGCTCGCGAAAAACGCAAGGACGGCATCCGCGGTTTTCGGTCCGACGACCGCGGCCAACTCTTCACGCGTCGCTCGGCGAACGCCGGCGAGCGAGCCGAACGCGGTCAGCAGCGTCTTGCGCCGGCGCGGTCCGATGCCCGAGACGTGGTCGAGCTCGGATCGCAGGTCGCGCATCGTGCGCGCGCGGCGATGGAACGTGACGGCAAAGCGATGGGCTTCGTCGCGGATTCGTTGAATGAGCAACAGCGCTGGCTCGGTCGGCGCGAGCGCAATCGCATCGTCGCGATCGCGCGTGAACAGGAGCTCCTCTTTCTTCGCGATGCCGATCGCGACGAGGTTCGCGAGCCCGAGCTCCTCGAGCGCCGCGTACGCCGCCGACAACTGCCCCTTGCCGCCGTCGATCAGCACGAGATCGGGAAACGGTCCACCGAGCTCGAGCAGCTTGCGGTATCTTCGCAAGACGACTTCGTGCATGGCTTCAAAGTCGTCATTTCTTACTTCGGCCGGGGCCCCACCCCCGGCCGCAGACGCGCTCGCGCCGTAGCGCTCGCGCGTATCCTGAACACAACGTCGCAGCGCAACCTCGTCGCCGCCTGTCGACGCGCTCGGGCCGTAGCCCTCGCGCCTATCTGGAACAGAACGTCCCACCCCTCTGATTCGATACTTGCGATAGTCGCTGCGCCTCATACGGCCGTCCTCGCACACCACCATCGACGCAACGGTCTCGCTGCCTTGAATGGTGGAGATGTCGAAGCATTCGATGCGGCGCGGAAGCGTGGGCAGCGACAGGACGTGCTGCAGCGTTTCCAGTGCATCGTACTGAGCGGCACGCGCCTGGTTGAACCGCGTCTGATACGCGAGCGCCGCGTTCCGATTCGCGAGATCGACGAAACCGCGCTTCTCGCCGCGCTGCGGCACGAGGATCTTCACACGGCGTCCTGCGCGCGCCGACAGGTACTCTTCGATGGCCTCGCGTTCGTCGGGCTCCGCCGGCGCGTGAATTTCCGGTGGCGCGCCGCGCAGCTCGTAGAACTGCTGGATCGCCGCGGCCAGCACTTCGCCGTCGCTCGTGGCGGCAATCGCCCGGCTGAAACCTTCCCGCTCCTCCTCTGTCCCCAACTCGACGCGCTCGACGACGCGCCCGCTGCGCACCTGAAAGATCTGCACGGCGACCCCCGCGGGCCCGCGCTTCAGGCCGAAGACGTCGCGGTGTCCGAGCTCGGCGGTCGCCATCTTCTGCTGCCGATCGTGGAGCGCCTGCACGGTGCGCATCGCGTCGCGCAGCTGCGCCGCTTCTTCGTACCGTTCACCGTCGGCCGCGGCGAGCATCCGCGTCCGCAGCGTCTTCACGAGCTCTTCGTTCTTGCCTTCGAGGAACAGCTGCGTCATGTCGACCGCGCGCGCGTACTCGTCCGCGGCGCAAATAGTATCCACGCACGGGGCGATGCAGCGCTTGATGTCGTATTCGAGGCACGGGCGGCCGCGTTTGCCGGTGATCACCTCGTTGCACGATCGGATGCCGAACAGACGATGCGTCAGCGCCATGGTCTTGCGGGCGAAACGCGCCGGCAGGAACGGGCCGGCGTAGAAGCTGCCATCGCGCTCCACGCGGCGCGCGACGAGGACGCGCGGGAACCCTTCGTTCGTCGTCAGCTGCAGATACGGATAATTCTTGTCGTCGCGGAGCAGGATGTTGTACTTCGGCGTCCGCTGTTTGATCAGGTTGTTCTCGAGCGCCAGCGCCTCGACGACCGAATCGGTGACGATAATCTCAAGGCGCACGACCTCGTCGAGCAGCGCATCGGTCTTCGGATCGCCGCCGTAGGCGCCAAGGTAGTTCCGGACCCGGTCGCGGAGCGCCCGCGCCTTGCCGACGTAAATGGTGTCGCCATCCGTGTTGAAGTACAGATACACTCCCGGCTGCTCCGGCAACCGGGCAATCTGCTCCTTGAGATCCTGGATGGCCATACGCTACTATGTCGCGATTTCGTCGCGTGTCTGAACCCACCATTATAAGCGAGGCATGTCGGCAGCCCCAGCGACCGTTGAACGACTGACGCCCAAGCGACCTCGGCAGCGCCTGACGTTCACCGGCGCGATCGGCGCGATCTGCATGTTCCCGCTGCGCGCCATCATCGCGGGCTGCGTCAAGCTGCGCATTCACCCGAACGTGCTGACCTTCATCGGGGTCGTCATCAACGTGATGGCCGCGTGGGCGCTCGCCCTCGGCCGCTTCATGCTCGCGTTCGTGATCATGCTGGTCGCGAACATCTTCGATTTCATCGACGGCAAAGTGGCGCACGAGCTGCAGCTCCAGTCCAAGTTCGGCGCCTTCTGGGATTCCACGCTCGATCGCTTCTCCGACCTCGCGCTGCTCACGGGGCTCATCTTCCTGTATTCGCGGCTCGGTCGGAGCGATTACGTCCTCGTCGCCGCGCTGACGCTCATCTTCTCGATCATGACCAGCTACGCGCGGGCGCGCGCCGAATCGCTCGTCGAGAAATGCAAAGTCGGCTTCATGGAGCGCCCCGAGCGCATCGTGCTGTTCATGATCGGCGCCGCGACCAACCGGATGGCCGGCGTGCTGTGGGTCATCCTGGCGCTGTCGGTGCTGACCGTCGCCAACCGCATGTACTACACCTACCTCGCGCTCAATCGGCGGGCGCTCCCCTCTCGGGAGGGGTTGCGCGGTTTCTTCAACCGCGCCTTCTTCTGGACCGACGATCGCGCGACGCTTCCCTACGATCTGTGGGTCATCGCGATTCTCCTCTTCGTGTGGCTGACGCCGCCCGACTGGCTCAACGATCCGATGGCGAGCGGTCCCGGCCTTATAGGGCTGCTGACGTCCAGGTTGTAATGGCATGGCGATCGCGGGCCTGCTGCTGGCGCTGACGCCGATCGTCGCGCAAGGCCGCCCGGCAGCGCCGCCCCCGACGATGCCGCCGAACGTTCTCAACGTCGTTCACCACAAGCTGAAGCGCGGGACGACGGCGGCGTATCAAACGCTCGAGGCATCGATCGTCGCCGCCTACAAGCGCGCGAAGGTGCCGTCGTTCTTCTGGATGACGTTTCAAGCGACGAAGGATTCGCGCGAGATCTTGTACCTGAACATCGCCGAGACGGCCGAGCAGTTCAATCATCTCGGCGAAGTGTGGCCTTCGATCGCGGCCGCGCACCCGGATCTCGTGCGGCTGCAGACGCGTCTCGCCGCGATGATCGAAGGCCAGAGCAGCACGCTGACCCGTCGGCGCGAGGAGATCGCGTACACCCGCGGCGACGTCGATGTTGCCACGATGCGCGCCGTGCGGCTGTTCACGTTTCACGTGAAGCCGGGCCACGAGGGACGGTTCATGGAGGGAATCCGCGCGGCCGCGGCCGGCGGAGCCCCATGGATTGTCTACGAGGCGAACGAAGAATCGACGTTCGTCCTGGTGATGCCGCTGCGGTCGCGATCGGAGGCCAGGCGCGCCGCCACCATGCCACGCGCGATTCGTGAGCTGCGCGGCGCGGTCTACCGCCGCGCCGAGACCGAGCTGTTCGTCTTCACGCCGGCCATGAGCCGACTGCCTGCGGAATTCACTGCGGCTCGAGCGCGCGGCGCAGCAGGGCGATCGCCTTCGGCGCGTCGCGTTGAAAATCCGCCGCCTGCGCTTCGACACTAATCCGCCCGCCGTACCCGATCTCGCGCAACTTCGCGAAGAACGGCGCGTAGTCGTACTCGCCCCATTCCTGCGGGAACACGCGTCCACGCGGGTTGGCCATGTGGATGTGCCGCAGATGATCCTTCGCGCGAACGATGATCGCCGGATCTTCCCGTTCGCTCGCGAGGTGGTAGAAATCGATCATCAGCTCGAAGTTTGGATCGTGGATCGCCTCCACCAGCGCGAGCCCTTCGGCGGCGGAGTTGATGATGTTGGTTTCCTCGCGACGAAGCGGCTCGACGGCAATCGTGATGCCGTGCGCGCGCGCTTCAGCGGCGGCGCGCGTTCCGAAATCGACGAGTTGATCGAAGGCCCGCTCGCGCGGAAATCCATCGGGCACGCGACGGGCGCCTCCGCTGCCGAACACCACGAGCCGCGTGCCGAGTCGAGCGAGCCGATCGAACGCCTTCTTCACGTAGACGGCCTGCTGCTGTCGATCGACGTCGGGTCCGGTGACCTTGAGCGTCGCCGGAAGGAACAGGTTCGTGACGGGTACCGTGAGGCCGAGGCGCGCGATCTCGTCGGCGGTCCGCTCGAAATCGGCGTCGGACATCGTCGCGATCTCCGTCGTGCCGAGCTCGACGTAGTCGAAGCCCGCGGCTTTCGCCGCCTCCACGTTCCTCACCGGCGTGCAGTAGCCGATCTGGACGAGCAGGAGGAAAATCACCGGCGTTTACGCACGCTTGCGCTTGGGCGCCGCCGCGGCCGCGACGGCCTTTGCGGCAGCCACCGGCTTTGCGGCAGCCTTTGCGGGCTTCTTCTTCTGCGTGCTGACCGAATCGAGGCTCTTCTTGAGCGCTTCCATCAGGTTGACGACTCTCGGCGGCGTCTCGATGGAGGGCGCGACGACTTCTTCGCCCGCGATCTTGGCCTCGATGATTTTCTGCAGCCCTTCGCGGTACTCGTCTTTGTAGTCGGCGAGGTTCAGCGGCCCTTCGAACGTGCTGATGACCTGCCTCGCGAGCTTGATCTCTTCGGGCTTCACCTTCACCGGAACCGAGGCGAGCTCCTCGACGGCGTCGATGCCGCGGATCTCCGCGGCGTGATGCAGCGTGTACATCACGATGCCGCGGTCGTGCGGACGAACGGCAACGAGATACTCGCGTCCGTACAGCGCCAGCTTGCCGATGCCGACTTTCCCTTCCATGCCTTCGCGCATGACCGCGAACGCGTCGGCCGCCATCCCGCCGTCGGGCGCCAGGTAGTACGTGCGATCGACGTACATCGGATCGATCGATCGCTCGTCGGCGAACTGCACGAGGTCGATGACGCGGGTCGATTCGGGCCGCACCTTGTCGAAGTCCTCCTCCGACATGACGACGTAGCGTCCCTTCTCGAACTCGTAGCCCTTGACGATCTCGCTGTTCGGCACCTCGCGATTGCAGTGCGGACACCAGCGCTTCTGCTGGATGCGCGTCTGACATTCGCCGTGCAGCTGGTTAAAGGAGATTGTCGCGCTCGACTCGGTCGCCGGGAACACCTTGATCGGGATGTTCACCAGGCTGATCTTGAGGAAACCTTTCCAGGTTGCGCGTGCTGCCATAACTGTTTGCTCACCCTTCGTGGCGTTCCTCATGATTACCCAGATCCAGACCGGTTCCCGCGAAACGGATTTCGTGGTCGCCGATTTTGTCGCGGAGGAGGTTTCGCGCCGCCCCGCATTTGTCCCCCGGCACGACGAGGCGACGCGCAAGATTACGCAGGCGCGAGACGACGATCAACGTCGCATGGTGTTCCCCCTCGCGCCAGCTGATGCCGCCTACCTCGCTGTACGGAATGAACGCCGTGTCGGCCCATATCCCGTCTTCGTAGAAGCCGCGACCGATTCGCAAGCTCAGCGGCATCAAGTACGCGTAGTAGGCGAACATCATCGTCTCGCCGAACGCCTGCATGTGGAGTCGGAAGATCTTCAGCAGGATCAGGAAACCGAGGACGACGCCGATGGCCAGTTCGAGGGTGTAGTACGGCGGCTTCTGGCTCGGCCAGGTGAGAAGCGCCGTCGGCCGGCGCCGCTGGTACCTCGTATAGTCGACGACGAGCTTGACGTTCGCGACGAAGAACCCCGCTCCGAGCAGCAGCAGAAACCCGGTGAGCAGCGACTGAACCTTCACGGTTCGATTGTATTAAACCTTTTCGACGGCGGCGAGATGCGGGTCGAAGCAGTGCCGGCAGCGCGCTTCGTACATGCCGGTGGCGCCGACGAGGACGCGGTCGCTGCTGGCGACGAGGCGCTGCGTGTGGTTCGCCGGATCGCCGCAGACGACGCAGATGGCGAGCGTCTTGGTGATGTATTCGGCAATCGCGAGCAGCTGCGGCATCGGCTCGAAGGGACGCCCGAGATAATCCTGATCGAGGCCGGCGACGATGACCCGCTTGCCGCGATTCGCGAGCGCATTGCACGCCCCAGGCAGACCCGCGTCGAAGAACTGCCCCTCGTCGATTCCGACGACGTCGGTGTCGTCGTCGACGCGGCGCAGCAGCTCGTCGGAGTTGCGGACGTTCTGCGACGCGATTCGCATGTCGCTGTGCGAGACGATCTGATCTTCGCCGAAGCGGTCGTCGATGAGCGGCTTGAAGATCTGAACCTTCTGGCGGGCGATCTGCGCGCGACGCAGCCGGCGGATCAGCTCCTCGCTCTTGCCGCTGAACATGCTGCCGGTGATGACTTCGATCCAGCCGTGCGACGGCGTACTTCTGACTTCGTCCATCAGACCCGTGCTTGGTATTCGCCGGTCTCCGTGTTGACGCGCACCTTGTCGCCTTCGTTGATGAACGGCGGCACTTGCACGACGAGCCCGGTTTCGAGCGTCGCCGGCTTCACCTGCGCGCTCGCCGTCGCGCCCTTGATGCCCGGAACGGTTTCCTTGACGACGAGATCGACGGTCTGCGGCAGCTCGATGCCGACCGGCTCGCTGTCGTAGAACTCCACGCGGATGATCGCGTCGGCGATCAGGAAGTCCTTCGATTCGCCCATCGCCTCCGCCGAGATGTGGATCTGATCGTACGTGGTCGTGTCCATGAAGTAGTAGTGGTCGCCGTCGTTGTAGAGATACTGCATTTCGCGCTCTTCGAGAATCGCGCGCTCGATGTCGTCTTCGGCGCGGAACTTCTGATCGGACAACGCCTGCGTCCGGATGTTCCGCATGCGCGCCTGGATGAAGCCGCGCTTGTTGCCCGGCGTCATGTGCTGCGTGTCCATGATGCGGAACAGATCGGCGCCGATCTTGATCAGCATCCCCTTGCGCAGACGGGTTGCCTGAATGGAATAAGCCATCGTGCTCTGGTGCCTCGTGCGAATGCGCGCGCTCCGCGCAGGTGTATAACCTTGGGATCGTAGCACAGCCGGTCTGAAACCAATCGTGCTACGATGAAAAACGTGGCGTTTACGCGGTGGGATCCGCTGCGCGATCTGCTCGCGCTCCACGAACAACTCGGACAACTCGTCGGCACCGATGCGCCGGGCTGGACGCCGCCGGTCGATCTGTACGAGACCGCCGGCGAGTTCGTGCTGATGGCGGAGCTGCCGGGCCTGAAGCGAGACCAGGTGGAGATTCACGCGGAGGATGCGCGAATCGTCATCCGCGGCGCGCGCGGTGAATCTGCCGACCGCGATATCCCCTGCGAGCATTACCATCGCGTCGAGCGCGGTCACGGACGATTCTCCCGCGCGTTCTCGCTGCCGGAACCGATCAACGTCGAGGCTATCACGGCGGAGCTGAAGGACGGCATCCTCACCATCACGATGCCGAAAGCGGACGACCGCAGCTCCCGCCGCGTCGACGTGTCATGAGAGTGGAGATCCCGGGCTGAGTCTCATGTTCCGTAGATTTTTCCTCTCGCTCGTGCTCCTGTTCGCCGGATTTGCGGCCGGGCTCGCCGTCACGGCGCGGATTCGCGCGGCCGACGCTCGCGCCGACCTCCCGCCGGCGCGACCCGCGACCACAGCGGTCGAACCGCAAAGGCCCGCGCCGACGCCTGCGCAGACGCCGTCGGCGTCGTATTCCGGAGTGCCCGATTTCACGCGCGTGGCCGCGAGCGCCGTGAAAGGCGTGTCGAACATCTCATCGCTGCAGGTGGTTCGCGCTCCGAACTCTCCGTTCTCGAGCGATCCCTTCTTCCGCTACTTCTTCGGCGACGACGACATCTTCGGATCGCGCGACCGGCGATCGATGAGCCTCGGGTCGGGCGTCATCATCTCGTCCGACGGCTACATCGTCACCAACAACCACGTGATCGGCGAAAACGACAACGTGCGCGGGGCGCGCACCGAGATCACGATCGCGCTGCCGGACAAGCGCGAAGTGCGCGGCCGCATCATCGGCACCGATCCGACCACTGACATCGCGCTGGTGAAGGCCAACCTTACCGGGCTGCCGGTCATTCCCTGGGGCGATTCGAGCCAGCTGAAGATCGGCGAGTGGGTGCTCGCGATCGGCAGTCCGTTTCAGTTGAGTCAGACGGTGACTGCCGGCATCGTCAGCGCGACCGGACGATCGAACCTGGGCTTCACGGACTACGAAGACTTCATTCAGACGGACGCCGCCATCAACCCGGGCAACTCCGGCGGCGCCCTCGTCAACACGCGCGGCGAGCTGGTCGGCATCAACACCGGCATCTTCAGCCAGAGCGGCGGCTATCAGGGCATCGGGTTCGCCGTGCCGAGCAACCTCGCGAAGAAAATCGTCGACGACCTGATGAAGTACGGCGACGTGCGGCGGGGATCGATCGGCTACATCGGCATCGAGCGGCTGACGCCGGAGATTGCCGAGGACGTTGGCGCGAAGAACACGAACGGCGCGCTGGTATCGCGCATGAGCCGCGCGTCTGAAGCCTACGACGCCGGCCTGCGTCCCGGTGACATCATCGTCGGCTTCAACGGTCAGACAATCGACGACCCGTCACAGCTGCAGCGCGTCATCTCCGACGCGCGGATCGGATCGACGGCCACGGTCAAGGTGCTGCGCAACGGCCGCACCATGGAGTTCAAGCTCCCGATCGTGTCGACCTCGACCTCCGGGCGCGGGCGGCGGTAGAGGGCGCTCGCGTGAAAGCTCCCGCTACGGCACTGAGACAGCGCCGTAGCGCGGGGCTTTCAGCCGAACATCTTCCGAGGCTTTCAGCCGAGCGTCCCGTTCACGCCACCACGTTTCGAAATCCTTGAACGATCGTGTGAGCCGCACCGGATCGTTCAACTGCTTCGCCACGACTTCGGCCGTCTTGTATCCGTTGCCGGTCACGCAGACGACGATCGACTCGTCGCGCGGAATCGCGCCGCGGCGAACCAGCTCGATGGCCGCCGCGAGCGTCGTGCCGCCCGCAGGCTCCGTGAAGATGCCTTCCGTTTCGGCGAGCAGCCGAATCGCATCGACGATTTGTTCGTCCGACACCGCGGCGCCGCCGCCGCCGGTCGCGCGAACGCTTTGAATGACCTGATACCCGTCGGCTGGATTTCCGATCGCAATCGATTTCGCGATCGTGTTCGGCCGGACCGGCTCCGGGTGCTCGAGCCCGGCTTCGAGCGCGTTCACGACCGGCGAGCATCCTGCCGCTTGAGCGGCGTACACCTTCGGCAGCTGTCCGTCGACGAGGCCAACCTCACGCAGCTCGCGAAGCCCGCGGACGATGCGCGGCAACAGCGTGCCGCCGGCGACGGGCGACACGAGGTGCTTCGGGTAGCGCCATCCCAGCTGCTCGACGATCTCGAATCCGAGCGTCTTCGCTCCTTCCGCGTAGTACGCGCGCAGGTTGATGTTGACGAAGCCCCAGCGATACCGGTCCGCCACCTGCGTGCAGAGCCGATTCACATCGTCGTAATTGCCGGCGATGGCGAGAATCGTCGGATTGAAGATCGCGGACCCGAGCAGCTTGCCGGCTTCGAGGTTGTCAGGGATGAACACGCAGCAGTCGATGCCGAGCCGTGCGGCATGGGCGGCGACGCTGTTCGCCAGGTTGCCGGTCGAGGCGCACGCGAGCATGTCGAATCCGAGCTCGATGGCGCGCGTCGCCGCCACCGAGACGACGCGGTCCTTGTAGGAGAGCGTGGGATGGTTGACCGAGTCGTCCTTGATGTAGAGCTCGTCGACGCCGAGCCGCGCGGCCAGGCGATCGCAGCGCACGAGCGGCGTGAAGCCGGAGTTGAACCCCGTTCGAGGCTCGCCGGCAATCGGCAGCAACTCGCGATAGCGCCACAGATTTTTCGGCCGGCTCGCGACCTGCTCGCGCGTCAGCGCGATCGCGCTGTAGTCGTACAGCGGCTCCAATGGACCGAGGCACCGATCGCACACGTAGGTCGCCTCCGCCGCAAAGAAGGTCTTGCACAGATGACACTGGAGTCCCAGGAATGCGCTCACACGGCCTCCGTCAGCGTGATGCTTGAAAGTTCGAGGTCTGAAGTCCGAAGGACGAAGTCAGAAGTACGAAGTGGTAAGTCAGAAATCGGTTCGAAGTCCGACGGTTGAAGCTCGAACTGCGTCGTCAGAACCGGCGCGGGCACGATAGCTGCGCGGTCGCGGGCAATCGCCATCAGGTCGCTCAGAACGGCGACCGATGTCGCGTCGCCGCCGGCGCCAATGCCGAAGATGCCGGTCTCGCCGGAGTGAGCGCCGGTGACAACGGCCGCGTTCGCGGGACCTACCGTCCGCGCGAAGATCGACGAACGCGGCACGACGACCGGCGCGACCCACGCGGTGAGGCGCGACGCGGCATAGTCGTAGTCGGCGTGCGCGAGCTGGCGGATCGTGCCGCCCCGGCGTCGCGCATCGTCGAAATCGGACGGCGCGATGTGAGCGGCCGATCGCACCGGAATCCGGATCGGATCCAGATGCAGCCCGAACGCGAGGCCGCAGAGGATCGCGAGCTTCGCGCGCGCATCCTCGCCGTCGAGATCAGACGAAGGGTCGGCCTCGGCGTAGCCCTTCGCGCGCGCGTCGGCAAGCGCAGTGTCCATCGAGCAGCCGGTGGCGTCGATCTGCGACAGGACGGCGTTGGTCGTGCCGTTCAGAATCGCCTCGACGCGGGTGATGCGATCGCCGGCGAGGCCTTCGGCGACGGCGCGGACGATCGGCATCGCGCCGCCGACGGCTGCCTCGAACCGCAGCTGACGCCCCTGCCGCGCCGCCAGCCGGCGCAGGCGGACACCGTGCCGCGCCACGACCTGTTTGTTCGCCGTCACGACCGACTTGCCCGCGAGGAGTGAATCCGCAACCCACGATGCCGCCGGCTCGACACCGCCGATCGCCTCGACGATGACGTCGACGTCGCTCTGCAGGATGTCGTCGATGCGATCGGTCCAGACGACGCCCGCGAGCTCCGGATGCGCGGCGCGCTTCATCGATGAACGCCGGTCGAAGATGTGCGTGAAGTCGAGATAATTCTCACAGGGAACGGCGTCGGGGTGGGTCAGACGGCGGGCGACGGCGGAACCGACGGTGCCAAAACCGAGAAGCGCTACACGACAGCGGGCGATCACGACTCTCTCCCTCATCTCCCCGCGGTCGCTCGCGTCCCGGCTTTAGCCGGACTGAAGCGAACCGCGGCAGGAATTGGCACCTGAACCGCGACGTCGTGTCGCGTGGTTGCCGTGGCGTCGCAGGGCCTGTCCCTCAGCCACTCTGGATAAAGAAGGCGTATTCAGTTGTTCCGCGGACTATACCAGACGCGCGGACCGGACGCAAATCGATATATGCAGATACCTCGATTAAGCTGAGCACTCCCCGTCCATCACCACCGGCGCGAACTCGTCCGCTTCCCCGAGATCGACGAAATCGGCCGGCACCGCGTCGCCCGGCTGGAGCCGCTCGAGATCGGCGAGCTCGATTTTCACGCGACTCAGATCGACGCGCGCGAAGAACGCGGGTGCCGACTCCTCGACCTCGCGCTCGCGCACGTAGAGCGCAATCAATCGCTCCAGCGCGTCGATGATGCGGCGGGCCGGGACCTTCGCGGCGAGCCGCGCGAACGCCGCGCCCTGCTCGCTCACGCCGCCGCCGACCATCACGAAGTACTGTGGCACGGCGCGGGAGCCGAGGCGCCGCACGCTGCCCTGGAATCCGATGGTCGCAATGTGATGCTGGCCGCATCCGTTCGGGCAGCCGCTGATCTTGATGTGCGCCCCATCGGCGGCCGCGATCAGATCGGGCCGCGCCCGAAGATGGTCCTCGAGCAGCCGGCCGAGGCCGCGCGACTGCGTGACGGCCAGACGGCACGATTCCGCGCCTGGGCAGCTGACGACATCCGCGATTGTCGCCGCGTCGGCGAGTCCCAGCCCCGCCGCCGCGAGTCGACGATAGAGCTGCCGCGCGTTGGACGAATCGATCCATCGGAACAACAGATCCTGATCGATGGTTACGCGCACGCTGCCGTCGCCGTAGGCGCGCGCGAGCTCGCCGAGGACGCGCATCTGCTCGCTCGTCAGATCGCCCAGCGGCACCGTCGCCGTCGCCGAGACGTAACCGAACTGTTTCTGCGGGCGGACGTTCGTCGACCGCCAGCGCGCGTACGCATCGTCGCCCGACTGAAACACGGGAACGACCTGCGGCGTCAGGCCCGGACCGGACACACGGCCGGCCGTCACGCGCGACGCGATGCGGCCGACCGACGGCGACTCTTCCTTCGGCCACGCGGGAACCGACTCGGACGCTGGCGGATCGATGTCGAGCGTCGGGACGTCGCCGCGCAGCCGGCACGCGGTCAGCTCGCGGTCGTACTCCTCGCGCCACCGCGTCCATCCGAGCTGCTTGATCATGAATTTCATGCGGTTGCGCTGCTTGTGCTCGTAGTCGCCGAAGCGCTTGAACACCCGGAGCACCGCTTCCGCGACGCGCAGGATCTCGGACGCCGGCAGGAAGTCGTGCAGCACCCCGGCGTTGGTGACCATGATGGAGGTGCCGCCGCCGGCGGTGACGCGGAAGCCGCGCCCGCCGTCGGGCCCGAGCTGCGCGCGGAAGCCGAGATCGTTGATGCCGATCATCACGTGATCGGTCGCGCAGCCTTCGAACGCGATCTTGAATTTGCGCGGCAGCGTCGAGCTCAAAGGATGCCGGAGGAGAAAACGCGTCAATCCCTCCGCGTACGGCGACACGTCGAAGCGCTCGTCGGCCGACACGCCCGCGTACGGGCAGCCGGTGATGTTTCGCACCGAGTTGCCGCACGCCTCGCGCGTCGTCAGACCGGTTTCGGCGAGGCGGCGCATCGCCGGCTCGACATCGTGCAGCTTGACGAAGTGGAACTGAACGTTCTGCCGCGTCGTGATGTGCCCGAAGCCGCGCGAGTGCCGCTCCGCCACGTCGGCGAGTGCATCGAGCTGGTCGGCCGTCAGCACGCCCTGTGGAATCTTGATGCGCAGCATCTGCGCATCTTCGGCCTGCCGCTGTCCGTAGGTGCCGCGCACCAGCCGGAACGCGCGCCACTGCTCGGGCGTCAGCTCACCGCGCTCGTACTTCTCGAGCGTGGCCACGAACTCGTCGATGTCCGCAACGCTGGCGAACGAGAGCCGCGCGCGGCCGAACGTTTTTGGATCGTCTACTACTGACATATGCGCCTCGTACGCTCGGCTGAAAGCCTCGCGCTACGTCCTTTGCTGAACGCCTCGTACGCCCGGCTCAAAGCCTCGCGCTATATCCGTGCGTTCACACGGTTGCCACTTCGTAGCGCGAGCCTTTCAGGCGAGCGCTTTTGCTCGGCCAACTGCAGGCTGACGGCGACCACGTCACCGACGACGATCGTGGCGGGACCGTTCGAATCGAGATCGACGCGTTCGAACGCGAGATCGTCCAGCGTGCCGCGCCAGACCTGCTGCTGCGGTCTCGTGCCGTCGACGATGACGGCTGCGGGCGTTCCGCGCGACCAGCCGCGATCGACGAGGGCGCATGCGAGCGCTGCCGATCGTGTCAGGCCCATGAGAATCACTATGGTCATCTGGTTCGGCCGCACCTGATCGATCGCCGACGCGAATGCGGTCTCGTCGTGACCCGACACGACGAGGAACGCCGAGGAGACGCCGCGATGCGTCACCGGAATGCCCGCGCTCGCCGGCGCCGCGATCGCGCTCGAGACCCCGGGGACGATGTCGTACGGAACGCCGGCGCGCTGCAGCGCGAGCACTTCCTCGCCGCCGCGACCGAACACGAACGGATCGCCGCCCTTCAGGCGGACAACGCGGCGGCCGCGCCGCGCGGCGCGAATCATCAACGCGTGAATCGCATCCTGCGACAATCCTTGTGCTCGCGGGGGCCCACCCCCGCTCGCAATCGCGCTGCGGCGGACATTCTCCTGGCTTGCCGCCGGCACTGATTCGCTATCGCATCCCAACGCTGCTGCCGCGTTGGGGATCCCGCGTTGTTCGCGCGGGCCGTGGGCGCCCCGCTTTCCCACGAAGAACTTCTGGGCGCGGCGCGCGTACTTCAGCACGCGATCGTCGATCAGCGCGTCGTACAGCACGAGATCGGCCGAGCGCAGCCGGGCGATTGCTTTCCGCGTCAGCAATCCCGGGTCGCCGGGACCGGCGCCGACGAGCGAGACGTGTCCTTTCACAACCACGAGTCCTCCGGTGCGCTGAGCCACGGAACATGCGCAAATGTGTTGTCTGCATGCGCTGCAGGTTCTGCGGTCGGTGCATAGAGATCGTTGAGCGCGTCGAGCAGCAGCGGCTTTCGGTCGTCCATCGGAATCCGCTCTCGACGCCAGATGATGCGCTGCCTGCGCGCCGCGTCCATCCATACCCGGAGATCGTGCGGAAGCAGCCGCTCGATCGCTTCGCGGAGCAACGCGGTGAGCGCGGGGGCATCGCCGCTCGTCGAGATCGCGATCGTCACGCCGTCGCGGCGGACGACGCCGCTCAGGTACGCGCTCGCGTTCGCCGGATCGTCGACCGCGTTCACGAACAGCCGCCGCTGTTCTGCAGCGTGGGCGACTTCGCGATTCGCTTCCGGCGTGGCCGCGGCCACGACCAGCCACGCATCGTCGAGATCGGAAGGAACGAATGGCCGGTGCGTCAGGTTCAGCTGTGGCGCGGGGCTTTCAGCCCCGCGATCGCGGCCCTGAAAGGGCCGCGCCACCTCCTCCAGGTCGTTCGAGATCTCCGGCGCGATGACGCGGACGCGGGCACCGACGGCGAGCAGCTGGCGCAGCTTCGCCGCCGCAACGCGGCCGCCGCCGACGAGGACGACCTGCCGTCCGGTCACGTTCAGGAAGAGTGGCAACAGTTCCGGCATAAACCTCGCTCGGCTAAAGCCTCGCGCTCCTCACTCGCTGAAAGCCTCGCGTTCCAACGCGTTGAAAGTCTCGCGCGACGAAAAAAAAGGCCCGGGAAGCTGTGAGCCTCCCGGGCCTTCAGGTCTCGTCGGTGTCTGAAACTAGATCACGGTGCGACCGACTGTCTGCAGAGTAGACCATTGGCGCGGAGGCTCATGCAGAGCCTGCAACAACAACAGCCGCTACACATGCAGGTCGATTGACCGATCAAGATGGCTCCTTTTTACCGCCTTCTACCGACCGGCGTCAAGTTTTCGCGGCGGCGGACAGTACACTGTGTCGATGCGCGCGCCGACGGCATTCATTCTCGCGGCTTTGAGCTTCGTCAGCTTACCTGCTGTCGCACAGCGACTTCCGACGGACATCCGCCCCGAGCACTACGACCTGGCATTCACGGTCGACCTTGGGCGGGCGCGATTCGATGGCACAGAGACTATCCGCGTCGAGGTAGCTCAGCCGACCGCGCGAATCGTCCTCCATGCGTTCGAGCTGATAGTTCACGACGTGACCATCGGCGCCGGCGCGGCCGCGCAGAAGGCGTCGGTGATGCTGGACGAGCAGCGCCAGACGGCGACGCTGACGGTGTCGCGCCCGCTCGATCGCGGCGCGAACGAGATTCATATCCGGTACACCGGCGTCCTCAACGATCAGCTGCGCGGGTTCTATTTGAGCAAGGGACGGAATCGCGCGTACGCCGTGACTCAGTTCGAATCGACCGATGCGCGCCGCGCATTTCCCTGCTTCGACGAACCGTCGTTCAAGGCGACGTTCGCCATCACGCTCACCGTCGATCGCGGCGACCGGGCGATCTCGAACGGAAAGATCGTCTCCGATGTGGCGGGTCCGTCGGTCGTGCAGCACACCGTGACCTTCGCGCGGACGCCGAAGATGTCGTCCTACCTCGTCGCGATGGCGGTCGGCGATTTCCAATGCTCAGAGGGCGGCGCCGACGGCATCCCGATCAGGATCTGCGCGACGCCCGAGAAGAAGGATTTGACGCGGCTCGCTCTCGACGCGGCGCAGCGGATTCTCCATTTCTACAACGGCTACTACGCCATCAAGTACCCCTTCGAGAAGCTCGACGTCGTCGCCGTGCCCGACTTCGCGGCCGGCGCCATGGAGAACACGGCGGCGATCTTCTACCGCGAAACCGACCTGCTGGCCGACGAGAAGTCGGCGTCGGTGGCGATGCGCAAGACGGTGGAATCGGTGCTCGCGCACGAGATGGCGCATCAATGGTTCGGCGATCTCGTCACGATGGCGTGGTGGGACGACATCTGGCTGAACGAGGGATTCGCGACGTGGATGGCGAACAAGCCGCTCGCCGCCGCGCACCCCGACTGGAACATGGCGGTCGACG
>Ga0066685_10000131_pt1 | contig 19183 bp, 18 predicted proteins | sample GraSoiAngelo_134_FD_62305 | JGI IMG/M metagenome (GOLD analysis project Ga0066685, IMG submission 62305) | Grasslands soil microbial communities from the Angelo Coastal Reserve, California, USA - 14_0929_05_30cm | ecosystem: Environmental > Terrestrial > Soil > Grasslands | place: USA...
AAAGTAGGCGCTCCCAGGCAGGCGCCACAAACAGAAGGGCCCGGGGGAACGAATCCTCCGGGCGAAGCGGCAACCATCCTCAGTCGATTGACCCCGCCCCGCGTCCCCCCTACGTGGGGCGGTCGGGGCCGGTGAGCTCGGCCTTCTTCTCCTCGTAGATTCCCAGCGCGTTCTCGACGAGTTGCTCAGCCTCGGCGTGGCCCACGATCCGGCCGACGTTCACTTCCTCCTTGTGGTCCACGAAGAACCGCTTCACCTCATCCATCGTGTGCGGAGGAAGCTCCGAAACGTCGCGGTAGTGGGCGTACTGGGGATCGTCGATGTGCACGGCGATGATCTTGTCGTCTTCGCCATCCTCGTCGCTCATGCGAATCGCGCCGATGGCGCGGCAGCGCGCGATCGAAAGGGGCGCCAGCGGCACCTGGCTCAGGACCAGCACGTCGAGAGGATCGCCGTCCGCGCAGTAGCTCTGAGGGATGACCCCGTAGTTCGCGGGGTAATGGACGGCGGAATACAGCAAGCGGTCCGCGAGCAGGAGGCCGGTGGCCTTGTGGAGCTCGCGTTTTTCTTTCGAGCCTTCCCGGATCTTCATTACAGCGCGGAAGTACTCGCGGACGTCCTGCCCCCACGGCACGTCATGCCATGCGCGCATCGAGCTCCCGCGCGCGGCGCGGCCGTGAGGTCCAGCCGGGGATCGTGGTCGGCAACGGGACCTTCCGGATTCCCGAATTCGGGAGCATCCTCGCCCGGATCTCCTTGGATTGCGCTGTCGTCCTCGCTCTTGCTGCTCCAGTGCTCGTGGATGACCTTCCAGGAGCGCCCCTCGCGCGCCAGAACGAACGTCATCGCCGCCGGAAGCTCGACGTCTTCGTCCTGACCGACCGTCTGCACGGTCAGGGGAACGACGGCGAGGACGTGCGCGCTTCCGAGCGGGGTCACCTCGACCACGCCGGTCGTGAACTTGAACGTGCCCTCGCGACCCACGACCTGCTGGGCGTCGGTCTTGATGGAACGCCAGCCGTGGCTGATCGTCCCATCGCCGATCGAGGTCACGCCCTCCGACTTGCTGAACATCTTCATCATGGAGGCAACGTCGGCGTGATTCAGTGCCTTCACATAGGACTTCACGAACTGCTGGGCGGTGATACTAGGCTTGGCCGGAGCCAGCTCGGTGGAGGAGATGCCCAACGTGGCAACGAGGAGAAGCGCTGCGAGAACGAACGGTGCCTTGGACATAACGATAAGACCTCCTCGACGAGCAGCCATTGGCCTTCCGATGCGTGAGGATTCCGGCGCGGTCTTCCGAGGGGATCTGGCGCCGGCAGGGGTAACCCTGACCTCCGGGTCGGGCGAACCCTTACCCTTGTCGGGACAATACCCCGGCTCGCCAGACCCCTCCCAGTTTTTTTGCGATTTTCGGCTCCAGTAGCCTCCCTACGTATCGGCCGCTTCATGCGGCTTGCCTCGGAAAAATTTGCATGGCACAAGTTGCCACGGGTGTCCCGCGAGGAGCGCCGGATTCGCTCCGAGCCCCGAAAAAGGGCGATTCGGGGCCCGCTGAGACCGAAATGCGTAGGGGCCGCCCTTCTCGAGGACTGAGGGGAGGCCCGGGTAAACGCTGGCACGATACTGGATACCTCCATTCTCCCGGCTGGCATTTCCCCGTGGGACCGGTCGCGATTGGAGCCGGCGAGGACTCGAGAATTGGAGGCAGCATGAGAATCGATAGAAACAGAAACGCATTGATCGCGGCGGCCTTCGCTTCTCTAGCCGCGCTGATGATGTGCGCCGCGATGAAGGCGCAGGCTGCGGAGATCATTCCCAGCATCGGCATCACGCAGGCGAAAGACGCCGATAACGCAAAGCCCAACGTTGGACTCGCACTCCGCGGCACCGCGATTCCCAGCCTTCTCGACCTCGAGGTCAGGGGTCAGTACCGCCAGGAGGAGCGTTTCAACGGAGCGCTCAAGGAAAAGATGTGGCCCATCACCGCTTCGGCCTGGCTGACGCCGCTGCGGGTGGTGTACGCGGGCGCAGGCGTGGGCTGGTACAACACGACCCTCGACTACCAGGATTCGGCCCTGAAGAGCGAAACCTCGAACAAGTTCGGAGTTCACGCCGGCGCCGGACTCCGGGTACCCATGAGCTACCGGTTCGCGCTCGATCTGAACGGACGCTACGTGTGGATGGAGAACCAGCAGACGCTCATCATTCCGAAATCGTTCAATCCTGATTTCTGGGATCTCAGCGCCGGATTGGCATTCAGCCTCGGCGGTCATCACTAGAGCCGTTCCTACAGGCAGTCACGGGCCCCTCGCTCTATTCCGATCCGGGTTCACAGAAACCACGCGCACCTAACCGGATCGCGAGCTTGGGGCCTTTCTTATTCCTCAGAGGTCGGCTTTCGAGGGAGACACCCCTCCCCCGCCAAACCTAATTGATGTGGCAGGTCGAGAGGCCGCGCTTCTCGAGATACTGCTGGTGATATTCCTCGGCCCGATAGAACGGTCCCGCCGGCAGGATCTGCGTGACGATGGGGCGGCGGAAGCGATGCTCCGATTCCAGATGGGCCTTCGACGTCTTGGCCTCCGCTTCCTGCTCCGGCGAGTGATAGAAGATCGCCGACCGGTACTGCTCCCCGACATCGGGGCCCTGGCGGTTCGGCGTCGTGGGATCGTGATTCTTCCAGAAGACGGTCAGAAGATCTTCATAGCGGACCTTCGAAGGATCGTACGTGACCTCGACCGCCTCGGCGTGGCCGGTCCGGTCCGTGCACACGTCTTCGTACGAGGGATTCTGGGTGCGTCCGCCGGTGTAGCCCACCTGCGTCGAGACGACCCCCTTGATCTGCCTGAATGCCGCCTCGACGCCCCAGAAGCACCCTGCGGCGAACGTGGCCTTCTCCACCCTGGCCTTTTCCATTTTCTTTCGCGCTCCTTTGGGCGCCGCGGAATGCGCGGCTGCCGGTACGAAACTTACCAGTGCGAGCATGGCAAAGAGTCGAACGTGGCGCATGTGGGCTCCATGGGCGGAGGATCGAATCCCCGCGGGGGCCGCGCCCCCGGCCTTGGTTCCCGCGGCAGTAGGAACGCCCCAGGAGGTCTCCCTCCCAGGGCGCCGTCTATCCAGCGACATCAGGCATACGCCTGTTGTTCCTGAAGCGTTAGACCGCCGGAACCGGAAATCGGTTCCACGAAATCACTTCACCACTTCGTAGTCGGCCTCGATCTCGTCGTCGGGGCCGCGCTTCTTTCCCTCGCCCTCGCCGCCCTGCGGCGGCGCCTGGGACGCCCCGTCTCCCGGTGCGCCCGGGCCCGGCCCGCCCTGGCCGCCTCCGGCCGAGGCCTGCTGGTAGAGCTTGCTCGAGACCTCGTTCCAGATTTGCGAGAGCGCTTCGCTCGCGGAGCGGATCTCGTCCGTGTCGTTCCGCTGAACGGCGCCCTTCAATCGCTCCACCGCGCTGTCGAGGCGCGCCTTCGATTCGGAATCGATCTTCTCGCCCATCTCGCGGATGTTCTTCTCCGTCTCGTAGACGAGCTGCTCGCCCCGGTTCTTGACCTCGATCGCCTCGCGGCGCTTCTTGTCCTCGTCCGAGTGCTGCTCCGCGTCGGCCACCATGCGCTTGATCTCCGACTCGGAAAGACCTCCGGTGGCTTCGATCCGGACCTTCTGCTCCTTCCCGGTCGCCTTGTCGCGCGCCGAGACGTTCAGAATGCCGTTCGCGTCGATGTCGAACGTCACCTCGATCTGAGGCATCCCGCGCGGCGCGGGCGGAAGTCCGGTGAGCTGGAACCGCCCGATGGTCTTGTTGTCGGTCGCCAGCGGCCGCTCGCCCTGAAGGACGTGGATCTCGACGGTCGTCTGGTTGTCGCTCGCCGTCGAGAAGGTCTCCGTCTTTCGGGTCGGAATGGTCGTGTTCCGCTCGATGAGGTGCGTGGTCACGCCGCCGAGGGTCTCCAGTCCGAGCGAGAGCGGGGTCACGTCCAGCAGGAGCACGTCCTTGACGTCTCCGGCCAGCACGCCGCCCTGGATCGCGGCGCCCACCGCGACCACCTCGTCCGGGTTCACGCCCTTGTGGGGCTCCTTGCCGAAGAACTTCTGGACGATCTCCTGCACCTTGGGCATCCGGGTCGCCCCTCCGACCAGGATCACCTCATGGATGTCCGAGGGCTTGAGCCCCGCGTCCTGGAGCGCACGCTCCATGGGCGGGATCGTTCGCTTGACGAGATCGTCGACCAGCTGCTCGTACTTGGCCCGCGTGAGCGTCACGTTCAGATGCTTCGGCCCGCTCGCATCGGCCGTGATGAACGGAAGATTCACGTCGGTCTGGAGCACGGAGGAGAGCTCGATCTTGGCCTTCTCCGCGGCTTCCTTGAGCCGCTGGAGCGCCATGGGATCGCGCCTCAGGTCGATGCCCTCCTGCTTCTTGAACTCCTCCGCCAGCCAGTCGATGATCCGCTTGTCGAAGTCGTCGCCCCCGAGATGGGTGTCGCCGTTCGTGGCCTTCACCTCGAAGACGCCCTCTCCCAGCTCGAGAATCGAGATGTCGTAGGTTCCGCCGCCCAGGTCGAAGACGGCGATCTTCTCATCCTTCTTCTTGTCCAGGCCGTAGGCCAGCGCCGCGGCGGTGGGCTCGTTGATGATCCGCTTCACGTCGAAGCCGGCGATCCTTCCCGCGTCCTTCGTGGCCTGGCGCTGCGTGTCGTTGAAATAGGCCGGAACCGTGATGACCGCTTCCGTCACCTTCTCGCCCAGATAGGCCTCCGCGGTCTCCTTCATCTTCTGGAGGATCATCGCGGAGATCTCGGGAGGCGTGTAGGTCCGGTCGCCGACGCGGATCACGGCCATGCCGTCCGGGCCCGCCTCGACCTTGTAGGGGACGTTCTTCGCCTCCTCGGCCACTTCGGAGAACTTGCGTCCCATGAAGCGCTTGATGGAATAAATGGTGTTCTGCGGATTCGTGATGGCCTGGCGCTTCGCCACCTGACCGACCAGCCGCTCCCCGGTCTTTGTGAAGGCCACGACGGAGGGAGTCGTACGGCTGCCCTCGGCGTTGGGGATCACGTGAGGCTCCCCGCCTTCCATTACCGCCACGCACGAATTCGTCGTGCCGAGGTCGATGCCGACTATCTTTCCCATGATCCCTCCATGCAGCGATGCGGAGGGGCGCCTTGCCCCTCCGCGCTGGGTGACCTTTGCTTCGCCGCGACGCGCATGGCGCCGCCTTCGATGGCTTAGCGAGCGACCTTGACCGGAATCTCGCGCGCCTTGGCTTCCTCCGCCTTGGGTACCGTGACCTCGAGAACGCCGTCGCGATACGTCGCTTCGATCTTCTCAGGGTTCACGGCGTGGGTCAGCGAAAACGAACGCTCGAACGTCCCGTAGACCCGCTCCAGCCTGTGATAGGTCGCGTCCTTCTGCTCCACCGTCCGGGACTTCTCGCCCCGGATCGTGAGCCGGTTGTCCTCGAGGGTGATCTTGATGTCCTCGAGTCTCATTCCCGGGAGCTCCACGTGAACCCTGTAGCTCTCCGGCGTCTCTTCGATGTCGATGGGCGGCTGCCACACGACGGCCCCACCCTGATCCAGCGGTCTGCCGAAGACGTCGCCCATGAGCCGGTTCATCTCGTCCTGCACCGAAGCGAAATCGCGAATTGGATTCCAGCGCACTACCGATTTCATGACTCTCCCTCCTGTCATTATGGGCCCAATGCCCTGCGGACAACTGCGGCTCTTCGATCCGGGACAATTGCAGGCCACGTGCCAGGTGAGGGTTCGTCTGGTAAGCTGAGCCGTACTAGTAGTTTACGTGCATTCTAGCAGGCATTCAATCCCGTATTCTACGTTCAGTTGTTTAAGTATGCAACACTTTATTGTTTCATAACGAAACCTAGAGACCGTATTCCTTGATTTTTCGCCAGAGCGTGGAGCGGGAAATGCCGAGGCTTTTCGCGGCCTTCGTGGTATTTCCGGCGTTGTGGGTGAGCACGCGCCGGATGTGCTCCGCCTCGAGCTGTGCGAGGGTCAGATTCTCGGAATAGGGGAACCCGCTTCCCGTGTGGAGGAGCGGCTGCCGCGGCTCGCGGATCACCGGCGGGAGGTCGGCGGGCTTGATCTCGGGCCCCTCGGCAAGGGTCACCGCGCGCTCGATCGCATTCTCCAGCTCCCGCACGTTGCCGGGATAGTCGTATCGGACCAGAAGCATCAGGGCCCGCTCGTTGAAGCGAACCACCGGCTTCTCCAGCACGCGGGCGTACTTCTCCCGGAAGTAGTTCGCGAGGAGAGGGATGTCCTCGCGCCGCTCGCGAAGCGGAGGGATTTCGATGTGGAACACGTTCAGCCGGTAGTAGAGGTCCTCGCGGAAGGAACCGTCCGCGAGCGCCTTTTTCACGTCGCGATTCGTCGCGGCAAGGACGCGCACGTCCACCCGCATCGATTCCTTCGCGCCCACGCGGCGGACCTCTCCGCTCTGGAGCGCGCGGAGGAGCTTCACCTGGACCGAGAGCGGCATCTCCGCCACCTCGTCGAAGAAGATCGTGCCCCGGTCCGCGTGCTCCATCAGCCCGACGCGATCGGAGGTCGCGCCCGTGAACGATCCCCGGACGTGGCCGAAGAGCTCGCTCTCGAAGAGGGTCTCGGGAATCGCGGAGGAGTTCACGGCGACGAACGGCAGGTGCGCGCGGCGGCTCTGGAGATGGATCGAGGCCGCGATCATCTCCTTCCCCGTGCCGCTCTCCCCCGTGATGAGGACCGGGCTTTCGGTCGGCGCGATCTTTCCGATGAGCCGGAAGATCCGCTGCATGGCGGGGCTCTGCCCGATCATGTTCTGGGTGATCGAGTCTTCCTTCGGCTCGACCGCGCGGGCCGTCATTGATTCACCTCGTCCTGGGGGCCCTGTTCCTGGCCGCCATTCTGGGCATCGCCCTGCTCGGGGATCTGGGAATGCGCGCGGGACCGATGCTCCTTCTCTGGGGCGTCGCACACATGGCCTACCTGGCCGCGGCCTGGCTCGTGGTGCGGGGGAGCCGGGGCGCCCACCGTCCCGCCGCGCGGACGGGCGCATTCCCTCCGCCCCTGCTCCCCACGATCTTCGCCGTGGGCCTCCTCGCGCGCCTCATCCTCATCCCCACCGCACCCACGCTGTCGGAGGACGTCTATCGCTATCTCTGGGATGGAACGCTCGTCGCGCGCGGAGTCAACCCCTACCCTCGCGCGCCCGACGATCCGGCGCTCGCGCGGTTCGACGGCAAGCTGCTCCATCATCTGAATCACGCCCAGGTACCCACGATCTATCCTCCGGCAGCGCAGCTTCTCTTCGGCGCGGTGGCGCGCGTTTCGCCGACTCCGGCCGCGTGGAAGGTTCTCGTGCTGGTCCTGGAATTCGCGCTGATCCTGGCGCTCCTTCCGCTGCTCCGCGCGCGCGGGCTTCCGCGCGAGCGCCTTCTACTCTACTACTGGAATCCCCTCCTCCTGGTGGAGAGCTTCGGCAGCGGCCACGTGGATCTCGTCGCGACCGCGTTCCTCGTGGTCGCGCTCGCGCTCTACGAAGGGAACCGGCATGCGCGCGCCGGGATCGCGTTCGGGCTCGCGGTGATGACGAAATACGTTCCGGGACTGTTGATTCCCAGGCTGATCCGGCGCGGGCAGTGGCTCCTGCTCTTCGTCGCGGCGGTGACGGCGGCGGTCCTGGCCACGCCCTTCCTCGAGGCAGGCTCGGCGCTGACGACCGGGCTCCGCATCTACGCCCGTCACTGGGAGTTCAACAGCGCCCTCTACCACCTTCTCCATCGGGCGATCGAAAACGATCTCACGGTCCGCCGCCTTCTGGCCGCGGGGGGCCTGGCGGCGACGCTGATCATCGCGTGGCGCGCTCGCTCGGCGACGGGGGCGGCATTCGCCAGCTTCGTCTCCTTCCTGCTCTTCAGCCCGACGGTGTTCCCCTGGTATGCCGTCCCGGTCGTGGCGCTGCTTCCCTTGCACCCCGACTGGGGGATGATGGCCTTCTCCGGCCTCCTCGCGCTCTCCTATCTTCCTCTGCCCGCCTACCGCGCGACGGGTACCTGGACGCTGCCCGAATGGATCCTCTGGGTGGAGTACGGGGGCCTGCTCGGCGTGTGGGCCCTTGCGGGGGCGGTGGCACTCACGCGGCGCGTCCTCGCGCGGCGCGGTCTCTCAGGAGCGGACGCGCGCGTGGAGGAGCGAGAGGACGCCCACGTAGAGGAATCCGGCGAGGTACAGAACGAAAAAGGGTAGCGGCGCGTACATCTTCGCGTGCGCCAGCGTGATCATGGCCCATGCGAAGTAGAGTCCCAGGGCGATCTCGAGAAGCGCCCAGCCGTCGAGCGGAGCCCGGTAGCGTTTTCCACGCCAGCGGTCCCCTCGCCGCTCGATCCGGAACTTGGGCGTCCGCTGGAACGGGCTCCGGTGCCCGGCCAGGGCCTCCAGAACGGCGCGCGTGTTCGTGACCGAAAGCCCCATCCCGAGCGACATCACGAGCGGCAGGAACCGAAGCTGCTTCAGCCAGTCGCGCCGGGTCTCCCGCTGCGCGTATCCGAAGTAGAAGAGAATGGAGCTCGTCGCGATCAGGAACAGGACCGTGTCGGCGATCGCGTAGGCGACGCTGTGGCTCCGGTAGCGCGCGAGCACGACCGGATAGAGGATGAGCGAGAGCACGAGAAGGAAGACGTAGGCGACGTTGTAGGTGAGGTGGAACGAAGACTCCACCTTGACGTGCAGCGGCACGCGCGAGCGCCAGATGACGGGCAGGAGCTTCCGGGCGACCTGGATCGATCCTTTGACCCATCGGTGCTGTTGCGCCTTGAAGGCGTTCATCTCGACCGGCAGCTCCGAGGGACAGAGCACGTGCGGGGCGAACACGAAGCGCCAGCCGCGGAGCTGCGCGCGGTAGCTCAGGTCCAGATCCTCGGTGAGGGTGTCCGATTGCCACCCGCCCGCGTCCCGGACGCACGTCTTGCGCAGGACCCCCGCGGTGCCGTTGAAGTTGAGGAAGCGTTCGCCCGCCATGCGCGCGGCGTGCTCGATGACGAAATGACCGTCGAGGGAGATCGCCTGGGCCTGCGCGAGAGTCGAGTAGTCCCGGTTCAGGTACTGCCAACGCGACTGCACCACCCCCACGCGAGGATCCGCGAAGTAGGGAACCAGCTCGCGGAGGATGCCTGGGGGCGGCACGAAGTCCGCGTCGAAGACGGCCAGGAGGTCGCCCTTGGCGCGCTCGAGCCCGTGCTGGAGCGCTCCCGCCTTGAACCCGTCTCGCCGCTCCCGGGTGTAATGGGCCACGTCGATCCCGCGCGCGCGGAGCTCCCGGACCTTGTGCGCCGCGATCTCGCGGGTGGCGTCGGTGGAATCGTCCAGGAGCTGGATCTCGAGCCGGTCGGAGGGATAGTCCAGCGCCGCGGCGGCTTCGAGGAGACGGTTCACGACATAGCGCTCGTTGTATACGGGGAGCTGAACGGTGACGTGCGGGAACTCGGTTCCCGCGAGAGGAGGTCGAGGGTCGCGGTCGCGGCGGCGGAAGAGCCGGATGAGATGGATCCGGTGCACGCCGTAGACGGCGAAGACCACCCACACCAGGAGGTACATCCAGAGCAGAGCGTCGGCCAGGACGCCCGGCACGATCAGCGGTGGAACGAGCCCTTCCACGTCTCGTCGCTCACGAGGATGGAAATCCCGAGACGCGCGAACTTCTCGGTCACGCCGAGATCGTTCTTGTCGCCGCGCGTCCCCAGCTCCAGGGAAAGATCCAACCCGCCTCCCTGGTCCTTCGTAACGATCCCCGCGCCCAGCGTGAGCGCGCGCTCATCGACCGCGACGGTGCCCCCGGTGATGTCGGAGGCCCCCGCCCTCGGCAGGAGGTCCGGCCACCGGAGGAAGTAGCCCCCCACGCGAAGCGGGATCTTGCTCCCGATCGAAGTTCCCCCCTCGGAGCGCATCCGCTCGATTCCGAAAGAGAAGCGCTGCTGCGGCCGGAAATCCACGAGCGTGCTCTGGAACGAGGAGCGCCTCCAGCTCTGGCGACGGTACTGGGCCACGGCGCGAAGGCGCTCGCGAAGCGGAGCGGAGACTCCGACGACGAAGCCGCTGGGATACCGGAGGCGGCCCAGGGTGACGGTCTCGGAGACCCCGGGCGTGGAGCGCCGCTGCTCCACCGGAAGATCCTGCGAGGTCTCGAAGACGGCGCCCAGCGTCCAGCCCTTCTGCCCGAGCTGTCCTCCGAATCTCCAGCGGGCCTTCTTGGGGTATCTCGTCTCGAGCGTGTCGCGCGCCGATGCGAGACCGGGGTTCGAGAATCTGCGGAACCAGGTCTCCCGGTAGCTTCCGGAGATCACCTCGTAATCCGCGCCGAGCCCGAGCCATGGCGCCATGCGTCGCGCAAGGCTCGCGCGCAGGAAATTCATGCCCCCTGTCCCGTCGATCTCCACCGTGGAGGGAGCGCCCTGGTTTTCGGAGCGGACCACGCGGAACTGGGCGTCGGTGCCCGAGACGTAGCTCCCGGAGAGCACGATGCTCGCCGGCAGGGCGATCACAGCGCGCGCGGAAGGAAAGGTGGTCTCGTACGCGGTCTCGGAAGCGCCGGAGAGCGCGCTGATGCGGCGGGCCGCCGGCAGCGCCGTGAGCTGGAGGAGGATCCGGTCGACGTCGGAGAGCGATGCGGGATTCACGAGCGAGATGTCGCGGGGTCCGTGCTCCGCCACCCCGGCTCCTCCGAGCGCTCGGAGCCGTGCCGCCTCCTCGATCTGGGGCTCCCCCAGTCCGCCCACCGAAAGAATGGAATTGGCGCACGCCGGCGCCGCGAGCGCGAGGGCGAGTACCAGGACGGCGGCCAGCGCGAGCGCCGGGATCACGTCGAGGCGGCGCATCAGAATCTCCCCGGCGGGAGCTCGGTGTAGGTCAAGTGGAGGGTCACCGGATTCCCCGACTCGCGGGAGCCGATCAGGAACTTGCGCCGCGGGTCCGTTCGATGAACCAGCGTCACGTAGAATCCCTGGTTCGAGGAGGAGGTGGCCGCCCACTCACGGACCAGCCCCCCCGGAATGGGGATCCGGATCGTGCTGTCCGCCGCCGAATAGGAAAATCGCAGGAGACGCGAGGCGGTGGTGGCGTCATCGACCCCGAGTGGCGCCTTTTCGGTCACGCCCTCGGCCCAGGGACTGCGGATCCTTCGCACCTGGACGAGCGCGAGCGTGTCCGGGCTGTTGGGATTGAAGAGTGGCCCCGCGACCTGCTTCAACACGAGCGCCGCTTCGTCGATGGACACCTTCGCGGGCACCGAATCGAGCGGAAAATGAAGGGCGAGCCCCGCCTTGTAGATCCCGCCGAGGATCAGCGCCGCTTCCGTGCCCGCCGGCGCCGGCGCGATCGGGGAGTGCAGATAGAAGTCCTGAGTGATCGGCGTATTGAGGGTATCCGGCGTGGGAACCCCTGAGACGGTGCGCGTGTAGGCCACGCGGAACCGGGAAGCTCCGGTCTTGTAGGCGAGCAATCCCTGGCCCGGACGCTCCATGGCGAAGCCGGGAACCGTCGCGGGCGCCTGCATCCAGCGCTTCATCGAGTCGTACACGGAGGGATTCAGGGGAATGACGAACGGGGTCGGCGCATCCCGCGCGTCCGTCGCGGATCCGAGCAGGGTCGCAAGCGCTGGCCCCGGCCACGCCACGGTCGTCGTGTCCCAGGAAGATCCGGTGAGATAGAAGCTCACGCTTCCGACTTCCAGGAACGTCGTGTCGCGCGGGATCTCGACCCACACGCTCGCGAGGGAGAATCCGGGCAGCGTATCGCTGGGAACGTTCCAGGAGGCGACCGCCATGAAGGTGCGCGCCGAGAAGAGCGTGTCGTTTCCGACGATGAGCAGATCGCCGAAGTCCGCGGTCCCAGGCTCCACGTGGGTATCGCGGTCGGGAATGGGCGCTACCTGGGTCGTCTTGCCGAGGCCGCCGGGCCCGCGGATCACGCGGCCGGCTCCCACGAGGTTTTCCGCCTTGCGCGAGCAGCCGCCGAGGGCGGCCACGACAAGGATCGTCATCACGAGACCAAGGATCGGGTTCAGACGCACGGGGCGGAATGATAATCCCTTGTGGCGATAGGCGCTAGGAAAGACATGCCACGCCTTGAACCCTCCCTTTTCGCTGTAGTTCCTTGCCCCTCCTTCCGATAGGTACGCGGAAGGGGGGACGTTGCCAGAAAGCCGCATCGCCTCAGGCAAGCTCGGCCGGCCGGATTCGTCTGCGCCGGCGTCGACGCCTGGACTCCAGCAGGACATCGGGAAGATCCGAGCGCACTACGTCTGGCTCACCGTTCTCACGGGGACCTTGACGTGCGCCCTGGTCGTCACGATCACCGCCTACTTCTCCGAGCGGCTGCACCAGGAAGGGCGGGTGCGCGTCGCCGCGCTCGCGGCCACGATCGCCGGAGGCATCCCGGCCGATGAGCTTCTGGCGCTCGGCTCGCGGAGGGACGAGACCAGCCCGCAGTATCGCGAGCTCTGCGCCCGCCTGATCGCGGCCCGGCAGGCCAACCCCGAAGTCAGGCGGATCTTCGTCCTCACGCCGGGGCCGCATTCCAAGATCTGGCGATTCGCGCTCGACGCGGTCTCCGATCGCAGCGAGGGGATCCACCGCGGGGATCTCTTCAATGCAGCCGCCCGGCCGCAAGTTCAGCACGGCATGTCCGGTCCGACCGCGGACCCGGGGCCTTTCGAGGATCGCCGCGGCAGCTGGCTGGGAGGATACGCGCCGATCCGCGACAACGAGGGGAACGCGGTCGCGGTTCTGGTGGTCGACGTCGGCGCCCAGGCCGCCCTCCGCTCCGAAGGCCGCTTCCGCACGGAGGCGACGGTCGTGTCCCTGCTGCTCCTCGGGGGCATCGCGTTCACGGGCTTCGACCGCTACCGGAAGCGCCGTCTCGAGCAGGACCGGAGTCGGAACATCCACGCGCGCCTGAGCATCCACCGCCTCGCCGAGGTGATGATGCGCGCCGGGAACGAATCGGATCTCATCCGCACCGCGCTGGACACGATGGCGGAAGCGACCGGGTTTCAGGAGTGGGCGCTCTATCGCCGCGACCGAGACAAGGGGCCGATGCAGCTCGTCGCGATGCGCGGATTCTCCGCCCTCGATCCCCCCGAGATGGACCCCGACCGGAACGACGCCACCGTGTGCTCGGTCCCGCTGCTCGAGCGCGGCAACCCCACGGGGGTCCTTCAATGCTTCGCCGGAGAAGGACGCGAGCTCGCCCCCAACGACGTCACGCTGATCCGCTGGCTCGCGGGGCAGCTCACGCAGGGGCTGAAACGGATCCAGCTCGAGTCGCGCGACCAGCTCCTCGCCTCCTACATGCGAAGCACGGACGAGATGCTGGTCGGGTTCGATCTCGAGGGCAAGGTCACCTACGCCAATCCCGCGGCGCGGAGAGCGCTGGGGAACACGCCCGATGAGGAGCTTCGCGGGCGCGACATCGAGGGCATGTTCGTTCCGTCCGGTCGCGACGATCAGGCGTCGCTGCTCCGGCTTCTCTCCCAGCATGCCGGTTTCTCCGGCGAGCTCACGTGCTGCATGGTGGGAGGCGGAAGGTTCCCCGCCGAGGTCAACGTCTCCAAGGCGATGAACCGGGAGGGAAACGAGGACGCCTGGGTGCTCGTGGGGCGGGACATCAGCGAGCGGCGCGAGAAGGAAGAGGTGATCCAGAGCCGCACGGAGCAGCTGGAGCTGATCAACGACCAGCTCCAGCAGGCGAACGAGAAGCTGGCCGAGGGCGGTCGCATGAAGAACGAATTCCTCGCCAACACGAGCCACGAGCTCCGCACGCCGCTCAACGCGGTGATCGGCTTCGCCACGCTGATCGAGCAAGGAGCCGCAGAATCGGAAAAGGAGCGCAGGACCTTCGCCCGCTCGATCCGGGAGAGCGCCGAGCACCTGCTCGTGGTGATCAACGACATCCTGGACCTCGCGAAGGTGGAGGCCGGCAAGCTGGAAATCGCTCTCGAAACGGGAGATGCGGTGCCCACGATCCTGGCCGGCGTGGATACGCTGCGCCCTACGGCAGCGCGCAAGGGCATCGGGCTGACCGCCGACACCCCCGGGTCCCCGCTGGAGATGCAGCTCGATCCGGCGCGCCTCCGCCAGGTCCTCCTGAACCTGCTTGGGAACGCCGTCAAGTTCACCGATAAGGGAGGGGTGAGGGTGCGCGCCTCGAGACATGAGGCCCGGGGCGAGATCCGGATCGTCATCGAGGACACCGGCATCGGGATCGCCAAGGAAGACCAGGCGCGCCTCTTCGTGAAGTTCTCGCAGGTCGACGGTTCCTACCGGCGGCGCCACCAGGGCGCCGGGCTCGGCCTCGTGATCACGAAGTCCCTGGTCCAGCGGATGGGCGGAACGATCGCGATGGACAGCGAGGGTGCAGGCAAAGGAACGCGGGTCACCCTGACGTTCCCGGCGGCCCCGCCCAAGGCGGAGTCGGGCTCAGCGAGGGACGAATGTCTCAACGAATCATGATCGTCGAAGACGATCCCATGAACGCCAAGCTCTTCCAGCTCGTCCTGACGCGGAAGGGCCACTACGTGATCGAGATCACCGAGGATCCGGCGCGCGTCATCGAGGAGATCAAAGCGGCGCGTGTGGACCTGGTCATCATGGACGTGTCGCTCTCGAACAGCCGCCTGGACGGCAAGCCGGTGGACGGGCTCCAGATCACGCGAAGGCTGAAGGGCGACCCGGCCACGCGGCACGTGCCCGTCCTGCTCGCGACCGCCCATGCGATGAAGGGTTCCAAGGAGAAGTTCCTGAAGGAGAGCGGCGCCGACGACTACATCTCGAAGCCGATCGTGAGCGCCGACGAGTTGCTCGCACGGATCGAAACGTTGATCTCGAAGAGGAGCCATGCCGTTCCACCTTCTGGTCGTTGACGACGAGGCCCACAGCCGGAAACTGCTGCGCATGGTGCTCCGCCAGGGGGACTACACCTTCCTGGAGGCGGAGAGCGGCGAGCAGGCGCTCCAGATCATGGAGACCCAGCGGGTGGATCTTCTCCTGCTGGATCTGATGATGCCGCACCCGAACGGCTTCGACGTCATCCTCACCATGAAGAAGAGCGAGACCTTGGCGAGAATCCCCTTCATCGTGGCGAGCGCCTCCACGGCGCAGGACGACATCCAGCGGAGCCTGGAGCTGGGAGCGATCGACTACTTCACGAAGCCCCTCTCGGAGTGCGACATTCGCTTCCAGATCCCGCTCAAGGTCCGGAACGCGATCGCGCTCCATCAGGCCAGCGAAGAGCGGCTGCGGAACGAGCGGATGAAGGCGGTTTCGGCGATGGCGGTGGCGCTGAATCACGAGATCAACAATCCGCTGCAAGTGATCCAGGGAAATGCCCAGCTTCTCCACGTCCATCCGGGCCTTCCGCAGGACGCGCGCGACAAGGTGGCCCGGATCCGCGCCGCCACCGAGACGGTCGCCGGGCTGACGCAGCGCATCGCCGCGCTGCGGGACATCGTGACCGTGGACTATCCCGCCGGGAACAAGAATTCGGTGCCGATGGTGAATTTCGAGGCCTCGGCCGCGGCGGGAAAGAAGCCCTAGGCGCGGAACGGCGCGCCCGGAATCTCCCCGCCGCGACCCGCCTTCACGACGCGCGCGTGCTGCCCGTGCCGCCGCACCCGTTCCACCACCACCGCCCGCACCTCGTCGTGCACGAGCTCGCGGAGATGCACCGGCCGAGGGATGAGCACCTTCGCGACCTCGCTCCGCTCGATGACGTCCCCGGCGTTCGCCACGTAGGCCGACATGCCGAGGGTGGACGAGAGCGCGGGATAGGAGTGGCGGAGCAAGAACCCCATGCCGCGCGCCAAGGACGGAGGCGTGTGGAACACGCGGAAGCGTCGTCCGGTGTCCCGTTCGAACGCCTGCACCACCTCCGTCATGCTCGCCGCCTCGGGTCCGCCCAGAGGAAGGTACGCGCGGCTCACCTCCGCCAGCTGAGTGGCGACGCCGGCCATGGCCCTGGCCACGTCGCGCACGGAGATCCAGCTCACCGGCAGCTCCCCCGATCCCAGGATCGCGGCCTTTCCTGCCGCGACATCGAAGCCCGCCTGCGGGCGGAACGAGGTCTCGAAGAAGGACGAAGGCTGCACGATCACCCAGGCCATCCCGCTCCCCCGGACCGCCGTCTCGATCTCGCGCTTGTAGCGGACGAAGGGGGTCGTGGGCGGGAGATTGGGGCTGACCGAGGTGAAGATGAATCGACGGACGCCGCTGCGCCGCGCCGCATCCACGAGCGCCCGCTGTCCCAGACGGTCCACGGTCCGGATGCTGTCTCCGGGAAGTCGCGGACGGATCGCGGTGGCGGTGGAGACGACGGTGGACGCCCCGCGGCAAGCCCGCCCCAGGGAGGGGACGTCTCGCAGGTCCCCCTGGACGATCTCGACTCCGTGGCGGCGAAGGAATTCCTCTCGTGGGGACCCGGGACGAACGAGTCCGCGCACGGGGCGCTCGGACGCGCGCAGAAGGCGGCAGATCTCACTGCCAAGGAGCCCGGTGGCTCCGACGACGAGGATAGGGCGCATCCTGCAACCTCCGCTTGGAGCCTGATTCCACGTGTCGGGCTACGCGCGGGGGGAGTGCCCTACGTAATGATTGTCGGCCTTTTTCCGGGAGCGCGTCAAGGGTTGCCGGCGCATGCCAAAGCGTCCCTTGAACCCTCTAGCGGATGCCGATGAGGGGATAGATCCAGTCCAGGATCAGGAAATTGAGGCGGCCGATGAGGAGCGCGACGCGGCCCATGACCGTGAAGCCGAACGCGGCGCCGAAGGAGACCATGAGGAACCAGGTCCCCACCCGCGCGATCCGCCGGGTGACTGCATCCTGCTCCTTGGAGAAGAAGAAATAGATCAGCACGCTGAAGACGCCAACCGCGAAGACCAGCGAATAGAAGATCGTGTGGGAGTCGAGCTTCGACAGCGGAACGATGGCCCGCCCCAGCTGCGGCAGGACCTCGCCGTGGATGCGCCTCGTGAAATCGAGTCCGATGTAGTAGGCGACGTAGATCCCGAGCGCGTAGCGGGCAACCCATCCGGTCTTGGGCACGTAACGCATGTAGAGCAGCAGGCCCAGAAGTCCCGGCACCAGGAGATCCCAGTTCTGGTTGAAGTCGTGGGTCAGGGGCTTGATGAGGTTCGGAACCAGCGTCTGATTCAGCGTCGTCCCCACGTAGTACCCCAGGGAGACCCCGGCGAACATGCTCTCCGTGAATCGGAATAGAGGATTGTCCTTGTAGAGAAACGAAAGCGCGAACAGCGTGAGGAGCGCCGCGACCCAGGTCCCGATATCGGGCATGGGCGTCATCGCGCCGCCGCCTTCTTCTGCGCCGCGCGGCGGCTCATGAATGCGACGTTCCCGATCAGGATGAACAGGATGATGATGAAGTGGATCACGGTCTGGGCGTCCATCCCCTTCGTGGCGGTGAACGCGCGGGTGCTCCTGTAGAAGCGCCCCAGCTCGGGGTAGCGCGCGGCGAGCAGCTTTTCGTATTCCGCGGCCCCCTTCATCCCACCGAGCATCCCCACCAGCTGCCCCGCGTTCAGGTAAGCGTAGTATTTCGGCGCGCCCACGGCGGTCGGACCGACGATGACCGGCACGCCGCTCTGCTGGTGGGCCTGCGTGATCCAGTACTCGCCGATGAGCCCGGTGGCGACGGTGACGACGACGCTCACCTGCCGGAGGCTGCGGAGCCCTTTCATCATCGGAATCTGGGCGAGAGGAGTCCCGCGGACATCGGCTGGGAACGCGCCTACGATGTCGTCCCCCATCCGCTTCATGACCGCCGCGGCCCCGTCCTTGTAGCCCAGGTTCACGTAGTCCTCGCCATACTTGAGATTGGGGAATTCCGCCGAGACCTTGGCGATGGAATTGCTCGCGAGCTGGAGTCCCCCGAGCTGGTAGAGCGCGAGGATCACCACACGGATCCGCTTCAGGAAGCACTGGCGCATGATCCCCTCGGCCATCGGGTCGTTCTCCGGAGCGGAGGAGGGACCGTAATCGAAAGAGATGATGACGTAGTCGCCGGGTTTCAAGGCCTCGATATATTCGAAGGCGGAGCGGGTTGAGCCGGTCGTGGTCACGGGCAAGCCGATCGGCAGGATGATCGGAACAGCAACGCCTATGAACACGAGAAGGAAGAGCCAGCGCCGGTCGAGATTCAGGAGCTTGTCGACGAATCCCGCCACGCTACTCCCCTCCTCCGAGACCCAGGTACCCACGCTCGATCCCGAGGATGACTCTGATTGCCATCGAGGCGGCGCCGAGCGCCGCGCCGATGATGATGCCCGACTGGGCCGCGCCGTTGGGGGTCTGCATGATCCACTCGGTCAGCTTCCCCAACCCCTGACTCGCGCCCGCGGCGGCTGGCTGAAGCGGGGGGAACGGAGCCGCCAGGAACTCGAGCAAGGGAACGCGGCCCGCCATGACGAGGATGCCGGCGGCGAGGAGGATGGTGGCCTCAGTGTTCCTGGCGCGGAACGCGCGGAACGCGGCCGAGGCCATGAAGAACGCGAGGAGCGCGAAGATGGTGGCCTGGAGCGGCAGGAAGAAATGATCCGCGATCCACTTGAAGGGCGTCCCCGATCCGTCCGGGAGCGTCGTGATCCCCTGTCCCGAGACCGCCCCCCAGATGCCGAGCCCTCCCGTGATGAACAGGCCGGTCATCAGCACGGCGGAGTAGGGCCATCCCTTCTCGCGGCGGGCGATCTTTCGTGTCCCGTTCTGGATGACGTTGACGATCCCAAGCAGGAGCGCGAACCCGTAGACGATGATGAGCCACTGGTCGAGCCTCGGTCTCATCCCGGTCTCGCCCGAGAGAAATTGCCTCGGAATGTAGAGCGAAAGAATCGGAATGATGCCGGCGAAGAAGGCCACGAAGAGCGGCCCCCGCGCGCGAAGCGCCGGGACGAAGAAGCCGAGCGCGATCCCCACGATCGGCAGGAGGGCGAAGAGCACGACGAGGGCCACGCGTCCGAATTCGAAGTTCATTTGGTCTTGAAGAGGTCCGGGAACCAGGTCAGACCCAGGCTCGTCACGACGATGCCCGCGATCCCGAGCACGATGACAAGGCCCTTGGCGATGTCCTGGGCGCGCATGGATCCCAGGAGGACGGGCTCGCGGGTGAGATAGGCGCTC
>Ga0066685_10000137_pt1 | contig 19116 bp, 13 predicted proteins | sample GraSoiAngelo_134_FD_62305 | JGI IMG/M metagenome (GOLD analysis project Ga0066685, IMG submission 62305) | Grasslands soil microbial communities from the Angelo Coastal Reserve, California, USA - 14_0929_05_30cm | ecosystem: Environmental > Terrestrial > Soil > Grasslands | place: USA...
GGAGCGCTGGGCATGGCGATGACCACTTCGTCGAGTTTTTCGCTCCAGCCGTCGAGCAGACATTCAGGCATGCCGACCACGGGCACTTCGTGGATGCGCTTCTGCCATTTCTGAGAGTCATCGTCGAAGAAAGCGACGATGACCCGGCCGAATTTCCTTTTGACGATCAGCTCCAACGCGAGTTTCGCGCCCGTGCTTCCGGCCCCGATGATGCCGACTCGCGCCGGCGGATCGACAGACGCGTCTTCCTCTCCCGCCGAGCGCTCGCGCCACAGCCGCAGCAAAACGCGGAAGCCACTGAGCAAAGAAAGCGACAAGAGAAAATCGACGAGAATGAAGTTCCGCGGAGGGCTGCCCGCGCCGGCAGCCCACCAGGCGAGCAGACCGAGAGTAGCCAGGCCCAGCGCGGTGCCGACTTGCCGCAGTTCGGGAAAACTGAAGTAGCTGAGCAATCCCCGGCACTGATTACGCCACGTCAGGCACGCAAGCTGCAAGGCGAGCACCACGGAAATCTCACGCCAAAACTGAAGCGCGGACATTGCCGGTGGCACGAAATCGTAAACCAGTTGGTAGGAGAGCCAAAAGGATGCCGCCAGGATGATTCCATACGTTGCCAGCACGCCGATCCAATACGGACAGACGGTTCGCACAATGATCCAGGTATCGCTTAACAAGTTCGCGCGCTGGGCGTATTCCCGATTGAGCGCCAGCTTTCGCGGCATGCATTGCTGAATGTAAAACTCCTCCAGGTTGTCCGCGTTTCCCAGCAACACCTCCTCGTCGCGGAAACACAAAGATGCCAGATCGGTGATCCCGGGCTTGCACTGCAAAATGTCACGTTGTTCCGCAGTGTAATGCTGGACGTAGCGGGGAACCTCGGGTCTCGGGCCGACCAGACTCATTTCGCCCGTCAATACATTCCAAAGCTGTGGCAATTCGTCCAACTTCGTCCGGCGCAGGATCCGTCCGATCCAGGTAATGCGAGCATCACCGTCCTTCGTGACGAACGGCCCGACCTGCTCCGCCGCGGGCACCATAGTGCGGAATTTGCAGATTCGGAATGGTCGTCCCTGAAGACCAATCCGTATTTGCCGGTAGAAAATGTCTCCCCCATCGGCAATTTTTATGAGCGCGCCAATCAGCAGAAATGCCGGGCTGAGCGCCACCAGACCGGCCAGGGAAAAAACAATGTCGTAGAGACGCTTGGCCGCGGGGAAGGCCCGGACCGCAGCGGTCTCATGCGCCGGCCCGCTCGTTCCCGGAAAGACGGGCCTTTCCACCCAACGCACCGCCGTGCGGAGAAAACTTGTCGCCCTTCGGAGCGTCGCTTGGGCGGTCGAGAGGATGGCGGCGATCGGGCCAGGGACGGAGGCCGCACAAGGTTGCCCATTTCGCCTCGCCATCTGCCTGGAGGCGTCCCGGTTTACGAAGCCGGGTCGCCACCGATGTCTGCGCGGCCGGATTCGGAATGCGTTTGTCTGCGGCTGTAATTCGTTCATACGGTCGATTGAAGGTTGCAGGAGAATCCGCCAGCGGCGGACTTTCACGCCGGCAAAAGCGACTTCGCACGCGACGTTATCTCGGGATAATGGCTTCCTTTTGCTCGGCCGCCGAAACGCCCGCGCCTCGGACTGCCAGGCGCGAACGGCCGATGATTTTCTTCAGGGTCCGACAGACATACTCCACCTCATCAGAGGTCATGTCCGGGTACAGAGGCAGGCTCAATAACTCCGGGTAGAGGGTTGCGGAACATGGACAGTCCGATGGCTCGTAGCCGAACATGTGGCGGTAATAGGGATGCATATGGAGCGGCATCCAATGCACACTGGTGCCAATGCCAGCGCTCTTCATTTCGGAAATCACCTCCGCACGATCGACACTCAAACGGTCCAACCTCAAGCGGACAGAGTAAAGATGCCAGGAATGGATGCGGTTCGGCATCTCCTTCGGCAAGATCAACTCGTCCACCTCGCTGAGATACTCGGAGTAAAGTCGCGCCCACTGCGTTCTCTTCTCGTGCAACCGATCCGCTTTGCGGAGTTGATGCAATCCAATGGCCGCAGCGGTGTCGGGGAGGTTGTATTTGTATCCCGGCGCGATGATCTCATAGCGCCACGAACCCTCCGCGGTGTAGCGTTTCCATGCGTCGCGCGAGATGCCGTGCAGCGACATGATCCGCATGCGGTCGGCGTGCTCCTGGGATTCCGTGCAAGCCATTCCTCCCTCCCCGGTCGTGATGGTTTTATTCGCGTAAAAGGAAAAGCAGCTGATCTCGGCTTCGGTTCCAACAGTCTTCCAAGGCGATCCTGCGTCGTCGCGGTAGTACGCGGGACAGCAGTGAGCGGCATCCTCAATGATTTTCAAATCGTAGCGCTCGGCCAAGGCGGTGACGCCGGCGATGTCCCCGATCTGCCCTCCATAATGGACGGGGATAATCGCCGTGACTTCTTCGCCTCGCGCGAGGGCGGCTTCGATTCGCCGGTCGACATCCGCGACGTCGAGGTTGAGGTCCGCCGCCCGGCAATCGACCAGCAGCGGCGTGGCGCCGAAATAGCGGACCACCTCAGCCGTGGCCGCAAACGTCATCGTTGGCACCACGACCGTTTGGCCGGCCTTCAATCCGACCGCTTCCAGCGCCAGATGCAGCGCGGCGGTGCAGGAATTGACCGCGACGCCGTGAGTGTGCCGTATGTAGCGGGCAAACTCCGTCTCAAACTGTTTTGCCTTCGGACCGGTCGTCAGCCAACCGGTCCGCAAACAATCCACCACCTCATTGATTTCCGCCTCGCCGATACTCGGCTTGTAAAACGGGATCGAGTGCATAAACCTCCTCCAACCGGCAAACCCTCTGTTCTCTCAAGATTTTATCAGCACCCCGAGATAATGGCTGCGCAAGAACAGCAAAGAGGCAAGCCAAGGGTATAACAGGTCTGTAAGACAGCCCGCCCGCCGGGCCAGCGGCGGCAGCAAAGTGACCGTCATCAGACGCGAATCATACTCCGGAAACAATCTGCGAACTCCTTTGCGTGAAATGCCTCGCACATGTGGATTAAACGGGTTGTTCATTCGAAAGTCATACCAGACGACCGCCCCGCCGGAGCGCAGGATGCGGTTGATTTCCCGACTGACGTTGCGCGCCATCTGATGATCGCGAATCGAAGTGAACACTGTAAACAATGCGACCAAATCAAAAAAGCCGTTTGCGAACGGCAACGCCTCGGCATTGGCCTCTTGAAACGTCATCTCCGGGAAATTGTCCTTTGCGCGTCGGATGCGCTCTGCCAGCAAATCAACGCCGAAAAGATTTTCCGGCCTGGCCCCCCACGCCTCGAAGCCGGCCAAAATTTCGCCCGTGCCGCAACCCACATCCAAAATGCGCCGGTTACCCAGCGGGAGAAAACCCGCGCGTTGCAGCAACTGTTCCAGCTTTCGGTCGCGTTCCTGTTGGATGGCTTGATTGCCTCGGTTTGTGACCGCCCATTTCTTTTTGCCCCAGCCGCGTTCACCATATTGCCGGTAAACGTCCTTAAGGCGATCGACTTCGAAGTGGGTTTCCATGCGGCTCTCCAGATTCCATCGGCTGCCGTCCTTTGAAATCAGCATGCCTTCAGGTCTGCGCCGAGTTATACGGCCGATTCGATTCAAGATCTGACACTGCCCGGCTTTGGTCAGTGTTTTCTGGTTAATTGGACAAACTGTGTGTCGGGCGCATTGTGGAGGAGCACCAAATCCAGGATTCCACGAAGGAATCCGTAGCCATAGCCGAAATGAAAGCACCAAACGACAACGGGTAAAACCGGGAGCAATGCCCATTGTACGCGGGCAGCGGTGACAAGCGAAACGGCCAGCGCTGCGGCGGCATAGAGGACTGCCAACCCGGCGGCCCCCCATAGTGCCGGGGACCAGAACAATCCCAGGGCCGCCAGCAAACTGAAACAACCGACGAAGGTTCCAGGCACGAGATGTCGGAAGGACGCGGGGGTCTGGTGTTTTCGAATGACCAGAGCTTTCCAGTATCCATATTGCATGTATTGGCGGAACAGAGCCTGGAGTGAGCCCCGCACATGGTACCAACTGCGAATGCGCGTGGACTGATAGATTTTACCGCCGGCGCGGGTGAGGCGAAGATTGTGCTCGTCATCCTGGTTGCGGACCAATTCTTCGTCGAAATAACCGATGCGCTCAAAAACGCTCTTCTTCCAGCAACCGTAAATCACGGTGTCCACATAGCCTTCATAACCGGCCTGGTGCGAGCGCGCGCCGCCCACTGCGAAAGCCGAATGAAACACGGCGCGAATCGCCCTTTCCATAAATGTCTCGGCCGTGGTTTGCATGGGTCCGCCAACATTGTCGGCTTCGGTTTCGCTCATGACCGCCAGGCACTGCTGCACATAATCAGGCGCATAGATGGTATGAGCATCCATGCGAACGATGATTTCACCGCGGGCGGCTCGAATGGCCGTGTTCAGCCCGGTGGAGACAATGCGACCGGGATTGTCGAGAATACGGATTTGGGGATATTGTGTGGCGATCTGCTGCAAGTACTCGCGCGTGCCATCGGTTGACATCCCATCCGCGACAAGGATTTCAAAGCCGGCCTCCGGCGGATCCTGATGGAGAGCTGATTGCAGGCAAGCCTGGATGTAGCCCTGTTCATTCCGGCACGGCAGCACGATCGAAACCAACGGATTGGGATCAGACGATTTCATAGTTTGTTCGACAGAGTCATTAGTTTGGTAGAAAGGGCGTGTTCCAAAGATCCAAAACGGGCCGAGCCAAATGCGTAGGGAGGTCAGATAGATTGTGGGCTTTGGCGAAGCGCACTCCTCCGCTTATCAACCTGCCGATACGCTCTTCCTGATCCGTCCGGGTTAGCCAAAACTCCTCGCAACCCTGCCAAGGCAACCTTTAGTTCGATTCGAGTCCGGGTGGATTCTCCGAAGAGCTGAATGCGGGGGAGCCGCCACAGCGCAGAATGGCTCTCGGCCCATACTGGTTCCGTTGTCATGACGGTGCTGGCCCCACATTGCAACGCGTGCTGCGCCAACTCCGGGCTGTAATTCCCGTTTGGAAAAGCGAAGGTTTTGCACGGAGCACCCAGTTCGGAGCTTACTTTTGCGAGACTCTCTTCGATCTCCGCGAAGGCCCTCTCTCTCGTTTCACGTATGAGGATGGCGTGTGTCAAGCCGTGGGCGCCGATAACGAATCCACGCCGACTCAAGCTTCGCGCGTCCTCCCAGGACATCGGCCGAACGTCATCTGATTCCATTTCCGGCCTGACTCCAAATTGAGCGCAGGCTCGATCCAGCCGCTCGTTCAACGCGGCGAAGGCCAGTTGCTTCAGCGTTTCCAGTTCAAGCCCGGCCGGACACTGGCCGAGCGCGCGCACCAACGCCTTGCGACGGTCGAACCAGAGGGCTGTCCCGTTCGTGAGAAAGGCGGTTGTGACGTAAAAAACCGCCGGCACTCCGAGGCGTTCCAACTCCGGCGCGATCTCGGTGACATTGCAGCGCTTGCCATCATCAAAGGTTAATAGGCAAAACGGCCGTCTGCCCGGCTGTGCCAACCGGCGGGGCAGTTCGTCAAGGCGGATAAAGTCAAACCACCGCCCCAGCACTCCGACATGCCGGCGGGTCTGAGCTGACGTCAGGTCGTGTTCATTGATGATCACGCCACCGCGCTTCACCTGCCTGACCAGCGCCAGCAAGAACGACATAGCAATGGGAAACATTTGGAGTCCTGTGCGAGGAGCAACCGCGACGTGGCGATGGTGACCTGGATCAGACCGAGGTGCCCTGAACCACCCTGGTCGTCGAATGGCGCGTCGTCGGAACGGCCAGTTGATAGAGACCGCGCAGATACACGGGAAGCCGGTGGAGGCAGTGGTTTTCTTCAACATCGGACCGAGCGCATTGCCCCATTTCCCTTCTGAGTTCGGAATTCTTCACAAGCTTGACCAGTGCCGCGACGAGACCTTCGAGATCGTCAGGCTGGAGCAAAAAACCCGTCTGGCCGTGCCGGACAATACCTGACACCCCTCCCACCTTCGTGGCCACCACGGGCAACCCGCAGGCCATCGCTTCGAGCAACACGTTGGGTGTGCCTTCGAAATCTGAAGTGAGGACGCAGACCGCCGCCTCGTGGTAAGCCGACCGGATATCCGAGACACCGCCTCTGAATTGAAGAAAGTCCGGAAACAACCCGAGGCTCCGGGCTTGACTTTCCAACGCCGGCCGAAGGTCCTCGTTTTGGCATCCTGGCCCAACTATCAGACCTCTTACGTCCAGACGGAAATCCGACCGCAAATGGGCCAGGATCGAAATGAAACGGTCCAACCTCTTCTGTTTCACCAAACGTCCCACTGCGACCAGGGTGAGCGGTCCCGTCGAACAGGGGCTTGAAGGCTTGAACCAGTCCGTATCCACGACGTTCGGAAGGAAATAGAGCCGCGAGGCCGGCACACCCCGGGCGATGGCGTATTTCATGGCGACCCGCGAGTTCACCGCAATCGTTCTGGGCAGGTGCAAATTCAGCCAGCCTCCCAAAGGTCCACTATCACTCACCTCGGTACGTCCGTTGTTGCGCATTGCGCCGATCCCGCTCGCCTGCAAAAGCCACGCCGCCACACTGACATAAGCATTCGCGTAAAAATGCTGGCTCTGCAGGACATCGGGCGGGTTTTTCCACAGTTCTTTCAGGACCCGAAAGAGCCGCGTCAGGCGTGAGGGTTGGTCGCCCACCCAGGTGACGCAAATTCCCAAGGCCTTTATCTTCTCCTCCCAGAATTCGCTGTGATCCAGTGACAGCAACCGAGGAGTGGCTCCCGCCTGGCAGAGCGCCTGGAGAACATAAAAAAGTTGGCGTTCCGCTCCCCCATGCTCCAGCGTTCCTGCCAAAAAGCACAGCTTCAGTTTGGAAAGATTGCTCATAGCATCAAGCTCGCCGGTTTCACATGCCAGTACCCAAGGCTCCAAACACGGATCACGCTGCGGGCCCCTCGAGGAGCAATGCCCCTGAGAGCGTTTCGGTTTTCCTGGTGGGAACGCCGCGCTCCAACATTTCAAGCAAGCAGGCCCTCCGCTGTCGGGCGGCGAAGCTGTGAAATATGGCCACCAGGCGGCCCGCGAGTGATCCATAATCATATTCCTGCTCGACGCGTTTGCGGCCTGTTTCTCCAAAGTTCAATCTCGTCGAAGGTGATCGCGCCAGTCGAACCATGAACGCGGCCATGCCTTGGGTATCCTCCCTTTCAACCACATAGCCGGTTTTGCCATGTTGCACGACCAGGCTGGCATCTCCTGCCGGCGTGGTGACGACCGGGAGGCGAGCCGCCATCGCCTCGAGAATGACATTCGGGAAGCCCTCGTAATCCGAAGAAAGAACCAGCAAGGCAGACCGAGTGAGCAAGGCTGGAACTCGATCGCATTCGCCCACGAAAGTGAGATGCTCCGGCGCCAAGCCCAACGCGTTCGCTTTTTCCTGCAATGCTGCTTTGGCTCCGCAATCAGCCCCGGCGATAACGCCGGCCAATGCCGGCTCGCTGCGCCGTGCCAGCGCGAGCGCCTCCAGAAACCGATCAAAACGCTTGCACGGATGCAGGCTGCCGACGGCGGACGCGATTATCCGGCCCGAAGGCAGAGAGATCTCTGAAGGCAGCGCACTCCGGGCATCAAAATCCTGCAGATCGATGACGTTCGGCAGCAATTCTATTTTCTCACGCCGGATCCCTTGAGACACCAGAGTGAGCCTGCCGCGACAGGAATTCGCGACCAGACCATGAGCCAGACGGAGCATCCACTGACTCAGCCGACCCCGATCGTTGAGCTCGTACCAACCATCACTTCTTACGCCTCCCAGGGTTAGCGCATTGCAAAGCCGGCCTGCGGTGCCGCCATGAACAAGGTCGCCAAATTGACTCACCAGGACTATATGGGGCCGCAATAAACACAACGCTCCGATCAACCTCGCGAGAATGAGCCACGGTCTATTGGGGGCGTAAATCTGGATTATCGGGACGCCTATCTGTTGCAAGACAGTCTCGTAATGGCCACCGCCGCCGAGGTAAAACAATCGCGCATCGATTCCGGTCTGGACCAAGGCCCGGGCCATGTAAACGGTCTGCTTTTCGGCCCCGGCCAACCTCAGACTCGAAGTAACCAAGGCCACGCGCAGGGACCGCGACCGGGAAGCCTCGGTGAACAGCCCGCCTTTGTTCAAATGATGGGACATCGTGACGAAGTTTCAGGCCGCTCCAGCCAGGGCATACGCCATGGCAAACCAAAAAACCAAATCGTGACTGGGATCACACACGATCGCGCCCGCTATCGTGAGCGGCAGAAGGAGAGCTAACGGCAGCGAGCCGCAGGGATTGCGACGGGCCCTCCACGCCGCGGCCAGCGCCGTCCCGACCCCGAACGAGAAAAGCAGAAAACCAATCACGCCGGTCTCGACCAGCAGCAACAAAACGAGATTATGAGCGGCGATGGTCCTCTGCTCCTTGATCAGGTAAGGCAGCGCTCGGCGGGTCAACTCAAATTGATACCGATCCGGTCCGGATCCATAGATGGGGCTTCTCAGAAACATTTCCCAAAGAACAGGCGCCATTCGGACCCGCCCCTCCTGCTGGTAGATATTGGAGGAGTTCACCTTTTGAAACCGTTCCATGACTGTCGGTATCTGCCGGACGATCGCCGCCAGGACCGCGCCAATCAGCAGCAGACTGGCAAAGCGCTTCGTTCTTGAACCGAACGATCGGCCCTGGAAAAGCAGCACGAGCACACCCATGACGAGAATCAGAACGGCGGTCCGGGAACCGGTCTTGGCCATTCCAGCTCCAACCACGGCGGTTAAAACGAGCATCAGGAGCCGTTCGCGCAGTTTGACACCGGGGAACATCCCCAGTCCCACCAGGGTGATCACCGCTACGGCGTAGATCGCGCCGATCACGTTTGCATTCTGGCCAAAGACCGAGGAACGCCCTTCGATTCCATGATCCACTTCGACCACGCCGATCCCGGCGATGTGGAAGGAGGCGCAGAGCGAGCAGCCCCAGACCAAAGCCCACAAGCCGCCGCGGCGCGCCTGGGGAAATTGCAGGACGTTGAACATCATCCATAGCCACGGGAGCGAGAACTCAAGCAATTCAAGAGTGCTCGGCCACCAAAGCGTGGACAACTCGGGTGTGAACCATAAACCAGAGAGAATTCGGACCCCGCAATAAGCGAGAAACCAAATCATGGCCACCGGAACCAGCCGGAGACAGACTCGCGGTTGGGAGAGGACGCCGCACAGGATGAGCAGCTGCGCCAGTCTGGTGACCCCGACTCTCTCGCCTGTGCCTGGCAGATAGAGATGGCCAAAAGGGACGGAGAAGATCGACAGGTAGAAGGCCCAACGCACAAGAAAGTTTGGTCGCAAGGCATCGTCGGCCTGCGCCCCGAAAAGGGGGCGGCCAGCCTTGGACTCCGTTCCTGCGTCCGGCTTCGGAAAGCCGCCGGGCGGCGAGCTTATTACCGGGGCTATGGCTGGCATAATTCCGCTTCCGTCATTCTTTCCGCAGCCAACTCGGCGGCGGTCTCTATTCGGTCCGGCACAACCTTTTGCTGGTCCAGCCACGCTTGGAACATGAGCGCGTGCCACAGTCCCGCCGACCAATCGCGCTTGCCGGAAAGGTGCTCGGTCCACCGTTGTCGCAATGTTTCAGGTTCGAGAAATCCCTCCTGACGCAAACGCGTTTCCCCGAGGAGGTCCTCGGCCCAGTCGCGCAGCGGGCCGCTCAGCCATTCCGCGATTGGCGCTGCAAAACCTTTTTTGGGGCGCTCCACGAGAGCGGGCGGGACATATTGATCCAGAATTCGACGCAACAGCCATTTCCCCTGATTCCGTCGTTGTTTAAACGAAGTGGGAAGACTATAGGCGAATTCTATGATTCGATGATCCAGCAGTGGAATACGCGTTTCCAGGCCGACCGACATGGCAGCCCGATCCACTTTCACAAGTATGTCGTCCGGAAGATACGAAACGAAGTCCAGATACGTCATCCTCTGCAATAGTTCAGGCAAGCTCTCCCAGAATGAACGCGACCCGAATTGGATTTGTGGTTCCATTGCATCCCTCAGCCATACGCGAGAATCACGGTTCGGGGACATCAGCCGTTGGTATAGTGACCTGTCAGTCGGCGCAGGCAGAATGTCCGATAGGTTCGAGAGCCGGTTCAAAATCTGCCTCACCGGGCGGGATGTGACTTCTCTGTCCAGTCCGGCGCTGGAGAAAGACTTCAAGCGGCAGGCAAGCCGCTTGCGAACGGGCTCGGGAATCCTCCCGATCGCCCTCCAGATGCGCTGGGCTTTGCGATAGTGGTCGTATCCCCCGAACAGTTCGTCACCCGCGTCGCCGGATAAGCTCACCTTCACCTGTTCTCCCGCCAATCGGCAGAGCAGGACGGTCGGAATCTGAGAAGGATCGGCCAAAGGTTCGTCGTAGATGCTCGGCAACCTGGAAATGACCTGCTGCAGTTCACTGGTCTGGACGTAAAACTCGGTGTGGTCGGTTCCAAGATAGCGGGCTACGCCTTTGGCAAAGGGGGCCTCGTTAAAGGTCTCCTGCTCAAATCCAATGCTGAACGTCTTGATCGGCCGCGGACTCTGTGCCTGCATCAACGCCACCACCAGGGAGGAGTCAATCCCGCCTGAAAGGAAGGCGCCCAATGGGACGTCTGCGACCATTTGCTGGGCGACAGACCTGCGCAACAATGCTGCCAGCCCCTCGCTCGCCTCCTCCTCGACCCCGTCAAACGGATGGGCTGTTCCCGCTTCCACAATCGTTTCCAACGACCAGTACGGCTCCGGCTGGGGCGTATTACGTGTGCGGATTTGAGCCTCGGTCAAGGTGAGCACGCAACCCGGCGACAACTTGCAAATGTTTTCATAGATACAAGACGGCGCCGGGATGTACCCGTAGCGAACCAACAGAGCCAACGCGCCGCGGTTTACCCCGCCGCGCCACCCGGGGTGAGCCCGGAGAGCTTTTAATTCCGATCCGAAAACAAACGCGTCCCCGGCCCACCCATAATACAACGGCTTCTCCCCTGCCCGGTCGCGAACGAGGCTCAGTGTGCGCGCCCGGCGATCCCACAATGCGAACGCGAACATGCCGACGAAACGCTCCAGGGCCGGGAGGAGCCCCCATTCACAGAGGGCGGCCAGCATCACCTCGGTATCGGAGCGGCCCCGGAAAGAGTGGCCTGTCTTTTCCAACCTGCGTCGGAGGGCGTGGAAATTGTAAATCTCTCCGTTGAACGCCAGCACGTAACGGCCATCGACGGAGTGCATCGGTTGGTGCCCCTCGGCGCTGAGGTCCAGAATCGCCAATCGACGATGGCCCAGGGCCAGCCCCGTGCGGGCATCCGCCCAGGTGCCTTGATCATCCGGTCCGCGATGGTGCAAAGCCTCTGCCATTCGCAGGACAAGCTGCTCCAGCTCGACCTCGCCAACATCGCGCGGCGAATTCCAGAATCCGGCAATCCCGCACATAAGAGCTGCTACCTCAATAGCTGCACTGCGTTCACGTCCGCACAAGGGAGGCGCCTTCGTCCGGCGCCCCTCCAACTCCAGAGTTTAAGTTCCGAACGAATCAGAAAACGCGAGATACGAGGGCGGGTGCAGAGCCAAGCCGACCATTTGCATTCCGGCGGGGCGCCCCGATCCAGAATGGCATCGAGCGACATGATGTTCGCGCCATACTGATCCACATCCTCGCGAAATCTCCTCGGCTGTGACGCGCTCCATTGATTATGATGGTAGCAAACCGTCCACACGCCCGCTGGCGCCGGACGGAAATAATACAACTGCTGTGGCACCCAGGTCATTCGCCTCGGACAAACGTACGGATAGCGGAAATACCCGCCGCTTATGACCCGGATTCCAAACTCCGGGAGCAGTGCGACCGTGGCGGCGTCGAACGAGTCGCCAGGAGCAATCCAGACACGCGACGTGATTCGTTCGCGCTCGAAGATTTCCAGCCCGCGCCGAAGCTTCTCCCGCTGCACCTCGGCCGGCAAACCGGCAAACTCGCTCTTCTTTCGGACGGCGACCATGCCCGCGCTCCTGGTTACGTAGCGATGCTGGAATCCGTGCAGCGCGATCGTCCAGCCGCGGTCCTGCCAGGCGCGCACGCGGTCCCAAAAATCCCCGGCCGGCGGGTCCACCTGCAGCCCGGGATCGCGATTGTCCGGCACCACCGCCAGGAGCGGCTTGAACCGACGCTGAACCAGTACCGTTTCAATCTCCGCCCACACCCTCCAGTTCATGGTCGGGCAGATGTCATCAAACCGGAGGAGATATTGCGTGGTGCTCGTCCGCTTCATCGGTGGAGGAGGAGGCCGTCACGCGGATGGGGCTGCCACGGGATGCCGAACTGCCGGCGGAGGCGAGTCCGCGGCCGGCTTTCCTTGACCCGAAGGAAAGAGTTTCGTCTGCTTCAGTAATCTGGCGACGCGGAGCACCAACCAACCTTTGAGCGTCAGGATTTGCTCGCACTGGTATGCGCGCACGACCTGTCCGCCGAACCCTCTTTTGAACTCGTTGATTTTGAGCAGCGCCGGATCGGCAGTTCCAGGATACCAGCCGCCAAAGTCAAAGTACTTCAGACCTTGCGCCTTGTAGCGAAGCATATCACTCCAGATGAGATAGCGGTTCGCCCGGCCGATGGCGTTCCTCGCCGCGCTGGCGGAAAGCTTGCGGTACAGCGACGGCAAATACAATTCCGTCGCCCGATCTTGATTGCGGTAGTTGGCGTGGTACACGAGCACGTTGCCTTGTGAATCCTTGACGACGGACAAATCAAGAGCACCCGCGGAGGCCATGCCGTCTATCCGCGCCCGGTCCAATGGGAGCAAGCCCTTCAACGCCGCAAACGGATTGTACATCTCCTCGAACCGATCGATGACAGCGTGATCGCTTGGATCGCAACACTCACAAGTGACCTTGTCCCGGTCACGGGCGCGCCGGATTTTGTATGCGGTATCCTCGTTCAAGCCCGCCAGCAGTTGCTCGCGACTTTGAGTCAGATCGATGAAGTAAGTGTAGAAGTATCTGCAGCTGGCGCCGGGAACCGGGCTCGGACGCTGGTTATAAAGTATCCAGTCCGCCGAGCGGGTATCGCCCGGTTCGTCATCAAACCAGACTTCAATTCGCGTCAGGAAACGTGACCTGTAAGTAATCATCGGCATGCGGCGTGCCCGGGCTCCGAGAGGCGTCTCTGTGTGAGTTCGGGGAGGCTGGATTCGTTCAGGCGCTGACCTCGGAGATGGTATAACGGTATTTGCCGGAAGGATGCGGCGGCAAGTCGTCGGGAAATTCAAAATCAACCCGGCAATCCGCCCCCATCACCAGTCGCGCTTTCGCCGCGATGTCCTCGAGTTCACTCCGGCTCGGGCCGCCGTTCGCCCGGACGCACTTGAACAGGACGTGCTCTTGGGCCTTCTGGACCACCTGAAACTTCCGGACCCAAGGCCGGAAATAGAGGAGGTGCGTAAAGTATTCTCCGTCGATCAGCGTCTGGTCGCGTGTCCTGAACACGTCCACGCTGCGACCGGACACCCGCTTGAGCACTTGAGTGCCCGGATGCTCGGCCAGCGTGTCGTCGGGACGCAGCGCGCCGCGATCACCGATCCAGTAGCGGAGCAGCGGCATGGCGTAGTTGGTCAGGCACGTCACGACGATGTTGCCTTCCGTGCCCGGCGGCACCGGGCGGCCCGCCTCATCCACGATTTCCACAAAATTGCCCCAGGGCGCGACCCAGAGCCCGTCGAGGCCCGGCAGTTCACAGGCAATATCACTGACCTCGCGCGAACCATACAGGTTATAGACTTCACATCCGAACACGGTTGCGATCTTCTCGCGCATGAACGGATAGAGGGTGCCGGCCGAGGTGAGCACGGCCCGCTGCGGCGCGACGGAAATCCGCTCCCCTTCAGCAAACCGCGCCAGTTCATAAGCTGCTTGCACGTAAGCCACGATCAGGCGCGGGCGCAGTCGATTCAGCGATTGAATGAACTGCCGCATGCGCTCCGGGGACATGAGAAACGCGTTCAACCAGGTGGTGTTGGTCAGCCAGTTGAAGAAGCGGGCTTTGCGGGAGTTCGTGCCTCCCTCCAGGTCGCGCTCGGATCCCCAGAGCCGGACAACCGGCTCGCCAACCTCACCACCCAACAGCCAATTGTAGAACAAGCCGATGGCGGCGCTGCGATCGTCGTATTCACTGTCCTGAACGAGTCGGACAGGTTCGCCAGTCGAACCGCCGGAGGTATTGTAGGACCACTTTCGGCGTCCAAGATCCGTGGACTGGAGTTTGACGAATTCAGCTCGAATCGTTTCTTTCGTCACGATCGGCAGGCGAAGCAGAAACTCTCTTGGATCTGCGTCTTCCAGGTGGGTGCTGTCTATGCTCCGAAAACGCTCGACGTAGTACGGCACGGCACCTCGGCAATGCCGTAGCAGCCTGGCTAAGGCACGCGTCACCGTCTCACGGCCCACTCCGCCCTCATATTCCCGCGAGTACTGCGCAAGCAACGACGGAAAACGATAGCCTCGCAAGGAAGCGTAGGACAGGTAAGCTGGTTTTCTCCAGTTCATCCGAAGGTCAACCGCCGGCGTGAGTTAAGGTTTCTTGCGAGAGCGGAAGGTCGCATCCCTTACAGTCAACCGTTCCTCAGGGCTCAGAAGAAGGTAAACGACCGCTGCGTAAAGCAACGCTACCCCCAAGGCCGCTATCCCAAAATCGATCCAGTTCGAAACAACCCAGCGCCACAGAATCAGTCTGCACATCCCGATGGTCGCCAACGTTGCCAGGACAATCGGGACAACTGCCCGGAAGAATGTTCCATAAGTCCGATTCAAAACCCGCGCTCCGTAAAGCGGGGTGAACAGCAGATGCCGGACTGTCAGCGTAATCGCCCCCGCCGCCGCCAGGCCGTAGAGGCCCCAACCGAAGACCCCGGCCAGAAGCAGGGCGAGCAGCAGATTCCCCACGCCGATCGCGAGCGTCACCACCCCCGGCACTTTCACGCGATTCGCGGCCAACGGCAGAGCGTAGAGCGGGTACATGGAAAGACTCATACAAAGGTGTATTGCCATCAGAAACAACAACGACGCCAGACTGCCGAAGGCCGGGCCAAGCCATAGCCTCAGCAGCGGTTCCGAAAACCCACAAATCAACCCGATGCACAGCGCCATCACCAGGCCGACGAACTTGATCGCGCGATTCAAATAAACCACGAGGCCGTCGATATCCCCTCGGGCATAAATGTGATACATGGTCGGCGCGAAGATTCCTCCCACCGCACTGGCGAGCGAGCGAAGCAAGGTCGGCAGTGCCAGGACCGCGGCGTATCGACCCCCTTGCTCCGGGCCAAACATGCGGTTGGCCAACAGCAGATCAATGTTCAAATACAACATGACCCCGAGCTGACTGATAAGGACCCAGCCACCGGTGCTGCACAGGTTCCTGAACATGGTCCAATCGAACTGACCCAGGCTGATCCTGAGACTTGGGGTGAGCACTTTCCACAGCCAGACCATGCCCACGGTTGAAACCATCGTCCCGGCGAGTATGGCCGTGCCGACGTATTCGATCCTGGGCGTGAAGATGCAGAACAGGAAAACTACCAGGCCCACGCGTGCGAGCGTTTCGCTGGCTGCCACGAGGTTCAGCAGGTCAAGCCGGTTGCGGCAAAAGGAGGAAACACCGAACGGTGTTTTGACCTGGTTTAACAGGAACGCGGCAACCATGCCGACAAAAAGCCACCGGGTCGGAGCTTCATATCCCGGGGGAATCCGCAGGATGTGGTCCACCTGCGCGATGGCAGCGGCTGCGGGAATCACCAGCAAAGCGCTGAGCGCGAGATTGCCCCAGAGCGAAACGTTGAAGATCAGATTCGCGTTTTCGTGATCCTTCCGCTCCAACGCGATTGTCAGGTATCTGGCCACCGCCGAATCAAGCCCAAAGGTGATGAGGGCCATATACGAAGTCACCAGCGAAGTGAGCGGAATCAGCCCATAAACGGCTGGACCCAGGTGCCTGACCAGAAACGGCACGTACAAAACCCCCACCACCATGCTCAACCCGAGGTTTCCGACATTGGCAACCAGGTTGAGCGCAAACCGTCGGGATTGAACCGGGCGAATTGCCTGGATCGTGGCTGCTTCGGCGCTCATCAGAAACTCACTCTCATTCTTTAGCAGGACTTAGCCGCCGGTGGCGTCGGGAGCGGAGTGGCCCGCCAGCGCGGTTGCGCGTCTGGTCTCCTTGGGTTCCCAACGATAGGCGCGCCGATAACGCTGATAATAATCATGCCCGTAAGGCGAGGAAGCTGCGCGGTTGAAAATCAGACCCAACACATGGACGTGACGCTGCCGTAATGCATCCAAAGCTCCGCGCGCCATTCGCGCCGAAGTGAACGACCCGCGCACCACGAACAGGACGCCATCCACTTTAGGTGCCAGGCTCGCCGCATCGTCGGTCGCCAATACCGGAGGTGTGTCCACCAGAATGTAGTCAAACTGCGGTTTAGCTTCAGCCAGAAAGCCCGGCCAGACCTGGCTCAACACCAGTTCGCCGGGATTTCGATTTGCTTCGCCGGCCGGCAGCAGCGCCAGATTTTCCAACCCGGTGGGAACAATCGCCTCCGCGAAGGAAATTTCCTCGTTAAGAATCTCCGCCAGGCCGGGACGGGGGGCTGTGCCAAAAAACGTGTGCAAAGTCGCCCGGCGCAGGTCCGCGTCAATGAGGAGCACACGCGAGTTGGCCCTGGCCAGCGTGGCGGCCAGATAAAGCGCGACCGTCGATTTGCCTTCCTCAGGGACCGAACTGGCGACGATAATCGTTTTCGGTTTCGTTCCCCCATTGCTCATGAACAGGAGCGAGGAGCGGATGCTGCGGAAGGCCTCCAGAAACTCGAAGCGCTGCTTTTCCAGCGCTTCGACGCCGAGCTGGCGTCTGGGTTTCTTGATGGAGATGGCGGGGATTTGACCCACCACTTCCTCGCAAAGCTGGTTGGTCAGTTCCGCCAGCGAGGCAAAGTCATCCTGAAACAAACCGATACAATAGAGTAATCCGAAACCCAGGAGCAGAGAGCCGATCAGTGCGATCGCCATGTTTCTGAGCACCCGATGGGTCGGCGTCGCCACCGACGCCGGTTCCAGAATACCGACATTCTCCTGCTCCACCTTTTTGCTCACATCCACCGTCTGGATGAGAGTCAACGTTTTGTCGTAAGCGGTCTGGAGCCGCTGCAGATTTTGGCGGATTTGTTCGTAATCAGCCATTTTGCGGCTGGACTCGATGGCTTTGGCATCCCATTCCTTGAACGCGGCTTCCAAATTTTGGACCTGCAACTCGATGGCCTGACGCCGATGAGCCAGTTGTTTCAGCGCTTCGTCCCGCGAGATTTGAACCAGTTTCTCCTGAGTCGCGATCTGTTCGTTTAGTTTTAAGATTTTCGGATGTAACGGGCGCAGGAAACGGGAAAGCTCATCACGCTTGGCCTTGAGCAACTGCATTTGTTGGTTCGCCTTGAACAATTCGAGCTGCGGCTCCGCCAGGCTTGCCAACATCTCTTTCTCAGTGGCTGGGTCCGGCAAAGATTCACCGGCTGGCACGCCTTTGTGGCCGGTTTCGATCCACTGCTCAGGCTGGAGCGACTGCAGCAGTCTCAGCTCGGTGCGCAGAGTGGCGAGCTGCTTGTTCAGCGAGGCCAGATAGCTTCCGGCGCTGTTCCCTTGCTCCTGCAGAAACACGACGTTGTTCGACGCCTGGAAAGCGTGCAATTTCTCCTGCTGAGCCTCCAACTCACCCTTCAACTGTGTCACCTCGGCGCCCAGGGATGTCGCGGTCCGGTCGGAAGTCTTCTCCCGAGATTCTTTTTTGAAGCTCAGATACTCCTCCATCAGGCAGTTAAGAAAGGCCCGGGTCGAGGCGGGCTCTGCTCCGATGGCCCGCAGCTCCAGAGTGCTGCTTTTGGCGCCTTCCAGAACTTTGACGTCGAACGGAAACCGCGGCGGCGCATTGCTGCTGGAGGTAGAGCCGGATGCAAACAGCCTCTTGCAAAGCGCCTTGGGCTTGTGGAGCAGTTCTGATTGCCTTCCACCGCCATCGAGGAGCACAGCAAGGTCGGGATTGAGTTCCGAGCGCAACCTGGCCAGTGCGCGGCCCTGAATCGCCGGGCTGCGCAGCAATTCCGCCTGGGTCCCAAGAAAATTGATCAACTCTTCCGTATAGAGCCGGCCCTCGTAGATATCGAGTCGGCCGGTCAGCCACATCCGGGCCTTCGACTCATAGGCGGGCAGAGAATTGAAGCTCAGGACACCGACCGGCCCCAGCACCAAAACCAGGATCAAAACAATCACCCACCAGTACCGGCCCAGCAGAAGCCACCACCGATGCAGCCGTCCATACAGCCTTGAGGCCGAAACGAACCTGTCCGCAGGGGCGAACAAATCCACTGCCGCAGCGTTAGGGTGGTTGTTGTTGTTCATCGAGCTCTCCCATCAATAATTCACCAGCCGGGCGGGTACAACGATCAAATCGTCCGGCTGAACCACCAGGTCTTTATCCAGATTCCCCTTCTCCCAAATATCAACGACGTTGATGACAAAAGTCTGCTTCCCGTTGGCGGTCTTGCGGATCAACCGCACGTTCTTCTTGTCGGAAAAGTCGCTGAACCCACCGGCGCTCAAAATCGCCTTGCTGACGGTGAGGGTCTCGCCTCCGGGAATTTCAAAGCCACCCCGGTTGCGCACCTGGCCGGTAACATAGACCTTGCCGGAAACCCGCGTCTTGTTCACTACCTCAATGGCGATGATCACCGTCGCTTGATAATAAAGTTGCTTCTCTAAAAGGCCTTTGACTTCCTTCGCGAGCTGCAGACTGGTTTTGCCCGCAGCGTGAACCAGCCCAAGGTAGGGCACTTCCAGATCGCCCGAATCGGTTATCGTCAGGGAGCGAGGGTCGTCCTGGTCCTCGATCACGCGGTAAGTGACACGGTCGCCAGGCCCCAGCTTCTGGCGATCGTCCAGCAAAGTTATTGGCCTGGCAGCGTCCGGGAGCACCAGGCTGTTG
>Ga0066685_10000143_pt1 | contig 18898 bp, 16 predicted proteins | sample GraSoiAngelo_134_FD_62305 | JGI IMG/M metagenome (GOLD analysis project Ga0066685, IMG submission 62305) | Grasslands soil microbial communities from the Angelo Coastal Reserve, California, USA - 14_0929_05_30cm | ecosystem: Environmental > Terrestrial > Soil > Grasslands | place: USA...
ACAGAAGGCGGTCGAGATCGCGAGACCGTTCGGCCTTCCGGTCACGAACTCCATGGTCGTGATGTGGATCGTCGCGATCGGACTCATTCTCTTTGCCCGGGCGGCCACGCGGACCATGAAGGTAGTGCCCGAGGGATCGCAGAATTTCCTGGAATTCCTCATCGAGGGCCTCTACCGTTTCCTGGAAGGCATCATTGGCCGGCACTTGGTCGACCGGACGTTCTGGTTCTTCGCCAGCATCTTCATCTTCATTCTCGCCGCGAACTGGGTCGGTTTGATTCCCGGCGTCGGCTCGATCGGCTGGGGGCACCCGACCGCCGTCGGTTTCACGATCGACGAGCCGTTGCTCCGGGGCGCCAACGCCGACGTGAACATGACGCTCGCAATGGCACTCGTCTTCTTCGGGTGCTGGATCGTCTGGGGCCTTCAGGAGAACGGACCGATCGGCTTTCTCAAAGAGCTCTTCTCGCCGAAAGGCGAGAGCGCAGGCGCCTTGAAGATCCTCATGATCGTCGTCTTCTTCGCCGCCGGCTGCCTGGAGATCGTCTCGATCCTGTTCCGGCCCGTGTCACTGACGTTCCGTCTCTACGGCAACGTCTTTGCCGGTGAGACGATGCTGGAGACAATGGCCAGGGTTCCCCACATCGGCTGGCTCGTGCAGATCCCGTTCTACTTCCTGGAGCTGCTGGTCGGACTGGTGCAGGCGCTCGTGTTCATGTTGTTGACCGCGGTCTTCACGCTGTTGATCTGCCAGCATCCCGAGGAAGGACATGCGACCGCGCAGGATTGATTCCACAGACGCTCGACCGCGCCGACCGTGGACGCAGTAAGCAACAAGAAGGGAGCAAGAAGGCACATGGGTGGCAACCTGCACGTCGGTCTCGCGGCCATTGGCGCGGCCTTCGCCGTTGGCATCATCGGTGCGAAAGCGGCGGAAGCGGTGGGACGCAATCCCGGCGCCGCGACGTCGGTCCTGGTCCAGTCGATCCTGGCCATCGCATTCGCCGAAGCGATCGTGTTCTACACCCTGTTCCTCGTCAGGTAGACGCCGCCGGGCGCGGAGCCACGCTGGCGAGGCGCCCGTACTGGACGAGTACGCGGCCATGAATACGCTCACGCTGATGGTCCAGTCGAGCGCCGGCGGGCAGGTGGAAGAGATCGCCAGAACCTTCGGCGTGGACTGGTCTCATCTGTCCGCCCAGATGATCAGCTTCTCGATCGTCTGCGCGCTTCTCTACTGGCTCGCATACAAGCCCGTACTGCGGATGCTCGAAGAGCGGCGACAGCAAATCGCGCAGGGTCTGGCCAACACCGAGAAGATCAACGCCGCGCTCGCCGCCATCGAGACCCAGCGTAAGGAAGCGATGACCGCGGCCCGGGCCGAGGCGACCCGGATCATCGAGGAAGCCCGCGGCATCGCCAGACGCGTGGGGGAACAGGAGACGCAGCGGGCGCAGGCGGCCGCCGAACAACTCGTGCTGAAGGCTCGCGACGCCGCGACGCAGGAACACACGCGGATGATGGGCGAGCTCAGACGCGAAGTGGGGCGCCTGGTCGTGAGGACCACGGCCGCCGTCATCGGCAAGATCCTGACGCCCGAAGATCAACGGCGCCTGGCCGAGGAAACGACCAAAGAATTGAGCAGCTCGTAGTGTCAGGACGAAAGCGGAATGAGAAAAGCCCGACAAACGAAACGTGACGCCAAGCAACTGTGGCGCCTGTGTCTGGTGAACGGATCGCTGGATGAAAACCGCGCCCGGCTGGTCGTCGAACAAGTGATCGAGTCGAGGCACACCGGCAAAGCGGCCATCCTGTCGTACTTTCTGCTTCTGCTGAGACTCGATCGTGCTCTCCACGCGGCCCAGGTTGCGAGCGCGGCGCCGCTCGAGGCCGACACGCGGACCGCCGTCGAAGAAGGGCTGACACGCAGATACGGGCGCGCGATAACGACCACGTTCGTGGTCGATCCGACGCTGATCGCGGGCATGCGCCTCCAGATCGGTAGCGATGTGTACGACGGCAGCGTCAAGGGCGGACTGGCCGCGCTCGAGGCACGCTTTTGAACCCGGCGCCGGGTGGGTCGAGGTGAACCGATGAGCACCCTGGTGCAGGAAATCGAAGCGCGCATCGGCAACGCGAAGGCCATCACGGCCAGGCAGAATGTAGGGGTCATTCGGGAGATCGGCGACGGTGTCGCCCGTGTCGAGGGTCTGAGCGATGTCATGCTCAACGAGATGCTCGATCTCGGCCACGGCATCACGGGGCTGGCGCTCAGTCTCGAGGAGACCGACGTCGGCGTCGTCATTCTCGGCGACGATACCCAGCTCGAAGAGGGCGGCGAGGTTCGCGCGACCGGTAAGCTGCTCCAGGTGCCGGTCGGTAAGGGGCTGCTCGGCCGGGTCGTGAACACGCTCGGTCAGCCGCTGGACGGCAAGGGACCGATCGCGAGCGACGTCGCCTATCCGGTCGAGAAGATCGCTCCGGGGATCATGCAGCGCCGTCCGATCAGCCAGCCCGTCCAGACCGGCATCATGGCAATCGACGCGATGATTCCGATCGGTCGGGGCCAGCGCGAGCTGATCATCGGCGACCGCTCGACCGGCAAGACGACGATCTGCATCGATACGATCATCAGCCAGGCCCGCCTGAACAGCGCGGCGGAAGCCGCGGCCGACAAGGACTATCGTCCCCTCTACTGCATCTACGTCGCCATCGGCCAGAAGCAATCGACGATCGCGCGGCTCATCTCGGTCCTCGAGGAAGCCGGGGCGATGCCCTACACCATCATCCTCGCGGCGCCCGCCGCCGATTCCGCCACCAGTCAATATCTGGCGCCGTTTGCAGGAGCGGCCATGGGCGAATGGTTCATGGACAACGGCATGGATGCACTCATCGTCTATGACGACCTGTCCAAGCACGCGGTGGCATACCGCCAGGTGTCCCTGGTGCTGAAGCGGCCGTCCGGTCGCGAAGCATATCCGGGCGACGTGTTCTACCTCCATAGCCGCTTGCTGGAGCGTGCCGCCCGCGTCGGGGAGAAGTACGGCAACGGTTCGCTCACGGCCCTCCCCATCATCGAAACGCAGGCCGGCGACGTGTCGGCGTACATCCCCACCAACGTCATCTCGATCACCGACGGGCAGATCTTCCTGGAAACGGACCTGTTCTATCAGGGCACGCGTCCAGCGATCTCGGTCGGTATTTCCGTATCGCGCGTCGGTTCCGAGGCGCAGCTCAAGGCCATGAAGCAGGTCGCGGGCCGTCTCAAGGGCGAGCTCGCGCAGTTCCGAGAGCTCGCGGCGTTCGCGCAATTCGGCTCCGAGCTGGACGCGACGACGCAGGCAAAAATCGACCGCGGCAAGCGCATCATCGAGCTGTTCAACCAGCCCCAGCACAGCCCGATTCCGGTCGAGGTCCAGGTCGCCCTGCTCTGGGCCGTTCAGAACGGGTACACGGACGCGATCGCCGTAGACCGCCTCAAGGACTACCAGGCCCGGTTGACCGAGTACCTGACCACATCGAAGGCCGAGCTGCTCGGAAAGATCGCGAAGGAGAAGGCGCTCAGCGAGGCGCTGACGGTGGAGCTGAAGGCCGCTGTCGATCAGTTCAAGCAGATCTGGACATGACCCATGGCGAGCGCTCGTGAACTTCGTCGGCGCATCAGATCGATCAGCAGCACGGCGCAGATCACCAGGGCCATGCAGATGGTTGCCGCCTCGAAGATGCGGAAAGCCCAGCAGGCGGCGATCGAGGTGCGCCCGTTCGTACGGTTGCTCTACCGCATCCAGCGCAAGGCGACCACACGGCCGATCGAGTTCAGTCACCCCCTGCTCGCCGTACGAGAAGTCCGCAAACGGGCGATCGTGCTGGTCGCGTCCGACAAGGGCTTGTGCGGCGCGCTCAACAGCAACCTGTTTCGCCTCGCAGGACAGTATGATCCGCATGCAACGGTGTTCATCACGGCCGGACGCAAGGCCGCGCAGTTCGTTGCGCGTAGCGGTCGCCAGCTCGTCGCCGACTTTCCCTACGGTGACACGCCCCATATCGCCGAATCCAGGGCGATTGCCGCCCTGGCTCGCGACCTCTTCCTCAAGGGCGAAGTCGACGCGGTCAACGTGGTCGCCACCCGATTCGTCAACACGCTCACCCAACAGGCCGTCGACCTCGAATTTCTCCCGATCGGCGACATCACAGGGGTGGAGATCCCAGGAGCACCACCAGCGGAAGCCGCGAGCGACACCACCGAGTTCGTGTTCGAACCCAGTGCCGAAGACATCATCGGCTATCTGCTCGGGCACTATCTCAACATCTTCATCCACCTCGTGCTGCTGAATGCGAAGGCCAGCGAACAGAGCGCACGCATGGTGTCGATGAAAAACGCCACCGACAACGCCGACGGCATGATCAGGCACCTGACCCTCGAGTACAACAAGCTGCGCCAGGGGCACATCACCCAAGAGCTGCTGGAAATCGTCGGCGGCCAGGCAGAGTGAGCCGGGAGGCGGACGCATGAACACGGGAAAGATCGTTCAGGTCGTCGGGCCGGTGGTGGACGTCGAGTTCCCCGAAGCACTGCCCGCGATCTACAGCGCGTTGTCGGTCGAGTATACGGTCCAGAACCACCCGGCGACGGTGACGCTCGAGGTGCAGCAGCACCTCGGCGACCGGCGTGTTCGAAGCATCTCCATGTCCGGTACGGAGGGCCTCAAGCGCGGATACGAGGTCAAGGACAGCGGGGCGCCAATCCGCGTGCCGGTCGGCGACGGGGTCCTGGGTCGCGTGTTCGACGTGACCGGCTCCCCGGTCGACGAACGCGGGCCGGTCGAGGCAGAGAAGTACTATCCGATCCACCGCCCGCCCCCGCCGCTGGCGGACCAGTCGACCTCCCCGCAGGTGCTCTCCACGGGCATCAAGGTGATCGATCTGATCTGTCCCTTCCTGAAAGGCGGCAAGGTCGGCGCGTTCGGTGGGGCCGGCGTCGGGAAGACCGTCGTCATCATGGAGCTGATCAACAACATCGCCAAGCTGCACGGCGGTGTGTCGGTCTTCGCCGGCGTCGGCGAGCGCACGCGCGAAGGTAACGACCTGTACCACGAAATGACGCGCGCCGGCGTCATCAACGAGAAGGACCTGAGCGCGTCGAAGATCGCGCTGGTCTACGGCCAGATGAACGAACCGCCAGGGGCGCGCCTGCGCGTGGCGCTTTCGGGCCTTGCGATCACCGAGTACTTTCGCGACGAGAAGCATCAAGACGTGCTGCTCTTCATCGACAACATCTTCCGCTTCTCGCAGGCCGGCTCCGAGGTCTCCGCCCTCCTCGGCCGGACGGCCAGCGCGGTCGGGTATCAGCCGACGCTCGCCGCCGAGATGGGCACGCTCCAGGAGCGCATCACCTCCACGAAAAACGGCTCCATCACCTCCTTTCAGGCGGTCTACGTGCCGGCTGACGACCTGACCGATCCGGCGCCGGCCACCACGTTCGCCCACCTCGACGCGACGATCGTCCTCGAGCGGGCGATTGCCGAGCTGGGCATCTACCCCGCAGTCGATCCGCTCGCCTCGACCTCCAGGGCGCTGGCGCCGGAAATCGTCGGCCAGAAGCACTACGACGTGGCGCGCGGCGTGCAGAAGGTGCTGCAACGCTTCAAGGACCTGCAGGACATCATTGCGATTCTGGGCATTGACGAGCTGTCGCCCGAAGACAAGCTGACCGTGTTCCGCGCGCGTAAGATACAGCGCTTTCTGAGCCAGCCGTTCAGCGTCGGGCAGGTGTTCACCGGCCGTGAAGGCAAACAGGTTCCGGTGGCTGAGACTGTCCGGGGATTCGGTGAAATATTGGAGGGGAAACACGACCGCGTGCCCGAAGACAACTTCTACATGAAGGGCGGGATCGAGGAAGTCACAGCGCAGAGCACGTGAGATGGCCGACACTCTGAAACTGGAAATTGTCACGCCCGGCGCGACCGTCTACTCGGAAGACGTGCACATGGTCACGCTGCCGGCGGTCGAGGGTCAGATCGGCATTTTCCCACATCACGTGCCGCTCCTGACGAGGATCGTGCCGGGCGAGATCATGGTGCGCAAGGATCGTCACGACGATTTCCTGGCGGTGGGCGAAGGACTCGTCGAGATCACAGGGGGCCGCGTCGCCATCGTCACGGACATGGCCATCGCCGCCAAGGACATCGACGAAGCCAGGGCGGAAGAAGCGCGCCAGCGCGCCGCGGCCCGCCTGCGCGACAAGATCTCCGATGCGGAAGTCGCGACCGTCAACGGCGCGCTCGCCCGCTCACTGGCCCAGCTGCGCGTCAAGAGGCGGCGCCGCGGGTGAGCCAAAGGGGATACCACCATGGCCAACACCGCCAAGAAGACGAAGAGGGGCGGGGACGAACGCAAGGGCAAGTTGACCCGCAAGGAATACGAAAAGCGGCTCGCGAAGCTGCACGTCGAGCTCGTCGAGGTGCAGGAGTGGGTGAAGAAGAAGGGAGTGAAGATCTGCATCGTCTTCGAGGGTCGTGACGGCGCCGGAAAGGGGGGCACGATCAAGGCGATCACGGACCGGGTGAGTCCGCGCACCTTTCGTGTGGTGGCGCTCCCCGCCCCGAGCGAGCGTGAGAAGAGCCAGATGTACATGCAGCGGTATCTGCCGCACCTGCCGGCGGCCGGCGAAGTCGTGATCTGGGACCGCAGTTGGTACAACCGGGCGGGCGTCGAGCGTGTCATGGGCTTTTGTTCCGAGGAAGAGGTGAAGCGTTTTCTTCAGCTGACGCCGGCCTTCGAGAAGATGGTGATCGAATCCGGCGTCATTCTGCTCAAGTATTGGCTCGAGGTGAGCATGGAGGAGCAGACCCGCCGGCTCGAGGCGCGCATCGAGGACGGGCGCAAGATCTGGAAGCTCTCGCCGATGGACGTCGAGTCGTACAGCCGGTGGTACGACTATTCGCAGGCGCGGGACGAGATGTTCGAGGCGACCGACACGGCGTGGGCGCCGTGGTACGTGGTGAAGTCCGATGACAAGAAGCGCGCCCGTCTCAACGTCATCACGCACCTGCTGAGCAGGATTCCGTACAAAAAGGTGGCGCGCGACGGCGTGAAGCTGCCGAAGCGGCAGAAGGCGCACAGCTACCGCGAACCGGATTACCCGTACAAGTTCATCCCCGAGACATTTTGAGGCTTGCGGAGCTGGCGACCGCGGTGCGCGTCCCAGTGCCGGACTGGATCCGCGCTTATCGCCGCGAATGGCTGAAGCTCGACGTCGTCGCCGGACTCACCGCGGCCGCAGTGGTGATTCCGAAGGCGATGGCGTACGCCACCATCGCCGGACTGCCGGTGCAGGTCGGGCTCTACACCGCCCTGCTGCCCATGCTGATCTACGCGATGGTCGGGACCTCCCGGCCGCTCAGCGTGAGCACGACGACGACGCTCGCCATGCTCACGGCGGCGGCGCTCGGCGCGGTCGCTCCCGCGGGAGACGCGGCGTCACTCGTCGCTGCTTCGGCGACGCTGGCCCTGCTGGTGGGCCTCATCCTCGTGCTGGCGGGCGTGCTGCGGCTGGGGTTCCTGGCGAACTTCATCTCCGAACCGGTGCTGATCGGATTCAAGGCGGGGATCGGACTCGTCATCGTGGTGGATCAGGTCCCGAAGCTGCTGGGCATTCATTTTCCCAAAAGCTCCTTCTCCCATAACCTGCTCGGCATCGCCCAAGGCATCACGGATGCCTCGATGGCGACGATGGCTCTGGGTGCCCTCGTGGTGGGGATTCTCGTCGCGCTCGAGCGCACGGCGCCGCGAGCGCCGGCGCCGCTCGTCGCGATCGCGATCGGCGTCGCCGCCATGAGCCTGCTCGGCTTGCAGGCGTACGGAGTCGGAGCGGTCGGCCATGTCCCGACGGGACTGCCCTCCCTCACCCTCCCCTCGCTTCAGCCGATCGTCCGCCTGTGGCCGGCGGCCCTGGGCATTGCGCTGATGAGCTTTGCCGAAACGATTGCTGCCGGGCGCGCCTTCACCCAGAGCGGCGAGCCCACGCCGCGGGCGAACCGGGAGCTGCTCGCGACCGGCCTCGCGAACGTGGGAGGCGCATTCCTGGGGGCCATGCCGGTCGGCGGCGGAACCACCCAGACTGCGGTGAACCGGCTGGCCGGCGCGCGCTCACAGCTGGCCGGGCTGGTCACGGCGGGCGCGACGCTGGCGACGATGCTGCTGCTCGCTCCTTTCATCGGGCTGATGCCCGAAGCCACCCTCGCCGCCATCGTCGTGGTGTATTCGGTCGGTCTCATCAAGCCGGCGGAGTTCCGCACGATCCGCAGGGCACGGCGGATGGAGTTCGCATGGGCCCTGGCCGCGCTGGTGGGCGTGCTGCTGCTCGGGACACTGCAGGGGATTCTCGTCGCGATCGTGATCTCGCTCGTCGCGCTCGCCCACCAGGTCGCCGACCCGCCGGTCCATGTCCTCGGGCGCAAGCGGGGCACCAACGTCTTCCGCCCTCGGTCGCAGGAGCATCTCGAGGACGAGACCTTCCCCGGGCTCCTCTTGCTGCGCCCCGAGGGCCGGATCTTCTTCGCGAATGCGGAGCGCGTCGGCGAGAAGATGAGGCCGCTGATCGCCGAGGCGAAGCCGACGGTCGTGGCGCTCGACCTCGCCGGCGTGTTCGATCTCGAGTACACGGCGCTCAAGATGCTGACGGAAGCGGAGAAGAGACAGCGTGCGGCCGGCGTTCTTCTCTGGCTCGTCGGCCTCACTCCCGGAGTGCTGTCGATGGTCCAGCGGTCGGCCCTGGGCAAGACCCTCGGGCGTGAGCGGATGTTCTTCAATCTGGAGCAAGCGGTCGTCGAGTATCAGGCCTCGTCCGCGAGGCTCACGTCCCCCTGATTCGGCTCCCCGCAGGGTGGCGTCATCTGGCAAGCCCGTGCGGGCCAGCGGCGGGCATGACCGGGGCGATGCCGGACAGCATGCAACCGAACCGCCCCGAGGATCTCACACGGACGATCTTCCAGCTGCTCGCACTCGGCGCGCTCATCGTCAGCAGCTTCTACATCGTGCGGCCTTTCCTGGTGGCGACGACCTGGGGAACCGCGATCGCCGTCGCGACATGGCCCCTGCTCCTGCGGGTCCAGGCACACCTCGGCGGCAGACGTTCTTCCGCCGTCGCCGTCATGACGATCGCGCTGCTGCTCGTCCTGCTCGTGCCGTTCTACTTCGGTGTTACGGCGATCGTGGAGAACGCCAGGCAGATCTCGACATGGTCGGAGTCATTGGCGACGCTCACCCTGCCCCAGCCGCCTGGGTGGATCGCGGAGCTACCGGTGATCGGTACGCGGCTCGTGGCGCGCTGGCAACGGCTGGCGGCCGCCGGCCCGGAAGAAATATCCGCCCCGGTCTCGGCGTTCGCTCGCGGGGTCGTCCTCTGGTTCGTCGGCCAGGTCGGCAGCCTCGGCCTGCTGCTGATCCACTTCTTGCTCACGGTCGTCGTCGTCGCGATCCTGTACGCGAACGGAGAGACGGCCAGCCGGGGTGTGGAGAGGTTTGCCCGGCGGCTGGCCGGCTCACGGGTCGAGGAGGTGGTGCATCTCGCCGCGCGGGCGATCCGGGCCGTGGCGCTCGGGGTCGTCGTCACGGCCATCCTCCAGTCCGTCTTCACCGGGATCGGCCTCGCCGTCGCCGGCGTGCCGTTTGCGACGATCCTCACCGCGCTGGCGTTCATGCTTTCGGTTGCCCAAGTGGGACCGGGGCTGGTCCTGATCCCTGCGACGATCTGGGTCTATGCGCGCACCGGCGCGATATGGGGTACCGCCTTCCTCGTCTGGGCGGTCTTCTGCGGCACGTTCGACAACTTCCTGCGACCGCTGCTGATCAGGCGAGGGGCCGACCTGCCGCTCTTGCTGATCTTCGTGGGTGTCATCGGCGGCCTCGTAAGCTTTGGCGTGATCGGGCTCTTCATCGGGCCGGTCGTGCTGGCGGTGGCGTACACGCTCTTGGTGGAGTGGGTATCCGAGGGCGATCCGCACGACGAGTAGACACCGCCGCTCTCGGCGGTGCGAGACGTCCGAACGAGCGCGGCTGACCGCTCTGCGTAACGGGTTTCGTCGTCGAGCACGCGGAAAGGGTTCGCGCTGCCCTCTTCTGCGGTCTCAGGCCTTTCGGGCGACGTGTATCCGCGCTCGGCGTCGCGCTCCGGCTTGCTCCGCCTGCTCTGCCGCTCTTTCGGCGCGCTGGGCCGCTTCTTCGACACGCCCGGCGGCGGCCTCTATCCGGCGCGCGGCGTCATCCGCACGCACCGCGGCCGCTTCGGCTGCTTTCTGGGCTCGAACGGCCGCGAACCCGCTCTCGGGAATCTCGAGGCTGATGCCGCCGCCTCCGAGCCCGACCTTGAGGCCTCGAGTGGTCATGAGGAGGTCGATCGTCACCCCGTTCTGATTTCGCATCGTTACGGCGGATCCGCCACCGGCGATCGTCAGCCCGACGCCGAGCCCCGTGTAGTTCCCGTTGAAGTCCTCGGCTCGTTTGAGGTTGTGAACGCGTCCGGACCCCGTGAATCCATGGGCGCCCACATCGCCGATCGTCAGTCCCCTGACCGAGAACGGGTACTCATATCCCTCGAAGGTGAGGATGCCTTCGCCCCAGTTCGCGCCGATACCGACCGCGGTCGACCCGCCGCTCAGCTTCACGGTCGGCTCGGTGCTGTTCTCGGCAAAGGCGAGGGATGTGTACAACATCGCGACCGCGACCACACTGGCCTTCATGCAAATCCTACGCATCGTTCCTCCTCGTTTGCGCTGAGCTTCCCTGCTGGACACGGCTTCTCGTGGCAGGGATGACGACTCCGCCTCGGTGCGTCTTGGTTCCTGCCAGACAGCGAAAGACGAGCCGCCGGACGCGGCGGTTAAGAGGACCCGGGCGGAGTCGCCTCGGGCCCTCGCGATGGAATGGGGCTCACTTCTTGATTCGCATGGAGACGCCGGCGCCACCCGCTGCGACCTTGACGCCCTGTGTGGTCGAAACCAGCTCGACCGTGACGCCATTCTGGTTCTTCATCGCGGCGGCACCGGCTCCCCCGGCCGCGGTCAGTCCGGCACCGACGGCCGTGTAGTTGCCGTCGAAGTCCTCCAGCTTCGATAGGTGGTACACGCTGCCGGAGGCTTCGATCTTCGTCGCGCCCACGTCACCCACGGAGAGGCCTTTAACCTCGATCGGGTACTCCTTGCCCTTGTAGGTGAGCGTGCCACCTCCCCAACTCACACCCACGCCAGCGGCCACCGACCCGCCGCTCAGCCGGAGCGTTCCATCCGGTGTCTCTGCCGCCCGAGCCGTCGTCAGGCAGAGACCCAACGCAAAGGCACTCACCAGGCCAATCACCCTTCGCATTGCTCGTTCTCCTTTCCTCTTCGAAGATTGAGCCTCACGACCCGGGGCCAACCGGACTTTCGTCGGGAGCGTCCTTACGGGTCGGGCCAGCGATACGCGAGTTCGCCCTCCCTGTCTTGCCAGATCGCGCCTCTGCAGGGCCTCCGTAGGACGACCGTCGGTCGAGCGATCAGAACGGCCGGGGTCGCCATCCGATGGCGAACGGGTCAGTGACCCGAGGGTGTGCGGTATCGGTCCCAGTACTCGCGGTAGCGCGCACGCTCGACCGCGGGGTCGAGTCCGAACTGGGCGAGCGAATAGACGTGCAGGCCGTTTCGGTCCGTGGAATTCGTCGCCAGGTACGCCCGCATGCGTGTGTCGACCTCGGTCGACAGCCGAAGGTCGAAGTGCCGGTAGATCCGCCGCACCACCGCGAGCGGATCGTCCATCAGCTGCGCATACCAGACGTCGAGGAACCGCTCCGGCGGGGCGCAGCCGTCGTCGCGCGCCGCAAAACCACGCCGGACGTCGCCGGCGAGCATTCGGGACACCTCCGGTCCGACCGCGAGCGGATCGACCGCGCGACTGAACGTCCGACGGAGGGCGACGTGCAGGCTCGCGACCGACGCGACGACCTCGAGCGGGTCCCGGTGCGTCACGATCACGTCCGCGTCGGGATAGACCGCGAACAGCGCGCGCAGGCTCGGGAGGTGAGGAGGCGCCTTCAGGAGCCAGCGGTCGCCCGCGCCGTTCCACTGGAGATGCTGGAGGAAGCGCCGGTGGTAGCGATAGGCGGACTCTAGGTCCTGCTGCTCGAGCCAGGACTGGTACGAGGGGACGAACCAGTTCGAGGAGAACTCGAAGCTCAGGAACGCGTGGCTCAGAATGACGACGCACTCCTCGGGCATGCGCGCGCCGACGGGGTGGATGTTCCGGAACGTCGGCGCGAGGCGGAAGAACCAGCGGATGTGACGCGCGGCGCGCGCGATGCGCGGGTCGCTGTCGCGGGTCGATCGCTCGGGGGGTGGCGATGGAAAGCGCAGCTCCCAGTGCAGCGGCACCCGGCTGGCGGGATCCTGCGCCAGCAGGCCGTGCAGGAAGGTGGAGCCGCTCCGCGGCAGGCCCGTGATGACGAGTGGCCTCCGAATCCCCTCTCGCGCGATCCCCGGATGTCGCTCCCGATCGCGCGCCAGCAAGAGCCGGTTCGTCAAGAGACCCGTCACCTCCAGGCGGGCCGCGATGCGGCCGACGAGGCTCAGGTGGGCTTCACGCCGGAGCGACTCGAGGAGACGGTCGAGCGGCTCCCGGAAGGCCGGATCACCGAAGTCGCGGAGGCCAGTTCGGCGACTCGCGATCGAGAGCAGGCGGCTCGGGGCGAGCCGGAGGAGTCGACGTCCCGATTCGACCACGCCGGTGGCGCCACGCGCGACATCACTCATGGTGCCCGATCGATTCAGTCCGTGCATTCCACATACCCGATGTGGACGAAGACCAAGTGCGCGGGGGGCAGGTGCACCTCCGGGTCTTCGATCACCGTCTCGTCCACCCACGAGGCATAGGTCCAGTCCAGGCCGGGATCCCGGTCGGTCGTGAGCACCGCGGTCCGAAGGCCGGCAAGCTTCGCGCGGCGAAACACCGAATCCAGCGCCACCTCTCCCGGATATCCGTTGCTCAGCACGCCGGAGGCGGCAGGCTCGATGCCCGATGCCTGCGCGACGAAATTCGGTCCGCTGTAGGTCGGGAACTCCGCCCGGGCAGAGACGTCTTCGCCTTCCGCACGAAGCCGATTGAGGACGGGCATCTCACGGGAGGCATCGAGCCGCAGACCGTCGATCATCACCCAGATGACACGCGCCGGCGGCCCGTGGCTGCGTGACGCTCGCGGAGCGCGTACGTCGAGGACGGGCGGCTTCCGGACCTTGAGCTCGTTCTCGTAGCTCCATGCGGCGTAGGCCACACCGGCTGCGACGGCAAACGCACAGACCCGTCTGACGGGCGGGTAAGTGGCGACTTCCACGCGAGCGCTGCGATAGCAGCCGCATTCGTGGCCGGCTTGCCATTCTACGACAACGGCCGGCGAAAGCCGTCGATCGCGTTCGGTCCGCCGCCGCCGCCGGATCTTCTGGCGTGTGATGGCAAGACGTCGCGTTGGCTCCGGCGTATGGCGGATCGGCGATGATCCCGCCTCACCCTCGGGTGCGGCGGCTCCGCAGGCGACGCGCCATCGGCGCCGAGGGGCTCCACGGATCGAAGGAGAACGAGAACGGCTCTGAGGGCGACGTGTCCCGCGTTCACCTCCTCTACCCCATCTTCGACTGACGGCTCGCACACTGGATGGTGCCCCACGGTCTTGCGACCGGAATGGACGAGGTGCGGTGTGCCGGAACGCGGGGCGGCGCGCTTCTCGCGCTTCTCGTCGTGTCGGGGTGCATGATGGTCGGTCCCGAATATCGACGTCCGCCGGCGCCGGTCGCGAACGCCTGGATCGCGCGGGACACGAACGGCATCGGGCCCGAGTCGGAGCCGATCGGCCCGTGGTGGGAAACGTTCCGGGATCCCGTCCTGACGAACCTGGTCGTCGAGGGCTACCGGCAGAACCCCTCGCTGCAGGCGGCTGGCGCTCGGGTGCTGGGAGCCCAGGCACGGCGAGGCATCGCGATCGGCACGCTCTTCCCCCAGGTCCAGAACGCCGTGGCGTCCTACAGCCGGAACGTCGCGAGCAAGAACCTCCTCATCGTGCCGCCGGAGCGGAACTTCAACGACTTCCTCGCCGGTCTCGACGTCGCCTGGGAGCTCGACATGTGGGGCAAGTTCCGGCGCGGCATCGAGTCCTCGGATGCCGAGCTGCTCGCCGCGTATGCCGACTACGACGACGTCCTCGTGTCCCTCCTCGCCGAGGTCGCGACGAACTACATCGGCATCCGCACCGCGCAGGCGGAGCTCGACGTGGCGCGGCGCAACGCCGAGCTGCAGCGCTCGAGCTTCAACATCGCGACGCTGCGCGCCCAGCACGGCGCGGTGACCGAAGTCGATCCCGCACAGGCGGCGACGCTCCTGCACGCGACGGAAGCGCAGATGCCGTTCTTCGAGGCCCAGATCGACGAGCAGGCGAGCACGCTCTCGGCGCTCCTGGGCGTCCCCCCGCGCCGGGTCGAGGACATCGTGGGGGAGGGGCCGGCGGAGATCCCGAAGCCTCCCGCCGAGATTGCGATGGGAATTCCCGCCGACCTGCTGCGCCGCCGGCCGGACGTCCGGCGCAACGAGCGGCTCCTCGCCGCGCAGAGCGCGAAGATCGGGATCGCGAAGGCTGACCTGTACCCTCACCTGTCCCTCGTCGGTGCCATCGACCTCCACTCGGAAGATGCCGCGAAGTTCTTCGAGGGACGCAGCTTCGAGGCGTTCGGCGGTCCGACGTTCAGCTGGGCGATCCTGAACTACGGGCGGATCAGCAACAACGTGCGCGTCCAGGACGCGGAATATCAGGCCCTGGTCAACGACTACACGAACACCGTGCTCCGCGCCCAGGCGGACGTCGAGAGCGCGATCGCCGCGCATCGCGGCGCACTCCTGCGCACGGCGTCGCTCCGCGACAGCGTCGCGGCCGCGCAGAAGGTCGTGGACCTGGTCGGGCGGCAGTACTCCGAGGGCGCCGTCGACTTCACGACGGTGCTGCTCGCCCAGCAGCTTCTCGTTCAGCAGGAGGACCTGCTCGCGGCCAGCCAGGGCGAGGAAGCGCTGACGCTCGTGACGCTCTACAAGAGCCTCGGCGGCGGGTGGGAGCCGTGGCAGGGCGGCAGCGTCATCTCGGCCGAAAGCGCCGAGCAGATGAGCTCCCGCACGCGGTGGGGTGACCTGATCGCGGAGGAGCAACAACGGAACATCGCGCAGGCCGCCAGCAGTGGGACGGAGCAGGATCGGGGCTGGTGGCGCTGGCGATGGTGGAGGCCACAGTGGTAGCCAACCGAGGGGCGGCATCCTCCGCCCCGTTTCTCGCGGTGTCGCTCGTCGCACTCGCGGCCGTCGGCGCCGGATGCGGGCGCGAGCCGAAGGTCGTCGCCCCGCCACCGCCCGACGTCTCGGTCAGCCAGCCGGTCGAGGAGCCCGTCCAGGAGACGCTCGAGTTCACCGGTCGTGTCAGCGCCGTCCAGAGCGTCGAGGTGCGAGCCCGGGTGACCGGGTACATCACGAAGGTCGCCTTCACCGACGGCCAGCTCGTCAACGCCGGCGATCTCCTCTTCGAGATCGACCCGCGAGAGTACCAGGCCGCGGTCCTGCGGGGCGAGGGCGAGGTCGCCCGGCTGCGCGCGCAGCTCGCCCGGGCGGAGTCCGAGGTGGGCCGGAATCAATTGCTGCGCCCGTCCGGCGCCGCCAGCGCCCGCGAGCTCGAGCGTGCGGTCGCCGAGAAGGGGGCAGCCGAGGGGGAGCTCAAGGCGAAGCTCGCGCAGCTCGACCTCGCGCGGCTCGATCTCGAGTTCACGCGGGTGACGGCGCCGATAGCCGGCCGCGTGAGCCGGGCGGAGATCACGCAAGGGAACCTCGTGGTCGTGGGCGCGTCCGGCGGGCCGCTGCTGACGACGGTCGTGAGCCTCGACCCGGTCCACGTGAACTTCGACACGGACGAGCGCGCGCTCGTCCGCATCAGAAAGGCGAACATCGCCCGCGACGGCGCCGTCACCCCGGAGAACATCCGCGCGGCCCAGGCGCCGGTCTTCGTCGCGCTCGCCGAGGAGAACGACTTCCCCTACCGGGGTACCGTCGACTTCATCGACAACCAGATCGACCCCTCGACCGGGACGATCCACGTGCGGGCGGTGCTTCCGAATACGGACCGGCTGCTGGCGCCGGGGATGTTCGTGCGCGTGCGAGTCCCCATCAGCGAGCCCCGGCCCGGCGTCCTGGTGACCGACCGCGCCATCGGCACCGACCAGGACAGGAAGTACGTCCTGGTCGTGAACGACAAGAACGTGGTCGAGTACCGACCCGTGAAGCTCGGCCCGCTCCAGAACGCTCTCCGCGCCGTGACCGACGGCCTCGCACCCGGCGAATGGGTGATCGTGAACGGGATCCAGCGCGCGCGACCGGGCGGGCCCGTGACGCCGCAGAAAGTCAGCATGCGCCCGGGGCCGCCCGCCGAGGCGCCCTCGTAAGGAAGAGCTGATGTTCGCTCGCTTCTTCGTCGATCGGCCGATCTTCGCGACCGTCCTCTCGATCGTCATCGTGATCATCGGCCTCGTGGCCCTGCAGAAGCTGCCGATCGCACAGTACCCGGAGGTCGTGCCGCCGACGGTCAACATCTCGGCGACGTATCCCGGCGCGAGCGCGAAGGTCGTCGCCGACACCGTAGCCGCGCCGATCGAGCAGGAGGTGAACGGCGTCGAGAACATGCTCTACATGCTCTCGAAGAGCACGAACGACGGGCAGATGAACCTCGACGTGACGTTCCGCGTCGGGACGAACCTCGACTTCGCGCAGGTTCTCACCCAGAACCGGGTCGCGATCGCCGAGGCGAAGCTGCCGGACGAGGTGAAGCGCCAGGGCGTCACGGTGAAGAAGAAGTCGCCGATGATCCTCCTGTGCGTGAACCTGCTCTCGCCGAGCGGACGCTATGACCAGCTGTACCTGAGCAACTACGCCACCATCCAGGTGAAGGACGCGCTCGCCCGGCTGCCCGGTGTGGGCGACGTCAGCTTCCTCGGCGCGCGCGACTACAGCATGCGCATCTGGCTCGACCCGACGGCGCTCGCCTCGCGCGACATGACCGCCGCCGACGTCCTGAAGGCGCTGCAGGAGCAGAACGTGCAGGTCGCCGCCGGACGCATCGGCCAGCCGCCGGCACCCGCCGGCATAGACTTCCAGTACACGGTCAACACGCTCGGCCGGCTGCTCGACCCCGAGCAGTTCGGCGACATCGTGGTGAAGACGGGCGAGCACGGGGACATCACGCGCCTCGTCGATGTGGGCAGAGTCGAGCTGGGGGCGAAGAACTACGACGTCGGCAGCTACCTCGATGGCCAGGAATCTGTCACGATGGCGGTCTTCCAGCTCCCCGGTGCCAACGCGCTCGCGACGGCGGAGAGCGTCCGCGCCGAGATGGAACGCCTCAAGGCGCGGTTCCCGGAGGGCATGGAGTACAAGATCGTCTACGACACGACGGTCTTCGTCGACGAGTCGATCCACGAGGTCTACAAGACGCTGTTCGAGGCGTTCGTCCTCGTCTTCATCGTCGTCCTCGTGTTCCTGCAGGACTGGCGCGCCACGCTGCTGCCAATGATCGACGTCCCGGTCTCGCTCATCGGGACGTTCTTCGTCATGGCGATGCTCGGTTTCTCGCTCAACAACCTCTCGCTCTTCGGGCTCGTCCTCGCCATCGGCATCGTCGTCGACGACGCGATCGTCGTGGTCGAGAACGTCGAGCGCTGGATGGCGACGGGCCTTCCGCCGCGCGAGGCGACCATCAAGGCGCTCGACGAGATCACCGGCCCGGTGATCGCGATCACGCTCGTCCTGAGCTCCGTCTTCATCCCGACGGCGTTCATCGCCGGCATCAGCGGCCAGTTCTACCGCCAGTTCGCGCTCACCATCGCGGCCTCGACGATCATCTCGGCCATCAACGCGATGACGATGGCGCCGGCGCGCGCGGTCACCCTCATCAAGCCGCACGCGCACGGCGAGGAGCGCCACGAGGCGCTGCCGCGCGCCGGGGTCGTGCTGCTGGGTGCCCTGCTCGCCGACTTCCTCCTCACCGGCCGCGTGCAGCACCTGTTCGGCCTGTCGGCGGGCGGCCACGGTCACGAGGCGCACGGGAGTGCCGCGGCATTGTGGGCCGTCCGGCTCGCGGTCGTCGCCGTCGGCGGCTTCGGCGGATATCGGCTGAACGAGCGCGTGAACCGCGCGCTGCTGGCCTTCTTCAAGGGGTTCAACCGGGTCTTCGAGCGGCTGACCGCGGGATACGGCCGGATCGTCAGCGGGCTCGTGCGTGCGACGGGGGTCATCCTCCTCCTCTACGGTGGGCTCATGGTCCTCACCTGGCTCGGGTTCCGCACCGTGCCCGTCGGGTTCATCCCGGAGCAGGACAAGGGCTACCTGGTCGTGAACGCGCAGCTGCCGGACGGGGCGAGCCTCGAGCGCACCGAGGAGGTGATGGGGCGCCTCGACGAGATGGTGCGCGCCACTCCCGGCGTGCAGCACGCGATCCGCCTCCCGGGTTACTCCATCCTCACCAGCAACAACATCTCGAACGTCGGCGGCATGTTCGTGATCCTGCAGCCGTTCGAGGAGCGCGTCGCGGCGCATCTGCCCGCCACCAAGGTGGCCGCGGATCTGCGCGCGAAGTTCCGACAGGTGCAGGACGCGATCGTGGTCGCGTTCGGCGCGCCGCCGGTCGACGGGCTCGGCAACACGGGCGGGTTCAAGTTGCAGGTGCAGGACCGGGCCGACGCGGGCCCCGCGGCGCTCCAGGGTGCCGTCGAGACGATGATCCGCGCCGGCTCGGCGCAGCCCGGGCTGGTCGGGCTCTTCAGCAGCTACCGGGCGGCGCAGCCCCAGCTCTACCTCGACG
>Ga0066685_10000150_pt1 | contig 18764 bp, 21 predicted proteins | sample GraSoiAngelo_134_FD_62305 | JGI IMG/M metagenome (GOLD analysis project Ga0066685, IMG submission 62305) | Grasslands soil microbial communities from the Angelo Coastal Reserve, California, USA - 14_0929_05_30cm | ecosystem: Environmental > Terrestrial > Soil > Grasslands | place: USA...
GTGACCATCGACGTCGGCCGCTCCAAAAGGGTGATTTCGGGCCCCGCGCGCAAGGCGCTGATGGCGCGCGACGGCCACTGCCGCTGGCCGGGTTGCGAGCGACCGGCGTCCTGGTGCGACGGCCACCACGTGGTCCACTGGATAGACGGCGGCGGCACCGATCTCGACAACCTGGTCCTGCTCTGTCGGATGGTCCACGAAGGCGGCTGGCAGCTGATCAAAACCGAATCCGGCCAGACCATCACCATCGCGCCGTCTTCCCCATTCATGGGGAAGTCCCCGCCGTAGGCGGGGGATGGGGCTTACATTCGGACTGCCGCGCGGGCCTGATTAGTCGGCGTTCACCTCGGCGGCATTGTTCTCTGTCTCCACCACCCGCACCTTCAGCAGGCGCGCCGGTTTAAGGTGCGGCTCCAGGCGACGGAAGGCCGCCAGGGCGACGTTTTCCGCGGTCGGGATCACGCCTTGCATGAAATCGACGTCGCGGTTCAAGTGATGGTGATCCACCGCGTCGACGAACTCCCGCCGCAACACGGTGTCCACGTGCTTCAGGTTGACCACCATGCCCGTGCCGGGATCGACAGCGCCGCCTACAGTGACCTCGATCACGTAGTTGTGACCGTGGTCGGTCGAACAGGCGCCGAAGACCTCGCGGTTCTTTTCATCCGTCCAGTCGTCGCGGCACAGGATATGACCAGCAGCGAAGGTGGCGCGGCGCGTGATCCGCACGTCAGGGGTCATGGGTCCATCCGCAAGTTAGCACCCGAGAGCGGCGCGGATTCTGGCGAAGCGAGCCAGGCGATGATTCGCGCCACCTCCGCGGGCTGCAGCGCGGGACCTTGGACGCCCGCCGTGCGGAGCATCGGCGTGTCGACTGACCCTGGGCTGATCGCGTTGACACGAATTCCTCGTTCTCGACCTTCGACGGCCAGCACCTCGGTCAGGCCGGCAAGGCCCGACTTCGCGGCTACGTATGCGGCCATGCCGGGAAATTTTTCGACGCCGAAAACGCCGGAAAGACTCGACACGAACACGATCGAACCACCACGCCGGCGCATCAGCTTGAAAGCCTCGCGGCTGCAGAGAAAGGCCCCGCGCAATCCCGAGCTGATCTGCTGGTCCCATTCTTCGGCAGTCAAGCGGGTGAAAGGTCGCTTGATCAGGACCTGGGCGCAGTGCACCAGCGCGTCCAGCGACTTCAACCGTGCAAACGCCTTCAGGACGTCCTTCTCGTCAGACACGTCGGTGCCCTCGCGCCGGCTCAGCGACGTAACGTCCCAGCTGCGCGCGCGAAGCCCGCGGACAACCTCCTTGCCGATGCCGCCGGAGCCGCCGGTCACCACCGCGGTTAGGGTCAACCGGCCGCCTCACGCAATGCGATCTCGTACTGATCGAGTGCGGCTTCGAGTCCCAGGCGGCGCTGGGCGCTGGCGCGCACGGCGGCGCGGTCGAGCGCGAGGCAGCTGCCCACGGCGCGTGTCAACGCATCGACATCGTCGGGTTCGGCGAGGAATCCGCTGACGCCTTCCTCCACGACCTCGGGCATCGCGCCGCGGCCGTACGCAGCCACGGGGCAGCCGGCCATCTGCGCTTCGGCGGCGACCATGCCGAACGGCTCGTCCCAGCGCACCGCGCAGATGGTCACGGCGCTTTGTGCCATCAGCAGGCGCAGCTCGTCGCGGCGCAGGGATCCGAATTGCATGGTGCTGTTGAGGTCCACCTCATAAGCGGGATCGTAGTGCGCGCCTGCGATGCGGACCTCGATGTCGGCTGCGCGCGCCGCGGCGATGGCGTGCTCGATTCCCTTCTCGGGCGAGATCCGGCCTGCAATGAGCGCCGCCCGACTGGGCGTGAGCTGCACCGGCATGTCGGCCACACCGTTGCGCAGCACGCGGGGCACCTCGACGCCCACCGCCTGCCACGACGCCTGGCAGGACCGCGATACCGTGGCCAGTCGAGGTGAAGGCACGTGCCTCGCGGCGGAGACGACCGCCTCAACGATTGGTGGCAGGTGAAGGGTGTGGAGCACTGGCAGATCCCGGGCGAGGTCAAACGCAGGCGCGTCGAAGGCGTGTTGGCTGACGACGTCGAGCCCTGCGGCGTCGATCGCGTCGAACATGGCCCCGAGCGCAGCGGCAACACCTGGTGTTGGTGGCGGCGGCGCCCCACCGGGCATGACCAGCGCGACGCCGGCGTCAGGTGGTAAAGAAACTGTGGCCAGTCTGACTCCCGCGACCTCGGAGCCTTCCGCGCAGTGGAGGGTGAGGTCGTGGCCTCGAGCGGCAAGCCCGGCGGAGAGGTCGCAGATGAAGGCTTGCGCGCCGCCAAGCTGCGCCGGGCGCAGCGGCGTCACCGGCGAGGCGACGACGGCGATCTTCACAGCCGCGTCCTAGTCTGATCCAGGACTTCGGTGGAATATGCAGAGGCGGTCGAGCAGGCCCCGCCGGGCTGGCGGCACTTCACGATCGAAGATGTCGCGCGGCTGCCGGAAGCGGTCTGGCGGCACGAGATGGCACGGATCCCGGACGGTGAACCCGGCGAGCGGATCATCCGCGCCCTGTTCTGGACCCTCGTCTATCACCTCGAACCCGAAAAGTGGGACGAGCTGGCGCGACACGAACCGATCCATCCGGACCTCATCCATGCCCTGCCCAGCGGCGTCGACATCGCGCTCGACGTGGGCGCGGGCAGCGGCCGCCTGACACAGCAGCTTGTCACGCGCTCCAGGCGCGTGGTCGCGGTGGAGCCTTCAGCCGGCCTGCGCGCGATCCTTACCCGGCGACTGCCGGCGGTGAGCGCGGTCGCGGGCTGGGCAGAATCGCTTCCTCTCGAGGACGGGTGCTCGCACCTCACCGCGGCGAGCGGCGCCTTCGGGCCGGATCCGCCCGTGCTCGCCGAGCTGCGACGCGTCACCGCCCCGGGGGGAATGATCGCGTTGATCAGCCCGGAGAGCCCTGAATGGTTCGAGGCGGAGGGATGGCTGCGCATCACCGCGCCGCCGCTGCAGGCGCCTCACCACCCCGCCTGGCTCGACGAATTCTTCGGGCCGCTCGACCCCCCGCATGAGCTCGTCACGATGCGGGTTGACGCCTAGATCATCTTCCGCACGCAGTCGGGGCAACCTTCGGCTTGCGCCACGGCATCGGACCTCAATAGCAAACCGACGAGCTTGCCGTCCGATGTCGTGACCGGCGAGCTCTCCAGCTTGTGCTGGGTCATGTAATCGGCCATCTCCTTGATGGGCACGTACGGCCGGAACGTGCTCGGTCCGGGTCGCATTGCTTCCTCGATCGGCTGATCGGCGTCCTTGTCGAGCTCAGCGCTCCGAAGAAGGCCGAGGACGACGTGATCGTCGTTGACGGCGACGGCGGCGTCCCATCCCAGGACGCGAGCGCGGTCGCGCACCTCGCCGACGCGGTCAGTCAGCGCGCAGACCGGCACGTTCTTGCGCGCCACCGTGCCCGCGCGCGGGCGCTTTGCGTTCTCGCCCTCGGTTGGAAGCCCGGCCGCCATCCAGTCGAGCTTGCCGGCGTGATAGTGAAAGACCTTTGTGAAGCCGAGGAGCTCGAGCCGCGCCGCGGCTCTAGGCGCCATGTCTCAAGCCGCATCCCAGCAGTACACGATCACCGGGTGCTCCTGGTCGAGGGTCTTGACGGTCTCTCGATCGATCTGGGCCAGGGGGATGCTCAGGGCGCCGGGAAGATGATCCTCCTGGTATTCCTCAGCCTTGAGCACCTCGACGAGCAGAGCTCCTTGCGCCACCAGGTCCTGGAGCTGATCGCGATCGATCACCGTCGCCATACAAATCGATCGTAGAAGCTACGGCTGGGCCGGGGAGACGGACTCCTGCTGCGCAGGCTCCGTGGCCCGCCGCGTCGCGGCCTCGTTGCGGATCCCGACAGCGTTGACGATCGCTCCCAAGACGAGCAGTCCCGCGCCGATGATCATGGCCAGGTGGAATGAGCTTGTTGATGCGTCGCGCACCGCGGCCACCAGGTTGGGATCGGTGGGCGTGTTCAACGGGCTGACGCGGTTGCGGAAGCTCTCCGACGAGACATCGATGCCGCTGACCCGCGTCGCGAGCATGGCGTAAAAGTTCGCCGTCAGGAAGACGAAGATGAGCGCCCCCGCCAGCTGCGGGCCTACGCGAGAGATCGCGTTGTTGATGGCCGATCCCAGTCCGGAGTTGCGGACGGGCACCGATCTCATCAGCGCGGTCGTGAGCGGCGCCACCATGATCATCAGGCCGACTCCAAAGATGATCGAGCCCGGCAGGAAGTCGATGAAGTACGAGGCGGGCGGCAGATACGTGCTTGGGTTGTCAGGCATCAGCCTCCACGGCGTGCTGCTGGCCGGGACGCGTGCAAACCACAGCACGCCGACCGCCATGATCAGGGGACCGGCGGCCATGAAGATCCGCGGCCCATATTTGGCCGCCAAGCTGCCGAATCGACTCGAGAAGAAGATCAGAAACAGGCTTCCGGGAATTCCGGCGGCGCCCGCGGCCGCGGCGGCGTAACCCAGCGTGCCCTGCTGGAACAGACCGACGTAATAAAACGTGACGTAGAGCGCCCCATAGATGAGTAGCGTCGAGATGTTGGTGACGGTGAAGTTGCGTGATCGAAACAGGTCGAGCGGAATGAGCGGATGCTTCGCGCGCATCATCCAGAGAGGGAGTGCGATCGTGGCCACGACTCCGACCGCGAGGGCGATAAACCCAATCGGATCGCGCCAGGCTCGCTGCTGGCCATAGATGGTGCCGAACGCCAGCCCGCCAACCGCAAGGGCGACGATGGCCGCGCCAAGCCAGTCGAAATGCGGCGACGCGCGTTCGTCTCGGCTCTCTGGCACGTGGGTCCAGGTCGCCCATGCGGCCAGCGCGACCAGGGGAACGTTGATGAAGAATGCCGCGCGCCACGAGATGGTGTCGACAAGCAGGCCTCCGATCAGCGGGCCGAGGATCGTGGTCGCACCCGAGGCGCCGGCCCACGTCCCGAAAGCCCGCCCCTGCTCCTCACCGTCGAAGCTGGCGGTGATGAGCGCCAGGGAGCCGGGCACGAGCAGCGCCCCTGTCGCGCCCTGAAGGATTCGAAAGACCACCAGCAGCTCCATGGTCGGCGCGAAACCGCACAGCACCGACGTCGCGCCAAAGCCGAGCAGGCCCAACAGGAACGTTCGCTTACGGCCGTAGAAATCGTTCACCGCACCGGCCAGGATGAGCAGCGCGCTCAGGGTCAGCAGGTACGCGTTGTATACGTACGACTGGCCTTCGAGGACGCCGAGGAAAGAGCGCGGGAGGTCCCGTCCGATCCTCGGCAGCGCGACGTTGACCACCGTGGAGTCGAGGAACACGATCCCTGACCCGAGCACCGCCGCGACCAGGATCCAGCGCTTGGTGCTCATGCCGTCCGAGAAATAGTCAACCGCCCCAAACCGATGCCTATTCTGCCCGGGATCAGCGAGGGCGCGTCGTGCGGCTCTGCAGTCTTCGCGCGGCGTCGGTCAGCGACCCCGTGATCGCAATTTCGGAGGGAGAGGTACCGTCGGGCGCACGCCAGGCGCAAAAATTCAGAAATCTTTGCGGCCCAGGAAATGCTTCAAGACTTCTGGCCGCGACGCCTCGTACAGCGCGATTCGGTGGCCGCTGGGCAGGACGAACGACGAGCAAGGTCCCATCGGGATCTCGAGCTGCCGCTCGCCTTTCAGCCCGCGCTTCTTCAGCGCTGCGACAGCTTTGCGCAGGTCGCCGACCCGGTAGATGTAGATCGCGCGATCCCCCTCCAGGTGGTCCGTCAGCAAAACATGAGGTGGACCATCCGTCAGCTCGATCATCGCGACCCTCGCGCCCATCCCCTCGACTGCGAAGGCGAGCTTCCCGCCCAACACCTCCGTGAAGAACCGCGCGTCCCCGGCGACGTCGCTGCTCGGCGTGTAGAGGTAGTCGAGCTGGGCGAACTCCGTCAGGCTTGGGCTGCCTTGGCGATGCCGAAAAAGCAGCCGATGCCTGCTTTGCGCTCGGTTGTGCTCATGGCGGGCAGGATAGCCGGAACAATTGACCCATGCGGATCTGCACATGGAACATCCTGCTGGGGCTGCGGCTCAACAAGGTCCTCGAAGCGGTGCGCACACTGCCCGACTTTCGCGGCGTCGACCTCATCGCTCTCCAGGAAGCCTCCGTGCACGATGGCCGTCCGGACGCCGAGGCGGTCGCGGAAGCCCTGGGCGAGGGCTACGCGTACTTCCAGGCAACAGCGCAGCTCTTTCGCGGCCGGGAGCAAGGCAACGCCTTGATCTGGAGAAGGGAACTGTTCGAGCCGCACTCGCCGGAGGTCGTCTCGCTGTCGGGGCTCCCGACCATGCGCATAACGCGCGTGGAGCGCACGCTCCTGCGGGCGATACCGCCGCAGAAGCGGATCGCGATCCGGGCCGAGTCCGCCGCGCTGCGCGTTTACGTAATGCACCTCGACGTGGTCGGGTTCACCCACAAGCTCGAACAGTTCCGCGCCATCATCAGCGACATGAGGGCGCGCCACCCGGTTCCGCTGACGCTGATCGCGGGCGACCTCAACACCTTCGGGCCGCCTCGCCTCCAGCTGTGGCGGCGGATCCGGGCGGCGGCGCACGAGGCCGAGCTGGTCGAGCTCACGCGCGGTCTTCGGCGCACCCACTGGACCGCGCAGAAGCTCGACGCGATCTATGCGGGCGGCGCGGTCGCGGCCCAGCACCGTGCATGGACGCTCAACGTGCGGGCGTCCGACCATCTTCCAGTGTTCGCTGAGATTTGAGCCGCAAGCTCGTCGTGCTGCACATCGACGGCGTGAGCGCCGATTTCCTCGCGAAGGCGCTGGCCGCGGGAGAGATGCCGTTCGTGCAGCACCTGATCGACGCCGAGGGGTACGAGCTCCATCGCTATCGATGCGGCGTGCCGTCGACGACCCCGTTCGCCCAGGCGGGGATCCTTTATGGCGACAACATTGAGATCCCGAGCTTTCGCTGGTGGGACCGGGAGCGAAGCGTGGTCGTGCAGTTCGGAGCCGGCTCGACCTTCAAGTCCGTCGCCGACAAGTATTTCCAGGGCCGTGACCCGCTGACCAGAGACGGCGCGTGCATCGCCGCGTGTTATCCGGCGGGTGCAGCGGATGACTTCGGCATCGCGTATCAGGACCGCTCGTATGGCAGGCAGGCAAAGTCGCGGTCGGCGGCCAGCGTGCTCGTGCCCTACCTGGCCAACCCGATCCACCTTGGTGATTGGGTCGTGCAAACCGTCGCCGTGCTCGCGCGCACCGCCAAGGACTACGCGATTGCGCGGTCGGAGGGCCGGCACCCGGCGCGAGGATACGTCGCGGTCGATGTGGTCGAAGAGATCTTCGTCCACCACCTCACGCGCTACGCCGTTCAGAAGGCGATGCGCGAGGGATATTCGCCCATCTACGGGGCCTTCTACGCTTTCGATGAGACCGCGCACGCATTCGGACCCAGTGACCGGTCGGCCATGCACGTGCTGAAGCACGTCGACCGCACGATCAGGAAGGTCGCCTCCGTGCGCGGCGAGGCCTACGAGCTGCTTGTGCTCTCCGACCATGGTCAAGTCGAGACGACTCGTTTCGCCGGCGCCCGCGGCCGAGCGTTTGGCGAGGTGCTGGCGGAGCTGCTGCCCGGGTTTCGCATCCAGGAAATCAAAGGTGCGGACTACGGCCCGCCCGAAGATCAGGCCACCGGGCGCGTCCGGGTCACGATGTCCGGCGGCCTGGCGCATGTCTATTTCGACGGTCCGCGCGCCAGGATGGGCCACACCGAGCTCACCGCGCAGCATCCGGATCTTGCCCGGGCGGTCTCAGGTCTGCGGCAGGTCGCCCTCGTGATGTCTCGCGACGGCGGCGAGGACGTGTTCCACGTACGCGGGGAAGAAATCCGCGGACCCAGGATCAAACCTCTGCTTGCGGCGTACGACGATCCCGACATTCTCTTCGCACAGCTGTCGCGCCTCAACTCGTTTCAAAGCTGCGGTGACCTGATCGTGTTCGGGGCGTTCGTCGACGGCAAGCAGGTCAACTTCGAAGACCAGGCCGGCGGCCACGGCTCGATCGGCGGAGACCAGCTTCATCCATTCGTCCTCGCGAAGAAGGAATGGGAGATCGACACGTCGTCGGTCCGCGGCGCGCACGAGCTGCATCCGATTCTCAGCCGGCTCCGCGACCGGCTGGCTACTTGATCGCGCTTGGCGCGCTCCGTTTCCACAGCGATGCGGACTGCACCACCCCGACCGCAAGCAGAACCAGGACGCCGCCCAGGACCTGGACCAGCGACAGGCGGTCCCCGAGCAGGACGACCGCAAGCAGCACGGTGACCACCGGCTCCCACGTGCTCAGCAGCGATGACCGCGCGGCCCCGATTCGGGGCAGGCCCGCCAGGAACAGCGAGATAGCGACCATCGTCGGGATGAGGGCGATCGCGAAACCGACCGCCCAGCCCTGCGCGGTGACTGGCAGCGCCAGCTCTCCCGTGAACGCGGCGATGATGCAGAACGCGATCGCCGCGCCCGACACGATGACGGCGCTCGCGCCGACCGCCGGCACGGAGCCCATCACCCTCTCGCCGAGCAGGATGTATCCGGTGTAGATCGTCGGCGACGCGATCGCGAAGACCAGCGCCCATGCGATCTGGAAGTGCGCACCCCCGACCAGCAGGGCGACGCCGAGAAAACTGGCGATCAGCGCCACCCCGTGCCAAGCCGAGACCGAGCGGCGGAGGAACAGCCAGCCCGCGAGCACAACCAGGCTCGGGTAGATGTATGCGATCAGGACGCACAGCGATGCCGGCAGCGACCGCAGGGCGGTGAAGTACGTGAGCGACTGGGCCGTGTAAAAGACCGCGCCGAGCGCGATCAGCGTCACCAGGTCGCGGCGGCGGAAGCGCAAGGGGTTCTGGCGCAGGAACAGGGCCAGCCCCCACATCCCGATCGCCGCCAGCACGAAGCGGAAGGCGAGCGTCTGCTGAGTCCCCAGCCCCGCGCGGTAAGCGAGCTTGGCCAGGATGGAGAGCGTGCCGAAGGCGCTCGCGGACGTGAGCACCATCGCCGTGCCCGCCCACTCTGTCCTGCGGCTGGCCGCCGCCGCGGTGTCTAGGGCCAGAGCAGGTGGCCGAGCAGCATGCCGATCAAAACCGCGACCGCATAGGTGGCCCGCGGGAACTGCCGGACCAGCGACCGCACGGCGTTGGTGATGGGGTCAGTGCCTTTGCGCAGGGCAAGCGACTCCTGGAGCATGAGGAGGAATGCGACCAGTGAAGCGCCTGTGGCGATGAGCGACAGGATCGACTCGGCTGTGAATCTCACTTGTCGCCACTGGGCGAAGTCCGGCCGTAAGCAGGTCCCCACAGGAAATGCCCGAGCAGAATCCCGATCACGACCGCGATCACGAAGGCGACGCCCGGATAGGAGTGGACCGCGGGCCGGATGTATTCGGAGATGGGCGTATGGCCCGTAAGCAGCGCCCAGCTCTCGAAAGCCAACAGGAGCGTGATCGCCCCGAAGAGCGCGGTGACCGTCCACGAGAAAAGGTTGCCGAGCATGGTTCTCACGCGTGAAATTGTCGCCGGATAGGATGGCCGCGATGGGGGCTTGGTCGCGACCCGAGTCGCGGATCACTCGAGTGCGGTCCCGCGTCCTCGACCTGCCCCTGCCGGCTGAGTTCCGGCCCGCATGGGGACGCAACGAGATCCAGCGCTCCTTCTACATGACCCTGATCGAAGTCGAGACGGCAGCCGGCATCACAGGCGTGACCGCGGCTGAGGCTGGGCCGGAGGCGGCTCTTTCGGTCGAACGATTCGTGAGCCCGCACCTCATCGGCCAGGACGCGGCTGCGCCCGAACGTTTGGCCGGCGTTCTACGCGACGCAGAGATCCTCGGCCCTCCCGTCTACTGCGTCGAGGTCGCGCTCTGGGATATCGCCGCCAAGATCGCCGGTCTTCCGGTCTACAAGATGTGGGGCGCGGTGGCGGGTCGTGTGCCGGCTTACTGCGCGACCGGCGAGGTCAGGAGCCCGGAGCGCCGCGTCGAAGACTGCCGCCGCATCCTGGCCGACGGCTTCCGGGCGGTCAAGCTTCGCTTCCACTCCGATGACGCACGCGATGACATCCGCGTGGTCGAGGCGATACGCCGCGAGCTGGGTGACCGCCTGGTGATCCTGGTCGACGCCAACCAGGCCGGCGTCCTCCCTGGACTGGGCAGTCATCGCCAGTGGAGCTTCCGGACCGCGGTGGAGGTCGCGCTCGAGCTCGAGCGCCTTGGCGTGACGTGGCTGGAAGAGCCCCTGCCCCGTCACGACCATGCGGGGCTCCGGCGGTTGCGGGACCGGCTTGGCACGCTGCAGCTGGCGGGAGGAGAGAACAACCACGGCCTGCATGAGTTCCAGCGCCTGATCGACGACGGCTGCTATGACGTCCTCCAGCCAGACGCGGTGCTGTCCGAAGGTGTCTACCAGCTCCGGAAGGTCGCCGCGCTTGCCGAGGCGGCCGGGCTCCTGGTGGCCCCCCACACCTGGACCCACGGCATCGGCCTGCTCGCGAACCTGCACCTGGTCGCGTCGATCCCCAACCACTCGTGGTTCGAGTTTCCCCACGAACCGCCCGGTTGGCCGGCCTCGGCGTTGAGTCAGATGCTGACCTCCAGGCCGTGGATCGACCCGGACGGCTGTCTTGCGCTCCCGGACCGGCCCGGCTTCGGATTCGAGCTCGACGAGGAGCTGATCGAGCGCCACACCGTGGCGCGGTACGGCTGAGGCGCGTCGCGACCCGTTGACAAACTCACCTGCGAGCCATACCTTGGGGCGGATTTGGAACGCTCCAATTCCGCGCTGAGGATCGGCTTGCTCACCGACGCGATGCCCGACCGCGAACTCGGCGAGGTGGCCGATTGGGTCTTGCGCACCGGTCTCATCCAGGACCTCGAGATCGGCGTCGGCGGGTACTCGCCGTCTCCGCACTGCCGCCCAGGCGAGCTGCTCGGCCGGCCGGCGGCCGCGGCGAGCTGGCGGAAGCCGATCGACGACGCGGGCCTCGGCATCTCGGCCTTGAACGTTTCCGGCAACCCGCTGCACCCGAACCCCGAGATCGCCGCCCGCCACGACAGCGAGCTCCGCCAGGCGATCCGGCTCGCCGCGCAGCTTGGCGTCGAGCGCATCGTCGCCATGTCCGGCTGCCCGGGGGCCGGTCCGGCCGATCGCTCTGCTCCTCATTTCTCCGGCGGGGGCTGGCTGCCCGACCTGGAGCGCATTGCGGATTGGCAGTGGCGAGAGCGCGTCGCACCGTACTGGCATGAGGTTTCAGTGTTCGCGCGCAGCGAACACCCGCGTCTATTGATCTGCTTCGAGCTTCACCCGGGGACGTTCGTCTTCAACTTCGAGACCTTCAGCCGCATGCGCCAGCTGAGCAGCAACCTGGGCGTCAACCTCGACCCAAGCCACTTCTTCTGGCAGTCGATGGACCCCGTGGTGATGGTGGAGGCGCTCGGCGACCGCATAGGCCACGCGCACGGCAAGGACACGACGCTCCACGCGCGCCGGCTGGCGCTGAATGGAGTGCTGGACACCCGCTGGCCCAACCCGCCCGACGAGATGCCCTGGAACTTCGCGACCGTAGGGCGCGGCCACGACAAGGAGTGGTGGCGCACGTTCGTCCGCGTACTGCGCGACCAGGGTTTCAAGGGCACCATCAGCATCGAATACGAAGACCCCTTCGTCCCGGTCGAGGAATCCGTCCTCGAATCCGCGCGATTGCTCTCCTCCGTGCTGGCCTCATGAAGATCGACCGCATCACATGCCGGGTGGTCGACTTTCCGCTCGACCGTGAGTTCCACCCCGCCTGGGCGCGCGGCCGCAACCAACCAAACCTGCTCATGGTGCTGATCGAGGTCGATACCGACGACGGTCTGACCGGCATCGGGGCGGCGCACGCCGGCCTGGAGGCGGCGGTCACCATCGAGCGCTTCGTGGCTCCCTACTTCATCGGGCAGGACCCGATGCACGTGGAAAGCCTGGTCCCGGTGCTCCGTGACACGGAGATCCTCGGCGCGCCGGTCTACTGCATGGAGACGACGCTCTGGGACATCGTGGGCAAGGCGGCCGGCCTGCCGGTGGCCCGCCTGTGGGGCGGATACTCCGACCGCGTCATCGCCTACTGCGCCACCGCCGAGGTCCGCTCGCCGGCCCAACGCGTGGAAGACGTCAAGCGCATGCTCGACGAAGGCTACCGGGCGGTGAAGTTCCGCTTCCACCTGCCCGACCCGCTCGAGGACCTGAAGGTGGTCGAAGCGGTGCGGGCCGCGGTTGGCGACCGCATCGAGATCATGGTCGACGCCAACCAGGCCGGCGTCGAGCCGGGCCATGGCGGGCACCGCGCATGGGGATTTGCGATGGCGTTGACCATCGCCCGCGAGCTGCAGCGGATGCGCGTGCGGTGGCTCGAGGAACCTCTCCCCCGCCACGACTACGACGGGCTGCGCCGCCTCCGCGACAGGCTGGACACGCTCCCGATCGCCGGCGGCGAGGACAACCACGGCCTGCACGAGTTCAAGCTGCTGATCGATCGCGGCTGCTACGACATCCTGCAGCCGGACGCCCTGCTTTCAGAGGGGGTCGGCCAGATGCGCAAGGTCGCCGCGCTGGCGGAGGTCGCGGGCCTGGAGGTGGCCCCGCACACGTGGGGCAACGGAATCGGGCTGCTCGCGAACCTGCACCTCGCGGCTGCGATTCCCAACTGTCCTTTCCTCGAGTTCCCCCACGATCCGCCGAGCGGATGGACCGCCGCGGCGCGAGACCAGATGCTCCTCGAGCCGCTCGTGATCGACGACGAGGGTTGTGTTCGGGTGCCCGAACGTCCGGGCTTCGGGATCGTGCTCGACGAGGAGCGCATCGCGCACTACACAGTGAGCACGCATACGATCACCGCCGGCGACTAATCCCGGCTCCGCCCGACCTCGAGGATGACGCGACCCGATTCGACGCTGACACTCACCATTTTCACGGCGTAGCTCGCGTCCCAGAGCGCGCGGCCACCCTCCAGCTCGAACTCCCAACCGTGCCACGGGCACGCCAGCACGGGCGTTTCCTCGTCGACCTCCATTGAGCCGGGTGCGGAGCCGGAGAGTCGTCCGCTGACGATGCCAAGGCACACAGGGCCGCTCTGATGCGGACAGCGGTTGTGCACGGCGAAGAAGCGGTCGCGCCACCTGAGCACGCCAACTTCATGGCTGCCGGCCTGAACGATTCGCACCCGCTTGTCTTTGAAATCGGAGACCGCGCCGACGTCCACCCTCAACCTCTGAGTGGCCTCATCTGGCCTTTTCGGCGGCCGCACGGGGCTGTTCGATGTCCTCTTCCTTCCAGTCGTAGAGACGGCAAGCGTTGCCGAAGAAGACGCCGCGGTGCCAGTCGCCCGGGAGGCGGGTCGTAAGGTAGTCGATCTCGTCGGCATCCCAGTGCGGGTAGTCGGACGAGTAGACGAGACGGTCCTCGAGGTGCATCGACCGCAGCAGCTCGATCACGTTCTCCTTCCTGGGGGCGACTTCGAGGGGTTGCGTCGTGACCCAAACATGCCGCGCGAAGTATTCGCTGGGCAGGCGCTTGAGCCACGGCACCTCGCGGCGGAGGCCCTTGTACTCGGCGTCAAAGCGCCACAACAAGCTGGGTATCCATGCCGACCCGCCCTCAACCAAGACGATGCGAAGACGCGGATATTTCTCGAAGACGCCGTGCGCGATGAGGCTGACGAGGTGGGTCTGGATCGCCTGTGGCCACAGCACGTGCGTCTCGAAGTACGTGCTGACGGTGCCGCCGCCGGTGCTCGGCGGGTTGGCCCAGCCGCCGGCGCCACCGTGAATCGCCACCGGCCGCCCCGTCTCTTCCGCGGCGGCGTAGATGGGGTGAAAGACCGGGTGGCCGAACCCGCGATTGAATGGGTTGTCGACGAGCATCACCTGGACCATGCGTGGGTTCGCTGCATGGCGCCGGACCTCTTCGGCCGCCACCTCCGGCAGCTGGCTGCCCACCATGATGGAAGAGAAGAGCCGCGGATCCTGGCTCAGCCAGCGGTCGACGCTCCAGTCGTTCGTCGCGCGCGCGAGCTCGGCCGCGAAGTATGGGTTGTGATGGCCGGCGAGGTGGCTGTCATCGCCAAAGGTCAGGATGGCGCGCCGGACGTCAGAGGCCGCGAGCAGCTGGTGCCGCATGGTCGGGTAATCCGAGCCGGGCTCCCCGCCTCCCGCCGGATAGGTGTCGGCGCGCATGAAGCCGTGTGGGTTCGGGAATCCGTCTTGCACCGTGAGGGGCACGTTGCCCGCCGGCCCCCGGTCGGTGACGTACTCTCGCCAGCCCTTCGACAGATATGGGATCAGCTCGGCATCCGTGCTCCGAGCGTGGTGGACGTCACAGTCGATGACCGGGCCCGAGTACATGATCGATGCTCCTTTTGGTGGCGAGGATGGTGTGCAGGGCGGGCACGGTGCCCGCCCCGCCCCCCGTTTGGAGTTACTTCAGAGTTTCGACCTTATCCGCGCCAACCTGGTTGGCCACGGTGTCGTGCAGGATCTTGATCGCCGCGTCAACCGATGTGTTCGGATCCGTCGCGATCTGTCCTGTCGCCTGCCCGATGCCTTGCACCCACGCCGGGTAACCCTCCTGCTCGGAGGGAACCAGCTTGGAGTTCGGAAGCGTGTCGCCGAACGCCTTGTTGAAGGGCGGCGCGAAGTTGAGGAAGCCATCCGAGTGAGCGACCGTCTGGCTCGGTGGGACGAAGCCCGCGCGGTTGGCGATGTAGGTCTGGTTGTCGTCGCTCTGGATCACTTTGATCAGACCCCATGAGAGCTGGGGATGCTTGGTCACCTTGGAGATGGAGACCGCCCAGCCTCCGAGCGTGCTCGCGCTGCCCGGCGCCTGGCCCTTGGAGGTTGGCAGCGGAACGGCGCTGGCCTCCTGGGCCGCCGTCGCCCAGTGGCGGTTCTGCTCGGTCCACGCGTCCGCGAACCAGTTGGATCCGATCGCGATGGCCATCTGGTGGTCCTTCAGCAGCACCACCGGCCGGCCGACCGCCTTGGGCGAGAAGAGGTCGGAGGTGGAACCGCCGAGACCCTCCGAGTAGACACTCTTGTAAAACTGGAACGTTTCTCTGAGTCCCGGGCTGTCGACGACCCACTTGTTGGTCTTGTAGTCATAGATGGTCGGCGTCGAAGATCCATAAACCATGTTCGCGCTGCCCTGCAGCACGCCGCCCGCGCCGGCGCTCGTCCCGGCCGGGGCCCAGAATGAGACGACGTTCTGTCCGCTCTTCTTCACCGCTCGCGCGGCGGTGAGCAGGTCGTTCCAGTTCTTGGGTGCCCACGGTACCGAGATGCCCGCCTTGGTGAGCATCGAGGTGTTGTAGTAGATGGCGGAGTCGTTCTCGCCGGTGTTGACGGCGTACACCTTGCCGTTGATGCGGCTCTCATCCTGGATGACCTTCGGAAACGACTTCCAGAACGGCGCTTTGCTCGAATCGGTGACGAACGAGTCGAGAGGCAGGAGGTAATCAGAGCCGACCCATTGCCCCACGTAGCCGGTCGGCAGCATGAAGACATCCGGCGTCGTGGACGGATTCTTGTACTCGAGCGCGACCTTGTTGACGAGGTCGACGTCTGTCCCGTTGAAGCCCTGCAGGTTCAGCTTTGCCTTGGGATAAGCCGCTTCGAATTCCTTTTTGACCTTGTCCCACCAGATCACGGACGTGTCGTCCGAGTCGAACACGTACGTCGTCGAGTAGGCGACCGTGATCGTGCCTGTCATGTCGTCGTTCAGGCTTGTGGAGCTGGGGTTGTTGCTGGCGCCTCCGCAGGAAATCAGCGCCACAGACAGCAAAGTCGGCAAGGTCACCAACTTCGACCAGACACCAAGCCGTTGGCCAGGGTTCCTCAATGCTTTTACCTCCTCAAGAAATCTCTTCTGTCCTGGAAGGCACCCTGCGTGCCTCCGGTTGACCATGGCGCTCCGATCGCCCTCCGGCCGAATCATTGGTCCGCGCCTCCCCCACGGACCTCAGCGTCTCGGCCCCCGCGGCCGGCGGCCGCTGCAGGATCGTGATCCCGCTCTGGGCGTCGAAAAGATGTAGGCGCGCAGGATTCAGGGCGAGGTCGACGCGCTCTTGCGGCCTCACGCCGGACCTCGGCGGGAATCGAGATGTGACCGTCTCGCCTGCGCACAGCGCGGTCACATAAGCCTCGTGGCCCATCGGCTCGACGACGTCCACGTCGGCGCTGAGCGTCAGCGTGCAGTCGGGGCCCGCGGCAGGTCGCCACATCAGGTCCTCCGGCCGGATGCCGACGGTCACCTCGCCATCGGATGCCCCCGCAGTCAGTCTCGACCCGGTCCCGAGCGGCGTGGTGATGCCGAGGAACGCCACCGACGTCCTGCCGTCAGAGGACGCGAGCCGCCCCGGCACGAAGTTCATCCGCGGCGAGCCGATGAAGCCCGCGACGAAAACGTTCGCGGGGTTGTCGTACAGCGTCTCCGGCGCGTCGACCTGCTGCAGCCGGCCGTTGTTCATGACGGCGATTCGGTCCCCCATCGTCATCGCCTCGACCTGGTCGTGGGTGACGTAAACCGTCGTCACACGGAAGCGTTGATGAAGGCGGCTGAGCTCAGCTCGCATCTGCACGCGTAGCCCAGCGTCAAGGTTGGACAGCGGCTCATCCATGAGGAACACCTGCGGTTGCCGGATCAGCGCGCGGCCAAGCGCGACGCGCTGCCGCTGTCCGCCGGACAGCTCCGAAGGGCGACGCTTCAACAGCTTTCCCAACCCCAGCACGTCGGCAGTCTCTTTCACCCGCTGCGCCACCAGATCCTTGGACGCCCCCCGCGCGCGCATGCCGAAGGCGAGGTTGTCGTAGACGTTCATGTGCGGGTAGAGGGCGTAGCTCTGGAAGACCATCGCCACGTCGCGAAAGCGCGGGGAGACGTTGTTGACCAGCTTGTCGCCGATCAGGATCCGCCCGTACGAAGGCCGCTCGAGCCCAGCCAGCATCCGCAGCGTCGTCGTCTTGCCGCATCCTGAAGGACCGACCAGGACGAGAAACTCACCGGCGTTGACGGTGAGGTTAAGGTCCTCCACCGCCGTCTCGGCGCCGAAGATCTTGTGCACGCCGTCGAACCGGACCTCGCTCAGCATCTACTTCACCGCGCCGCCGAAGTTGAAAGCACCGCTGAAGTAGCGCGACATGAAGAGGTAAAGCACGATCACCGGGACCGAGAACAGCAGGGAGAATACGGCCAGGTCTCCGAACTTGAAGAGGCCGTGCGAGCCCATGAAGTTGTAGATCTCCACCGGGCCCGGCTGGTTGTCGGGGCTGTAGGTCAGGACGAAAGGGATGATGAACGCGCCCCACGCATTGATGAAGGTGTAGATCGCGGTGACCGCGATTCCGGGAACGGTCAAGGGCAGGACGACCTCGCGCAGGATCCGGAACGTGCTCGCCCCATCGATGGCAGCCGCGTGCTCCAACTCGACGGGCACCGCGTCGATGAAGTTCTTCATCAGCCAGATCGCGAAGGGCAGCGAGCTGGCGGCCAGGAACAACGCTGTCGTGTACAGCGAGTCGAGCCAGCCGAGGTAGACATACATCTGGTAGACGGGCACGACCAGCATCGACACCGGGAGGCCGGACGCGAAGAGGATGACGAGCATGAAAGGCCGCTTGAACGGGATGTGCATGCGCGACAGCGGATAGGCGGACAGCAGCGCGAGAAGCGTGGTGAGAACCGTGGTGGTGCCGGCCAGGATCAAGCTGCTGCGGAACGAGCTCAACGCGTCCGCGCGGCCGAGCACGTCCGCGAAGTTCGCGAGCGTGGGCGATGGGATCCTGATCGCCCAGTCGGGGTTCGAGTCGATCGAGGCGAAGACCATCCACAGCATCGGGAGGAGGAAGAAGCAGCCCAGCAGGATGAGCACCAGGTTGGTGGCCATCGCGGCGGCGGAGACCTTCCGATAAGGCACCACGATCAGCTTGTCGCCGGCCAGCGGCCGCGCCTGCACCGCGCTCACACCTGCCTCCTCGAGGCGCGCACGAACAGCAGCGAGAAAAAGGCGCCGATCAAGACCAGCACGAGCGAGATGGCGGTGCCGTAACCCAGCTGGTGGAAGACGAACGCCTCCTGGTAGACATAGATCGGAAGCGTCGTCGTCTCGATCCCCGGACCGCCCTGCGTCATCGCGTAGATGAGGGTGAACTCGGAGAGGTTCAGGATCGTCACCAGCAGGAGATTGGTGACGATCGTCGGCCTCAGCAGCGGGAGGATGACCGACCGGTAGCGCCTCCACGCCGACGCGCCCTCGACCTCGGCGGCCTCCAGCACTTCGGAGGGAAGGTTGCGCAAGCCCGCCGAGAAGACGAGCATCGAAAAGGCGACATTGCGCCAGAGGTTGGCGACCGACACGATCAGCATCGGGACCAGGACCAGAAAGTTGGTGCCGCCGTGCCCGAGCAGGATCGACAGGGTGCCGCCGGCCTGCGAGAACGCGTACCAGATCAGGGCGACGGTGATCTCCGGCAGGACCCACGCGACGATGACGATCGACCCGACGACGATCCTGATCGGCACCACCGCGTTGCGCAGCAGGATCGCGAGCAGCATGCCGAGCACGGACTGGCCGACGATCGCCGAACCGACGACGAAGAGGATCGTCAGCCAGGAAGACTTGATGAAGACGTAGTCGCCCAGCATCCGGGCGACGTTCTCCAGCCC
>Ga0066685_10000156_pt1 | contig 18594 bp, 12 predicted proteins | sample GraSoiAngelo_134_FD_62305 | JGI IMG/M metagenome (GOLD analysis project Ga0066685, IMG submission 62305) | Grasslands soil microbial communities from the Angelo Coastal Reserve, California, USA - 14_0929_05_30cm | ecosystem: Environmental > Terrestrial > Soil > Grasslands | place: USA...
TCAGACTCGCCCAGTGTATCAGTACCCGCTGAGCCTTTCACGTTTGATGAAACTCTGCAATCGCTCAGGGGCCGCAGTCGGCATGGCTCTGCGCTATCTCGCAAACACAGTGCCCTTTGGGTCAAACGCGGAGCCGCCTGTCCTCTACGACCGTGTCTCTGCCATGAAAAACAAGTCCCATCGGCCTTATCGGATTTTTCTGCGGCACCGGGAGGACAAACATCATTCCGCATGATCGCATCGTCCAGGGCGATGCGTTGACCGTATTGAAAAAGATTCCGGCGGATAGTGTGGATTGCGTGGTGACCTCGCCTCCGTACTGGCAATTGCGGGATTACGGCGTCAAAGGGCAGATCGGTCTGGAAGCGACTTTCCAGGAATACATTCAAAAAATTTGCGACGTGTTTGACCAGGTGAAGCGTGTGCTCAAGCCGACAGGCACCTGCTGGGTCAACTTGGGCGACACCTACGCTTCCCAGGGAATGCACAACAAGGACTTCAATGAACGCTGGCACGGAAAGAAGTTCAAGTCGCTCAAGCAGGCTCAGACTGACGAGGAGCGACCGCTCAGGCCCCAGACCTCGGTGCCGGAAAAATCATTGGTTCTAATTCCGTTTCGCTTTGCGATTGAAATGCTTAATCGGGGTTGGCGGCTGCGCAATGTCATTGTCTGGCACAAACCCAACTGCATGCCCTGCAGCAGCAGAGACCGCTTTACCATTGACTTTGAATATCTCTTTTTCTTCGTGAAATCCCGGCAGTACTTCTTTGTCCGGCAGTTCGAGCCGCACCATGAATCCACGAAACGGCGCGTGGAAAATTTCATCAGAAATCGGGAGGCGTTCGATCCTCGCCGGCACAAGCACCAGAATTCAGGGGCGCAGGCTCCCTTCGAGATTTTGCAGAGCATTGCCAGCCGGGGATTGCATCCCCTGGGACGAAACAAGCGCTGCGTCTGGAGAATTCCGACTCAGGCGTACCCGGAGGCGCACTTTGCCACGTTTCCCGAAAAACTCTGCGAAACTCCTGTTCTCGCCGGCTCTCCTGATTTTGTGTGCCGGAAGTGCGGGCAGGGACGGCAGCCTCTGTTCAAGCCAGCGCCGGTGTATGCGCGCCGGCTTCGCGAGAAGCGGCAACGGGGAGTCAACAGCGTGGATTGGTGTCCCTGGAAAGATTCAAGAGAAGATGCGGCTAAGGTGCGCCATGCGACCGCACGGTACGTCCACGGAGGCTATCGTTCCTGCTCTTGCAATGCCGGCTGGCGGCCTGGAATTGTGCTGGACCCGTTCTTCGGCACGGGAACTACTGGCCTCGTTGCGAAACGGTTGAAGCGGCATTTCATCGGGATCGAACTCAAGGCCGACTATGTCCGACTGGCGCAAAGGCGGCTGGCCAGGAGTGCCGCAAAATATGATTACAGAACCACAGTTACCTTCGGATCGAATGAGGGATCGGAGATTCTACGAGAACGGCATCAAGAACCCCGGCATTGGGGCGGTGTCCTAATTTCAAGGCGAGGATAGCTTTTATGAAAGCTATTCATCCAAATATTGTCGGACATGATGCGTAAGGTCAAAAATATCACGGACCTTGAATTGCAGCCTCTGCACCGACGGACTAGAACTAGCACCGTACCATGTGAAGTTTATTGGGCGTGTTACTTGAGTGCCATCACTCTTTCTCAAACGCATTCTCCACATGTTACCTACGCCATCTTTTGGCATTTGGAGGAAAACCATACCTTGTATTGGTTCTTTTGGTTTGAGCGAATTATCCTCAAGTGCAGAATCAAAGACCCCGCCGTGCGTGATTTCAATCTGCCTTGCATTCATAATATTTGCCCCCAGGAACAAAAGACCATCACGTATATCAATGCGACGAACGTTTTTCCATTTGTTGTGCTGTCGTGTCTCCACCCAATACCTATCAACTCTAAAAGGTTCAGGCTTCAAATTCGTCAGGGTGAGGAGAATTGCGACGTGAATGGGATATACAAACTCATCTTGCACAAACAGATAGTACGGCTGTGCTTCTCGGCTCGTTGCTATGAAAGATGTTTCGCATCTAACGGAAAAATCATCGCTGGGCCGAGCGAGGTGCCAGATAACAATGGACACAATAACCAACAACCACGGAATAGACGCGTGGCAAATCGATTTAACCGGCGATTTTCCGGCGTGGATTTGATATTCAGTAAGCCATACTGCTCCGCAGGTTGCAAAAATTGAGAAGAAAATTTTTGTCGAAGGCTCATCCCAATGGCCATTCACACATTGCCAGACGCTCATAATCAACATCAGCAACGCAGAACTCCTAAAAAAACGCTCTGTGCCCGTCGCGTTTCCTTTAGAGGATGGGATGCCATTGCCCTTTTTGCTCTCGCTATTGGCGTTGGGTTTATTCTCGCCTCGCTTGTTTTCGCGCTGCGGCACGGATGCCCTTAATTTCCTTCGCTTTGACATGACCTTTGTAATTTTAACTCCGATTTGTAATTGCAGGGAGCTTCATGAAAATCCAGTTTTGGCCGCGTTGGCTGCGTAAGTTAATTGGCAAGCCCGCGTTCCTTACAATCGCGGATTGCGAGCCCGAGGCTCGCCGCATCCATTTAAGCGCAGCCGTTCGCCATCTTGAGCAAGGCGTTTCGCAGCCAAACCGTTTTATCCTCGTCAGCGGCCTTAATCGCTTTCTGAATAGCCTTGTGTTCCATCTGGTTTACGCGAGTACTCAACATGATGCTCCGGGCCTCAGACCTAGGAAGTTTAGGGCGTCCTATCTTTCTTCTTTTTGTCATACGATTATTGTTAACTTACGCTACTTTGTGTCATACGCTTAGTCAACCTTGAACCGAAAAGAAAGCGCTGGCGGTCTCCATGCTGGTAGAGGGGAACAGCATTCGCAGCATTGAGCGCGTGACAGGCATTCACCGAGATACCATCTTGCGGCTTGGCGTTCGCATCGGCCAAGCCTGCAAGCAAATCATGGACGACAAAATGCGGAACCTGACTTACCGCCATATTGAAGTGGATGAAATTTGGGGATTTATCGGCAAAAAGGAGAAGCGAGCCACAACCAAGGAATCCATGAAGCGCTTGGTCTTGGCAATGGACGTCAGAAGGTCTAATTGATTACCTATGAATATAGGTGGGGATTCCTTGGAAGAAGGAAGAAATCATTCGGCCATAGAACCTTCACATGCCGGGCGGCTGTTCCCTCGGTCCTGTTCGCGAGACTCCAGCCCATTTTCTGCAACAGCACCGCCGTGGTGGCGGAATCGGCTCGCATGAGCAAACAAGCATCGGGGAACGACCTGATGTCGTTTCGCCCCGTCAGTCAGGTATTTAACATGATTGAAGTCGGACAATGGTCGCTGGCTTCGAGGTCGTTGTTCTTCATCGAGTTCAATCGTGGCCCGGTAAACTGGGTGCACTTCTTGGTCAGTCCTGCTCTGAAAATCTCTGTTCCTTGAACTTTGTTCGCCAGTGTCTTGTCGATGAGAATGTAATCCAGCCGGCTGACTTCTTTTTTGGAGGAGTAAAAGTGAGTCCACAAATCCGGCGTGTTCTGGAATGGATCCGTCAGGACTGGAGAACCGTAGAGATCGTTCAGTGAGTTATCGTAGTCCGTTTGTTGCGTGTCGATGTTCAGGTCACCCAGTACGATGGGAAACTTATTACTGTCTTTGGCTGCCTTCGCCAGTTCGCGGACGCGCTGGGATTGATTTTTTCTTTTGACTTTGGAGGAGGGTTTGCCGTCCTGGGCCTTGAAGTGGTTGACCAAAAAGGTGAAGACCGTCCCGTTGAGCTGGACGTCGACTTCAAGACAATCTCTGGAAAAGATCGCTTTGGCTAGGTTGGCGGTGTCCAGCCGGCTGCTCTTGGGCAGGAAACCTCCACCGATCGCTTCGTCCGCGTGGCTTCGAAAATCCAGCAGGTCACATTTGAATCCTTTCCGGACCAGAAATCCCACGTCGATCCCGCGGGCGTCGTTCCCATCCACCAGCAGGATGCGGTCGAAGTAGTCTTTCAGGTAAATGTGGTTGAAGATTCGCAGTGTGGAAATGTTTTCGACTTCCTGCACCGCGAGAATATCCGGACCCGCTTCCAATATTGCGTTGCCGGTGTTGATCCTCTGTTCGTGCGCAATGGCTTTCGGCTTGATTTTGCCGGACCTTCCCTGTTGCAGCGCGACCACCTCCGAGATCTTCAAAAAATTCTCATACCCAGCCTGTTTCTCTTTCCAAGGGACATCCAGGAATTTGTATCTCCCGAACAGGTTTTCGCAATTGAAGGTAGTGATTTTTGTTTTCATGCATTTCCTTTTAGTTAAGTGTGTCTATTCTCGCCACGTCTGGTCCGCCAGTCGTGGCGAGGTGTTCGATACCTCAAAAGCAGGCCAGGCATTGGAAATCCATAGGCGCGCTGGCGTGCCGGAGTCCCTGACGAAAATCCTGACTGCGCTCGCATCCTGTTCTCCATACGCAAAGGGCGGATCAGTTCTTTCAATAAAATGAAATTCTTTCTCTCACCAGGCGTAATCACACCTGGCGGCTTTATCAGAACTGAAGGGTTGCTTTGTTCCGAACAAAACGTGCGTAAACCTCTTAAGAGCGATTGGCTTTCAACAGATTCTCATGCGGGTGTTAAAAGAAGACGGCGTCGACAAAGAAAGGGAGATCGAAGGGGACAAATCATTGAGTCCGCTTCATCGACAGCTTGAGCAGTTCTCTGAACTCGTGCTTTTGTTCATCCTCGACGTGATCAAAGCACGCAGTGCCAAGAAATCCAATCCATTGTGATTTCACCAGAGCAAGGCATTGCCATTGGCGCAACGTTCGAGTACGTTTCCGACCAGGGATAAAAAATGAAACCGAAAAGTTCTGCCGAGGGCGTCTTGCAGTATCCGCGTCAGGAAATTGCTGTCGTTGAAAAATGCATCCGAGAGCATGATGGCCAGTTCACCAAACAAGGCTTGTGGAGTTATCTGTCCGAAAAGATGTCCCAGCAAACCTTCGATGTGATCCTGGGCTTCTTGCTTGATCGACAAAGAATTTCCGCCGGCGGAGATGGCAAGATTCACTTGACCCCAAATCCTGATCAGGCCAACAAGAGGAGCGCAGATCGTCTCGCATCGGGAAAGGCCGCTCACCAAGGAGACCCTCAAACGAAGAATCGCTGGTCGAAGAGGGAAGAGGCAAATGCCATCACCTGCTTTGCATTTCGAAATGGTTTCATCGAAGAGCTTCACGCTGGTAAGTCCTCGCAATTGTTGGAGAATCCCGAGCTGTCGCGGATCACTGACGCTGAAATGAAAAAGCTGATGATCGAGGCGTCCCAGAAGATGGCGGAGCTTCTGAGACTGAAGGAAGAGGCGCCTGAGGAATATTGGCGGCTTATCGCGTCGTTCAATGAGAGGTACTGCAAGAATTGGGAGAAATAGAGGAGTTGTCTGCACCGGTGGTTTTGCTCCAGTGGTGAAGCGAACAAAAATGTCGGATGGCCCCGACGGGATTCGAACAGATTTGCTCAGACCACCAATCCTTAAATACTTGCGTGTCGTGTGCATTGCATGGCTGAAAGATTCAAAGCCGACGAAAACGAGATTGAGGGAATGGAATCCCAGAGTCCCATCAAGCGACAGCTCGATCAGCTCTCAGAACCGGTGTTACTGTTCATTCTCAATATTCTGAGAGCCCGACGAAGAAGGAATAGACGAAATACTTCGGACACGGCCCGCTTGGTCTAAATGAGTCACAACGGAACTTCTCACAAGAGACGCCGATTCCGAATGCTTTGACCTGAACATTTTTAATCTAACCGAATCTCCACTCCTCCTATGACAGAATCACACACCCAACGAATAGAATTGCCCAACGCGAATCAGTCCGGTCGCATTAAGAAAAGACCGAAACTTGAGCGGCGCACAAAAAGTTTGCTGGAGGCAATTCTCAGCATTCTGAGAGCCCGAGCGAACTCGCCATCACGACCAGAAACAAGAGCGTGCTAATCGGTTTCCAGGGCTGCCGGATCCTCTGTATGGAGAAGCGATTGATACAATTCCGATGCTTTCGCCCTGAACTGACGCTCGCCGATTTGTCCGAGCTGCCGTTCTATGGTTAACCTGGCGAGCCGTGTGTGCACGTCGAGCGATTGGTGCAGTCGGCCGATCTCTGCCTCGTTTGTTTCCTGGAGCCTCTTTAGTCTGTTTGCGGCGAGCTTTTCTCGGTCCCGCAGTTCCGATAACTCCATCATCAGCTTGCCGACACGATTCTCTTGGAATTTCCGCTTTGGCTGTACCCTGTCAATGGCAAGGTAGTTGATGTAGCGGTCAATCTCGCGCGACGACGGTGCGTGGCCTAGCCGGGCGTTGACTTCGTCCCGAGACCAACTTTTGGACAGGAGATCACACGCCATAGAAGAGCGCAAGTCCTTCAATGTCACTCGTTGGCCGCCAGGCAGACATCTCACGCCTGCTCTTTCCGCAGCGCGCATTAGCAATTTCTTGCCCCAACCTTCACCGAAGTCGAACAAAAGGTCGTCGCCATCCAGTGTCTGGAGATGCAGGTCCAGGTAATGGACGGTCTCCTTGTAGTTTGTCAACTCACTGCGCGGCCGGCGACTTCGTTTCAGGATCTCTTTGCGGAGATTTACGAGGTATTCGGCTTCACCCGTGTGCTCATTGATTTGCCGGGCGCAGTCTTGCTTCCTCAGTTTAAGGATCGAAGCCGCGTTCTCTCCGACGTCCCAGCATAGCCAAAGAAAAGTTCGGTGCTCGATCTTGGACGTCAGCTCAACCATTTTGCGAAAGCTTTCCTCTCTGATAAACCGGACCTCATCTGGACTCTGGCTGGGAGTAAATTGCATGACTTCTTTGACAAGTTCTTTTTTGCCGGCCATCTCGAACGGCTTGCTGCGAATGATCAATTTGTAGTAGGTGCGCTTGTCCTTAAGGGGTCGGCCATCGCGCGTCTTGATGCGGCCGTCCTCGAGATCGTCGTACACTCTCTGGATGTCTGCTTTCGTTAATGCTCTCCAGCTCTTGTACCTGAACCACCGATTGACGACCCGCAATCGAGTTGCATAGGCCAGGAGAGTTTTATAGGAATTATCATCCAGTGAAGGTCGCCCATTGACGCGCTTGAGCTTGTATTCCTCGAACTTCAGGAATTCTTCGAACAACTTACGATTCTCTCTACAGATCGAGGTGTCCTTCAAAAGATTCCCCTTGGCCTTCTCATATCTTTCTTTCAACGACATGGCAAAAACCAAAACCTTTAAATATTTAAGCTTTGCGCAAAAAGGGTACAAAAAGAGCCAATGATCCCGCGGTGACTGTATCCTTTTTGGGCCTTTTTCCTGGGGCTTAAAAACAGGAAGAAGATTTTTATAGAACGCTTCCTTCTCTAAGCTGTGGCATACGCTGTTTATACTACTGAAGGCTTTGATGAGGAATTGGAGAAATTAGAATCGAAAGATCAGGAAAGAGCTCGAAAGATTTTTCTTCAATTGAAAGACAATCCCTATGTTGGAGACCAAATACGCTATCGATTTTTCAGGGAGAAGAGAATCGGAGAGAAAAGAATTTATTATTTAGTGTATGACGACCTTCAGGCGGTTTTGGTAGTTGCTGTAGGAGGCAAGAAAGCGCAGCAGGAGACAATTGATCGGATCGTAAGTTCGTTTGGAGCCTACAGAACATATTTAGAAAAGAAACTTAAAGAAAACTCCAGCTAAGCAACGCGCCTGATTCTTCCAGCCTTGACATCTTCTAAGCTGCGCTTGAATTGCAGAATTAAATCGAAATCTACTCGTTCCAGCTTCTTGAGGCGCTCATATTCCTTCCTTGGTACTTTCACCATCTGTGTTTCCATATTAAAAGGAGAAGGGAGAATTATTTAAGCTTTTCGTTTTGCGATTTCGTAAGCATTAGCAGCAATCTGTTACCACTTTTAAGTTAAGCATGATCCCGCGGTGACTGTATCCTTTTTGGCCCTTTTTCACGCATGGAGGAGATTCGTCCTCCTGGCTTTTGGACTGTCTCAATTGCCAAACCAGACGCAAACGAAGAGCAATCGGGCGATGTTGAGTCACAACCTGCGGTTACGAAATGACTGACGGCGTTTATCAGTCCTCCGAATGAGCCTTCATGCGCCAGAGCCCTGGAAAGGGATGCTAATGCGCTGTGGGTTGTTGAGCGGGGTTAGGTCCTTCTTCCAATTGTCCCTTGTCTCGTAATGAAGCAGCTCTGTCCTGTGTCCTGTCCCAAACGTGAGCAAAAGCCAGATTCCTCTGGGACGGTTCTGTTGGCGGGAGAAATTTTTGTGCGACTCACCGACAGCGCAAAAAGCCAACGCGTTTGTGGATAAAAATAAACGAATCGTGGATCGCTGCAGCGCCGGAATTGCGCCGGCGGATTGTTGCGGTTGTGAAAATTCTTTCCGTTGGCTCGGCAAGAGGAACGGGCGATGCTGCGCACTGGAGACAACAGAAAACAAGGGAAAATTCTTCGTAGAAGAAAAAAAGATGAAAGAGAATTTTTTGTTTTAGAACATAGAAAGAAATTTTTTCGGGCTGGGAATTGGAGACGAATAGGTCTCTAACCAGATCAAAAAAGCAATGAAAGCCAAACGGTCTGCGCTTTGCCAGGCAGTGCTCATTTCTGTTCCTTCGGAGCAGTTGGACGCAAGATTCGGCGCCGGGACAATCCCGGTGGCGGACTGGGTAGAGAAAATAAAGAAGGTGTGGGCGCGAGGGCCGGCCAGCACGCTGGAATTGGCCCGGGCGGTCGGCGCCGCCAAGAGCCAGTTGCGCCACGGCCAGTGGCAGCAGGTCTGGAAGGCGCTACCTTTTTCGCGGCGGAAAGCGGACATGCTGGCGGTGATCGGCCGGCGGTTGCATTGGGTAAAGCGGCAAATGTTTGCCAATTTGCCGGTTGGCTGGAGCATCCTTTACGAGTTGGCCAAGCTGGAGCGCGCGACGTTTGAGGAACTGGTTCGCAAGGGCATGATTCATCCAGCACTAAAGTTGTGGGAAGCCCGAAAATTCGTTGCTCAATGTCAGGGCAAATCAGTCGAGGCCTACTCGTCCAAAGCTAGAGTCCAAGAACGGTTGCGCCGGTTTGAAGACTTTGTGCGCGCCACCCTACCAAACTGGACGGCGGAGGAACGAACGTTGGGAACGCAAAGGCTGACTCGCCTCCTGGAACAAATCAGCGACGGCGCTGTTTTTGCCCAATCGCGGATTTTGACGGCCGCTTTTTAACCCATCACGTAAAGAAAACTATGAAAAGCAGATATTTTCTTGTTCTGACGCTGGCCTTGTTGGCGTCGCGGGCACACGCGCAGGTACCGCCTTCCCCGACGGACGGCACGCCAACCGTCGTTGAAGCTGGCCCGCACCACCGAGTCTGGCAAAGGGTGACGGTCGATGACCAGGGCCGGACCAACGTGAGTTCATTTACTGAACTTGCAACGGGTCTGAATTTTTGGAATTCCACCACCGGCCAATGGCAAGCCAGCCAGGAGGATTTCGACCTGACGCAGCCGGGCTTCGCGATTGCACGTACAACGCAGCATCGGGTGACAGTGGCTGGCAACCTGAACACACCGGTATCTATTGATTTGGAATCACGCGACAAACAGCACTTTCAGTGTCATGTCTTTGCGCTGGCCTATGAGGATGCGGCTTCGGGGAAGAACACTCTGATTGCCGAGGTCAAGGATTGCGTCGGGCAATTGGTGGCCCCCAACCAGATTATTTTCCCGGATGCCTTCACTGACGTTCGTGCGGACTACCGAATCACACTCACAAAAGCAGGACTGGAAGCCGATGTGATTCTGCGCGAACAGCCGCCATCGCCGGCTGAATATGGCTTGCCGGCAGACACGAGCCAATTACAGGTCTGGACCGAGTTCGTGCAAGCGCCCACACCGACCGAACAGGCGGCCCTCAGTACTTGGGGCACCAACGGTGTGCCGAATCGGTTTCTGATCGGGCCGAACGATCTGACCGACGAACGGCTGTCTTTTGGCGCGATGGCCTTCGGCCAGGGGCGGGCCTTCAGTCTGGAAACACGACCATCCGGCACGATGAACCTCGGCGAATCCGAAGTGCCGGTCGGAAAAACGTGGGCCAATATTCAAGACCGTCATTTTCTCATTGAATCGGTCAATTACCTCTCCATCCGGCAGCACGTGGCGGTTCTACCGGCAGCAGTGAGCAGGCAGGCATCCATTCGACATTCGAAAGCGCGGCGGGTCGCCATGAATGCCAGAGAACTCAAACTCCCGAAAATTCAAAAGTCGCGCGCCGCCGCGATTCGCGTGGCCAAAGCCGACCTGAACCCACGTCCGGGGTTCGTGGTGGACTGGGTGCTGTTGAACAGCGCTGCCAATCAGACTCTTCAAGGCGACATCACATATTATATCAGTGGAACGACGATCCTGAGCGGTGTTACAACAATAGAAGGAGGAACTATTGTAAAGTACACAAACGGCGTTCAATTGAAGATTCAAGGGACGCTCAACTGCCTGACTGCGCCGTATCGTCCTGCGATTTTCACAGCTAAGGATGATGACACGGTTGGAGACACGATCAACGGCAGCACCGGGAATCCGGGAACCAATTACTACGCCTCCACTGCGCTGTTTATCGACGACAACCAGAGTGACCTGCATAACGTGCGAATCAGCTACGCCAAGCAGGCCCTCTATTACGACTACGACACGGGTTATCCGCACTCCTTGAGCCACGCGCAACTGGTGCATTGCCAGCAGGGGATCGTTCCGTTGAACACAACCTTCTGGCTGCGCAACGTGCTGATGTATGACGTGAAGACCAACTTTTACGCCACCAGCTATTACGCGACCGGACGGGGCGAGCACCTGACGGTGGATGTTGCCGACGTGATGAACGGTTCGACGAATATCAGCCTTTACCTAACCAACAGCCTGCTCGTCGGAGTGACCACCCTTGGTCCCTATACCGGTGCTTACACGCAAACCAGCTCCAGCGGAGCATCGGTTTTTCAGACCGTCGGAGCAGGAAGTCACTACCTGGCGGATAACACCTATCGCAACGCGGGCACCACGAACATCAGCTACCAGCTCCAGGCCGAACTGCCGCGCTTGACGACCTATCCGCCGCTGGTGCTGACGAATACGGTCACGGTGGCCACGACTTTGAGTCCCCAGGCCCAGCGGGACACGGATACGCCTGATCTAGGATATCACTATGAAAAAATTGACTACGCAATCAATGCCCTGACGGTGACCAATACCTCGCTGACCCTGACGAACGGCGTGGCCCTGGCGACCTTTGGCAACAACGGGATTTGGCTGCAGGACGGAAGCCAATTGTTCAGTGAAGGCACGCCGATGAATCACAATCATATGATCAGATACTACAACGTGCAGGAGCAATCGACGAACTGGGGTGGTGGAATCCAGTCCAGCACAATCACTATAAATCCTTACAACTACAGTGTGGCACCGGCGAATGCGCAACTACGCTTCACGGATTTCGACGGGATGGCCAGCAGTGGCAATCACATTTACACGTCGCAGACGCATTGGACGTTCAGTTCATTGCTCCTGGAGGATTGCACTTTCAACAGCGGCTCCTTCTTATTGGATGGCCCCACCGATTCCACCTTTGGCATCACCAACAATCTGTTTGAGCGAGTCGCAGTCTACTGTCAGGACACGCCTAGAATCACGTCCTGCAACAACCTTTTCCGTTTCGGGACAATTGAGACGACCAACTTTGGAACAAATAACTGGACGTTCATGGACAACGCCTTTGATTCGACCAGCCTGAACGATTGGGGGAACGCGGTGACGGCCTCGTACAACGCCTACATCAACATGGGGACAAACCGGTTTTATCCGACAAACGCCAATGACAAAATACTGACGAGCTTCAACTACACGAACGGGCCGCTGGGCCGATACTGCCAGGCTTCAACCAATCTGTATGACATGGGCAGCCGCAACGCGACTAACGCCGGGCTGTATCATTACACAGTTCGGCTGGATCAGACCAAGGAGACCAATTCAACGGTGGACATCGGGTTTCATTACGCGGCAGTCAACCCAGCGGAAGTGGAACTGAGCAAATCGGGCATGAGCACGGCCGCGAGTTCTTCCTATGATACTACCTGGACCAATACCACGGCGATTAACGGCTTGCTCGGGGATCCGGGCTGGGCCAACGCGATTTGGACAGAAGAACCAGCGTGGCTGCGGGTTGACTTGGGCAGTTCTCAGAGCATCAACCATGTCGTCTACATCTCGCGCGACGGCACGGCCAACAATTTTAACGGCGGCGGCAGCAACGGCGCGTATCAGCAGTATAAACTCTACGTCACCGATTCGAGTTCCACTAATCCGACGGACTGGGGGAACGAAGTCGCCAACGGGCAGTGGCTCTGGCCGAATGGAAAAGAAAGACGGGACGTCATCTTTAATCCCGGGACTGGACGCTACGTCATCTTCCGGCGCATCACGGCATCCGGCTATGGAACGCCTTCAGCCCCAGGCTACGCCAACGTCAACGAGGTATGGATCTACAAACGCAACAGCATGTTCAGTACATCCATCGACACCGACGGCGATGGGATTCCGGATTACCTGGAAGACCGCAACGGCAACGGCACGCCCGACACCGGAGAGACCAACTGGCAAGACCAGAACGACCTCGGACTCAAAGTCTGGATCACTGAGCCGAAGAGCAATTCCACCATTCCCTAAAACCACCGCTATAGTCGTCCGAAAAGAACGCCTGGTTTCCTGGCAACCCCAACCACCGTGACGAAATGAAAACAAGCATAGCTAAAACCCCGTCAATTACCGCGTCTCCACGGGGTGATAGTCATTTTCCTCTGCATATTTGTAAGCACCCAGTGGGCACGTGTGCTCCAAAATTTTTACGTGCGAAATGGCCGTGGAGTTTGGCCGTGTTGTTCCTGGTGTTCTTTAGTGGGACAATTCACGTTCATTCAGACACCACCTGTACCTTCGTCAACCAGGGGAACTGCTCCATCACGATCGTGTACAGCACGCACTCCCTGTGGTATACAGCGAGTGATAAGACCCTTCATCCTCCGCAGTTGAACGACCACAAAACCAACATCCTCACAAGCGGCGAGAGCCTCCTCATCGGCGACTATTGCACTGATCAATGTAACAAACTAATATCTGTTGATATTGAGAGCGCCAGCGTCAGCACACCTGCGTTTACGATGCCTGCCACTATGTTTGGCGACAATATGATGGTGTATTGGAACTGCAATGGCTTCTTAGGGACCAGCCCTCCAATGATAGCAGACGGCAATGATTTCCCACCGTCTCTGGGCCCGGAAGGTGCAACCAGCGGATCGCCGGAAACATCGAACAACCCGTTCGTGCCAGGGCAAGGGGGACACCGTGACTGCGGGATGCCCTCTTGGCGAGTATCCCAACCTTATATCAATTTATGGCTGGACGACGAACCGTTAGGCTATCAGCCGGCCTTGGGCTCACGCATCTCCTTTCAGCTCGAATACAATCAGCGCGAGGCAAACGCTGGCATGGACACGAACACGTTTAGCATCGGGAGGAAATGGAACTTTTCCTGGCTCTCCTACGTCGCCTTGGATCCGTTCTCGAATAAAGTCGTTTATCTGCCGGGCGGAGGTAATCGGACCTACACCAATAGCACGGATTATCTGACCAATACACGGTTGACTGGCGACACCAGCAACGGCTTTACCCTTGCTTATCCCGATGGCAGCAAGGATGTGTACGGGTTTGTCGTGACGAACAGCAGCGGGGCGTTTCAAAAAGCATTTCTGACCGCGCACTGGAATGCGATCAATCAGAAGACGCGGTTTGACTACTATACCAACAACCCGGCCAACATCCGCCTGAAAGACGTGGTTGATGGCGATGGGCGCACTAACACGATCTATTATGTTTCCTCCAGCAGCTACAGTACGAACCTCATTAGCCAGGTCGTGGACGCCTTCAATCGGACCAATTCGCTGAATTACGACAGCACCGGACATCTCACCAACATCACGGATGTGGCCGGTCTCGCCAGTTCCTTTGTTTACGATGGCAATGAATGGGTGACCAACCTCATCACGGCCTACGGAACCACGAGTTTTGCGATTACGGACACGGATGCAGCGCATTACCCGAGCACAGCGCCCAATGGCCGGTCGGTTACGGTCACGGAGCCCGATGGCAGCCATCACCTCTTTTACGCTAAAGACAACGCTTCTGGGGTAGCCAGTTCTTACGCCACAAGCCAGGTTCCCGTCACGTTTCCCTTCAGCAACAATCTTGACAACAGTGAAATGAATCTACGCAACAGTTTTCACTGGAATCGGCAACAGTACGCTGCGCTCTCGACGAACTCCTTCACGGACTACAGTACCCAACTGACCTCTAGCGATTACTTGAACGGGCATATGAGCCACTGGTTGAGGAATGGCACCAACACGGTCGGCGAGACGCTTTCGATGGAACGAGCAGCCAGCCCGGATGGTAGCACCGAGGGACAGAAAACCTGGTATGACTATGCGGGCAAGACCAATTCTGCTTACCTGGGCACGCAAGTGCTGCCGCTCTTCACTGCTCGCGTTCTGCCTGGCGGCACTAATAGTTGGTACGTCCGGACCGATCGCAACAGTCTTGGGTTCACGACCAACGAAGTCGGCACCTATTCGATTGGCACCACCGTTTACCAACGCACCAACACTTACACTTACGACGCCACCAACAACGTTGATCTCCTTAAGGTTAACAATGCTCTCAGTCCCAGCGTACAGGTGTCGAGCAACGCCTACAATGGGTATCACCAGGTGACGACCAATTTCGACGCGTTGAACGAAATGACCGTTTACACCTACAACACCAACCGGCAGCTCACCAGCATCACGAGGCCAAATGGTTTGGTCACGACCAACATTTATTTCACGAGCGGAATGACGAACTGGCTGGACCGGACGATGGATTTCTCTGGAAGCACTTACTTCCGCACCAATTCGTTTACCTATGGCACCAACGGCTTGGTTTACAGCCAGACCGACGAACGAGGCCTCACGGTCACCAACTCTTGGGACAATCTGCAACGCCTGACCGGTCGGCTATATCCCGATGGAACGACGATCTCGAATGTATATTACCGGCTGGATGGCCAGTCCTATCCGAACAGTTCGGGCGGCACAAACATCCTCGATCTCACCGGCACCAAAGACCGGCTCGGGAACTGGACGTATTTCAGCTACAACGCTGTTCGACAGCAAACCTTCCTCACGAATGCGCTCACGAATGTGACGGCCTACGGCTATTGCAATTGCGGTTCGTTGGAATATGTCACCAACTCGCTCGGCCAGGTCACGCACTTCGTTCACGACAATCAGGGGAATGTGACCTCAGTCTTTTATCCCGACGGCAGCAGCACGAGCAGCAAGTATGACTCTCTGGGTCGAGTCACAAATGTCGTGAGCGGCTTCGCCAGCGTGACCAATTACTACAACAACCAGGGCTTGCTTATCACCGCCAGCAACGCCTTCGGCCAGGTGTTGTCCTCTACCTACGACGTTCTGGACCGGGCCACCAACTCCGTTGATGCCAATGGCGTGACGATCACCAACACTTTCGACAACCTGAATCGGTTGCTCACGCGCGGGTATCCCGACGGCGGGGTGGAGAAGTATGTTTATACGCTCAACATCGCAGCCGCCACGAGCTACACGAACCAGCTTGGCTCGAACGTCGTGAACTACGCGTATGATGCCTTGGGCCGTAAGATCAGCGAAATCAGTCCAGGCATCACGACGAATCAATTCTTCTACGATGGCGCTGGAGATTTGACCGGCCTGGTGGATGGCAAAGGTCAGATCACTGAATGGGGTTACGACCTCTACGGGCGGGTGACGAACAAACTGGATGATAACTTCGCCACCGTGCTGCGCTACCAATACGATGCCGACAATCGACTCACGAATCGCCTGGACGCCCTGAACAAGTCAACGACTTATAAATATGATCAGGTCGGCAACCTGACGAACATCGTCTATCCGGTCAGCACCAACATCACCTTGCAGTATGACGCGTTGAACCGGCTGACGAAGATGACCGACTCGGCGGGCACCACGGTCTATGGCTATGCCAATCAGTTCCTGGCCAGTGAAGACGGCCCGTGGGTCAATGACACAGTCAGTTACGGCTACCAAAACGGTCTGCGCACCAATCTCACGCTGCAACAGGCTAATGCGCCAGCGTGGCAGCAAAGCTACGGTTACGACTCGGCCAACCGGCCGCAGACGATCAGTTCACCGGCAGGCATGTTCACGGCCACCTATAAAGGACCCGGCAATCTGGTGACGAATCTGGCGTTGCCGAACGGGGCGGCCATCACCAACGCGTTCGACAATGTCGCGCGACTCACGGGCACCTGGCTCAAGAACAGCGGCGGCTCGATCCTCAATTCGCACGCCTACAGCTACAACTTGGCCGGCCAACGCACGAGCGTGACTAACACGTTCACCAACTACGTCAGCTACACCTACGATAATATCGGCCAGTTGAAGACGGCCGTCGGCAAGGAATCGGGCGGCACGGCGCGCTTGAACGAGCAGTTTGGCTACGCGTATGATGCGGCGGGCAATTTGAACAAGCGCACCAACAACGCTCTCGTGCAAACGTTTGGCGTCAACAGTCTGAACGAACTGTCCACCATCACACGCAGTGGGACGCTCACCGTCGCGGGCACCACCACGAGCGCGGCCACAAACGTGACGGTGAACACGAGCAACGCCGTGCTGTATGCGGACAAGATATTTGCGGCCACAAACTTTACGCTGGCCAACGGCAACAACACCTTCACCGCGATTGCGCAGGACAGCTACGGGCGCAAAGACACCAATTCAGTCACGGTCAATTTGCCAGCGACGGCCAACTACACGTATGATTTGAACGGCAACCTGACGAGCGATGGGACGCGCGGTTTTGATTACGACGACGAGAATCAACTGATTCGCGTCACGGTGACGAACTCGTGGAAGAGCGAGTTCACGTATGACGGGAAGTTCCGGCGGCGGATTCGGAAGGAATTCGCGTGGTTGAACAGCACTTGGGTTCCCGCGAATGAAGTACATTACATCTACGACGGAAATGTCGTCATCCAGGAGCGGAACGCGAACAACCTGCCCACTGTGACGCTCACGCGCACGGCCAGCCGGTTGCTGGCGCGCTCGGACTTGACGAGCCAGACGCCGACTCACGCGTATTTTCACACGGACGGCAACGGAAACATCACAGCGCTCATCAGTGACAAACAGATTATCGTCGCGAAATACGTTTATGATCCCTTTGGAAATACTCTCTCCAAATCCGGCCCACTCGCCGACGCGAACCTCTACCGGTTTTCCTCTCAGGAGTACCATCCGAACTCCGGCTTGCTCCTGTATTTGCGCCGGGCTTATGACCCGAACTTGCAGCGGTGGCTAAACAGGGATCCGATTGATGAGCGAGGTGGAATCAACCTTTTTGCCTACTGCAGGAATAATCCAGTTATTTTCGTTGACGCGACTGGCTTAGATACGGGTGCACTAGGTATTGCTGGCAATCTCGGCGCGGGACTCAATTTTGCGATTTCGGGACAGATTACGTTTAGCACCAGAAATGATAAACCTTGGGCGTGGAGAGACTGGAGGTTTGGATTTCAAGGGTCAATCGCACCCTTTACACAAGCGATTGCTGGTCTGAGTGCTGGATTGGGAATTGACATAGGATATTCTCCGGCTACTCGTCCAGAGCAGTGGAATGGTTGGTCTTTTGGGGCAGGCGCCTCCGGAAGTTATCTGGGTCTAGGTGCAGGACTTGACGTGTCTAATTTGCCCAAAGGACCATGGAAAGCCGATTTGACGATAGGCCCTTCATTCGACCTGGGAATACCAATTCCGGTACCTGCTGAGGTACATGCTGGTGCCGGCTACACTACGGCTTCGAGTCATTCGATTCAGGATGCTTTAGACGAGTTAGATGAATTTAGTTGGCAGGCGTTCCTTTGGTTATCACGCTGTTTCAAATGAACAAATGAACTAGATTCTTTCGCGGAAAACAGTAAGATTTTCGCATGCGCATAATTAGAACCTCAAAGTTGCTGGTGGCTCTTGGGACCAGTTGTGGGTACATTTTAGGTATCCTATTCAAACTACGGGTATTCCCTTTCCTTAAAGCGGAAACAATTAAGAGCGGAGGACAGGAAATGCCAACATCGGAATTTGTGAACTTTGGTTCTAGATTCATGTTTATATTCTCCACGATCTGCGCATGCGGACTTTTGGTGTGGTGTTTGGTTGATCTGATGAGGCGGCGGGAGGGAAATGCCCACATCCGCAATACCTAAATCCAGAAACTTGCGATAACGATGGAACCGGGAAGTGGGAATGGAACTGCCGGCAAAGGCAATACCGCAATACCGGGCAGGGAGCACTGTAATCTGGCAGCAAGAGGAGGAGACATCGCAGGCGACCCTTGCTGGGCGGACGGGCGGCGTTGCGGCAGCCAAAGGAGTGCGACTATCAGAATTAGACACCTCACGGCGA
>Ga0066685_10000159_pt1 | contig 18538 bp, 12 predicted proteins | sample GraSoiAngelo_134_FD_62305 | JGI IMG/M metagenome (GOLD analysis project Ga0066685, IMG submission 62305) | Grasslands soil microbial communities from the Angelo Coastal Reserve, California, USA - 14_0929_05_30cm | ecosystem: Environmental > Terrestrial > Soil > Grasslands | place: USA...
CGATTCCACGTGATGCGCAGATTCCACACGGCGAGACGAATCAAGTGCCCGAAGACGATGCAGCGAGTGTCGCCCTGCGTTGGCTTGACCTGCCCCGACTCAAGGAGCCGAAAGTCGTCGCGGACGATACGGGCGAGCGCTGCGGCGTCTTCCGCCAGCCAACGACGCGGGAATCTCCCCGTCGAGCGGCACACGAAAACCGTGTCGATAATCGACGAGGCGGTCCCGTTGATGTGAATCGAGGCGCCCATCTCGGCGGGGCACGGAAGGGAAGCCGAGCAGACCAATCCCGCATCAAGAATGGCCACCGCGACCGGAAAGTAGGCGTCGAGCCGGTTGTGGTGATACGTGAAGGCGAGCGGAGCGCCGGGCTTCAATGCTCTCGCCATCTTGTCAAAGACTCGCGACAGCCCTTCCGTGAAGTGCTCCAGTGTCCGTCCCATGCAAAAATTCCCAGTAAGTTCATTGGCATGGCGGGTTGTGACGGCCGTAAACTCCGGGTGGTTGGCCTTGATGAGTTTGCGCAGCCAGACGTAGCAGAAGTCCATCAACTCCGCATACTGGACGTTCCGAAAGTAAGGTGGGTCGGTCAGAATAGCGTCGAACTTCTGCCCATTGAAATCCACTTCCGCGGCATCGGCGCAGTCCAGCGTCACTTGCTTTATCTCGGAATGGTCGAAGCCGTTTCGTCGGTCCCCAATCCATTCGTTGGCAATCGTCACTTGGATCTTCCGGCTTCCCTCGTGCCGTATTTCGAATGGCTGCCGACAGTACGCTTTGGCCTTCGCGAATTTCTCGATGACGTTGAGCCACCCGCCGCTCCCCACGGCGGTCTTTCTCCCAGCGACTCCGAGGAGATTCGATTCACACTGAATCAGGCCGACGGGAAAACCGTGGACTGAGAAAACGTCCAGCGACTTTAGGGCCATGGTGTCGTAGCGGCACAGCATGTTTTGGTAGCGAACCAAGTCAGAGAGATTCGTCGCCAGCGCGTCCGCAATGAGCGCGTCTTCTTGTCCGCGGACATGGCAGCAACTAAGTTCCAGTCCCAGGAGCTGGCGCGCGTTGAACATTTCGCGGTAGTGGCGATACCCCCAGCGATGCAACCGGTCCGTCTCGTCGCCCGGCGGGATTGCTTCCTGCGGAATGAACGCAGCCTTCAAGGAGCCGAGACGAGCGGCGGCCTCGTCGTAACGCTTCAAGTCCTCAGCCGATGGCTTTTTGAAATAGCGCCCTTCGTGACGCTCGCGGCAACGCTCACAGTGGTACTCCATGGCGAACATCCGATGACTCGGCGGCCCACTTGAAGGAACTGGATAGCTGTTCACGGCGCCGCAGTGCTGGCACTTGCACCGGTTGCGGTGCGCGGTGAACTCCACGCTGAATCTCGTCTGGCAGTGCGGACACGCCGCAGGCTCTTTGCGCGACTCGCTGTCGAAAAGCTGGCTGCACGCGCGGCACACGAAAACGTTCGTCGGATGCCGCACGTCTTCGGAAAGCAGGTAGTTTGGAAACAGGTCGATGGACTTCAGGCAGCTTTGGCAGGACAGCGTCTTGACCCAGAGGAGATACTTCACGTGCGCATCCTTGGCCCCGCACTCCAAACAGCGCGTCCGGTAGAGATCTCCAATCTCCCCTTCCAACGCGTCGCGAAGTGCGCGGGCCGCCGTCAGGTAACCCTCCACGTCCAGCCCGCCGATTTCCTGGCGCACAATCCACCACGCCATCGGATTGATGTCGAAACCGGTGACGGCGCATCCGACACGATTGGCTTCGACCAGTGTCGTGCCTCCGCCCATGAACGGGTCAAGCACCCGAACGCCTCTGAGCGATTGCCCCTGGTAGAATTTTTCGCGCAGCGGCCCTTCCAGAAACTCGGAAAGAATCAAAGCCCGAAACAACGTGCCTGGCCGGCGGGCGAACCATTTATGAACCGCCATGATGGGGCGGTAGTTCTGCTGGATCTGCTTTTCTCGCAGAGCCAGGTCAGCCACAAAAGGCACGTCGAAGTCGCGCTCAATCATCCGTGGCGAGGTTGACAGAACAAGCAGGGGAAGCAACGGGCAAGTTCGCTCGACCGTGCCGTGGGCGAGGCCGAGCTCCTGAACAAGCTGACGATTAGAACCGGAGGTCTCGAGATCAGGCAACGTTATGGGGACGACTGGCGGCACGCTTCAATACTCACGTCCGGCTCTTTGGTAAACGACTCTCCGTTCAAAAGCGTGTTGATCCGAATCAAGGAGCGCTCCGCTCAACAGCATCAGTGTGGGCTCAAGCGAACGCATGCGCATGCTGTCTTTAAGCGTACTTGCCTAATCGGGGTTCTGGTTTTCGTCGGCACAATCATGCCCAAGCCCAGTTTCTCTGGCAGATTAAGTCCGGCAATTGCATGTCGTGCCATGCGCTCGGCACGAAAGGAACACGTGAGCTACCCGAAAGCCTGCGGAATTTTGATTCTAGGCAAAAGGCCTGGGAACGTCGCCTGAAGTCCGGACAGGCTGGGGGAAACATGATCTCGACCCTGATCCAGCTCGGCCAGCAACGCACGCTGAAAATGTTCGCCGACTGGACCGACCGCATTGCGGCCGGTGAACTGCCTTCGGCGCTGCGGCGGCCGCAAGGGATCGAGCGCAACGTTGTCATCACGCAGTGGGACTGGGCCGATCCCAAGGCCTGGTGAGCGGCCCCGGGCCTTCCAACGCAATCGCAGGTTGAGTTGGGTAAATTAAGGGGCTCAGGTGAGCGTCTAACTCGGTTGCGCGCCGCTCTTGGCATTTTGGAGCATTTCAAGATTTGAGCGGGCCACCGCACCGGTCCCAACTACGATCAACGAGAGGGGGCATCGCTGATCGGGGTGAGAATCGTATAATCCTGGTCGAAGCGTTCGCGTAATGTCCGCGCCGGCGGGGCCGTTTCGGGAGGCCCTGTCTTCGGCACGATGGCCAAGTGGATCGCGCCGCGCTCCAGCAACCGCTGGACATCAGGCTGAAACGCGGAAACGACCACGATCTTCACACCATATTTCCGCAACGCTGCCACTTCTGAATCCAGCAGTGGTGGAAACCCAAGAAATAGCACCAGCGCCGTAAGGCCGGGATGCGTCTCGAGTGCCTTGAACATTTGATCGGCGGGAATGCCGCCTCCGCTCGCCATCATCTGCATCGGGGGCAATTCGACCTTTTCGATACTAATCTCGAGTGTGCGGTGTTTTTTCAAAGTATCCCGGAACGCTTTCAGTTCTGCTTCTACTGAGGGATTCGTGGCGTCGCCGCTGCCACGAGCCATGGCCAGGACACGACCTTTATTTGCCAGCAGCTTTGCGGTTTCTTCCGCCGTCACCGCCCCGAGCACCTGGTAAGTATCGAGATTGACCTTTGGAGAGCGCCCCCTGGAGGCTACGTAAACGGACACTGCGGCAACACCCACAGCAACGATCGCGATCAAGGCCTCTCTGCTCCTCATGGGTTATGCCGGCGTCAGTCTGGAGAGGGGCGCGGAAGGCGCCCGCCGCACGCTGGGAGCGGCGTCATTCGGCGTTCCAAGACCACATCCAGCGCTCGTCATACTGGTTATTGCCGCCGAGCCAGGCCGGGCCGGTGGCAGATTTGCCGTCTTTAGTTTTGCCCGGAAAGTACTGCAGACCGATGACGCTGACTTTGATGGAGTCGGCGTGTCCATCGGCAAATCCAGCAATGCATCGCCGGAGGTGGCGGCCGACAGGCCGTTGGGGGTCGCTATCGTAATAGCCCTGATTGGTTGGAACGCGCCAGTAAAGAGACTGCTGCTTGCGCACTTCGATCCAGGCATCCGGGTTTTTCTCCCTTGGGTTGGCGATCAAGCCGGAATCGACAAATGGGAGCTTCCTGACCGGGTTCTTGAGCGTAGACAGCTTTGGACGCCAGTCGGTGGACCAGGCCGAGAGTTCCGGATGCCCCAACGCCACGCCGAGTCCACCGGGTCCGCCAGCCGTGCTGGCCACGTTGGCTTTGACGCTCGGACAGCCCGTCACATTGGTGCCCTGCAGGTAAGGCCGGAACAGATCCACCCACCACGTCACCGATCCTGGGTAAAAAGCGCCGGCTGGCGCGGGCTGGAACAGGTAAAGCGTCACGCAATTATCGCCTTGGTCATCGGCATACAGAGTGTAGCTGAGGGCCATCTGACGGATATTGCTCATGCACTTGACCGAGGCCGCCTTTTCCTTCGCTCGAGACAACGCTGGCAACAACATGCTCGCCAGGATGGCAATGATTGCGATCACCACGAGCAGTTCGATCAGAGTGAAACCAGACGCGCGAGCCGCAGCGGAGGGGCGCTTCTGAATATTCACGCGCAGTTTCATGATCAAACCTGACAGCCCCGCGGGGGTTGGTTGAACACCCGTGAGCGTCCATGTCGGTGTAACGCTCCCTTAGCAAATTGATCCATCAAGAGCAAGGCTGAATTGAGAATCTGCGAACAGGGGAGCTGATGGTTCCAGACAGCGCCGAAGCCAGCTATTACACCTGGCTGGAGTCTACTCGAAATCGTAAACTACAACCCGCTTGCAGGCCGGCTGGAAAACCTTTTCCACGAACTCAAGGTGCAGCGGATGCGCCTGATAATCATCCTGCGCTTGCTTGCTCGCGAACACAACATTGAGGGCAACTTGATACGACTGGTCCACCACCGGCCGGTGGCTGGGCGCCATCTTGCCGACATGAAAGTGAACAATACCAGGGATCGGCGCCAGATATTTCTTTGCGCCGGCGATGAGTTCGTTGGCCGCCTCGGAATGGGACGGATCGGTCCAAAAAATCACGACGTGTGAAAACATGGACCGAGCGTAGAACATGGAGCGGAACGCGTGGAAGAAAAAAGTATTCGCTTTGCGCTTGTCAGTCGCAGGATTTTGGCGTCTAAACAGCCGATGCCTGACTGGGTCGCTGTCATCATTCTGGGGATCATTGAAGGGATTACCGAGTTCATTCCCGTTTCCTCCACCGGCCACTTGCTGATTGCGGAACGATGGCTGCCACGCCAAACCGACCTTTTCAACGTCGTCATCCAGTGCGGCGCGGTGCTGGCGGTCCTGCCACTTTTTTCCGTGCGCTGTCAGCAGCTTATCTTCCGCTGGCGCGAAACCGAAACGCGCGGCTACCTGTTAAAACTCATCTTGGCATTCGGCCTCACTGGTGCTGTCGGATTTGTCCTGGAGAAAAAGGGCATCCGGCTGGAGGAAAACCCCAGGCCTATTGCGTGGGCGCTTGTGGTCGGTGGGGTTGCGTTCCTGGTGGTGGAACGATGGCTCCGCAATAAGCCGCTCCGCGACGAGGCGACGTGGACTATGGCGGTCGCAGTCGGAATTGGCCAGTTAATCGCAGCGATTTTTCCCGGCACTTCGCGGTCTGGCTCTACGATCTTGTTCTCGCTCGTTTTGGGATTAAGCCGGCCGGCGGCGACGGAGTTTTCATTTCTCGTCGGCATCCCGACGATGCTGGCTGCCGGCGGACTAAAAATCTTCAAGGCGCTGCATCACCCGGGAGCGGGCGCTCCGCCAGAGCACTGGGGCTCGGTGCTTTTGGCAGCCGTCGTCGCCTCAGTTGTCTCGTTCGCCGTCGTGAAATGGTTTCTCCGCTACGTGCAATCCCACACCTTCGAGGGCTTTGGTTGGTATCGGATCTCGCTCGGCGTCCTGATCCTGGTTTTTATCCGATAGCGGAACTCCTCCCGGATCGGTCACTGCGGCGGCTTTTCGACCGACGGCGACGGGTTCGGCTTTTCCTCCGAGAACAGCTCCTTGAGTGTGCGGATCGGATGGAACGGGAACATTAACGCCTTCGGAATGTACAGGGGTTCCTTTTTGGGTTCCTCTAACGAGCCGGTGACTTTGTACTCGAATATCTTGGTGAGCGGCGACAGGATGAAGTTCACGATGCGCCCGATAATCCATACGTCCCGCAAAAGCCGCGCTTCCACGCGTGCGTCCACGCGGCCCTTGAAGTCAATGGTTCCACGGTAAGCCAGGCGCATGGCCGGGGAACGAATGTTCATGTCGTCGGTGTGAATCACACTGTTTGCAATGGTGAACGTGGCCGTGCAGCCGCTGACCCGGCTGTTGCCAATGCCAGGAACCACGGCGTTCAATGCCGTTGAAAAAATGCCGAACAGAGGGATGTCCCACAAGAAACCATCACGCAGCTTCACATTGCCGAAGCCGTTCCAGCTTTCCCAATCGCCACTGTTTGCTTTTGTGATGGTCAGGTCGCCGTTCAGCACGCCTTCGAGACGGTTCGTTGGTGAAGAAATGTCGGCCATGAGCTGATGCAAATCAGCGCCGGAGACGCTGGCGCGCAGGCCGAAATCCGATTCGTGTGGAACTGTGCAGTCAAAAAACATGTCGGCGGCAAGTTTGCCACGGTAAAAGTCGGCCTGTAAATTGGTGATGGTGACAGTTTCGTCCACCCAGAGCACGGTGCCGCTGATCTGCGGGACGTTGAATTTCCAGTAGTGGAAAGGCCCGCCGGTCAGCTCAAAACGGAGGTCTGAGTTTTTTCCACGCCGCACCTCCACCCAGCCGTTCACACGGGCAGTGGGCGGCTTCTTGAACGTGTAGGGACTCAAGATTTGTTCCGTGCGCGGCCCAATGGCGTGAGTGATGAGCCTCGGATCCATCGTGCTGAAGGCGTTAGTAAGGTAAACTGTCCGCGTGGCGAGGTCGTACCCAACGCCGGACGCCGAGACCAACGGCCCCCCGCCACGAATCATCACATCCGTCGCCGTCACATAGCGGTTGGTGAATTGAACCAACGCGGCCAGTTCGCGGATCGGCACCTCGCGAAACACAAAGTTTGTCGCGCTCACGCGGACGATCGCGCCGAATTTTTCCGGCGCAAGCCACTGTCCCCGGATCTCGCCTTCGACCAGCGGCGGTTCGTGGAACTGGAAGTAGTCGAAAACCGCGGGTCGCTCTCCTTCGAATAACGACTTGAGCGCCAGCGGGTCGATCCGACTGCGGAGCTTGAAACGGAAATCGTGATTTTGAATGTCGGAAGTGTAGGAAAATTCGACGCGGCCCTCCGGACGCGTCGCGACGAAGTCCGGCAGTTGCCAGACGAAATTCGAAAAGCCGAAATGCGACTGCGCGGAAGAGACCGGCACCCCCCGGAAGGTCGCCTCGCCGGTCTGCAGTTCGCCATCCAGTTGCAGCGTCGGCAGCACTTCGGCGCGCCAGTCGGGATGCGTGTTGGTGCAAGCGGGTAAAATCACTCGGACCCGCGCGGTGACCTTGGGTGGATCGGGCCAACTGTATTGGCCGAGCCAGCGTCGCAGGTGAGGCGTAAGCAGCGATTCGATTCGATGCGCGTCGAAATCGAAGCTGCTTTGCGCTCGGGCCTCGCGCGTGGCGGCGTGGATCTGGGCCGAAGCGTCGAGTTGATGGCCGTGGAGGTCTGCGTGGAATTTTTGGATCGTCAACTCCGGCGCGCGCCATTGTCCCGCCAAGGAAATTTTGTCCACGAACACATTGGTCAGCGTGACGCTGTCGATCTGACTTTCCCAATCGATGTGAAACGGTTCGAGCGCGGTCCACCATGCCGACGAAGGGTCGGCTTGCGGCGGTGATTTGCTCGCCACCCGGTCCGCGTGGCCGTTGAGCCGAAAATCCTGCGCCTCGCCCCAACGCGCGTGCGGTTTTTCCACCGCCCATTGCCAGTCCGTCTGCAGCGGCAGGACGCTGTCCGGCGAGTGGATCAACTGCGCCGTCAAACGATTGGTCTTCAGTTGAAACCATTCGGATTGAAAGACGCCCGAATCCAGGGTCAGCTCTGTTTTCAACCGGCCCGAACCATCGGAAGACAGAACTGTGCGACTGGTGAAGCGCGCCTGCGGGATCTCGCCCCAGGGCGTGTTCACGTCGGATATTTCCCAGTCCAGCTTCACTTCCGATGGCATCGGATTAGTGAAGGACTGCGCCCAATGAACGTAAAGGCGGCTCAGCCCAGCCTGTCCCCACGGCGTGCGGGCGTCGGCTATTTGGAGTTTGAGTTCGGAATGGCCGACATCATGGCTGCCCAATCGGCGGTTGAGCTTTGCGATCAACAGCAACTTTTCCAATTTGCCCCACGGTGTGTCGGCATGGCGCGCGCTGAATCGGAGGTCGGCGGTGATGCTGGCCGGATCGCGCGCGTCGCCGCGCACATTCAAAAGGATGTCCGGCGGCCGGCTGAATTGCATTTGGCGGGAGATTTTCACGAGCTGCAGCAATTGTCTTTGCCAAAGGCCGGGCGGCTGGTTTGTGGCCCGTTTGAACTGCCAGTCGCGAATCGCCGACGCGTTCGCAAGGGTACCGGAGAGATTGACTCTGGCGCCGAGGCAAAGCGCCTGAAAACGGTCGAGCTGCCACTGGTCGTCGGGGAGCAGATGAAGTTCAGTTATGATGTTGTTCACGATGAACCGTTCCGGCGGTTCGTTCGTGGAGACCAAGGGCACAACCAATTGACCATCGTGCAAAAGCAGTGAGTTGATCTGGAAATGCAGTTTGTGCAGCGCTGTCCGGTCGAGCCTAAGGTCCGCCTCACCCATTGAAAGGTGCGGCCCGGCGGGGTCGTCGGCGCGGCCCAGGCTGACGTTTTCTGCCACCAGACCGTGATACCAGCGCAGGCGCATGCGGGTGAATTTGAGAATCACGCCCCGCGCGCGGAGTTCGGATACCAGCCGTGCCTTGAGAAATTCCGGCAAGCCGACGCGGTTTAGGTAAGTGAGGCTGCCCAGCAGAAGCAAAACAAGGAAAAGCAAGCTGATGCGGCACCAGCGGAAGTAGCATCGAAATCGTTGCCGGAAACCTGGCTTGGCGGTTGGCGGCATATCATGGGGCGGCGCCGACCGTGGCCGTCAAACTGCGCACGACTTCGCTGTATGCGTCGTAGATTCTGAAGGGACATTCGAAAACCGTCCGTCCGACGTCCAAATCAACCAGCGCATACGGCCCGCCCGATAAGGATTGGCCGCCGAATTCCACAGTCAACGTCGTTGCCTTGTCGCCATTGTTCACGTCGATCGACAGTTTGTGCGGCGGGTTGGTGAAGCCGTAGCGAGCCCGGTCCACCTTGCCTCGCGCGATCCAGGCTATCGACCACAACTGGCCGAAGCGGAACATCGCTTCCTCGAGCGCAAACACGTTCACCATGCCTTGCGATACATCCGCGAACCGCCATCTGCCGTCACCGCTGCGTTGCAGCTTGTAGGACTTGCCTTTGAACTCAATGGCCACGCCGGCCACTTGATTGGTCGTGAAGTTCCAGATGTGTCGGTCGCGCAACTCAAACGCGGATTGCGGCAGCACCGGCCCTCCCTTTTCTTCCAGCCGTGTCGTATAGACGGAATTTTCGTCGCTGCGGCGCACATAAATTTTGTCTGCCTGGTTTGTGCCGAAATCAATCTGGACGATCAACTGGTTCGTGCCGCCAGCCCAAACGGGCCCCTTCAAGGCGTACTGCCATTTGGCCGGCGAAAGACCGTAGGTCGGCAAATCCTCCGGAGTCACGACCTCCTTGACCGAATCGACAATCTGCAGCGAGTTTAATCGGCCCAGAAACGCCTTCACCAGGGACGGGTCGGCCGGAGCATTGAAGGGTTCGAGGATGCGCCAACTGCCGTCGGCCTGTTTCTGCAAAACAAACGCTTCGGCGGCGCGCACCTCGATTCGGTCAACCGCATCCGGTGTGAATTCGACCAGGCGCTTGTCAAGAAAGTCCGTGTAGGGAGCCCGCACCAGGTCGAGCAGTTGCTTTGGAACAGTTACGATGATCATGGGATAACTGGAGCGACGGGCATAGACCTGGGCCGGGTTGTTCGTGGGACTCTTGCCGAACTGGACCGTCAACACGCTGTTGGTTCCCTGGCTCAGGGTCAACACAGCTTCCGGCGTCTGTAAACCGTACGGCTCAAGGTCGCCGCCCGGCGTGTCGCTGACGAACTGACCCACACGCGCGTTCTGCAACTGCTGAAGGAGCTGTTGGAGCAGGCTGTTGTCCACGCGCGCCGGGCGTGGCTCGGTGAGACGCCACAGGTGGTCCGCGGGGTTGCGCTCCACTTTGAATTCTCGCGTGCCCGCGGATGCGCGCGCGCGCACCTGGAGCCGATCGAATTTCAGTCCCGACAAGTGCAGGAACATCGGGTCGCACCAGTCCGTCGCCGAGGGCGGCATACGATCCAGCACCGCCGATTCCGTCACGAAAACGCCGTCCGAACCCACCTGTTGCAAATAAAGCATTTCGCCGACCTGCGTTTTGGCGCCGATCCGAACCTGAGGCTTTTTCTTTCCTTCTTGGATAATCACGATCGCCTGCGGGTCCTCCAACCCGAACGACGCCAGCCCGCCCGCGTGCGCCAGCAGGTCCTCAGCCGAAATGTAAAGGTGCCGGTTGAGTGAATGGAACAGGCCCAGCCAGTTTTCAATGGCGGTGGATTGCGCCGGATAGATGAACGGCCGCGTCAGCCGCCACTGGTCGTTCGTGCGCTCGACGCGAATGACGCTGTTGGAACGGAGGATTTCGACGCTGGCAACCTTGCCGGCATCGAAATCGGGAAACAGCTTCAACTGCGCTCGTTGTTCCGTATCGAGTGTGTGGCGCTCGAAGAAAAAAATGTAGGCAAAGACGCCCAGTGCCAGGACGGTCAGATAAAAGGTGCCTTTGGAATTCATAGCTGGCAGTCTGAGGCGTCCATCAGCGGCGTCGGCGTACCCACACGAGCGATCCCAACAACAGCACGCTGCCTGGCAATCCGCCCAGCAAAACCCAGCGTGCCGCGGTCATCTGCGTTTGGGTCATGGAGATTTTGTACTCGCGAATCGGCCGCGGCCCGATTTCCAGCAGTTGCAAGCGGTCCAGCAGCCAGTTCACAGCCAGGTTGGCGAAGTCGCGGTTGCCGTCGAAATCAATGAATGCATTCGCCAAAAAGTAGGAATCGCCCGCCACCACCATGCGGGTGGAGCCCCGGTCCGCAGCGACGCCGGGGATCGCGCCTTTTTCCACGGCCACCACGAGCGGGATGATGCCGTTGGTCACGCCACCGGCTTCCCTTCCGTGTTCACTGGTGAAGGCCAGTTCCACGACCTTGGCTGTGTCCGCCGTGCGCGACGGGCTCGGAGACTGCCGCACAGCCTGGGGCGCGACCAGGGCAAGCCGCGAGTCGGTCAGCGGCCGAACGATGGGATGCCGGCCAAAGTTGCTGATATAAAGAACTTGAAGGTGACCGGCTTTTGCCTGCGAATCGTCGGTCACCAGCCGGCCGCCAACTTCAACACCCCAATTGGCCAGAATTCGCTCCAGTCCGCTCCCCACGCCGGTGAAGGCCGGATTCATCAGCAGGATGAACGCCCGCCCGCCATGGTTCAGATAACCGTCAATCTTTTCCAGTTCCAGCGCCGACAACGGCTGGCGCGGCCCGGCGATGACCAGCAACTGGCAGTCAGCCGGCACCTCGTTGGTCAGCAACCAAAGCGGCTCGACTGAAATGTGCTTGTCCTGCAACACGCGGGCAAACTTGAAATACCCGCTCGTGTCGTCTTCGCTGTCCGGCTTCGGTTCGCTGTGGCCCTGCAAGAAATACGCTGTGAACGACTTCGGGTCCGTGACACCGACGATCTTCGAAGTGAAGAATTGCTCGCCGTTGAAAGTGGTGCGTTTGGCTTCCCGGCCCGCAAAGACGCCGGACAGGTCGTAATCGGACAGCTCCCTTTCATAGACGACCTGAACCTTGCCGTTGCAGTCAAAGAGGACGAAATTTTCGTCCGTGGTCGAGAGAATCTTATACTGAGCCTTGATCCATGCGGCGCGGTCGGGCGCGTTGAGGTAATCCACAAATTCCACGTCGAGCTTTGGGCAGGCCAGTTGATATTCCTTGATCAATCCTTTGACGGAACTGAACAACGAATTGTCGGAATCGAAAAAGACAATCACCTTTACCTGGTTGGTGAGCGAGTCAAGCCACTTGAGTGTCAACGGCGAGAGCCGGAACCGTTCGTCGACCATCCACTGGTACCGCTTGAAATGCCGGCTCGCCAGGTAATTCACCATCACCACCAGCGCCAGCAGCGCCGCGCTTGAAGCCAGCACATTCAGGGCGGTGACCCATTTTCTGGTGGCCGAAAAACTGGCCTGCTGGGAGGAATTGTTTGCCATGTCATTTCCAACGGCGGCTTTCCACCACCTTCAACGTCAGAAACAAAAAGAAAACGGTCAGGCTCACGTAAAAAACGACGTGCCGCGTGTCCACAAAACCACGGGCGAAATCCTCCATGTGCTCGCTCAACGAAATGTACGAAAACACTTTGGCCGCCCAGTCGGCCGGTGGCGCCGGCACGAGTCGTCGCAGGCTCAGCAGGAACAACCCCAAACCGATCACGAAACTGTTCATCGCCGCGATGATTTGGCTCCGCGTCAGCGCCGAGGCGAAGCAGCCCATCGATATGTAAAGGCAGCCGAACAACACGATGCCGAAAAATGTGCTCGCCGTCGTCCACGGATCCAAAATGGTCGGCTCAAGCGTGAAATAGCGCACCACGGCGATGCAGCCGAACAACGGCAGCCACGCCAGAATGTAAAACAGCAGCGTGCCCGTAAACTTGGCCAGCACCACCTGCCAGTCGCTTACCGGCGTCGTCATCAGCGTTTCGTAAGTGCCTGACCATTTCTCAAAGGCGAAGGATCGCATCGTGATCACCGGCGCGGTGAGCAGCAGAATCAGCCAGAAGTAGAACGTGCTGTAGAACAACTCGGTCATCGGCGCCTGCGCGCCATGCGGATCGTCGTTCAGCTTGGCCAACATGTCGGTGAAGCTGAACCCCAGCAGCAACAGCACCGACGCGATGATGGCGTAGCCCGTCATCGAAACAAAAAATGTTCCCAACTCGCGCCGGACCAATGTGAGATAAGCCCGCATCAGCGCGTCTCCTCCTCGCGGTCAGGCCGCGTGATGTGCACGAAGATGTCTTCGAGCGAATGATGCGCGCGGCTCAGTTCGCGCAGCGCCCAGCCGCGCATCCGCGCCTGTTCAAAGACCAGCGGCCGCAAATCCAGGCCGGAACGGGGCGTGAGCGCGCAGCGGTGATACTCGCCTTCGGAGGGCGCAATGTCGAAATACTCGATCTCGCCCATCTGCTCCCAGCAGGCGCGCAACTCGGCGACGGGCGCGGCAATCTCCGCGATCACCTGGCCGCCGTCGCTCATGATGTTCTGCAAGTTCTGCGTGGTGTCGGCGGCGAGGATTTTTCCCCGGTGCATGATGAGCACGCGATTGCAAGTCATTTCCACTTCCGAAAGGATGTGCGTCGAGATCAGCACGGTGTGGTCGCGCGCCAGGTCTTTGATCAGCTGTCGCACGGAACGGATTTGGTGCGGGTCCAACCCGATCGTCGGTTCGTCCAGAATGATCAACTCCGGTTCGTGCACCAGCGCGTCGGCCAGGCCAACGCGCTGGCGGTAACCTTTGGACAAGTGGCCGATAATCCGGCGGCTCACGTCCGTCAGCCCGCATTGCTCCATCACGACCTCAGCACGACCGCGGCTGCGGCCGATGCCGAGTCCTTTCAATCGCGCGCGAAACTTGAGGTATTCGCGCACGCGCATGTCAAGGTGCAGCGGATTGTTCTCCGGCATGTAGCCGATGCGCCGCCGCACTGCGTCGGCTTGGGTAAAAACATCGTAGCCTGCGATGCGCGCCGTGCCGCTGGTCGCCGGCAGGAAGCAGGCAAGAATGCGCATCGTCGTGCTCTTGCCCGCGCCGTTCGGCCCGAGAAAACCGACAATCTCGCCGCGTTGGACTGAAAACGTTATTCCCTCCACCGCCGTGTTGCCGGCATAACGCTTGGTCAAATTCTCGACCTCAATGATCCAGCCGTTGCTCATGGGTCCGGAGCCAAGTTTAGTCAAAACGTGAGGCATTCAACCATGAAAAAGTCAAAGTCAGTCAACGAACGCGAACCGCTATGGAACCCTGCCGCGTTTGAACGAACGCTCCGCGCTGCCGGCGCACCACGACATTCAGTTCCACGCGTTCGCCCCTCCTTTTTCCCAACAGAGCGCTCGCGGCGGAAAGCAGGTCCGGCGTGGTCTGTCCGTCGATGCCCGTGATCAAGCAACCGCGCTGTAACTCCGCGCGATCAGCGGGCCCGCCCGGCTCAACGTCGGCGACGAGCAGCCCTTCGCTGCGCCGGAAGCCGAAGCGTTCCGCCTGTTCATCCTTGTCCAACTCCTGAACCGATGCTCCGAGCTTCTGCCGGACCAACTGCGCCAGCGGCACCATTCGTGCCGTGACGTTTCGCAGCCCGCCATCGCGGCGAACGGACAGGGTCACCTCGTGATTCGGATTGTCATTGATCAACTCGGTGCAGTGAATGAAATCTTTGGGCACCTTGCCGTTTACCTGCGCAACCACGTCTCCTTTTTGCAGGCCCGCCTGCGCCGCCGGACTGTCCGGCTCGACGTCGGTGACCCTCAGCGGATAGGGGCCGGATTTGATGCGAGCCCCGAACCAAAGCGACTTCGTCACTTCCGGAATAAGAATTTCCGAGAGCGCATCGGTCACTTGTTTGATGGGAATGGCGAAACCGATGCCGTGGCCTTCGCGGTAAATCGCCACGTTCAATCCAATCAGTTCGCCTTTCAGATTAGTGAGCGGGCCGCCGCTGCTGCCGGGGTTGATGGCGGCGTCGGTTTGCAGCCAGTCAGCCACGTCCAACAGCTCATTCTCCAGCGGCGGCCGACGGTTCTTTGAACTCAGAATGCCACGACTGACCGAGCCGCCCAGCCCGAACGGATTTCCCAGCGCAAGGACCGTTTCACCCAGCAGCAAATCGTCGTCCTGCGCGAACTTCACCGCCCTGAATTTTTCGTTCCCTTTGGTGATGAGTTTCAGCAGCGCTACGTCCCTGCGTGTGTTGCCGACGATCGCCTTTGCTTCGATTTCGCGGCCATCGGCCAGCTTCACCCAGACCCTGCTGGCGCGCCGCACGACGTGTAGGTTCGTCAGCACGTAACCGTCTTCGTCAATGATGACGCCGGAGCCCAGACTGTAGCGCGCATCGGCTTCGCGGTGCCGGTAATACGGGTCCCAAAATTCACGGAACATGCGCGAGAAGGGATCAGTATATTCCACGATTTCAATCGTCGCGATGTTTACCACACTGGGCATGAGCTTCTCGATCGCGGCCACCGTGGCGTCGCGCCGCACGTCCGTTTCCGCGCCACGGAGGGGCGTCGCCGGCAGCGCGTTGCTCAGCCAGCCTGCAAGCGCCAGCAGCCACGCCGCGCGACACCGGAATGAATTTGCGTTTCTCACTGCACTGATAGTCAACTCGACAGACGGCTTTTGGGTTCGTTCAATTTCCGGCGCATGACTCCCGGACAACACTCGTGCCCTTTGCCGCGTTGTGTACGCTTGACTTTGCAAAAGCCTCAACCGAAAAGCAATGGCAAGGTGTCCAGTCCGACGCCCAATCTTTATGATCAGTGGCGAGCGCTCGCTCAGGCCGCGCCCGCGCTGCGGGAGGCGGAAGAAGCCGCGCCGTCTGAACGATTGTTGCAACGTATCTGGCAGCATCAGCGGCTGCAGCGCGACCAACTGAAGACCTTGGACGGCCGGAGAGTGCGCGTTCTTCATCCCGGTTTCTGGAATCATGAAGCTGGACCTGATTTCCGCGGTGCCATTGTGCAATTCGCCTGCGAACCGCCGCGCAGCGGCGATGTCGAAATCGATTTGCATCCCGCCGGCTGGCGCGGCCACGGCCACGACCGCAATCCGGCTTACCAAATCGTGGTCCTGCACGTGGTCTGGGAGGCCGATTCAAGCGCCGCTTGCGCTTTGCCCACACTCGCGTTGAAGTCCCAACTGGACTCGCCGTTGAACGAACTCAGATTGTGGTTAAGCCACGATTCGGACGCGCCCGGCCTGCTCGCCGGCCAGTGCAGCGCGCCATTGCGCGATCTGCCTGAAAACATTTTGCGCGAAGTGCTGCAGCAGGCGGCGCACCTTCGCCTGCAACGCAAGGCGTCCGAATTCGCCGCCCGCGCCCGGCAGGTCGGCTGGGAACAATCGCTCTGGGAGGGTCTGTTCGCCGCGCTCGGTTACAAGCAAAACGTCTGGCCGATGCGCCGCGTCGCCGAGCTGCTTCCGCTCCTGCTCGCGCGTGAATTGAAAAAGCGCGGCGCGACGTTCGCGCTTCAGGCGCGCCTGTTCGGCGTGAGCGGCCTTCTGCCAAACGAGCTGACCCGCGCCCGGGCCAGCGCGGACAATTACCTGCGCCGCGTCTGGGACCATTGGTGGCGCGAACGGGAGCAATTCGCCGATTTCATTCTGCCACGCGCCTTGTGGCGGTTCAACGGACTCCGTCCGGCCAACCATCCGCAACGCCGGCTCGCCCTCGCCGCGCATTGGCTCGACGCGGGGAATTTGCCGGACAAGCTGGAGCGATGGTTCAGCGCACCAATCGCGGACCAAAAACTTGAATGGTCGTTGCTGGAAATCCTGCAAGCCGGACGCGACGACTTCTGGTCCTGGCACTGGACGTTGCGTTCGGCTCGAATGACGAAATCGCAACCGCTGCTCGGCGCGCAACGAGTGACGGACCTGGCCGTGAACGTGGTCCTGCCGTGGTTTTGGATGCGCGCCGTCGTGGGGAAGAGCGACGGGTTGCGACAAGCTGCCGAACATCGTTACTTCGCCTGGCCGAGATCCGAGGACAACGCCGTCTTGCGCCTGGCCCGGCAACGTTTGCTGGGCGGCACCAAGGCCGGCGCGCTGCGCACGGCCGCCATGCAACAAGGGCTGTTGCAAATCGTCCGCGATTTCTGCGCACACTCCAACGCGCTCTGCGAAAACTGCCGCTTCCCCGAACTGGTGCGCGGCTTGAACGCCGGTTTACAAGGTCATGAAATAAATCCTCCTCCGAAACCAACTCGAGATGCTTCGCCCGATAACCGTCGCCTTGACCCGCCCTGAGCCGCGACTTAAAAATTCGGCGTGCCAAAGCGAAGACATTCCCTTGACCACCCCGAACTTTTGGGAATGCCCGAAGTTCGAAAACTTTGGCAAACCGAAGGCCTTTTTTCCGATCACTACCTCAAGTCGCGCCTCAACAAAAACGAGTGGTGGCCGACCGATGCGCAGACCCAACCGATCTGGCAATTCTGCAAGAACCTTTACGAAAAGCGTTACCTGGCTTGCGCGAAAAACAACGAAGCGTTCACTCGCCAGGAGTTGCTCGATAAAATTTTGGAACAACTCAATTTTCCCTGGACGGACAACCTCGGTCTTCCCGAAAGCCAGCAGGATTTAGAGCCCGATTACGTCCTCTACGCGAGCCCGGAAGAAAAGGAACGAGTCATCGATAAGAGCGCTGCGGAGCGCTACCGGGCGTCGATCGCGATCCTCGAAGCGAAGAAACTCAACCACCCGCTCTCCCAGATCAGCAAACACCTTGGGCGTTATCCGCACCAACAAATCCGCGACTACCTGAACGAGGCTCAGGTGTTGTCGTGGGGCATCCTGACCAATGGAAACGAGTGGCGCCTTTACTGTCGAGACTCCAAACCCAGTCACTTCTTCGCGCTCAATTTCGAGGTCTCCCTCAAATCACTCGAAGACTTCAAATTTTTCGTCGCCTTGTTCAGTCCGGCGGCATTCGCGCGCGACGCTCAGGGCAGGTGCCGGCTCGACCAAATCCGCGAGAGCGCCTTGGGCGCGCAATCCGAACTCGAAGAAGATTTGCGCCACCGCATCTTCACCATCCTCGAAATTCTCGCCAACGGTTTTGCCGAACGCCCGGAGAATCATATTGGCGACACGGACGAAGACCGACGCAAGCTCTACGAAAACTGCCTGATATTTCTCTATCGCCTGCTGTTCATTCTCTACGCCGAAGGCCGCCAATTGCTGCCCGTGGAACCCAGGTCGCGTAAGTACTACAAGGAACTCTCCTTGGCGCGGCTCATCCGTCCGCTGAAAAACTTTTCCGAATTCGACAGCCACAGTCGCACTCGGCTGTACGAAGACATTCGTGAACTCTGCCACCTCATCAATGGCACCGACGAAAAGAAGAACACCGAATACAAAGTCCCTCGCTACAACGGCGGCTTGTTTGATCCGGGTCGCTATCCCGATTTGGAGCAATGGCGAGTGTGCGATGCCGTGCTGGCTGATGTGCTGCGCGGGCTGATGTTCAATCCACTGCCCGATCCGCTACAGCCCGCCCTTCCGGTCGACACCGTGGATTTCGGCGACTTGCGCGTTCAGCAACTCGGCTCGATTTACGAAGGACTGCTCGAACACCACTTCGTCCGGGAAAACAATCGCCTCACGCTCAAGACCGCCAAAGCCGAGCGCAAAGCCACCGGCACCTTTTACACGCCCGATTACATCGTCAAATACATCGTCGAACAGACAGTCACGCCGCTGCTCACCGAAATCGAAAACCGCGAGCCGGTCAAATCCCCTCGCGCCGCCGGCAAGCAGGACAATTCCTTTGCCAACGAAGTGCTCAAACTGAACATCTGCGACC
>Ga0066685_10000160_pt1 | contig 18519 bp, 11 predicted proteins | sample GraSoiAngelo_134_FD_62305 | JGI IMG/M metagenome (GOLD analysis project Ga0066685, IMG submission 62305) | Grasslands soil microbial communities from the Angelo Coastal Reserve, California, USA - 14_0929_05_30cm | ecosystem: Environmental > Terrestrial > Soil > Grasslands | place: USA...
AACAAAACAACGGACACTTGACTTTCTCCGGCTTTCACAGGAGACTGCCACTCATCGGATTCTCGAAACGTGGCTTGTCTCACCCACCTTTGAGTCAGTATTCGAATGGCAAATCGCTTCGCGCCAAGCGTCTCTGTCCGAAGCGAGTGTGACTGATTGCCGGCGGGATCGAACCGGTCCCGGAACTCTACCCTCAGCCTAGGAGTTTGCATGATCCCGTCCGTCAAATCTATTTGTGCCCTTGCCGTGTTCACAGTCTTATCCGCCTTGCTCATGCCATCGGCGTCGGTGGCTCAGGTCGCGGGACAAAACGTCAACATGGTTTCCGGCACACAGTGGCCGACGGGCGACCCCTTTCTGCAGCGGCAGAACGAACCCTCCATGGCCGTTTCCACACGCAATCCCATGCATATTCTGGCGGGATCGAACGACTATCGAAGCGTAGATCTCGAGTTGGTGCTCAGCGGCGGTGCGGAAACCGGCGATTCCTGGCTCGGATTGTTCAAGTCGTTCGACGGCGGTCTGACATGGCAGAGCACGCTGCTCCCGGGCTGCCCGCAAGCCGTTCCTCAGTGTACGGACAGCGGCGCTCTAGGCGGCCGGTACCAGGCGGCTTCCGATCCGGTCGTCCGGGCTGGCACAAACGGCATGTTCTATTACGCGGGTTTAGCTTTCGACCGCGCGACCAGTTCAACCACCGCGAGCTCCTTCAGCTCGATCTTCGTGGCCCGCTACAACGACCTGAACAACAATGAGAACGTCGATCCCATCACTTACATCGACACCCACATCGTCGCTACGGGGAACAGTTCGCAATTCCTCGACAAGCCCGCCATGGCCGTGGACATTCCGCGCTCCGGTGCCATGACTTGTTCGTTCAACGCCAACGAACCCGGCACCGGTCCGAACGGCGGCACGCTTACGGTCCATCAATCCTTCCCCGCCGGCAATATCTATCTTACCTACACCGATTTCTTGACGGCCACAAAAGACAACACTACTCCCACCCATCTTATGTTCACGCGCTCGGCCGACTGCGGCGTAACCTGGAGCTCTCCGATTCAGATCAACAGCGGAACCACGACCAGCCAGGGCAGTGCCATCGCGGTGAATCCCCTGAACGGGAATGTCTATGTGGCATGGCGTCAATTCGCCTCCACGGGAGTGCCCGACGCCATCATGATCGCGCAATCCACGAATGGCGAAACGAGTTTCGGCGCGCCGGTCCGAATTTCGACTTTTCAACCGTTCGATCAAGGAACCACTGGCACATCGTTTCGCACGAACGCTTATCCCGCGATCACGACCGACTTTTTGGGGCTTGTTTACGTGGCCTTTTCCGCCCGGGGATTGACAGCCAGTGGTGATGCGCGCGTCGTTTTCGCAGGGTCCATCGACGGCGCGCACTGGACACCCGCCATCATGGTCGACAATCCGTCGCTGAACGCCCAAAGCAATCCCTCCGGCCGCGGCCATCAAATCATGCCGGCGATGACCTTTGCCAACGGAAGGCTTACCATCCTCTACTACGACCTGCGCCTCGACCACTACGGCGCCTTTTACACTCCGAACGCTACAAGCCCCACGGGATATGCTCAAACGCTTCTGCCCGAAGGCGAGTTGGCGCCGCCAAGTCCAGTCCCGAGCGAAGTTTTCACCAACTTCATCGATGACAACGGACTAACCTTGCGTCGCCACACCCTGGACTTGCGAGTTCTCGAGCTCGGAATTTTCCCGACGGTGACCTTGGGGCCCTCGGTGCTCGTTTCGCAATACGCCTATGGATGCTGCGTCAACCCCAACGCTCCCGACATCGAACAGTTCAAGTTTAACGTGCCGAACCTGCCGCTCTTCTCGACGGGAGAAGTCCCCTTCCTCGGCGATTACATTGAAGTCGTGCCATCACCACTTTTTGTGCCCAATGGAAGTTCTTGGTCGTATAACTTCACGCCAAGCGTAAATCCGCTTTTCCATGCTTCTTGGACCGACAATCGCGACGTCGTGCCGCCCGCGGACGGTAACTGGCAGAACTACACCCCGGCGGTGCCTATCGGCACAACGAGTGTGTTCCAGTCGGGCAGTTCGGTGGCGAGTTGCAAGCCCGGCCAGGAAGGCATGCGCAATCAAAACATCTACACTTCTCAGATTACCGGCGGCCTCGTCGTTGGCGCCCCGGGAAATGCCAAGCAACTCGGCACCACTACGTTTAACAATATGACGTTTCCGTTCCAGCGCGCCTTTGCCGTGGAAGCGCAAAACGTCACCAACAAACCGCTCAACGTGCGCTTTACGATTGCGAACCAGCCGACGGGCGGATCTGCCTCGTTCCTGCAATTCTCCCCGTTAACCACACTCGACCTGACGATTCCCGCGTTCTCCTCGGTCTCGCGCAGCGTCTTTGTTACTTCCAGCAATCCTCAAGCACGCGTCACCGTGAACGTCGCGCAAATCAACGCCATCGGCGGTTCCGTGGTCACCAACGGTCTGAGCTCTTCAGCGGTTCTCAACCCAGACATTACTAACCCCAACATCACGAACCCGAACATCACCAATCCCAATATCACCAATCCTAATATCACCAATTTTGAAGTCACCAACCCGAACATCACCAATCCCAACATCACCAATCCCAACATCACGAATCCGAATATCACCAACCCGAACATCACCAATCCCAACATCACGAATCCGAATATCACCAACCCGAACATCACCAACGTTAGTGCAACCAACCCGAACATCACCAATCCCAATATCACCAACCCAGACATCACCAACCCGAACATCACCAATCCCAACATCACCAATCCGGACATAACCAACGGTTCGATTCAGGACGTCATCTACCCGATGAGCAACAACGGCAACACCACCGCCACCTACACCGTGAAGACCGCGACTTTTGCTCCCCCGCCAGGCGGCGTCTTCCTGCAGCTCATCCTCAACAAGCTTTACGAGACGCCCGCCGCCAACAACTGCCAGCTCGCCAATGAAACCCATTGGGTCACCGTAGCCAACATCACCAACCCAAAGCTCTACACCCCAACGGATCCCCAACTCGGAAATCCAAACATTACCAATCCCACCCCGAATGAAGCTTCGGTCACCCTCGCCCCAGGTGAGACGGTATACATCACGCTTCGCGTTGTAAATCCAACGCCAGCAATTACTCCGTTCAATCCGTTGACCTCAATCACTCCAGTGACCATCCCGCAGGCCGTAAACACGCAAACCGTCCTCTCGAATCCCGGCGCGACGATTTTTCCGCCGGTTACCGTGCCGCCTCTCATGATCACAACGGCGACGCTGCTCGATGGCATCCTTGGCAATTCCTATAGCGCGCGTATCGCCGTGCAGGGTGGAAACCCGGGCGCTGACAGGTGGAGCGTTTCTGTGGGAGCGTTGCCTACTGGCCTCAGCTTGAATACCGCGACCGGCGCAATCAGCGGCCCGCTTTCCGCCACTGGAACCTTTACGTTTACGATCCAGGTAAAAGACACTGCCATTGGAACTCAATTTCCGCAGCACACCACGTCGCAGAGCTACACGATTCACGTCGTTCCGCCTCTGTCGCTGGCATCCGCGACGCTTCCCGGCGGAACGCAAGGCACGTTCTACAGCCAGGCAATCGTGCCCGCCGGAGGACTTTCTCCTGTCACTATTTCTCTTATCGGAGGAGCGTTACCAGCCTCGCTCAACTTCAACAACGGCACGATTACGGGGACGCCCACCGGGACGGGCACGTCCAACTTCACCGTCCGGGCCGTCGACAGCTCAAACCCGCAGCAGGTGTTTACGCAGAGCTATAACATCAACATCGTGATGCCCGTTCAGACCGTCGGAAATATATTCTTCATAACGAGTCCGGTCAACTCGGTAGGCGGTCATGTGCTTAGCAATAGCCCAATCACGGTTCGGGTGACTGACAACCAAGAAGCGGTCGTTCCAGGCGCCCCAGTCACGATTTCTTTCAATGGTACGCCGCCTTGTTCTACTGCCGTTCTGAGCGGTACGCTGACGCAAGTGACGGACCAGACGGGTCAGGCAAGCTTTAACGACTTGAAGATCGACCGGGGCCAACAGGCTTACACGCTGAAAGCCACTGTCAGTTCCGCACCGAACGTTTTCGGGACTTCAGTCACGTTCAACGTCGAAGGTTTCTGCGACACGAGCAGTTTGACAGTGGCGCGCGAGTACCATCGGGCAGTCAGCCTGCCCAACGGGAAGGTGTTAGTCGCCGGGGGCGCGTCAAATCTAGATGGCACGGGCGCGCTGATGAGCGCGGAAATCTACGATCCCGCCACTCATACATTCGCCTCGATTGGAAACATGCATGATCCGCGGGTCGACTTCACCGCGACTCTGCTTTCGAATGGGAAAGTATTGATTGCTGGTGGCTTTAACGACACGACCTCTCTAGCGTCCGCGGAAATCTTCGACCCCGCTGACAATTCCTTCACCTTGCTGCCTAGCGCCATGACAAGCCCGCGCTCGGAACATACCGCCACCCTCCTGCAGGATGGCACAGTGCTAATTGCTGGCGGCGACTCCGTCAACAACGCCACGACCTTGACGACCGTAGGGACCGCGGAAATCTTCCATCCAACTACGAATTCTTTTTCCAACACCGAATTGGGCATGAACACACCACGTGCGGATCATCACGCCGATCTGCTTCCCAATGGTCAGGTGTTGATCACCGGCGGCTTTGATGCTCACCTTACGCTGCTCGCTAGTGCGGAGCTATACGATCCGGTGACTCTGACGTTTGTACCGACCGGAAGCATGGCTACCGCGCGCTTGTTCCACGCATCAGCTCTGCTGAATACCGGCAAAGTCCTTGTCGCGGGCGGGCAAATCACTAGCGGCGGAGCCACAACCGCAACGGCTGAATTGTACGATCCATCGGCTGGAACATTCAGCTCGACGGGAAGCATGGCTCAGCCACGCGCTCGCTACTTCGACACCGTGCTCCCGAATGGATTGGTGCTCATCGAGGGTGTGGGAGGGGGCACCACTGCGTACGCCGAACTCTACGATCCAGCCACTGGTACTTTTGGTGCCGGCGGAGACCTGACTAGCAACAACGGTGGAGGAAGAGAAGCCCTCCTGCCCGACGGCAGCGTAGTGATCGCGGGCGGGTTTAACGGTCCCAACGTATTGGCAAATGCTGAAATCTTTTATCCACTCTCAAATCTCGGGTCCACACCTAGGACGTTTACAAGTTCGGCCAGTTTCTTTGCTGCTCTTGGTTCGATTCCCTCCACAACGGAGACATATGAAACCCTTGCCAATGGAAGCGTGATTCTGCAAGGGGCGACTGTGGATAGCCTGACTTACTCTAGTTTCCCAGCGGGGGTAGACGGCCTCATCAATGGAAGCTTTGCCAGCATCGGCACGCAGAGTCTGACTGCCCGGCGCGGCGGTTCACCCAGCTTCTTCCTTCAGGGGGATAGTATCACCGTTACTTTCCCTGTTCCGGTCATCGCCTCGGGGATCTTCTTCAATGCCTTTACGAGTGTGCCCGGCTCGTACTGTCTCAGCACGGCCGTGGGGACGGCCTGCAACGGCTCCACCTACGATACTTCGTCGTTCTATTTCGTGGGGTTGATTTCGAGCACGCCGTTTACATCCGTAACTATCAGGGGCACGGGAAGTGGTGCGAGTGGATATAACGTGGACAACCTGACCTACGTTCCGGTGCCGTAGCGCGGCGTTCTCTTCCTGAGAGGCGAAGGCTTGTCTGCCGCCGCCTCTTCAGAATCGGCACAGGAGAAATTGCCTCAGTGCTGGCCAAGGCGCCGTCGGGCGTCCGCGACGAGAGGATCTCCAGTGCCTCTTTCTTTGATGGCGAGGAATGCCTTGTAAGACTCTGCGGCCCCCGGGCTATGCAATCCCTCGCGCGCGCGCCCCTGGTAGTAATACACAGCCGGCAAGATGTGGTAGCTAGGGACGTCGTCGAGAAAAACGGAAGTAGCTTCTCCGCGCCGCTTCAAGCACACGTCGAATTCCGAGGAAGCTTCCGTGTACGCCGAAGCCGCAAGATATGCCAGCCCCATGTCAAAATGCCCCAGCCAGGTGTCTGCCAGCTTCTGCGCTTCCTGAAATGAATTCAGCGCCTCGCGTGCATTGGCACGCTTGAGCCGCGCCTCGCCTGCAATCAATTTCGCATAAACTTGCGGTTCAGTCTCCAGCCGCTGCGAAAGTGGCGCAACCAGTTGCAGCGCCTTCGCTTCTTGTCCCGCAGCCACATAGACTTGCGCCGCTCGATAAATCACGCTCGCTTCTTTGCTTCCCGCAGCAGCCATTCCCGCAGCGGAAACCGCTTCCGATGTTTTCCCGCGCGCAAGCTCCGTCAAGGCAAGCGTGGCCGTGCGATCGGCCGCAGCTTCCTCATCCTTCGCCGCACGATCATCCGCGATGGCCCTCTCGAGAATCGCGGCCGCCTCCGTGAGCCGGCCTTCGTACAATTCCAGGTCCGCTAGTCCCGTTGACGCGATCGAAGCGCCATAGGCGCCCACCCCCTGGAGCTTCTTGTAGTTCTGCCGCGCTTCTTCGTTGTGCCCCCGCCCCAACTCCGCCAGCGCCAGCGTGCGAAGCGCCTGATCAAACTTCGGGTTCTCGTTCAGGATCGACTGTGCTTCCTTCGCCGCTGTGTCAAAATCCTCCGCATACAACGCATACATCGCATAATTCACACGCTGGAGCAGGCTGTGCGGGGTAATCTCCATCGCCCGCCTTTGCTCCTCTAGCGTCTTGCTCATGTTCCTGCCGTAAAAATAGGCCAGTGCCAGATTCGCATGCCCCGCGGTATCCGCCGGATATTGGCTGACCAAGGCCGACAACTCCTCAATCGCCTTCGCCTGATTGTGCATCAGCAAGTAATACCCGCTGCGTGTCCGGTATTTCTCCCGGTCGGTCATCCGGTCGATCCGCTCCAGAGCCAATTGATAATACTTTTCCGCCTCCTGATTCTTCCCGAGATTCGCGTACATTGCCGCCGTCCCGGCGTACGCTCGGCCCAGATCAGGATCCGATTTGGCCGCTTGCCCATAAGCGTTGATCGCGTCAGTCCATTTCCCGGATTGCTGCAGGTCCTGGCCGACCGCGTACTGATGCGCCGCTTCGAGCGAGCCTGCGGTAAATGTTTCTGCCGCGGATTTCTGCGCGGACTCAGGCGTTGTGTCGCCCAGACCCTTGCGAATGCGTTCCGCAAGTTTTCCTGCCGCGGCAAGAACATCCTGTTTATTCGAAGCGTCGCTTTCTTCCTTCAGCAGGGCCCTGCCGGTCGCTGGATCGAGCGTCGTCACGTAAACTTTGTAGCCGCTTCCTTCTTTCTGGATCGAGCCTGCCACCACCGCATTCACTCCCTCGCGAACGGCCACCAACTGCGCCAGCGCCGCCTCCATATGCGACGCCCCTGGCTGTATCCTGGCCGCCACCTTTTTCGCTTGCCCGCGATTGTACGAGGAAATGAACGGCGCGCCCTCCAGCGCAATTCCTAGCATCGGTTCCAGTGTCCCGTCAAAAACCGGATCTCCCGTCTTGTTGTCGAAATCCGCGATCAGCAGCGATACCGGCGCGTGCGGCGCTGCGAGACGTGTCCCCAATTTCGAACGCAGAAAAAATCCCGCGGCAACCAGCGCCACGGCAAGCCCCGTCCCCGCCCATTTGACGTATGCGGGCAGACCGCCGACCCGCTGGACCAACACACGCGTTCCCGCTTTCGGTCCTTGCCACACTTCGATCTGTTGCAATAATTCCGCCGCGCTCGCGAACCGCTTGTGCGGATCGATCTCCAGGCATCGCCGGACGATCTCGCAGAGTGTCGGCGGAATCGTCTTATCTAGTTCTCCCAACGGGCGTGCCAGCTCATTCGTGCGCTTCCAGAGCTTTCCCATTGTGGTGTCGGCAAGGAAGGGGGTTTGCCCGGCGAGCATCTCGTAGAAAATGATGCCCACGCTGAACAAATCCGACCGCGCATCGAGCGTCTGCCCTTTCGCCTGCTCGGGCGACATGTAATCCGGCGTCCCGATCAGCGCCCCGGTCTGCGTCATTCCCGGAGCCAACGTCGATCGCGCAATCCCGAAATCCATCACGTACGCCCGGCCGCGCTTGTCCAGCATGATGTTTTGTGGCTTCAGATCGCGGTGAATCACTCCTTCCGCATGCGCCGCTTCCAACGCCCGGCAAGTCTGCGCGATGATATTGGCCGCTTCCGCCGGCTCCAGCTTCTTCTTGCGGCGAAGCAGGCTCTGCAAATCCTCGCCTTCGATGTAGTCCATGGTGATGAACTTGAACCCGTCGGCCTGCCCCAAATCAAAAATACGGATGACGTTCTTATGCGTGATTTGCCGCGCCAATATCAATTCTTGTTTGAATCGTTTCAGGATTTCCGGATTGGCCGCCAGATCGCTGCGAATCAGCTTCAGCGCCACCTGACGTTCCAGTTCGCGATCGTAAGCCTGGTACACCGCGCCCATGCCACCTTGTCCCAACAGCCGAACAATCTCGTAGCGCCCGCCCAAAATCGTGCCGGGATCCAACTGTCCAAAGCCTGATGGGGAAATGACCACGTCCCCTGCAGGGACGGACCAACCCTGGCCTCCTGTAACCAGGGTCTGGTCACTCAACGGCAATGGCGTCGCGCACTTCGCGCAAGTCACCGACCTCTCCAAATTTGCGTAGCTGCACTGTGGGCAAACCATCAAGAAAACGTCCTGTTGCGGGGACGCGCTAATTATGAAATCTTTGCACGGAATTGCAAGCACGCCGCTGGTTTTGTACTTTGCGGTTCCGCAAAGTACACTTGATCCAGTGGCGAGGGCGAGCCCGGCCCTAAAAGCCACCGACCAGACCAAGCGGAAAAAAGCTAAATCGATGGCATCCTTCCGCTGAAACAAGGTCCCGGTTTCGAAAGCGCGGCGGGGTTTGGCGGGCGTCACGCGCGACAATCCAGTCGTTGGAGAGCTCTAGCTAGAAATGAAAAAACACGCTTGGCTCCAGATAAGGATGCGCATGAACAAGAAGCGATTTTCGGCACGAGTGACGGTTGCAGCCGGATTCCTATTACTGTGTGCGGCACCAGGACTGACCCGCGCGCAGGGCAGTCCCCCCAGGCCGCCGCAGACTCACAAGGCCTCACCTGCGGCTCGACCGAAGAATGACGCTCAACCAACGGACGATTTCGCCGGGTTGAAGTACACGGATGATCAGAAGGAGAAAATTGACCAGATTCATCAGGATATGAAGTCGCGTATGGATCTGGTGGTCAAAGATGAAAAGTTAAGTCCAGATCAGAAAGAAGCCATGCTCGAGGGGTACCGGCGGCTGGAGCGCGGCCAGGTTTTCAAGCTGCTGACGCCAGAGCAGCAGAGAGAAGTTCGCAAGAAAATAAGTGCCCGGCGCGCGGCAGAGCAAGAGAAGAAGAAGAAGCCGTCCCTGCCGAAGTGAAGGTTGAGAATCAGTTCTGAACAGGTTGAGCCTATACAGCCATCTTTGAGAAGAGATTCAGATACATCTTGAAGGGGAACCGAACATCGGTGAGAGAGTCCTTAAATGGCAGCCCACTGCCAGACCTCCTGACTGTCTTCCTTAACGGCCTCCGCATGTTGCGCAACAATGCTGGCTTCACCCGGGATGACGATCTCGCGGAGGTGTTGTCGGAAGGGATTTGGAGTGCGCCCGGAGCCGGCGGATCATCGAGCGGTCATCCGCGAGCCCACAACCGCGGTTCTTGCCCTTTCGCTCTCTCTCTCCGAAGCCTTATGTGCCAGGTGGCGGGGTACCGGTCCAGACGTGCTGAACGATTTGCCAACTGCCGTTGGGCTGGCGTTTGAAGATGATTATGTAGCTGCCTTTGGTAGCGATCTTAGCGCCGTTGGCGATGGTGGTTAAGATTTCGTGCAAGTCGCCGCTATCGTAGGCCAGATCGCCGGATGTTTCGAGGTTCTGGCTGTGGAGGGTGGGGTTGCTGTCGAAGGTGGCCATTATGGTTTGGAAGAGGGTGCGCAGGGCGATGGAGCCGGTGATGCGTTCGCCGGTGGGTTGGAGGAAGACGGCGTCTGAGGCGTAGAACTTCAGGATGGCTTCGAGCTGTTTGGCGCGAAGGTCTCGGACCCAGGCTTCGCGGATTTTGGCCAGGGTGACGAGAGTCGAGGCTTGGGGGCGGCGGTGGTGGGGGAAAAAGTCGGTGCGAGGATGGTAGCGAAGGCCAGGAACGCTATGGCGGCGCGGCGCGAGCAGCGATAGAGGGGCGATTTGGCTGGTGATGTGGAAGAGACGTTCATGGCGGCTCCTATTAATTAAATCAGGCCGGCTCAATACCGGGTCTAGTACGCATACGCCTTGAGGAAAGCGAAAACCACCACGCCGGTGATCGAAACGTAAAGCCAAATGGGAAACGTCCAGCGTGCGATTCGGCGATGCATCGCGAACCGACCCGTCAATGAGAAGAACAACGTCGTCAGCACCAGCGGCAGCGCGACGATCGAAAGGATTACGTGACTGGCTAGAATGGAAAGGTACAGCGTGCGCACCGGGCCGTGGCCGGGAAACATGGTGTCGCCGTGCAGTGCGTGGTTCACGATGTAACTGATGAGAAAAACGGAGGAGAACGCGAAGGCTAGCAGCATGCTCGTGCGATGCGCTTCCTTGTTGTGATGTTTGATGAAATACAATCCCACGCAGAGTGCAATTGCGCACAATCCGTTCAGAAGCGCGTTGAGGGCCGGCAGAAACATCCAGCGCCCGGCGAAATCAGCCGAAGCATGATGCCCGTACAGCAGCCATAGCAGAAATGACACTGCGAGGCCGCTCACCGCAACGATCGCTCCAACCACCGGGCGCGGACTAAATTCAGCCTGTTCCATGCTCACAATTAAATCATAAAAATTCATCCGGAAGTCATTTCGGGTCCGCCGCAAGGACAAGCGCGTCGTGATCCGCCGGCAATCGGCGATAGGCTCGCAACGGAGTTTCGTACTTCCCACCACGAGAGTTCGGGGAGTCTGCGAGATTTCATCCGATTTGAGGCTCTTAAGCGCACGACCGCGGAAGCCCTGTCGGTTTCTCCTCTTGACAATCAGTATGAGGAGCGTATTCTCCCCCTGATTGTCAGGGGAAGCGTTGATGGCGAACAAGCTAGGTGATCTCGTCCCGGGCACGCTAGTCATGCTCATTCTCCAAAACGTTGGCGCTGGAACCCATGCATGGGTAGGGATCGCTCCTCCGAACCGCACAGATGAGCAACGGCGTTTTTCAGGTTAATGCGGGTTCGTTACTAGTAGCCTTTCAGAGCAGCTACAACGAGATGGACTGATCAAAGGCCAATGGAAGGCCACCGAGAATAGCCGGCGAGAAAAGTACTACACAGAACAGGGACGAAAGAATGAGAGAGACAACTTACGGCCATGGCTAGAATCTTCCAGGCATTGTAAGGAGGAGGTTCCATGTCATTACTCGGAAGCGTAGTGACCGGGCTCCGATCACTGTTCCGCAAGGAACGGGTTGATCGGGAATTAGACGAGGAGCTACGCGGCTATCTGGAGATGGCGGCCCATGAAAAGATGAAGCAAGGTATGAGCCACCACGATGCAGTTCGAGCAGTGCGTTTGGAAATGGGGAGTCTCGAAGCCACAAGGGAAGTCGTTCGCGCTGCCAGCTGGGAATCTCTTGTGGAGACGTGGTGGCAGGATTTGCGCTACGCAGTACGCGGATTGAGACGCAACCCCGGCTTCGCAACCGTCGCAATTCTCTCTCTCGCTCTGGGCATCGGAGCGAACAGCGCCATCTTTTCTGTCTTCAATGGCGTGATGCTCAAATCCCTCCCCGTCGAAAAGCCCCAAGAATTGCACCGTATCCGCTTGGAAGCCCGAACCAGAACGGCAGGCCGTTTCTCCTATATAGAATTCCAGCGACTGCGCGACTCTGCACACCTTTCCGGGGGAATGGCAGCGATGAGCCGGGTTGTGGACGTCAACCTGCGCGTCGATGGCGAGCCACAACAGGAATCGGCCAAGATGCAGCTGGTCTCGGGCGAATACTTTCCAGTGCTCGGTGTGTATCCGGCCTTCGGCCGGACGCTGACACCGGACGATAACCGAACGCTGGGTGAACATCCGGTTGCGGTTATCAGCGGTAATTATTGGCAGCGGCGATTTGCTGGCACACCTAATGTCTTAGGACAGGGAATAGTCTTGAATGGCACGCACTTCACGATCGTCGGCGTCGGTCCGCGCAGCTTCGCCGGGGTGTGGATTGAAACGCCTGTGGATGTTTGGATGCCGCTCATGATGCAGGCCGATGTTCGTTACGCCCAGCACTTCAGCGCCAGCAATAGTGATTATGTGAAACCGTGGATTCCCCAAGAAGGGGTCCGCTGGCTGGACGTGATTCTCCGCGTAAAGCGAGGAGCCGAGGCCGCCTCTGTCGCTTCGGTAAATTCGATATTCCAGCAATGGGTAAGGCAAGAAGCTGAGACCATCGGCAATCTCCAGGAGCGAAAGTTGTTCTTGCAACGCGCATTGGTCTTTGATCCGTTCAACCGCGGATTTTCCGACGTGCGCCGGGACTTTGCAGTCCCCTTAACTGTGCTGGTGGCGATGGTAGCTTTGGTTTTGCTGGTCGCCTGCGCCAATATTGCGAATCTTCTTCTCGCTCGAGGGGCGGCTCGCCACCGTGAGATTGCTGTTCGGCTGTCCATGGGTGCTGGCCGATCTCGTCTGATTCGGCAATTGCTGACGGAAAGCGTGTTGCTTGCGAGTATCGGAGCTACATTGGGTTTGTTCGTGGCCCACTGGGGCAGCGCGCTATTGGTGCGCATGGCTGTCGGCGTGAAGTCAGGCCCTGCATCTATAGCGGCCGGCGTGGACACTCATGTGCTGATATTCACAGCAGGCTTGGCCGTGGGCACTGGCATACTCTTCGGATTGGCACCAGCTTTTCGCTTGACTTGCGTGGAGTTAGGGGCCGCTCTCAAGGCAGACTCCTGCAACCTCCACGGACGCTCGCGAATCAACTTGAACAAGATGCTGGTCAGTTCCCAGGTGGCACTCTCATTACTGCTCATCGTGGGAGCAGGTCTATTTGGCAGAAGCCTGCGGAATCTGTGGCACCTTGACAGTGGCTTCGACCGTCAACACTTGCTGACCGTAGAAATAGATCCGCAAAGTGTGGGCTACGTTCCAGCACAATTAGGTGACATTTTTCGCCGGCTCGTGGAACGCGTGGAAGCCGTTCCTGGAGTTCGTTCCGCAGCCATTGCCGGGTGCGGCTTATCGAACCGTTGTCTCAGCTTTGAAGATGGCCTTCAAATCACGGGGTACCAGGCCCACCCCGGCGAACAGATGCTGGTTCAGGGCAACGTCGTCGGCCCGAAATACTTTTCAACTGTCGGAATGCAGTTGCTCGAAGGCCGGGAGTTCAGCGATCGAGATACCGATAAGTCTCCGATGGTTGCGATTGTGAACGAGGCTATGGTGCACCGCTATTTTGCAGGACGCAGTGCGGTCGGTCAGCGCTTCGGGAGCGGGACTCCTGATCGGGAGATCATTGGCGTGGTTCGCGACGCGCGCGTCACAAGTGTTCAACAAGCACCCGTTCCGATGGCCTACTATTTTCTTCCGCAAATGATGGCGCCGGCCGAAGCAATTGAAGTCAAGACGGCCGCAGATCCGCGATGGAGCGTAGCGGAAGTAAGGAAGGCAGCCGCTGAAGTCGATCCTAACCTCCCGATTCGGTCGGTCACCACACTTTCCGACCAAGTGGACGATAACTTGAATCAGGAACGTCTGGTTGCGTTTCTTACCGTTGCATTTGGTGGACTGGCGCTCGGGCTGGCCTGCTGTGGCTTGTACGGAGTGATGTCTTATGTAGTAGCGCGACGCACTTCGGAATTGGGGATTCGCATGGCGCTGGGAGCATCCCCGCACCAAGTACTCTGGAGTGTCTTGTCAGAATCCTTAGGGCTTGTTGGTCTCGGGCTCGCGCTTGGTCTGCTGTCAGTGCTGGCTGCTTCGAAATTATTGTCCGGCATGCTGTTTGGCTTGACCGCAAACGATCCCCTAACGATCTCAGGAGCAATCCTGATTCTTTTAGCAGTCGCGGCTATCGCTGCCTCCTTACCCGCGTTCCAAGCGGCAAGGGTGGATCCGTTGATGGCCCTTCGATACGAATAATTTCACCGCTCCCCCTGGCGCGGTCTCTGCTCATTCATACTGATTCCGACGGACTTCGGTAAGCGGGCTTTTCCGCCTGGCGTTTCGTCAGCAGTTGCACTTGCTCGCCCCAACGTTTCGCCGCGGTTCGCGATAAGACTAGGCGCATAGAATTCCGGTCTTCAAGTAGAGCCGACGGACAACTCATTATCTGCGCACCGCATGGATAGACTGGGGACGGCCGAAACCTTGCTTCTCGCTGGGCACTTTCCATAGCTTGTTAACTGACATGGCTTGTGGGTTCGATCGCGGAGACGTGAGAGGCCAAGAGTCAGCTAGGCAGAAGGAGCGGCTGGAATTGTTTGTGCCTTAACGACACCGAGAGTTTCTTGTGCGCTACGCAGTTGAAAACATTTCTGAACCCAATCTTCCGGCGCAAGCTTGCCGGCCAGGAGATCGTTCACCAGTCCAAGGCATCCAAAGTTTCGCCGCCGCGGCGCAACGGAAAAAACAGCAGGTTGGGCAGGTTGGGTATGTAGTTTGCAGCCGGTTTCCAGAAGTATTACAATGCTCCCGGAGCAGATGCGCCGCTCTCCCCGTCCGCTGCTTTGGAGTTAACAGCGTTCCTCTAAATCCGGCAGCGGTGAGCCAATTGCGGGCAAACTGTTTCAAGAGATCCGGAAGGGAAACGCCCTTCGTGCCAATGAGTAGCGAACCGCATTGGGCAAATTGTCGGTATAACAACGCGCGGTTGCGCGGTAGCTCAACTCGGCTGTTTACACAGAACTTCGAATCGCATAAATTGTTTCTCTGGGGTTGGTTAACAGCCTCGGGACCATTCCCAAATCCCTCTTTGGTGTCCCCCATATGTCCCCAGCCATCAGCTCAGTTAGGGGAAAGACCTCAATGGTAAAGCAGGTATTACCTGGATTGCTCTTGGAGGCTGCCCCCGGTAGACGTTGCTATTGCGGTCAGGCATTGACATTGAACGCCAACGCAACGCAACTCGGTACTTACGCGGCCCAGGTTGCCCAACGGCTGGGGGTGGGCATTGAAATCGAATACGAAACCAACACCCGCCCCAATCTAACGGCGCTGCAACAATTCACTGGCGGCTACCGGGCGAACGAGCCCTACGACGGCACTGGCGCGGATCCGGCCACTCGCTTGACCACCGACCTCGCGCTGTTTGATCTTGATCAAGGACTAGAATTACGGGGCCAGTTAATGTCGCCTACTGGAGCCCTCCTGCTGAGATGGACTATGGACTGAGGTGGCTAGAGCTTGAAGAGAGGTGCGCCCATTTTTGTCGGTTTCTTATGCTGGTTGATGCTTCTCGCCGGGCCGGGAGCCAGTTTGGCCTTTCCCGCGCCGCAGCGGCAAACCACGCGAAGCCCGCATGGTCCGCTCGCGATTCCCTGTGAGAACTGCCATACCGCGGCGGGGTGGCGTCCGATTCGCGCCGTTCCGGAGTTCGATCACAACAAGACGGCGTATCCGCTTCGCGGCATGCACGAAAAGGTGCAGTGCACGCAGTGCCACGCCAAGCCGGTATTCACCGACGTTGGCAAGCTTTGTCAGGATTGTCATGCTGACATTCACCAGCGAAAAATGGGTACGGACTGCGCGCAATGTCACTCGGTCCAAGGTTGGAATATTGCGGTCCAGAAAGTAAAAGATCACCAGAATCGTTTTCCGCTCCTAGGCGCTCACGCGGCAGTGCAATGCGAGGATTGCCACAAGAGCGCCGCGGTTGGACAGTTCCAAGGCTTGTCTACGGCGTGCGTCTCCTGCCACTTGAAGGACTATCAGAAAACTACGAATCCGAATCACGTCAGCTCGCAATTCGCGACCACCTGCGAATCGTGCCACTCGTCGTTCGATAGTTGGTTGGGAGCAACCTTCAATCATGGCGCACCTCCGATCAACTTCCCCTTGACCCTGGGCCATGCGAACGTGCCCTGTGCCTCTTGCCACGTCAACGGCAACTATAGCCTTCAGATCGCGCCGACCGACTGCGGGAACTCAGGGTGTCACCTGACGACCTGGCGGCAAACCAATAATCCGGTGCACTCCACGGCCGGGCCGGCTTTTGCGGTGGGGAATTGCGCCAGTTGCCATACCACCAAGGGTTGGGACTCGGCGTCCTTCGATCACAGCGTGACGGGCTTCACGCTAACCGGAGCGCATGCTTCACCCACGCCCACCCCCTGCGCTTCCTGCCACGTCAGCAACAACTACACGCTGAACTCGACGGATTGCATGGGCTGCCACCTGGCGGCGTGGCAGAGCACGCCGACCTTTGGCGGGAGCGTACCGGATCACATCAAGGCGGGTTTCCCGTCGACGGCGTCCGCTTGCTCGACCTGCCATCCCATCACGAGGTGGGCCGACGGGAAGTTCGACCACAACGCGTTTGGGTTCCCGCTGACAAACTCTCACGCGCTGGTGGCCAACGGCGGCAAGGTAGCGTCTTGCGCTTCCTGCCACATCGGCAACAACTACAGCCTGAATATCGCGGCGACTGACTGCGGCAATGCGGGATGCCACCTGACGACGTGGCAGACAACAAATAACCCGGTGCACCCAAAGGCCGGCGCGCCGTTCGCGGCGGCGAACTGTTCGACCTGCCACAACACGATTAGTTGGAATACGGCGACCTTCGACCACAGCGCGACGGGCTGGCCGCTGTCGGGTTCGCACCAGATGGCACCTGCGGGAAAGGTCGTGGCCTGCACCGATTGCCACGTGGGGAACAACTATACTTTCACGGCAGCGAACACGGATTGCATGGGCTGCCACCTGGCCGCCTGGCAGAGCACCGCAACGCTTGGCGGGAACGTTCCGAATCACATCACGGCGGGCTTCCCGAGCTCACAATGCGCGACCTGCCACGACACGCTGCTGTGGGCGGATGGCAAGTTCGATCACAGCGCCACGGGCTGGCCGCTGCAGGGAGCGCACGTCACCACGCCCTGCGCTTCGTGCCACATCGGCGCCAATGCGTTCGCCCTTACTTCGGCGAACACGGATTGCTATGGATGCCATCAGGCGGCCTGGTTGAGTACGCAAACGCTGGGCGGCGCCGTGCCGAACCACGTTGCCGCGCTGTATCCAACAACCTGCGTAACCTGCCACACCACCTGGGTGACTACGGGCTGGCTGGGGGCTACCTTTAATCACACCTGGTTCCGCATTCCGCATAATGGCTCGGTCTGTTCGGACTGCCACTTGGTCTCGACGGACTACTCGACATTCTCCTGCATTAACTGCCATACCCGCGCTAATGCGCACAACAAGGGGAGTACGGACCAGCAACACCAGGGCAATGGCAACTACACTTACACCGCGACGAGTTGTTACAACTGTCACAAGTGACGCATTCGGCTTTTAGGCTGTTAAGAGTGAGTGTTGAAGGAAAACGCCCGTTCAAACAAGCGTGATGTGGCCTGGCGCGGGCTCGGGCACTGGTGCAGGCGTCCTGCAGCCAATCGCGGTGTCGCCCTGAGCGGCCACGATTGCGGTAGGCCAAACCCAGCAGTTCACCGCAACCAGTTCGTACAACGACGGCTCTCAGCAGAACGTCACCCCGTCCGCCGCGCGCAATGCCTTTTCATTCCCCGTCGGCAAGACTCGCATACCGGCCTAAAGGCATACCCCGAACACGAAACTTTAATCACCCCGCAAGCCCGCCGCCCCGTCCATCGCTTCCGCCCGCTCGCCGATACACCCTCAACCTCAGCCACTTTACCCACAAACTCATGTCCCGGCGGTCCCGCGAAAACTGTGATACCCGCGCAGATTCTCCACGTCCGTGTTGCAAATCCACGCCAGCCGCACGCGCACCCGTGCCCAGCCGGGGCAGCGCCTTCGCAACAGACGAGCTTTCCTTTATCAACTTGGAATGCAAGCAATCGCGACGCGTCCTTCTGAATCCTTACTTTAGTTCACCATCATAGCCCGCCAAACTCGCCTTGACTCAGCGCGTATACCCCGTATTGATGAACTCACCCACGTCTTTGTGCAGTTTGTGATGCTCTTTCTCGTCAATGTACATCATGTGCCCGGCCTCGTAATAAGCGAAGCTGACGTTTTTCCGCACCGGCGGCTCGATATTCATGTGCGCAAACGTGTTCTCGATGCCGTTGAACGGCGTGGCCACGTCATAGTAGCCGCACAGCACCAGCACTTTCAGGTAACTCTGCTGGGTCATCGCCGCGCGTAAAACTTCCGCCACTTCCGTATTGCCCGTCTGGTCCCACGGCCGCACATTCGCCGTCACCGTGTAGTACGCGTCGCTGTCCCACTTGAGTTCGCGCCGCACGTAGTCGTGAAATGTCGCCACAAAGGCACCCTCATAAGA
>Ga0066685_10000164_pt1 | contig 18275 bp, 15 predicted proteins | sample GraSoiAngelo_134_FD_62305 | JGI IMG/M metagenome (GOLD analysis project Ga0066685, IMG submission 62305) | Grasslands soil microbial communities from the Angelo Coastal Reserve, California, USA - 14_0929_05_30cm | ecosystem: Environmental > Terrestrial > Soil > Grasslands | place: USA...
GCCATTTCCTCGAGCGGTGCGAGCTTCTCCTCGCGCCGCCGCACGGGATCATCGATTTCGTCACTCTGGTTGTAGCCCACGAAAGGAAAATAATCCCGGTCGAAAAACGTTCCGTTATATGCAAACTCGGGCCGCTCGTTTCCGTCCTTGAACCCCCGCGATGTATAGGCCACGCGAAAATTCATCCTCATAGACTCATTGGGCTCAAGAGGCTTGTCCAACTGATAGGTCGCGTAGAAGTACTCCTTGTCGCCCAAGGTCTGCCGGAACGGACGGTCGAAGTTGACGTCCTCTACCGATTCCCTGCTATCGGTCACATGAACTTCGTCAATTGGCTTATCCGTGTGATTTACCAGGGTGTAGTATCCCCTACCGGAAAAGGAGCGGCGCTCCGGATAGATATCCACCTCCGCGTCCACTGCCGTGACCTTTGGCTGGGCCAGCCGTTGATATTTCTTGTAGCGCCGCTCGTACTCCGCGGAGCGATGCCGGTTCTGTTCCGCCGTCCGAAATTTATTCACCACATGGGTGTTGTAGTAGAACACCCCGCCGCTCGTTCCCCCGAGCAGCAAAAACACTGTCGCCGTAGGGGTCAGTCTCGCCATCCGCGGCCAGGCGGCCTTCAGCCGGGATGCAAAGGATTGCTCAGTTCCTCGTCTCGCGAACGACACTGCAAAGACTCCGAGCAGCCCTCCCACCGAAATCCAGTACGAGATCGACCAGAACAAGCCCCTGACAAAATGTCCATACCCATTCATGTCCGAGTATGTGTACGGCGTAATCTCGCCATACAAATACAGCCGATTTTCGATTCCGTACTGATACAAAACCGGAATCAAGACAAAGAATCCAACCACGATGGCATGAGCCACAAATTTATTTCCCAAAACCGTCTGCAGAAACAGCGCAAGCAGAATCACCATCAGCATCTGAGGCAAGTAGATCAAGTAGATCTCTTTCGCATACTGCCCAAGCTCAAACCGGAAGTAACCCTCCATGGCCTGGGAGAGCAACCCGCAAACCAGAACCACTGATGCCAGCACCGTCTCCACCAGGGTCAGCGCAAGGAACTTGCTCACGAAATCGGCCCAATCGCGCAAAGGCAATGAGTCGTGAATCTGCTCGAAGCGTACGTCCCGTTCCCGCCAGATCAGTTCGCCTGCGTATAGGGCCCCGATGATGACCAGGAAAAGCCCCGACTGCCCGGAGACCACCGCTACCATTAAATACGTGACCGGCCAGACCTCTACGCCATTGCTGCGTCCCGCAAAATGCCCGCTGATAAGGACAAACACGATCATGATCAGCGCGATGGCCCAGAACGGGACTTCATGCACGATGTTGAAAAAGCGCAATCGCGTCATGGATAGCAACTGCTTCCAAGTCGTCGCGCTGCCAAACACCTGCGTCACGCGCGGCAATTCCACACCAAACCTTCGCGGCGGCCTCCCGGATTCCGCCGCTTCCTCTTCGCGCGCCTCCTTAGCGTGTTTGCTCGAGCGTCTTGATCCCAGCACTTCCGCTGACATCGGAAATAGTACGAATGCAGCCAGGAGCGCCAGAAACCCGACGCCGGTCCACACCAGCCGGTTGTACAGAAATTCTCCCGACCACTTCACCAGTTGCGTGTTTCGTTCCACCACCGTCCAATATCGGGTCACGTTCTGAAACATGATGAGGCCTAACGAATCGAACACCGAAGGCCAGAATCGTTCCAGCTTGTTTGTTGCTATCACGCTCACGAGCCCGATCAAATACAGTGCGAACAGCGCCACCCCTTGCAGATAAACCACCACGATTCGTCGCGTAAGTGCCGCCACGCAGAAAAACAGACTTCCCAGAAAAAAAATCTGTATGACCGTCACTGACAAGAATGGCTGCAAGTACCACCAAAAATGAATGGGCGCCAGACGCGTCCTGTCCGCCCAGGGCATGAAGGCTCCCGCCATCGCGCCCCAAACGAGCCCAGAGAACACCCCCACCGTGGTCACCAAGGATGCCGCCCAGCGCCCCCCGAGATACGCCAACTTCGAGATTGGTTTAGTGAACAACAGCTGATAAGTGTCTTCTTGAAAATCGCGCAAAATGGATGGCCCGAAAATCGCCGCAATCAGGATCGATCCAAACGCCGTCAGTTGAAGGAAGATGGTTGTCAGCGCGAACGGGCCATTCTTGAAAACCTTGCCGGCGCCGATCGGACCGAAGTCGCTCGTGGAGACGGCAAAAAAAGCGATTAAAAAGGGCATGAGAAAGAAGACATAAGTGGAGATACTGCGGAATCTCAGCTTGAGCTCGAAAAGGAAGAAATCTTTGAACATGGCGCGCGCTCCCGTTCAGTTCGGCCGATGCCGCGTCAGGTGATGAAAATACACATCTTCGAGGTCTGCCTCGGCGCCGGCAAATCCCTGGCCTGGAGATTGCTCGGAGTAAATCCGCAGCTCTTGCAGTCCGCCCACCAAATGCATGGAGATGACCGGAAATGCTTTCTCGATCGCTTCTCGCTCCGCTTCGGTCCCTACCACCTTCCGCCAGACTCTGCCCTTCAACGCATCAATGGTTTCGACCGGCACTCCTTCGAGGAGCAATTCACCGCTGCTGATGATCGCCATCCGGGAACAAAGCTCCCGCACGTCCTCAACAATGTGTGTTGACAAAATCACTACCACATTCCGTCCGATCGAACTCAGCAAATTAAGAAAGCGGTTTCGCTCCGCTGGGTCAAGCCCCGCCGTCGGCTCATCCACGATGATTAATCTCGGATTGGCCAGCAGCGCCTGGGCAATCCCAAATCGCTGCTTCATCCCCCCCGAATAGCCTCCCAGCGCCTTTTTCCGTACATCCCACAAGTTCGTCTGCTGGAGCAGCCCTTCGACAATCTCCTTTCGTTCTCCACTCTTCGTGATTCCCTTCATTACCGCCAAGTGGCTCAACATATCCACCGCAGACATCTTCGGATAGACCCCGAACTCCTGCGGTAAGTACCCCAGCAACCGGCGCGTCTCATCCTTGTTTGCCACTAAGTCCAGCCCGTCGAGGGTTGCCGAGCCCGTATCCGGTTCCAACAGCGTTGCGAGTATCTTCATCAATGTGGACTTGCCGGCGCCGTTCGGGCCGATCAGCCCAAACATCCCAGGCGGTATCTCCAGCGAAACGTCGCGCAAGGCGCGAACGCCCCCAGGATATGTCTTGGCCAGATTGCGAATGGATAGCACGGAGTTGGCTCCTTTGAGGAAAGGCCTAGTCAAACAAGCCTACGTGATTGTAGACGTAATTGTTTCGATTCCGCGGGGACGGTATCCGAATGGCGAGCTCGCCCGATAGTCATGCCGGACGGGATCTCCCTAAAACGGCGTCCGGCACCTCCAGCAGATCCACAGCCCCGTTGCTCCAGCGCTAGCTCTGCCCAGTCACTTTGACGGCAAAGTCGCGACAAAGCAAGGCACAGCAGGTGATTTGAAATCGACCCAGAGCGGATCGCTGTCCTTATTGCTCAATCGTTGGCACTACGAATACTGGTTCGCTAGCAAGATACTTTTGCTTATCCGTGGTGGCTCGAATCGACATGCCGAGTACTGGCACTTGTACGGTCGGCGAAAAGCTCGTTGCCAAGGCCCCTTTCTAGACCAGTGACGTTCGACACATGCCATAATGGGGGCTCACGGCCGTCTACCCCGGAAAATTCTGGTGGACAGAGAAGTATATGCATTCGCCACGCTCTCTCAAGGCGCTTTCCTTTGGCATTGCTCTTTCCTGTTGCGGTAGTACGGCGCGATTGTCCGCGCAGAGCAGCACCACTGGCATCGAACACCCAGACAGCCTCCGTGGCACGGTTGTGAACAGCGCGACGCATGAACCAATTGCCCGTGCGCTGGTATTCTCACCAGACAACCGCTATGCCACCATGACCGACGATCGAGGCCATTTTGAATTCACATTTCCACAGGGGGAAAGCGAAAAGACTGCCGGGCTCGCGGATAACTCAGATATACACTCTCTGGAAACATCGCAGCGCCAACATGCCAGAACCAATCGTCCCACCATGCTGATGGCCCGCAAAACGGGATTTCTTTCCCGCCATAACGGGCAGGAGGGCTTCCAGATAGGTCCAGTGCAGCAGGAGCTCACAATCTCTCTCGCGCCGGAAGCTCGCATCGTTGGCCAAGTTATTCTGCCTGAGTCCGATGGTTCCGACAAAATCCAGGTCGAGCTTTATCGACGTCAGGTGCGGGAGGGCCGCGAGCATTGGGATCCGGCAGGAATGGCGATGTCTAGATCAAACGGGGAGTTCCGCTTTGCCGAGCTTTCCGCAGGTTCTTACAAACTGCTCACTCACGAACTACTCGATCGTGATCCCCTAACCTTTAACGCTCGCGGACAGTTATTTGGCTACCCCCCGGTCTACTATCCTGCGGCGCCAGACTTTGCGACGGGCGCCGTTATTCGGTTATCGCCGGGCGAAACCTTCCAGGCAAGAGTTTCGCCTGCAAAGCGAAAATATTATCCAGTAAAGCTGGGAGTTAAGAACGCCCCACCCAGCCTCCAGGCCGAAATTCAGGTATGGCCACAAGGACACGCCGGCCCCGGGTACTCTCTCGGATACAATGTCGGAGATGAGCTGATCGAAGGTTTGCTGCCGGATGGCGCCTACACCGTCCAGGTGACGACTTACGGGCCCAATGCGATGACAGGAATGCTGAACTTCACCGTGAGCGGCGCCGCCCTTTCCGGGCCGGGCATTACGTTGCTAGCGAACAGTTCAATTACCGTGAGCGTGAAGGAAGAATTTCAGCGCACAGAAACCGTCACTCCGGGGACGATGACATTTGGCGGTCTTCGTCCGTCTCCTGAAAACGGACGGCGCCCCAATTATCTGCAAGTGACGTTGGTTTCAGCCGAGGAGTTCGGCCCTGCGCCAGCCGCTTCGCTGCGTCCGCCTAGCGGTCCAGAAGATGATTCGCTGGTCATTGAGAATGTGAAGCCAGGCCACTACCGGGTGCGCGTAAACACATCAATCGGATTCGTTTCATCGATTGCCTCCGGAGGTACGGATTTGCAGCGCCAGCCGCTCGTGGTTGGCCTGGGAGGTTCGACCCCGCCGATTGAAATTACCGTGCGCGACGACGGCGCTCAGATCGAAGGCACGATCGAGGGTACAACTACCACGGACGTTCGTAGAGCGGGATTCGACTCACCGGGCCAATCCCCGGGCAATGTTTATTTCGTGCCGATGGCCGATAGCGGTGGCCAGTTCAGCATGGCTTGGGTTTCACCGGATGGGAAGTTCCAGCTTCAGCAGCTCCCCCCAGGCGCCTACCGCGTACTGGCCTTCGATCGCCAACAGCCGGACCTGGAGTACGCGAGCGACGAAGTCATGAGTCAATACGATTCGAAGGCGCAGGTCATCCGCGTAGTCGCAGGTCAGAAAGAGCATTTGCGATTGCCGCTGATTACGGCGAGCGAGTAGCTATGCTGAGGTTGGCAAGTGCGATGCGATTCGTGGTGCCGGTGCTTGGGCTGGCGGTGCTGCACTGGTGTGCGCTACTTGGCAGACAGAGCCCGCTCCCCGATCGCAGCGCAACTCCGGAGGCGAAATTCAAGATCGCCGGGACGATCGTGAACTCACTCGCCGGCACGCCACTCGGGAAAGCTCGCGTTTCCCTCTTCGATACTAGAAATCCTGCCGACGTTGTGTGGATGATCACCTCCGAGAATGGGCACTTTGAGTTTGGTTCGCTTAAGCCGGGCAAGTTCTCGTTGCAAGGAGCGAAGCGTGGATTTATCCCCGCCGCCTACGAGCAGCATGAACAGTTCTCAACGGCAATTGTGACCGGTGCCGGCTTCGATACCGGAAACCTGGTGTTGCGTCTCACGCCGCTGGCCCTCCTTGGCGGCAAAGTGATCGATGAATCGGGCGACCCTGTCCGCAATGCACGTGTCATGCTCTACGTAGAGGACCACCAGGCCGGCATGAACCGGATTACGCGAGCCGGCAACGGTTTGAGTGACGATCAGGGTTCCTACGAGTTTGCAGCTCTGGCTCCCGGGAATTACTACCTGTCGGTGGCAGCAAGACCCTGGTATGCCGTGCATCCTGTTTCTTCTCTCGGCGAAGGCGCGGGCCATGCTCCCCCCGCCGTGGCCCGATCTCTGGACGTTGCCTATCCGACCACGTACTACAACGGCGCAACCGATGCCGACGGTGCCACGCCTATCCCCATTCAGGGTGGCGACCACTTGCAGGCCGATATCCACCTCAATCCAGTCCCTGCCCTTCATTTAGTGCTGCATGTTCCCACTGACGGGCAGCAAGGCTTCCGCATGCCCGTGTTTCAGAAACGTGTTTTTGACTCCTTGGAATATGTTCAGAGCGAAGGTGCGCAATCGGTGGCTCCCGGTGTTTACGAAGTGACCGGAGTGCCCGCGGGAAGATACTCCGTCCGGTTGCAGGAACCGAAGTCTGGCCAACTCCAGCAATCCAGTGAGATGAATCTGGTCCAGGATGTCCAGGAATTGGATACTTCCCCCAGCGAACCGGCCGCCAGGGTCAAATTGTCGGTGAAGATGCCGCGGCAGGAGCCCTTCCCGAAGCAGTTCTACCTGGCACTGCAGAATTCGCGGCGGCAAACGGTGGCCTTCAAGCCCGTCGACGTGGCAGGTGAAGCGACCTTCGAGGACCTTCCGGCGGGCAAATACGCCATCCTCGTTTTTTCTCCGACCAAGCGATATTCCGTGGTCCGAGCTTCGTCTGCGGCAGTCGAAATCTCCGGACACGACCTCAACGTAACGCCGGGCGCGTCTCTCAACTTAGCGGTGTTCTTGGTTGATGGCGTCGTGACCGTGGAGGGATTCGCAAAGCGAGGAGACAAACCCGTTGCTGGCGTGATGGTTGCCCTAGTGCCGAAAGATCCCGAATCGCATCTGGAAATGTTCCGCAGGGACCAGAGCGACTTCGATGGCAGCTTCGTCCTTCGCGGCGTAATCCCCGGATCGTACACCATCGTCGCGGTGGAAGATGCCTGGGGCTTTCAATGGATGCAACCCGGTGTGCTCGGGCGGTACGTCCAGCATGGGCAGAATCTCACGATCGGAGAGCTAATGAAGGGTTCCGTGTACCTGCCGGACCCCGTCGAAGTCCAGGCGCGTTAAAATCGCTGGTGCTCCGACTCATTCGACCCGCGGGTCGTCGAGCGGCCGGTTATGAGTTCCGACCTCCATCAAATCCTGACTGACGGTGCCTGGTACGCGGATCGCCGAACTCGGGAATAATCCACTTGATTAAACGCGCTCATCGACCACTGACATCCGACAGGTGCTCTCGTTAGGATCCGTTAGGCCTGCGCTGAATCTTGCCGGCCGAATTCCGCGCGGTGCTCTTCCGGGCCGAAGGAGATTACTACTGCTCCGGTGAAGAGCACCACGGCCGCGAAGAGCCCCATGGCCCGGCTATAGCTCATGGCATGTGCCATTCGCGCTTCGAAATACGCGCTCCCGGAGGCCATCAACACACCAAACTGATACGCCAATCCAGGAAAGAATCCCCGCAACTGATCGGGAGAGAGCTCGTTGAGGTGAGCGGGGATCACCCCCCACGCTCCCTGCACCATGAATTGCATCAGGAATCCGCCCAACAGAATCAACGGGAGATTTGGCGCAAACACCCACAGTGGAATAACTGCAATTCCTAGCAGCACCGCCGTCACCATGGTGCGCCGCCGTCCGCGAGCGTCAGATATAAACCCGAACACCAACCCGCCGCAAAGCGCCCCGATCATCGAAATCGCCGTGAAGTCCGACGTGCGCTGCGGACTGAAGCCATGTTGTTGCTGTAAGAGAGTCGGGTACATATCCTGAGTGCCGTGAGAAATGAAATTCATCATAGCCAGTAACAGAACGAGATAGGCGAAGCGCCTCCAGTTGCGGAATATGGCGCGTCGGTAGGTCGTCCAATCGGTGCGCGAGCGGTGCCAGGCTTCGGGTTCTTTTACTTTTGCGCGCACGAACAAGGTAAGCAGCGCCGGCAATCCTCCGATGAAGAACAACGGCCGCCAGCCCCAATGCGGGTAGACAAGGCGATAAACCGCAGCTGCCAGCAGAAATCCCAGTGCGTAACCCTCCTGTAACAGCCCGGAGATAAGTCCGCGCCATTTTGTGGGAACGGATTCCATTGTCAGCGACGCTCCCACTCCCCACTCACCCCCCATTCCGACGCCGTAGAGCAGGCGCAGGAAAAAGAAAACCCTGTAATTCGGAGCAAGCCCGGACAAGACTTCAATCAAGGAGAAGTACAAAATATTGACGATGAGTGGAATTCGGCGGCCGTAGCGGTCTGCAAACAAGCCAAACAAAATGGCGCCGATCCAGCGAGTAGCCAGGCTCGCGGTAATCGTCAGCGCAATCGCTGGGATGGTTTGTCCGAACTCTTTGGCAACGGGAGCCAGCACGAACGTAAGTATGAAGAAGTCGAATGCGTCGAGCGTCCAGCCAAGAAATCCTGCGAGGATAGCGTTGCGCGCACCGGACGGAGAGGATTGCTTCTCACCATCCATGTCAGTGCGATTGCCACTCCACCGGCCTAGGCATCAACCGAGAGATCGCAAACGCGCAGATTGCGGTGACAATCGCCAGAACAAATCCGTTCCGATACCGCCCAAAACAGAACTCTCCGATACAGAAAAGCGCAGAGTAGATGAGGATACAGCCCAGCAGCCAGCTCAGAAGGTTCCGGCCCAGGTCGCGCGTGACCGGCTCATCCCCGGCGAGTTTCGCTACGGGTTGCCATCCGGTGATTTGCGGGCGCACTTTCCGGTAGAACTTGACGAGTGTGTCGCCAGGCTCCGCTGGCGTCAGGAGCGTGACACCGATCCAAACCAGCGTGGTTACCCCGGTTGTGCACAATGTTGTCTTCGCGAAAATGACCGGGTCGGAGCCGCTGAAGGGCTGCGCTCGGCCCGCTAATGCGGTCCACAACCAGCTGGAATGCAGCGCCAGTGTCGTCGCCAGGGCCGCCGTCATCGCGGAGATTTCGCTCCAGGCATTCACGCGCCACCAGTACCAGCGAAGCAAATACACGCCGCCCGTCCCGGCCCCTAACTCGAGCACGATCTTCCATCCTGCGCCAACCGAGCCAAGCTGCAACGCCACAAGCGCAGCGGCAATCACCAGGAAGACCGTCGCCAAACGCGACACGTTCACGTAATGCGCCTCACTTCCGTTTTTCTTCAGGAAGCGCCGGTAAAAGTCTTCGACAAGGTAGGAACTACCCCAATTCAACTGTGTCGCCACCGTAGACATGAACGCCGCCATGAATCCCGCGAGCAAGATTCCGAGTAGCGCATGCGGTGTCTGCCGGGTCGCCACAAGCATGAAGCCACGCTCCGGCTGCGCCAAGCCCGGATAAAGAACGACTGCCACCAGCGCGGTCAGAATCCAAGGCCAGGGTCGCAGTGCGTAGTGCGCCAGGTTGAACCAAAGCACCGACAACAATCCGTTTCTTTCGTCCTTGGCGCTGAAAATCCGCTGCGCGATATATCCACCGCCGCCTGGTTCTGCTCCCGGATACCAGAAAGCCCACCACTGCACCGCCAGATGCACCACGAATGTAATCACCGGCAGCGTCCACAGAGCTTCGCTGCTGAACCCCCGGGAAAAATCAGGTAGGAGAGCGGTGATGTCGCTGGCCCCCGTCCCGGCGGCAGCACGCCGCGCGGCAAGCGCGGCAAGGAGTTGCGGCATCCCGCCAACGGCTTGAACTCCGTACCAAGCAACCGAGATCACAATCGCCATTTTCAGAACGAACTGGAACAAATCAGTCCACAACACGCCCCACAAACCGCCGAGCGAAACATAAATCCCCGTAAAAGGCATCAGGAAGAACACGCAGATGGCCAGCGCTTTCGCATCGCTCACACCCATCGCCGTGCTGATGATATTCACCATCGCCTTGGTCACCCACCCGAGGATCAGGCAGTTCATCAGCAGGCCAAGATAAACAGCGCGAAATCCACGCAGGAACGCCGCGGGTTTCCCGCTATAGCGCATTTCAGCGAATTGAACATCGGTGATTAGCCCGGAGCGCCGCCACAGGCGCGCGAACAGGAACACCGTCATCATTCCCGACGGCAAGAAACTCCACCACAGCCAGTTCCCGGCGACGCCGTTGATATAGACCAGTCCCGTCACCACCAGCGGCGTATCGGCCGCAAACGTGGTGGCCACCATGGACGTTCCGGCCAGCCACCACGACACGTTTCTGCCGGAAACGAAGTAGTCCTCCGTGCTCTGTCCCGACCGCCGCCGGAAATACAACCCCAGGACCAGAGTAATCAATAGATAGCCAACGATGGCGGTCCAATCGGCGAATGTTAGGTGCAAGGTGCCTTCCCCCTCCTGATGGAAATCCTTAGGGCCTCGATTTCTCGTTCATTGCAAAATGGGCGCGCGAGCCGCCCGGCCCGGAACAACACCACCAACGAGTTGTCCGTCTTTGACGACGGGAACTCCGTTGACCAGCACAAACTGAATCCCCTCTGAGTATCGCGCCGGCTTTTCATAGGTCGCTTTGTCGTCAATGACGCGATTCGCGTCGAACACCGTAATGTCGGCATCGGCCCCCACGCGAATCCGCCCTTTCTCCTTGAACATCGGCGCTCGCTTTTCCAGCCGCTGCGCGGGCATCAGCGTCATTTTCTTCAGAGCGGTCATCAAATCCAGGGCCTTTTCTTCCCGCACGTAGCGTCCCAGAACCAGCGCGTAAGTGCCCGCGGTTCGCGGATGTCCCTGCCCTGTCGAAAGAAATCCATCGCTCGCGATCATCGTCAGCGGACTCACCACCGCGGCATGAACATTCTCCGGCGTATTCCCGGGAACAATCACCATTCCGCCTTGTTTGCGGTACTCTAAGAAAGACTCCTTCGTCAGGTGCTCCCCCGTCGCCGGCCACAAGAGCGAAGCGTAATACGTGGCGGGTTCTTCTTCCTTGTGATCGAACATGGCAGCTTGAATACTGGTCATACCCATGGTGTAAGGATAGCTTTCTGTTGTTACGTCCATGCCACGGGAGCGCGCGTCCGTGATCATCTGCAGCTCCTGCGTCACGTTCGGTCCCCCGGTGCTTTGTATGTGTACGATATGAAGCGGAGCCCCGGTGATCGCCGCAGCCGCTATCACTTCCTCAAACCCGCTGAAATTCCCTTCGATCGGAGGCCCTGAGGCGCGAATGTGCACGTGGCACGATGCGTGATACTTAGCGGCCAGGCGAAACACGTCCAGGATCTCCTGATTTGTCGCGGCCTCGGTATAGGCGGGCCCAAGTCCCAGGGAAAGCGCGCCGCGCTTCAATCCCTTCTCCAGCAGCCCGCTGATCTCTTCCCTTTCGACCGTTGTTGCCACTCGGTGAGCTGCGTCTCCACTCGGCAGTAATCCACCGGGGTCGTGCATCACCGCCATTCGCACGGCGATGTGCCCCACGCTGGCTCCGTAGTTGATGAGCGCCTTCCCTTCCCGCTCTTCGTACCATCGATCGACATCGGCAACCCCGACTTCTAGTTCCAGCGCCGTCGTCACCCCGTCCGCAGCTTTCACGGCATAGTTCTCGGCGTCCTGCCCATGCTGGTGTAGGTCGATGAAACCTGGCGCAACAACTAGGCCGCGCGCTTCCATGGTCTGCTTCCCCTCAAGCGGCCCGGTCGAAATCACCGCGATTTTCCCGCCGCGGATTCCCATGTTTCGCACCGCATCCAGCCCCGATTCCGGGTCCATCACTCGCCCATGGGCGATCACCAGGTCATAGGTTTCTGTTCCATTGCTTGCGCCGCTTCCGGCGGTGATCACGACCGTGGCGGTAAGTAACACCGCCGGCGCTGTCCACTTCCACCACCCACCAACTCTAGAGCTTGACATTTGGCCGGTGTCCCCCGTGTGGCGCTAAGTCTCTTCGTGTGGACTCCGTCTGTCAAAGGTTTTCTAAACCGATGCAACGACTTCGAATCGTTCACTTGGTGTCTTCAGCGGGGAAAAAAAACCCGGATCGCTGGGGGGAGCGACCCGGGTGGGGGGTGTTGCTGAGGGGGGCCGGAGGAAACTCGTTTTGTCTAGTGCACCTGGTGAACGGCCAGCATGCAGATCTGTCGCAGTTCTTCGTAAGTGAAATACGTCTCTTCCTGTTCGCCTGCGACCTCTTTGTGTCCGAATCCCGATTCGCTCGAGATGCGGCTCAATTCCATTTCCGAAAGTCCGAGCAGTACTGCCGCGCGGCGTCGCGTTACGTATTTGAGTTCTTGGGTTTTCATGGCCGTGTGCCTCACGCAGGAAGAAGAACCATGGAGTCTTCTTCAACAGCCAGGATCATGGTCTTATAGATGTCTACGTCCCAGCCTTCCCCGATCCGCATCCGCACCGTTTCGCCGCCATCCTTCAGCAGCTTGCCCCGCAGCGGCACCTTGATCTCACCCAGCGCCACCTGTAGGAGTACCGGCTGCCCGATCCAAGCTTTGAACGTGTCATCCATTCGTGGCCCCCTCAGTGATTCAGCCTGACGGAGAGAGAATCGCGCACGGCCTCGCCGGTCACAATGGTACAGAGAGGGCAGCGGACTAGTAAGAAGGTACTGCTCAAAATTCGAACATCAATTCACACTCAGTTTCCATCGCAGTACAGAAGTACTGCTCTTTCGGGACGCACGGACCATAGGACCAGGATGTTTTCCTTGCGATCCTGCTGGTATGACGAGGCAAGGACACCTTTCGCGCAAGGTCCTGAACGAAGGTTCAGTTGTCATGGCCACCCGGGCAGGCCTAGGCCTCGCCCTTGGCGGAGGTTTCGCGCGCGGATTCGCGCATCTCGGCGTTCTGCAAGTCCTCGAGCAGAACCGCATCCCCGTCACGCACATCGCGGGAACCAGCGTGGGCAGCATCCTCGGCGCTGCGTACGCCAGCGGCGCGCCTCTTGAGCGCATTATTGAGACCTGTCGTACTCTCCGCTTTCGGGACATCGCGCGTTGGCGCGTCTCCCGGCTCGGCTTGGCAAGCAATCACCGCCTTGAGAACTTAATCGAACGTGTTTTCGAGTCGCGCCACTTTGAAGATCTCCGCATTCCTCTTGCTGTGGTGGCCACGGACCTGACTTCCGGCGAACCTGTGGTGTTCACGCAGGGCAATCTCGTGGACGCCATCCGCGCGAGTTGCGCTTTCCCGGGCTTGTTCGAACCGGTTCAGATCGGCACGCGGTGTCTTGCCGATGGTTGTCTGGTCGCCCCTGTTCCAACTCGCGCCGCTCGCGACCTTGGTGCCGCCGCGGTAATCGGTATCTCCGTCGGCATGCAGGACGGCCACCGCGGCGCTCCCACGAACATTTTTCAAGTCGTGAGCCGGGCGGTGAACGCGGCGCAAAAGCACCAGCTCGAAATCTGGGAACGTGACGCCGACCTCGTCCTCCGGCCAGACGTTCAATCCTTGGCCTGGGACGACTTTGACCGCGCCGATGAAGCCATCGCTGCCGGCGCCGCTGCCACGCTCCGCGCGCTCCCGCGTATTGAAAAACTGCTGAAGCAGAAGCAAGACGCCGAACAGGATCTCCAGACCCGGCTCGAAGCTGAAGACCAAGGTTACCTATGGCTCGCGGAGGCGCTCCGATGATTCGCATCAGCATCTGGCTCGCAGTTCTTACCATCCCACTCCTCCTCTGGCATGAATGTGGAGAGGATGTTGGTGTTTTCTGCTACCGTATAGGACTGGGTGCATTTACAAGCTTGCGCTCACGTGCGCTTGTTCCCGTGCCCGTAACAAATTCACTTCATGCATCGGCCGCGAGGAACAACATCGAGTGCTCGACGCCATCCTTCACTTTTTCCACTCGCTGTACAACCCGGAAGGGCTCAAGGAACTAATCCGCTCGGGCGGCGCGCCACTCATCTGTGCGATCGTCTTCGTCGAAACCGGATTTTTTGTAGGATTTTTTCTTCCCGGTGATTCCCTGTTGGTGACCGCCGGAATTTTTTCCGCTGCTAGGGTCATCCCCCTGAAGTGGCTTCTCTTGCCGGTCATGTTTTGCGCCATCGTGGGCGATCAGATCGGCTACTGGATTGGCCGCTCGGCGGGTGCGGCGCTGTACCGCCGCGAAGAGTCCTTCTTCTTCCGGCGCAGCCACCTTCAGCGCGCCCATGACTTCTATGAAAAATATGGCGGCCGGGCCGTCATTCTCGCGCGCTTTGTTCCCATCGTTCGAACGTTCTGCCCGCCGGTGGCCGGCGCCGCGAAGATGCCTTACGCCAGCTACCTGGCCTTCGACATTTGTGGAGGGGTTTTTTGGGTGGGCGCCATGATTCTGGGCGGCTACTCTCTGGGCCGTTCGGTCCCGAACATTGGCGAGCGCATCCACTACGTCATTGCCGTTATTGTCGTGCTCTCTGTCCTGCCCGCGGTCATCAGCATCCTTCGTGCCAGGCGTAAGTTCAGTGCTCCCGTTGACCGTGGCTCCGCCAACACTCCCCGCACAGGGGGCCGATAGGCCGTGGCCCAAGCCAAGTTTCGCGCCATCATTTTCGATATCGGCCGCGTTCTGATCCGCGTGGACGTCTCGAGAGCCATGGACGGGCTGGCTTCCGGCCTGTCTCTGACTCCCAAGGAGGTATGGTCCGCAATCGAAAAGGATCCGCGCTGGCTCGACTGGCAGGAGGGGCGCATTTCTCCCCGCGACTGGCATCTTCATATAACCAAACGTCTTGGCGCTTCGCTCACTTTCGATCAGTTCACCGAAGTCTGGAATCGTGCCCTTGACCCGAATCCGATCCACTCCGAAGCGTTCCTGGAAAAGCTCTCCAAGAACTATCGCCTCGCCTTGTTATCGAATACCGATCCCATCCACATGTCCAATGAAGAGGCCCGCTTCCCTTTTTTTCGCTTCTTCCCCATGCGTATCTATTCCTATCGGGTGGGGGCGAGCAAGCCCAACCCAGTCATCTACCGTAAAGCTCTCCAAGCCTGCAAGGTCCGGGCCGGGGAAGCCGTTTATATTGATGATGTTGCCGCCTACGCGGAAGCAGCTCAACGCCTCGGGATGTCAGGAATCGTCTTTCAATCGCCCGCACAACTCCAATCCGATCTCCGAAAGCTAGGAATTCAAATCGACTGACCTAAGGCCAAGCAAAAAATCCGCTGTTCGCTCTCTGTTCGCGTAAACTTTGCTAGGACTAGTACCGCATGTCCTTTCCCCCAGCTCTGCCAACCAGCTCCATTTTCATCCACTTACGGGCGTCCCCTGACTCTCGGCTTTGGCGCGGCGCATGCATTCCCCTGGTTACAGGTTTGCTGCTCAAGGTTTCTGCCCTACTCGGGGTGAGGAGAAAGATAGACTATGTCGGACGAAAGACTTCTGGAAACACGTACGGAATCTCCGGCCTGGATGTTGCCAGCGATTATCGTTCTGGGCTTGCTCGCCATTGGCGGGCTGGCATTTGGCTGGAATGCCTCTTCAAAGCTCGACGCCACTCAGCAGTCCGTTACCGCCCAGTTGAAGACGGCGCAACAGGCTGCACAGCAAGACATGTCCTCTTTGAAAGACCGTCTTGCTCAGGACGAAAAGGCCAGCACTGACCTACAGGGCGACTTGAAGGTTGTCACCGGTAAGCTAAAGATTACCCAGGGCCAGCTCAAGAAGGCCCGCGAGGAAGCGGCCAAGCTCAACGATGCGACCACCGAGAAGCTGACCGCGCTGGACACCTCGGTACACTCGGAACTCGCTACAAAGGCCACCAGTGATGACGTCAAGACTGTGGACACCAAGGTTGTTGGCGTCAAAACCGATCTCGACGCTACTCGCGAAGACTTGAAAATGGCTCGTAGCGAAATGGGCACGCTGATCGCGCGCAACCATGACGAAATCGACCAACTCCGACGCCTCGGAGAGCGCGACTACGTGGAGTTCACCATCACTGGTAAGAACAAGCCGCAGAAGGTGAGCAACGTTACCGTCGAGCTCAAGGGCGTCAACGAAAAGCGCAATCAGTTTAGCGTCGCCATGACCGTCGAAGACAAACGTTTCGAAAAGAAGAACCGCGCCATGAACGAACCGATTTTCTTCTACGTCTCTGGCACGCACATTCCCGAAGAGATCGTCATCAACAAGGTAAGCAAGGATACCATCAGCGGATACGTCAGCGTTCCGAAGGCGAATTCGCAGACGGCTTCCAACGCCACCTCAAAGTCTGGAAACTAAACACATAGAGCAGCATCCTGGCTGAGAATGCCGGGCAGAGCATGAGGCGGGCAGAGCAATCTGCCCGCCTTTTTTCTTTCCAAGTACACAGCACCTTTCAAAACTCCGCTAGAATGGGCCTCCCAACTCCGGAGCCTCGCTTTGCGCCAGACCTCCAGCGTCCTCTACATCGCCGTTGATGTCCTGATTCCCGTCCGGGGAAGCAGCTTTCATGGCCTCGACGAATTCACTGCGGCCCTCGACCACCAAGGCATTCCGGCCGTCTGGCTAACCAGTCGATCGCGTCTCCAGTTCGACGATCCTCGCCGCAAATACGGCCACATGCATCCCTTCATTGCAGAAGACGGCTGCGCGGTTTACCTGCCGGAAGACTATTTCCACTTGCGGCCCGCATCCGAGGCTTCTCGAACCAAGGGAGCGGCGACCTTGCGCCTTGGCCGCTTTAGATGCATTCCCGTCGCGCAAGCTCTTCCAGCGGCCGCTGAAGCCCTGCAAACGCTCTCCCAGGATACCGGCGTGCCGGTTGTGACCTTACGCTCGCTCTCTCCCCGCGAGCTCGTAGAAAACACGGGCCTGCCGCGAAGAGAGGCTGAACTTGCCCGGCAACGCGATTTTGACGAAATATTTTTCTTCGCCGGCGCCTCTGATAAACAAGTCCGGAAATTTCTTACTGAGGGACGCACCCGCAACTTGCAATTCCGCCAACACGGCGTTCTCTGGTCCACGGCTATCGGCTCGAGCGTCCAGGGGTGTATTCGCGCCCTTACGAAGCTCTACGACCGGGCACTCCGCTATCATGCCCACACTGTGGCCATCGCCACGTCCGATTTGGGTGCTAGTCTCTTCCCCTTTTGCGACTGCACCATCCTCCTTACCGGCGACAAGTCCGAAGGAGCCTCACAGGACCGGCCTGACGCTCTCCATACGCGACGTCTGCCACTCCAGGTTCCAGAACTTTGGGAGCGCCTGATGGCGGCGATCACCACTAGAAACTAAATGTGTCTGGAAAAAATGTTGCGCAAATGCGTGTAAAATTACCCACCACAACTCGAATCATCGTATGGATCGCCTCCGCCTGGTTTCACAAACCATCTATTTTCCACGGGATAAGAGGTCGGGCACAACCTGAGAGTCTTGGCCCCGCAATTGCGCTGAGATTCTCAGCAGACGCCCCGCCCCCTAGCGCTGCCGGCTCGGATTCGCGAGCTGCGGCTAACAGATCGACACGAGTACTAGGAGATCCCTTACTATGGCTTGGTTTCGGCGCGTTTTGCGTCTTCCCGCTCACGAGTCCAACATCGGCCTCGTTCTCCTCTTTTGTGTTATTTCCCTGAGCTTCATGTCCGTCGCTCTGGTCTGGCAGGCGCAGATCATTGCCAGCCAGCGTGAGGCCATCCAGTGGCTCGAGCGACTCAAGTTCGGCGGTTAATCGCGCCGGTCAGAAAAACCGACTAAACGTTTCCGAAGCCCCCGCAACAAGAGAGAATCCAGCGAAGACCGACCAGTCAAATTTAGATACCCTCTCGAACGCAATTCCCCAAGACTTTCTCTGCAACCTGTGATTCAATATTCATACGGGAGACATTTCTTTTGGGAGAATTGCCGTGAAACGATTGGTTCAATTCCTCTTGCTGGCGTCTACGCCGGCGCTTTTTCTGCCCACGCTACAGGCTTCTGCCATGCAATCGGCTCCACCCAATACTGCGAACTCCGCTCAGCCGCAGGCGGCCAACCAAGCATCCTCGCACGATCGCCACCATCGTAAGCACAGCAGTGGCAAGCGTCACCACCAGCATCGCAAGGCTGCGACGCAACAATAGCTCGAAAAGTCAGCGCCAAACGCAAGGAAAGGGGGGAGCCTGGCGGCTCCCCCCTTTCGCTATTTTACTGTGTCGACTCGGAAGCGCGCTAAGAGCACGTATGTTTCGCGAGCGACGCGCACCGCAAAAGCGGTGTGATCAGTTGTCGTGCAGCTCTAAGCCCGGTGGAGTCATAGTCCCTCCGGAGCTCCTTGAGCTCACACCTTGCTTGTACTCCTCTGGTTCGTTGAAAGCAAGCGAATAGAG
>Ga0066685_10000166_pt1 | contig 18188 bp, 15 predicted proteins | sample GraSoiAngelo_134_FD_62305 | JGI IMG/M metagenome (GOLD analysis project Ga0066685, IMG submission 62305) | Grasslands soil microbial communities from the Angelo Coastal Reserve, California, USA - 14_0929_05_30cm | ecosystem: Environmental > Terrestrial > Soil > Grasslands | place: USA...
TGGGAGATGACGCTCGGGAGCGTGGCTGCCCCGCTCGCGCTGGACGGCGACGCGCTGTTTGCGGGCACTGAGGAGGGGTGGGTCGCGCGCCTCGACCCGGAATCCGGCCGCGTGGTGTGGCGCCGGCAGCTCGCAGGCGCTGTGCGCGCAGGACCTGTGGCCTCGGGTGGCCATGTGGTCGTGGCCACGACCTCCGACACGCTGTTCCTGTTGTCCCGGGAGACCGGGGAAGTTCGGGCGAGGATCGCGACGCCGGGCGCGGTCCTGAGCACGGCAGTTGTCGACGCCGGCCGCGTGTATCTCGGCACCACGGAGGGCCACGTCCTCGCTGTGACCCTGCCCGATCTCCGGGTCGCCTGGGACCACCGCGCGGGCGACGCGGTGTACGGCGCGCTCGCCCTCGCGCGGGACACGCTGTACGCGCTCACCCGTAACGGGCGGCTGTGGCTGGTGCCGGTCGCGAACCCCGGTGGCGCGAGGTCGTTCGACCTCAACGTCGTCGCGGTGGCGGGGCCGACGCCCGTGAGTGCTGGAGTCCTCGTGGGCAGCGTCGCCGGCGAACTGCTGCTCGTGAGCACCGCCGACGGGCAGGTGCGGTGGCGAGCCCAGGTTGACGGCCCCATCGATGAGCCGCCGCTGGTTCGCGACCGGGAGCTGTTCGTCGTCGCCGGCCGCGGCGATATTCACGCGTTCCGATGATGCGCCCGTTGCTTGCGGTTCTCGCGCTGGTCCCCTCACTCCTCGCAGGGCAGTCGGTTGCACGACGGCACGACGGCACGTTCCCAGTGAGTTTTGCAGGCAGCCTGCAACCTGCGACGGGGGGCTGGGTGCGGAGGGGAATGGTTCATTACGGCAAATGGCTCTTCGCCGCCGGCGCCGTCGGCTTTACCATCCTCGGGGAGCACGAGCACCGCCGCGCCCAGCACTTCTGGACTCAGCTGCTGCGGATGTGCCAGGCCGATAACCAGAACTGCGCCCTGGGCGACGACGGGCGGTACCTCAACTTCCAAGCGGAAGTGCTGTACGACCAATCGGTGTTTTACGACCACCGCGCCCGCCACCGTCTCATCGCCGGCCAGCTCTCGCTACTCGGCGCCGCCGCGATGTTCATCGCCGACCTGAGCGGCAAGGTGGAGAAGCCGGGGAACATTCCCTTCCACGGGCTGCTGGTGACGCCGGCGCAGAACGGTCTGCAGCTGGGACTCCGGCTCACCTTCTGAACGCGGAACTCGGGACGCGGAACTCGGAACGAGGAACACCCGGGCCGACCTGCCAGTGATGTTCCGCGTTCCGCGTTCGCACTTCCGCGTTCATCCCACCCGGAACAACTCAAACCCCCGCTCATACCGCTGCACGATCCGCTCCCGGTAGGCGGCGTGTTCCGGCCGCCCCAGCGCCGGATCGGCCGCGATGATGCCGGCGGCCGCCCCGCGCGCGGTTTCGAGCAGGTCGAGGTCCTTGGCGAAGTCGGCGTAGCGGAGCGCGATCCCGCCCGACTGCCGGGCGCCGGTGAGCTCGCCCATGCCCCGCTCCTGCAAATCCAGTTCGGCGATCGCGAACCCGTCGGTCGTTTCGCTGAAGGTCTTGAGGCGCGCCGCGGCTTCGGCCGCATCGGAGAGCAGGATGCAATGGCTGGCCGCCGCCCCCCGTCCAACCCGTCCGCGCAGCTGGTGGAGCTGCGCGAGACCGAAGCGCTCGGCGTGCTCGATGAGCATCACGGTCGCGTTGGGGACGTCGATCCCCACTTCGATCACCGTCGTCGCGACCAGGACCTGGATCTCGTTGTCACGGAACGCCCGCATGACCGCGTCCCGCTCCTCGGGCTTGATCCGGCCGTGCACGAGCCCCACGCGGAACTCGGCGAACACCCGTTTCAGACTCTCGGCGCCCGCGGTCGCGGCCTTGAGGTCGGCGCGTTCGGAAACGTCGATCACCGGATAGACGACGTAGCCCTGGCGACCGGCGGCGCACTCGCCGCGCAGAAAGGTGTAGATGCGCGCGCGGGCCGATTCGGTGCGGAGCGCCGACTTCACGGTCCCGCGCCCCGGCGGCCGCTCGCGCAGCTGGGTGACGTCGAGGTCGCCATACAGCGTCAGGGCGAGCGAGCGCGGGATCGGGGTCGCCGTGAGGAGCAGGACGTCCGGCGCGTCGCCTTTCTCCGCCAGGGCCGCGCGCTGCTCCACGCCAAAGCGGTGCTGCTCGTCGACCACCGCGAGACCGAGACGGTGGAACCGGACCGACTCCTGGATCAGCGCGTGGGTGCCCACGACGAGCCGCGCGCCGCCGGCGGCGATGCGCTCGCGCGCCGCGGCTTTCTGCGCCGCCGTCAAACGGCCGATCAACAGCTCGGGCCGGAGGTCCAGCGGCTCGAGCAGGCGCGTCAGGGTCGCGTGGTGCTGCTCCGCGAGCAGCTCCGTCGGCGCCATGATCGCGGCCTGGTAGCCGTTCTCCGCGGCGAGCAGCATCGCGAACAGCGCCACCACCGTCTTCCCCGTCCCCACGTCGCCCATCAACAGGCGGTGCATCCGCTCGGGCGCCGTCATGTCGTCAGTGATCTCGCGGACGGCGCGCTTCTGGTCCCCCGTGAGCTCGAAGGGGAGCGTCTCCTTCAGTCGCGTCGTGAGCTCGCGCTTGAGCGCGAAGCGGATCCCGGCGCGCGCGCGCTTGGCCAGGAACCGCGCCCGCGCCTGCACCAGCTGCTGGTCGAAGAACTCGTCGAAGGCGAGACGCCGCCGGCCACGCTCCGCGTCCTCCAGCGTCGCCGGCCGGTGCACGGCGGCGAGGGCGTCGCGAAGCGGAGCGAGTCCCACGCGAGCGCGCAGCGCGTCCGGGTGCGGATCCGCCGCGAGCGGCAGGAGGACGTCGAGGTGCTGGTGGAGCAGGCCGCGGATCTGGCGATGCGACAGCCCCTCGGTCGCGGGATACACCGGCAGGATCATCCCGCGACCGGGCTCGTCCTCGTCCTTTTCGGCCAGCACGATGAATTCGCGCGGCACGAGCTGGCGGCCGTGATAGAACCGCACGGGCCCGCTCACCAGCAGCAGCTGTCCCGGCTTGATCTGCCGCTCGAGAAACGGCTGGCCGGGCCACGCGCACTCGAGCAGCCCGCTGTCGTCGCGCAACACCGCGCGGAAGACCCGCAGGCCGCGGCGGGTCGGGAGGACGCCAGTCGTGACGACGCGCCCCACGCAGGTCGCCTCGCTCCCCAGCGACGCGCGAGCGAGCGGCGTCACCGTGGTGGCGTCGAGATAACGGTGCGGCGCGTGGTACAGCAGATCCCCGACCGTGCGGATGCCGAGCCGGGCGAGCGCCTCGGCCCGCTTGGGACCGACGCCCTTCAGATACTTGACCGAGGTCGTGCGCTCGAGCGTCATCGCTCCACGCGGGGTCAGGGCAGGCCCTGGCGGCGGCGCCACGCCCATTCCGCGGAGAACGCGGCGATGGCGAGCGCGAACAGCCACCAGCGCTCGCGCAACGCCAGCGACTCGCGCCGCGCGCCCCCGAGGCCCGGCTGCGCGGCCAGTACGGGCGCCGCCGGCCGCCATTCGTCCGAGTACGATTCGACCACCACGAGTCCCCGCTCGGCGCCCCCCGACGCGGCGTAGCGATAGCTCCCCGGGGCGAGGCGCAGCTCGGCCCGCCCGGCGGCGTCGAACCGCAGGGTGTCGGCGCGGGCTCCGGCCGGGCCGGTGAGCGTCATCACGATGTCCTGCGGATCGTTCTTCCCCACCCATCGCCAGAGAAGGGGAAGCCCATTCGGAACTTCGTACGTCATCGGCACGAACCTCTCCCCCCTCCCTTCTCCCCCTCCCAGGAGCCAGTCGGTGATCGCGCCGATCAGCGTGCGGTACGCCACGTCGCTCGCCCCGCCGCGAAATCCCCAGCGCCACAACCCGGTCGCCGCCACCGTCGCGCGGCGGCTCCCGCGTTGGTCGCTCAGCACCGCGATCGGCCGGGAGGCCCCGCGGCGCGCCAACCGCGCCTGGAGTACGGGTACGGCGCCCGTATCGGGCGGCAGATCCGACACCGCACTCGCCGGCGGCAGCGAATCCCACGCGATGCCGGCGAGGTAGCCGGCGAGCGGCGAGGCGGACGGCGGCTCCACGTACCAGTCTCCGTCGCGCCCACCGATCGTCGGCCACACGAGCAGGGCGCCGGGCGTCGCGAAGCCGGCGAGCGCGGCGGGATCGCCAACGAGGGCGACGAGCCGCGCCTGCTGCGCCGCCCGCCGCACGGCGCCGTCGGCCACCGGCGCGAGTGTCGCGGCGTCGCGCCACCGCCCGGGCTCCGCCTCCACGTACACCCGCAGCGGGAGCCGCGCCACGTCCCCCAGGGTGTGCGCCAGGAAGCGCGATTCCCAGGTGGGCGGGGCGGCCAGCAGGACCGCGGCCGGCTGCGGACTCACCTCGACAACGAACTCCCGGGCGTCGTCGCGCGGCTCGGCATCGGCGACGCCGTCGAGGCGCACCGCAAGCGCCGTCCAGCCGGGATGCGGGATGCGGGATGCGGGTGTCGGGAGCTCCGTCGAGACCACTCCACTGTCGGGAAGGCTGACGACGTGCGAGAGGAGATCGCGGCCGGCGGTGCTCACCACGAGGCGCCCACGCATCCCCCGTCCCGCATCCCGCATCCCGGCCGTGCCGTAACTGACCTTCAGCCGGATGGTGTCCGTCGTTTCGACGCGCCGTGGGCCGTCGATGCCAGCCACGAACGCGTCGAAAAACGCGGGGCGCGGCAACACGACGATGCGGGCGCGGCTCAGCAGATCGGCGGGCAGCGCCGCCCGATCGATGATTCCCCCATCGCTGACCACCACGATCGGACCGCCGCGCGCCGCCGCGGCTTCGAGCCCCGGACCGAGACGAGAGGCCCCGTCGGTAGGGGGCGCGGTGTCGAACGCAGTGACGCGATCACCGAACCGCCAGATTGTTCCGCCACGCGCGATAGAGCGCGCGGTATCGAGGGCCGTACGCCACAGCGATCCTCGTCCGATCATGCTGAGCGACGCGTCGAGGAGCACCAGCGGCCGGTCCCCGCCGGGAAGGGTGCGCGAGGCAACAGGGTTCCAGAGGAGTAAGCCCAGCGCCACGATGCCCGTTGCCCGCAGCAAGCCCAGCCCCAGCCTCAGGCGGCGCACGCCAACGCCTCGGCGAGGGTGAAGCGCCCTTCGTGGAGGGCGCGGCCGACGATGGCTCCGGCGACCCCCGCCGCCTGGACGCGGCGAAGATCCTCAAGGGAGGCGACGCCTCCCGACGCGATGACCTCGATTCCCCCTCCCAACCGAGCGATCCCGCGCGCCCCGTCCACGTCCGGCCCGGTGAGCGCGCCGTCGCGTGCGACGTCCGTGTAAACGACCGTGCGCACGCCCTGGTCCCGGACGCGCCGGGCGAGCTCCAACGCGGTGAGATCGAGCACCTCCTGCTCGCCCCGTGGCGCGACGCGTCCGTCCCGCGCGTCGATGCCCACCGCCAGGCGCTCCGGGCCGAAGCGCCCGAGCAGTCGCTCGAGGAGCGCCCGGTCGGTGGCCGCCCTGGTGCCGAGCACGACGCGGGTCGCGCCCCAGGCCAACATCTCGTCGATGGCCGCTTCGGTGCGGAGGCCGCCGCCCACCTGCACGGGAAGCGTCGCGGCGGTGAGGAACCGCTGCGCCACCGCGCGGTTATCGCCGCGGCCCAAGGCGCGGTCCAGGTCCACGAAGTGCATCCAGCGCGCCCCCGCCGCCGCGAAGGCTCCTGCCACGGTCAGGGGATCGTCCGCCGGGGCGGTGGCGCGGGCCACCCGCCCGCCCTGGACGTCAACGGCGGGATAGAGCTCCACGATGGGGAAGGAAACTAATCGACGCGTGCGGCGACGTGCGCGGGGTGCGGCTCCAGTTGCGCGAGCAGCAGGGCGCGCGCCGCATCGTAGGCGGCCTTGAGGCTCTTGGGGACCGCCACGCCTTCACCCGCGTCCTTGCGGAGCGGATTCGTGGGACGGCCGTTGACGATGAATTCGTAATGCAGGTGCGGCCCCGTCGACAACCCCGTCGACCCGACGTAGGCGATGGTCTCGCCCTGCCCGACGCGTTGTCCGACCAGCAACCCCTTGGCGTACGCCGAGAGGTGCCCGTAGCGCGTGCGGATCCCGTTGGCGTGGCGCAGCTCGAGGAGGTTGCCGTACCCGCTCTCGCGGCCGAGGCGCGTCACGATGCCGTCCGCCGTCGCGCGCACCGGAGTGCCGTAAGCGGCGGCGTAGTCGGTGCCCTCATGAATCCGCCACTCGTGGAGGATCGGGTGGAAGCGGCTGCCGAACCGGCTCGAGACGCGGCGGAATTGGAGCGGCGCCCGCAGGAACGCGCGCTTCAGGGACCGTCCCTGCTCGTCGTAGAAGCCGCCGGGCCCGCCGCCCGAGTCCGCCTGGAACCAGAAGGCAAAGCTGGGACTCCGCCCCACGTCCACGCGCGCCGCGAGGATCCGGCCGAAGCGCCGCTCCCCCTCCGGCGACTCCAGGCGCTCGAGCAGGATCTCGAAGCGGTCCCCGCGCTGGACGTCGCGCGTGAAGTCCACCTCCCAGTCGTACACGTCCGCGATCCCCCAGGCGAGCTGCCGCCGCTCCGTAGCGGGGAGGAAGCTGTCGGGCACGGCCTGGTCGAGGGCGTCGTACAAGGACGTCACGATCGACCCCACCACCCGCACGCGTTGGATCGTCCAGGGAATTTCCTCGACATGCTGCAGCCAGCCCGCCGCGGTGCGCTCCACCCACAGTCGCTGCGCCGGCCCGGTGCGCACCATCAGGCGGTCGGGGAGCGAATCGGTGACGAGACGGCGCACGTGGAAGATGAGCCCGGGACGCAGGCGTCGCGGCTGGAGCGCGGTGGCGGCGCTGAGGAACGCGGCGTACTCGCGGCCGGTGATGCCGCTGCGTTGCAGCAGCTCGCCCAGCGTCTCGCGGGGGCCCAGGGTGTGAGCGGACTCGTCGTAGGAGGAGGAGACGACGATCGGCGCCGCGGTCAGGGGCCGGCGCCAGGGCCACGCATCGCGCGACGCCCACAGCAGCGCAACGGCGGCGAGCCCGCCAGCGGCGACGAGGTGGCGCGACCGCAGGGCCATCAGTCCATCTGCCGCCGGATGAACGTCGGGATCTCCATCTCGGACACTTCGTTCGGCGGCGTCGCCGCGCGCCGCACCGGCGGCTCGGCCGCCGGCCGCACGTATCCGGGCGGCGGCACCGGCGTCGGCCGCGAGACCCGCTTCTCGAACGGCAGCACGCCCGGCGCGCCGCGCCCCACCGCCGCGGGCTCGGCCTGCGCCGCCTTCTCGAACCCCGTAGCGATCACCGTGACACGCACCTCGCCGTGCATCGCCGGGTCGTTCACCGCCCCGAAGATGATCTCCGCCTCGTCGCCGGCCGCGTCGTGAATCGCCTCGCTGATTTGCGTGACTTCGCCGAGCGTCAGGTCGTCGCCGCCGGTGATGTTGATGAGGACGCCCGTGGCGCCGGCGATCGAGATGTTGTCGAGCAAGGGGCTCGAGATCGCCTGCTGGGCAGCTTCCATGGCCCGGTTCTCGCCGCGTCCCATCCCCGTCCCCATGAGCGCGGGCCCGCCGTTCTGCATGATCGTGCGGACGTCGGCGAAGTCCACGTTCACGAGGCCGGTCACGCTGATGAGCGACGCGATGCCCTGCGTCGCGTGCAGCAGCACCTCGTCGGCCTTCTTGAGCGCGTCCTGGAAGGGAATGCCCTTGCCGACCACCGCGAGCAGCCGCTCGTTGGGCACCACAATCATTGTGTCCACGTGCTTGCGCATCTCGGCGATGCCCATTTCGGCCTGGCGCATCCGCTTGCGACCTTCGAACAGGAACGGCTTGGTGCAGATCCCGATCGTCAGGCCGCCGAGGTCGCGCGCGACCTGCGAGATGATGGGCGCCGCCCCGGTGCCGGTGCCGCCGCCCATGCCGCAGGTGACGAACACCAGGTCGGCCCCCTGCAGGGCGTGCAGCACCTCGTCGCGGTTCTCTTCGATGGCCTGCCGGCCGATCTCCGGACGAGCCCCGGCGCCGAGCCCGCGGGTGAGGCGCTTGCCGATCTGGACTTTGACGTCGGCTTTGTTGTTGAGCAGCGCCTGGGCGTCGGTGTTCACCGCGATGAACTCCACGCCCCGGACTCCCTCGTCGATCATGCGGTTCAGCGCGTTGCCGCCGCCGCCGCCCACACCGACGACCTTCATCCGCGCGTTCTGCGATACGGTCTCTTCGAGCTCGAAGATCATAGCCCCCTCGGGTCGTCGATCAGAAGAAGTCCTGCAGCCATCGCTTCAACGGTCCCAGCCACTTTTCGACGGCCCCGCTGCCGACGAGCGGCGTCGCCGCCTGCCCCTGCGCGATCCGGCGCGTCCCGTACAACACCAGGCCCACCGGCACCGCGTAGCGTGGCGCCTGCACGCTGTCCACCAATCCGGAGATATCGCGCTCCGGCGCGCCGGCCCGCACCGGCGTCGCGAACACGTCCCGGGCGAGTTCCACGATCCCCGGCAGATGCGCTGTGCCGCCCGTCAACACCACCCCCGCCGGCAGCCGTCCCCCGGCGTAGCCCGCCCGCTCGAACTCCCGCGCCACCAGCTGAAACACCTCGTCGAGGCGCTGGTGGATGATGTGCGACAGCAGCTCGCGCGACGCCTGCCGCGCCCCCTGCCCCGGCGTGGACGGCAGGGGCACCATCTCCGACGGATCGACCAGCGGCGCGTACGCGATGCCGAACCGCTCCTTCAGCCGCTCCGCGTCCGCCTGCGTCACGCCGAGCCCCTGGACCAGGTCGCTGCTCACGTGCGTGCCCGCGAACTTCAGTGAGGCCAGGTGGCGGATCTTCCCTTCGTGGAAGATCGCGACTCCGGTGGAGCCGCCCCCCACCTCGACCAGCGCGACGCCCAGCTCCTTCTCGTCCTCGGTCAACACTGCATACGATGCGGCCAGGGGCTCGAGCACCAAGTCCACCACCCGGTACCCGGCGCGTTGCACGCTCTTGCGCAGGTTCTGCGCCGCGGTGGACTGCACGGTGACGAGGTACATCTCGACCTCGAGACGCATCCCCGTCATGCCGACGGGATCCAGGACGCCGCGCTGCTGGTCCACGACGTACTCCTGCGGGATATCGTGCAGGAGCTCATGGTCGCGCCCCAGGGACACCGCGCGCGCGACCTCGTTGACGCGCGCCACGTCCTGCGCCGTAATCTCCTCCCCCGTCACCGCCACCACTCCCGACGAGGGCCGGGCCGCCACGTGCTCGCCGGCGACCCCGCAGGCGACCCCGTTCACCTTGGCCCCGGCCATGCGCTCGGCATCGCGCAGCGCCGCCACGATCGATCGCGTCGTCTCGTCGATGTCGCGGACGACGCCCCGCCGCACGCCGGTGTTCTTCGCCAGCCCGACACCGAGCACCTTTGCCACCGGCGACCGCGGCAGGTCGCCCACCACTTCGGCGATCACTGCGCACGTCTTCGTGCTGCCGAGGTCGAGCCCGGCCACGAGCCGACGGTCCCGGCTCACGCCCCCGGTCCCCTCGCCTGCTCCGCCCCGGCGGCGCCCGCGCGCCGCCGCACCACCACCTGCCCGGCGTAGCGCGCATCGAGTTCCGCATAGGGCCGCTTCTTCGCCGCCAGGTCCTGCGCCACCAGTGCCACCGCCTGTATGACCTCCGGTCCGGCGTCGCGTCCGACCAGGACACGGCGGGACCCCAGTTCCAAGGCGACATCGCCGCGCGTCAGCCGGCGCGCGACGGTGATCTCCTGATACAGTCCGGCATCGACCGCCTGCACCAGGGCAAGCACCCCGAGCACGTTCGAGTCCGCCGTCACCGCAATCGGCAGATCGAGCGGCGTGCGAGCCGGGTCGAACGGCAGCAGCGTGCCGCGAGCGTCGACCGGCAGCAGGCTCCCCCCCCGGGCCGCGGGCACGAAGGCCACCGGCTCCGCCTCGCGTACCACCACGCGCAGGGTGCCGGGAAGCCGTCGTTCGATGCGCACTTCCAGTACCCCCGGCAGCGCCTTCACGCGCTCCGCCAACGGCGCCGTGGCGTCGAACACGCTGGCCCGTGGCCGCAGCCGCAGGGCCGCCGCGACCGCCCGGGGCGAGAATTGCCGCGCGCCGAGCACCTCGATCTCCCGCACCCGAAACGCTGCCACCGCTCGCACCAGCGGCGGCCCCGCGACCCGGCCGACGGTGACCGCACCCGCTCCGACCGCGGCCCAGAGGACACGCCGCGACAGCGCGCTCCGGCGCCGGCTCACCGCGTCTTGCCGCTGGCGCTCGCGAGGCGCGTCATCAGTTCAGGACCGATGCGGGTGACGTCGCCCGCGCCCAGCGTGAAGACGACGTCGCCCGCGCGGAGTCGCTCCGCCACCGCCGCGGCCAGGGCCGTCCGCTCGCGTACCGCCACCGTGGCCGCGCCCGCCCCGATCGCCCCGCGCGCCACGAGATCGCTGGTCACGCCGGGGAGCGGTTGCTCGCGCGCGCCATAGATCGGCGCCACCACGACCAGGTCGGCCGCCGCGAGCGCCTTGCCGAGCGCGTCCCCATGCATCGCCGTCCGCGAGTACAGGTGCGGCTGAAACACCGCCACCAGCCGCCGTCCCGGGAACGCCTGGCGCGCCGCCGCGAGCGTCGCGCCGACTTCCGTGGGGTGGTGCGCGTAGTCGTCCATCACTGTCACGCCCGCGGCCTCGCCCACCCGCTCGAACCGCCGCGCCACGCCCGTGAATTCGCTCAGCGCGCGCGCTGCCACGTCCACATCCGCGCTGAGCTCGTGCACGACCGCGAGCGCCGCGGCCGCGTTCCGCAGGTTGTGCATCCCCGGCACTCGCAGCGCCAACGGCACCGTTCGCCCGCCCGGCAACGTCACGGTCGCGCGGGAGCCGGTCGCAGCAAACGCGATCGCTCCGATCTTCACGTCCGCGTCGGCGCCCACCCCCACCCGCCACACCTTCGCGCCCAACCGCGCGACGACGCGCTGCGCCCCGGCATCGTCTCCGCCCGCAATCACGCGGCGTGCCCCGCCTGCGAACTGCGCGAACGCCCCCTCCAGCGCGGCGATGCTGCCGTAGCACTCGAGGTGGTCGGCTTCGACGTTGGTCACGACCGCCACCGTCGGCGCCAGCGACAGGAACGCCCGGTCGAATTCGTCCGCTTCGACGACGGACAAGTCGGGGCTTCCGACCCGCGCATTCCCGCCCCACCCTGCGACACGGCCGCCGACGAGTCCCGTGGGATTCCGTCCGGCGGCCGTGAGCGCCTCCGTCACCATCACCGTGGTAGTGGTCTTGCCGTGCGTGCCGGCGACCGCCACCACCGTCCCCCCGGCCACCGCTTGACCCAGAGCATCGGCCCGCCGCACGACCGGGATCCCCAACTCCCGGGCCCGTTTGAGCTCCGGGTGGTCCTGGCCGACCGCCGCCGTTACCACGACCGCCCGCACCCCGTCGAGGTGCCGGGGATCGTGACCCTGCCAAACTTCGACCCCCAAGGCCGCCAGATCGGCGGCTCCAGAAGGATCTGTATCGCAACCCGTTACCCGCACACCCCTTCGCTTGGCCACCGTTGCCAGAGCACTCATCCCCGCACCACCTATTCCCATGAAGTGCACTGGACGGGGATCTGCGGGTCCAAACAAGGTCATTAGTGGCGGGCTAATATAGCGAGACTACTACACTTGCGAAAGAGCATTCACGCAACTTGGACGAGTGTCAGAATCCTCGACACCACGTCCCGGGCGGCTTCCGGGTGTCCTCGACCCCGAGCTTTTTGGGCCAGGCCGGCGAGCCGCGCGCGGTCGGTGAGCAGGTCGGTGATCAAGCGCGCCAGCGACGGAGGCGAGAGGTTCCGTTCGACGAGCAGCACCGCCGCGCCAGCGTCGGCGAGCGCCCGCGCGTTATGGGTTTGGTGATCGGCCGCCGCGGTCGGCAGCGGAACCAGGATGCTCGGCTTCCCCCACGCGCACAGTTCGGCGACGGTCATCGCACCGGCGCGGCAGACGACGAGATCCGCCGCGCGGTACGGGTCGGTCATCGGATCGAAAAACCCGCGCACCACCACCCGTCCCGGCCGGGCGTGTGCCGCAAAATTCGCGGCATGACCGGTGCCGGTCCCCCACAGCACGTTGACGTCGCGGAGCAGGCCGTGCTCGACGATGCCGGCGAGCGCGTAGTTGAGCGCGCGCGCTCCCTGGCTCCCCCCGAAGCACAGCACGGTTGGCCGCTGCGGGTCGAGGCCCAGACGTTGGAGCGCGGCCCCCCGGTCACCCGGCTCGGGCGGCCGGATCGGATTGCCGAGGGTGAACACCGCCGTGCGCGGCCCGGGGCGCAACCGACTCTGCGCTTCGGGGAAGCCGAGGTGAATCTGAGCGGCTCGGCGCGCGAGCCAGCGCGTCGCGAGGCCGGGACGGGCGTCCTGCTCCTGCAGCACCGTCGGGATCGCCGCGCGTTGCGCGCTCCACAACACCGGTCCCGCCGCGTAGCCCCCGGTGCCGACGACGATCGCCGGCTGCTCTTCGGCGAGCACGCGCCGCACGCCGCGGAGGATCCGCCAGGCGAGAAACGGCCAGCGCAGATTGCGCCACCACGTGCGCCGGTATATCGGCTCGAACGGCAGCAGGTGGTGCCGGAACGGATAGTGCGGGAGGATTTCCTTCTCGATGCCGCGTTCCGATCCGACGAGCACGGGCTCGACGTCCGGCCGCAGGCGCGCCAGCGCTTCCGCGAGCGCCAGCGCCGGCATGAGGTGACCGCCGGTACCTCCGCCGGCAAAGAGCAGCTTCACAGATATGCTCCAGTGCGGAATGCGGAATGGGGAATGCGGAATAGAACTGGAAGGTCGCAGCGCGATGCGACGCCCCCGTCGCCATTCCGCATTCCGCACTCCGCATTCCACATTGACTATACCCGCTCGCGGGCGCGACCAATGCTCACAAGCACGCCCGTAGCCACGAGGGCGACCAACAAACTGGATCCGCCGTAGGAGAGGAACGGCAGCGTGATGCCGGTCGCGGGGAGGACCGCGAGAGACACCCCGATGTGCAGCGCCGCCGTGACGCCGATCAGCGACGTGAGACCGACGGCGAGCAGCTGGCCGAAGAGGTCCGGAGCGCCGCGAGCGATGCGGAAGCCGATCCACACGAACGTCCCGAAGCACAGCACCACGCCGAGGACGCCGAGGAAGCCGAACTCCTCGCCGATCGTGGAGAAAATGAAGTCGGAGTAAGCATAGGGGAGGTAGCCGAGCTTCTGCTGGCCTTGTCCGAAGCCCGCGCCGAACACCTGTCCCGAGCCGAGCCCGATGAGCGACTGCTTGATCTGCCAGCTCGCTTCCTCGGGAGCGGCCCCAGGGTTCAGGAATGTCAGCACGCGCGCCACGCGGTATTGCGCCGCGGCCACGGCACCGAAGAGCAGGGGCAGCGCCACGACGCCGACGAGCAGGAAGTGGCCGATGCGGGCGCCGGCGGCGAACATGACGATCCCCGCCAGCATCACGACCAGCACGGCCATCGAGAGGTTGGGCTCGAGGAAGATGAGCCCCGCGAGCGGGGCGACGATCACGAGGAACGGCAGCACGCCCAGCTTGAAGGTGCGGATCTGCTCGCCCTTCTTGGCGGCGAGCGTCGCGGCCCATACGACGACCGCGAACTTGGCAAGCTCGGAGGGCTGCAGGGCCATGACGCCGAGGTTTACCCAGCGCCGGGCGCCGTTGAGGGTCGGGGCGATGGGGTGGGTGAACGGCAACAGGGGGATCAGCAAGAGAAAGGCGACGGCCGCGAGCAGCCGCCACGCCCAGCGCTGCCACACATGATAATCGAGGCGGGCCACGACCGTCGCGAGGATGCCCGCCACGAGGGCGGCAGCCGCCTGGCGCACGGCGAGCCGTGCCCCCACAGTGCCGCCGCTGGTGGTCACGAGGCTCGAGGCGCCGTACACTTCGGCGAGTCCCAGGACGATGAGCACGGCCGCGATGACCGCGAGCAGGCGGGTCTCCCAGCGGCGGTCGGTCACATCGCCTCGACAAGCTTGCGGAAAGTGGCGCCGCGCTCCTCGTAGTTCTTGAACATGTCGTAGCTCGAGCAGGCGGGGGACAGCAGCACGGTGTCGCCGGGCCGCGCCGCCCGGCGCGCCCGGCTCACCACGTCGGCGAACGTCGTGCCGCGCTCCAGCGTGACCTTCCCCTTCAGGTCCTCCTCCACCAGGGGCCCCGCCTCGCCGAACGCGATGACGAGGCGGCAGCGCTCGGCGAGCAGCGGCGCGAGCCGCGTGTAGCGCTCGCCCTTGTGCCGCCCCCCGAGCAACAGGATGAAGGGCCGGTCCATGGCCGCCACCGCCACGGCCGTCGACGCGATGTTCGTCGCCTTGGAGTCGTTGATCCAGCGCACCCCACCCACCTCGCGCACGAACTCGAGCCGGTGCGGCAGCGCGTGGAACGACCGCAACCCCTCCGCGATGCGGCTCGGCGGGATGCCGGCTTCGTGGACCGCGAGAGCGGCGGCGAGGGCGTTCGCGACGTTGTGCTCGCCGAGCAGCTGCAGCTCTTCGCGCGCGATCAGCTCCGTGCCGCCCAGCCGCAACCGCCGCTCGCGCGCATCGTACCACCCCTCGGCGGGCCGCAGGAGCGAGAAGCGCGACACCGTTCCCCCCCCCGTCGCGCCGGCGGCGAGCGCGAGCACGGCGGGGTCGTCCGCGTTCAGCACCCACACGCTCTCCTCGGCGGCGTTGCGAAACAGCAGCCGCTTGTCGGCATAGTACGCGTCGACCGACGGATAGCGATCGAGGTGGTCCGGCGCCAGGTTCGTGAGCACGCCGACGTCCGGAGCGAAATGCGGGCTGTCGTGCAGCTGGAACGACGACACCTCGACGGCCAGCCACTGATAGCGCTCGGCGCCGAGCGCGACGTCGGTGAGCGGGAGGCCGATGTTCCCCGAGGCTTCGGCTTTGAGGCCAGCGACGCGCAGCAGATGCGCGATCAAGGCGGTGGTCGTCGTCTTGCCGTTCGTGCCGGTCACCGCGATGCAGCGCACGCCCTGCGCCCGCGCGGCGCGGAAGCCCAGGTCGATCTCCGAAACGACCTCTCGGCCCGCTTCCCGCGCGGCTTTCAGGGGCGGCGCGTCCGGCGGCACGCCGGGCGAGACCACGACGCCGGCCGCGGCGCGGATCTTCGCCAAGTCGTGGTGTCCCACTTCCACCTCGACACCGGGAAGCCTGCGCAACGCCAGTGCGGCGTCGCCGGCGTAGGGATGATCGGACGCGTCGCTGGCGTACACGCGCGCGCCCTCGCGCGCGAGCAGCCGCGCGGCGGCGACACCGCTGTGCCCCAGCCCGAGCACGGCGACGACGCCGCCCCGCCAGGCGGCGGGGATCACCGCACTTTCAACGTCGCCAGGGCGATTGCGGCGCACAGAAAGCCGAGGATGTAGAACCGCATCACCACCTGCGGCTCGGCCCAGCCAAGTTTCTCGAAGTGGTGGTGCAGCGGCGCCATGCGAAAGACGCGGTGGGCGTCCGCGTACTCCTTGCCGCGGCGTCGTTTGTGCCACCGATACACCCACACCTGAATCATCACCGAGACCGCCTCGGCGACGAAGACGCCGCCGGCGATCAGCAGCAGAAACTCCGCCTTGAGCATGATGGCGACGGTGCCGAGCGCGCCGCCGATGGCAAGCGAGCCGGTGTCCCCCATGAACACCTGCGCGGGATGGGCGTTGAACCAGAGGAAGCCGAGCGCGGCGCCCATCAGCGCGCCGCAGAAGATCGCCAGCTCCCCCGCCCCCGGCAGGTAGTAGACCAAGAGCCAGTTGGCAGCGTCGAAGCGTCCGAAGAGGTAGGCGAAGATGGCGAACGAACCCGCCACGATCGCCGTGAGGCCGGCGGCGAGGCCGTCGAGTCCGTCGGTCAGGTTGACGGCGTTGGAGCTGCCGGTCACGACCACGGTCACGAACGGCAGATACAACCACCACGGCATCACCAGCAGCACATACTTGAGCAGCGGCAGCTGCGTGCTCGTCGCCGGAAGGCGCGGGGCGAGCGGCGCGAGCCACAAATAGACCCCGAGGGCGAGGCCGAAGGTCAGTTGCCCGACCAGCTTCCACCGGGCGACGAGTCCTTGCGGCTTGCCGCGCACGATCTTCAGGTAGTCGTCGAGGAACCCGATGGCGCCCATCCACAGCGTGGCCCCGCAAGCAACGACGACGAACCGGGTGTCGAGGCGCGCCCAGAGGAGGGTCGGCACCACCGTGGCGAGGATGACGATGAGGCCGCCCATGGTCGGTGTGCCGCGCTTGCCTTGATGGCTCGCGGGACCTTCGGCGCGGATCACCTGTCCGACCCGGAGGGCGCGCAGCCGCGCAATGATCCACGGGCCGATCACGAAGGCGAGGAGCAGCGCCGTGACCGTCGCCCCGGCCGCCCGGAACGTGATGTAGTTGAAGAGATTGAAGATGATGTGCTGCTTCGCGAGCGGCGTCAGCAGGTGATAGAGCACGTCTCTCCCCCGGCCCTAGTGCAAGTGACGCAGCACGCGTTCCATCGCCACGCCGCGCGACGCCTTGAGCAGCACGACCTCGTTGCCGCGGAGCCGCGCCCGCAGCGCGGGCCCCAGGGCGTCGGCGTCCGGCGCCGCGAGCAGCCGGCTGCCGAGCGCCGTGGCATGCCGCGCGAACGCCGGCGCGAAGTCCCCCACCACCGCGACCAGTGCCGGTGCCGGCCGGACCGCCATCACCGCATCCGCTACCGCCGCGTGTAATCTTGCACTCTCCGCCCCCAACTCCAACATCGAGCCCACCACGACCGCCAACGGGCGGCGGTGGTGCTCGGCGTACGCTGCTGCAAATTCGAGGGCGGCCCGCATCGAGGACGGGTTGGCGTTGTAGGTGTCGTCGATCACGGTGAGGCCGTCGAGCTGGACCAGGCTCCCCCGGCCCGCCGGCAGGGTGACGTGGGTCAGCCGCGCTGCGGCGGCCGCCGGCTCCACGCCGGCCTGTTCCGCCACGGCCAGCGCAATCATGGCGTTCTCGACCTGATGCAACCCGACCACCGGGAGCGTGAAGGTGCGACCCCGCCAGCGGACGACCGGGCGCCCCGCATCATCCAGGTCCGCTGCCTCGGGACGCACGTCGGCGGCCGGCGCCCGCCCCGCGACGACGGTACGCGTCCGTCGCCGCGCCTCCGCTGCGAGCTCGGCAGGCTCGGTCCCAACCACCGCGACCGGCACCCCGTCGACCAGCGCCAGCTTCTCGCGCATCACCCCGGCGAGCGAGCCGAAGCCCTCGACGTGAGCGAAGCTTGCGTTGGTGATCACCGCAATCGACGGCTCGATGATCGCCCGGAGCTTGGCGATCTCGCCCGGCACGCTGGCCCCCGCCTCAACGACCAGCGCCTCCGCGTCAGCCGGCGTGTCGAGGATCGTGAGCGGCACGCCGATGAGATTGTTGAGGTTGCCGGTCGTAGCGTGCACCCGCCACCGCGCGGACAGCGTGGCGCGGATCATCTCCTTGGCGCTCGTCTTGCCGCTCGAGCCGGTGATCGCCACCACCGGGGCGCCGGCCGGCAGCGCCCGTCGCCGCGCGCGGGCCAGCAGCCCCAACGCGGCGAGCGTGTCGTGCACTTCGAAGAACGGCAGCCCCCCCCTCGCCGGCCGCGGCGTGCCGCGGCGCACGACCGCGGCCGCCGCCCCACGGGCCTGAGCGTCCTGCAGGAAGTCGTGGGCATCGAAGCGGTCGCCTTTCAGGGCGACGAATAAGGTGCCGGGCGTCAGGTGTCGGGTGTCGGTGGAGACGCTCGAGAAGACAAGGGTGCTGGGCGATTTCACGCCAAGCGCCGCCGCGACGGCATCGGAGCTCCACTGGTAGGACGGTCCGACCGTCCGACGGTCCGACTGTCCGACGCTCATGTCGCGCCCAGCTCCCGCACGATCTCCCGCTCGTCGAAATGCTGCTTCTCAGTGCCGATCACCTGGTAGGTCTCGTGGCCCTTGCCGGCCAGCAGGATCGTGTCGCCCGCCTGCGCGAGCTCCAGCGCCATGGCGATGGCGCGGCGTCGGTCGGTCTCGCGGCGGTGAGGCTTCGCGCGCATTCCAGACTCGACCTCGTCGAGAATACGCTCTGGAGCTTCGGTGCGCGGATTATCGGAAGTAACGATGGCCACGTCGGCCAAACGCACGGCAATCTCGCCCATGGGCGCTCGC
>Ga0066685_10000168_pt1 | contig 18173 bp, 15 predicted proteins | sample GraSoiAngelo_134_FD_62305 | JGI IMG/M metagenome (GOLD analysis project Ga0066685, IMG submission 62305) | Grasslands soil microbial communities from the Angelo Coastal Reserve, California, USA - 14_0929_05_30cm | ecosystem: Environmental > Terrestrial > Soil > Grasslands | place: USA...
CACCATCGCGATGCTCATCGTCCTCGTGATCGCATTGGTCAGCCGTCGTCCGTGGGCGAGTCGGGCTGAAGCCGTCGCAGCCATCGCGGCCCTCGCGAGCGTGACGATCCCGGTCCTGGGGTGGCACAGCCTCTACTGGATCGCGGGAGCGTCCTCCGCATCGACGCAGAAGGCCGTGGCCCTCGGGTGGACTCCCAAGGCGCTGAGCGAGCTCTGGCCCCACCCGATTCTCGGGCCCGGGTTCGTCACGCTGTTCCTTCGCGAGCTACTCGCGACTTTCTGGCGGGGCGAGCTCGTCTGGCATCTGGTCCCGATCGGCTGGCCCGGTCTGGACCCCGTATTCGTCGGATCCACCCTCGTGTGCGTCGCGGCGGCCATCGCCAGGCGCCCCAGACGGGCTCTAATCGGCATCTGGAGCGCGGCCGCGGCCGTTCTCTGTACCATCGCGCTCCTCGCGCTGCTGTCCATCCGGTTCAACTTCGGCGCTCGCACGCAGTTCCCCTCACCGAGCGCGCCATACTTCACCGCGGGGCGACTCCTCTTCGGCGTGCTCGTGCCCATCGCGGTCCTCTACGTCAGCGGGCTAGCCCGGATTCTGCGGAACGATCGCCGGGCCGTCGCGGCGCTCGCGGCACTGCTCCTCGTGCTCGCGGGCGCCGAGGTGGCGACGACCCGCGAGATCTTCGGCAGTGCCTACAACTGGTTTCATCTACCCTAGATCGGGGGGAAGGCCGCGTGCTCAAAGTCGAGTCGCTCGACGTCGCGTACGGCGAGATTCGGGCGCTCAAGGGCGTCGGGCTCGAGGTGGGCCAGGGCGAGATCGTCACCATCCTCGGGAACAACGGCGCCGGCAAGACGACCACGCTCAAGACGATCTCCGGGCTGCTCCATCCGACGCGCGGCACGATCACGCTCGAGGACCAATCGCTCCTGCGCGTGGCGCCGCACGCCATCGTGTCGCGGGGCGTGGCTCACGTGCCGGAAGGACGACGGATCTTCAACCGCCTGACGGTCCGCGAGAACCTCATGATGGGCGCCTACCTCCGAAGCGACTCGGGCATCGGCGCCGATCTCGAGCGGGTCTTCGGGCTCTTCCCGCGGCTCTCGGAGCGGCTGACCCAGGTGGCCGGCACGCTGTCGGGCGGCGAGCAGCAGATGCTCGCGATCGGTCGCGCGCTCATGGCCAGCCCGCGGCTCCTCCTGCTCGACGAGCCGAGCATGGGGCTGGCGCCGGTTCTCGTGGAGCAGATCTTCGACACGATCACCGACATCAACCGCCAGGGCATGACCATCTTGTTGGTGGAGCAGAACGCCGCCATGGCGCTCTCGATCGCGCACAGGGGGTACGTACTGGAGACTGGCGAGATCGCGCTCACGGGGACCGCGGCCGAGTTGTCGGACAACGCCGACGTCCGGCGAGCATACCTGGGCGAATAGCGCCATTGTGGGACTCCCGGCCGACGATCACCCTCATGGAGACGGCGCGTCCGTGAAGTCTCGCGTCTGGGCGTGGCTCGCGGTCGCGCTGGTGGTCACGGTCGCGGCGGGGATCAGGGTCAGGCTGCTCGATGTCCCTCTCGATCGTGACGAGGGCGAGTACGCGTACTTCGGCCAGCTCCTCCTCGGTGGCGTCCCGCCGTACGCCCAGGCCTACAATCTCAAGCTCCCCGGAATTTACGGCGTCTACGCCCTGGCGATGGCCGCGTTCGGACAGACGCCCGCGGGGATTCGCACCGGCCTCATCTTGATCACCTCGGCCACCACGGTGGCCACCTATCTGCTCGGCGCCCGTCTGGGCGGAGCCAGAGTGGGTGTCGCCACCGCCGCTCTGTTCGCCGCGCTGTCGCTCAATCCCAAGACGCTCGGCATCGCTGCCTACGCCGAGCACTTCGCGCTGCTCCCACTCGTCGCGGGAGCCCTCGTCTTGTCGAGAGCCGCCGGCGAGCGGCGACCGATCGTCCTGTGCGCCTGCGGGACCCTGTTCGGCCTCGGCCTGCTGGTGCGTCAGAGCGCGGCGCCCTTCGTCGCGGGCGGGGTTTTGTATCTCCTCGTCTCCCGACGTGACGGCCCTGAACCGCCTCGTATCGGACGTGGTCACGCCATCGCCGTCTTCCTCGTGGGTGCCGCCGCGCCGAGCGCGCTCACGTGTCTCGGACTCCTCGCGGCCGGCACGTTCAGAACCTTTTGGTTCTGGGCGTTCACGTACGCCCCTCACTACCAGGCAGACTTGTCGACGGGATGGGGAAATCTCGTCCGGACGCTCGGCGCCGTGGCGCCGTCCACGTCGGTGACGCTGGCCCTCGCCGCCATCGGTCTCGGCGCGGCCCTCCGCGAGGATCGCCGAGACCGGCGGGCATACGTGCTGATCCTGGCGGTGTCGTCTCTGCTGGGAACAATGATGGGCCTCCAGTTCAGGCCGCATTATTTCCTGATCGCGGTCCCCGTGCTGGCCCTGCTCGCGAGCCTCGGGCTGGCGGCCCTCGCCGAGCTTCCGGCGGTCTGGCGTTCCGGCAGGCTCCGACTAGTTCTGCCGTGCGTCCTGCTCGTGGCGGCACTCGGCCAGCCGCTGTACGCGTCGCGCGCCGTCCTCTTCGAGCTCGCGCCGGTCCAGGTGTCGCGAGCGATCTACGGACGAAATCCGTTTCCAGAGTCGGTGGAGATCGCGCGCTACATCCGCGCCCATAGCGAGCCCGCCGACCGGATTGCCGTCGTCGGGTCGGAGCCGCAAATCTATTTCTACTCGTCCCGTCGATCGGCGACCGGCTTCATCTATACCTATCCGCTCATGGAGCTCCAGCCGTACGCGTCCGCGATGCAGCGGGACATGATCCGGGAGATCGAGACCGCCGCGCCGCGGTTTCTGCTCTTCGTCAGCGCGACCCGATCGTGGAATGCTCAGCCGGGCTCCGATCAGACGATCTTTCGCTGGTTCGAGGCCTATCAGCGCGGCTTCGCCCGGGTCGGTGTGGCCGATATCGTCTCGCCGCATGAGACCGTGTACCGCTGGGGTGACGCCGCCAGCGGGTACGCGCCGCGCTCGGACGTCTGGCTCATGGTCTTCGAGCGGGCACGCTCACGATGAGCGAGTCGGATCGGACGATCTCCGCTGGCTCGACCAGTGCCAGAAACGATTCGACCGCGTCGGCGTCGTCGACATGCGCTCGCCCGGCCAGACGCGCTATCTTTGGGGCGAAGCGGCGACGGCCTGCACGCCTGTCGCGGACCGCTGGATCGCCGTCCACGAGCGACGCCGGGGCGGCCGCCGACAACGAAAGGACCCGGCCATGAGAAGCCACGGCTTGACCTTCGAGCAGCACGAAGTCGGCGCCACCTTCCGCACGCTCAGCCGGACCGTGTCGGAGACCGACATCGTGACCTTCGTCAACTTGTGCGGGTTCACCGAGCCGCTTTTCATGGACATGGAGTACGTCGCGCGCGAGTCGGTATTCAAGCGGCGCGCGGCGCCGGGTGCCTTGACGTTCGCCCTCTCCGAGGGGCTCATCATGCAGACCGGGCTCATTCACGGCACGGGGATGGCGTACCTGGGCGGCGAGATGCGCCTGACGGCGCCGGTGCTTGAGGGCGACACGCTGACCGTCGCAATCAAGGTCATCGACAAGCGAGAGACCAAGAAGACCGACCGCGGGATCGTCACCTACCTCCACCGCGTGCTCAATCAGCGCGACGAGCAGGTGCTGGAGGCTCGCGTGCAGCGGATGATCCGCCGCGACAGCCGCTGAGCCTGTCGCTCGCGTACAATCGCTACGGAGCCAATCCTCGGATGGAGGTTCGGGAGTGAACGCCAGGATCGTCCAGATCAGCGTCTCGCGCGGCGGAGTACCCAAGACGGCGGTTCCCATGGCGCGGGTGACTACCGAGGGACTCGAGGGTGACGCGCAGCGTGACCGTGAGCATCACGGCGGGCCGGAGCGCGCCGTCTGTCTCTACTCGATCGAGGCGATCGAGCGTCTGCAGGCGGAGGGTCATTCGATCGCGCCCGGGAGTATCGGCGAGAACGTGACGGTGGAAGGGCTCGATTGGTCCGCCCTCGTGCCGGGTGACCATCTGCTTCTCGGTGACCACGTCCTCGTCCAGGTGACGCGTTACACGAGCCCCTGCGTGAACATCCAGGGCTCCTTCAAGGACGGCGAGTTCGGCCGCGTCTCCCAGAAGCGTCACCCCGGCTGGAGCCGCGTGTACGCTCGGGTGCTCGTCGAGGGGACGATTCGCCGCGCCGATCCGGTGCGTCGACTCGACGAGATCCGGGCCGCCGAGCTCACCGCCGCCGCCTCGAGGTGAGCCGCCGGGCCTCCGTCGTCATCATCGGCGGCGGTGTTACCGGCGCCTCGATCGCCTTTCACCTCACCATCGCGGGTGTACGCGACGTCATCCTGCTCGAGCGACGGACCCTGGCCTCCGGCGGCACCGGCCGATCCGTCGGGATCGTCCGTCAGCTCTACCCCACCGCCGAGACCAGCCAGATGGTCGTGCGGTCGCTCGGCGTCTTTCAGCGCTTCCGTGATGCTGTCGGCGGCGAATCGGGCTACGTCGCGTGCGGCGCGTTGATCGGTGTCTCGCCGGCCATGCGCGCGAAGCTCGAGGCGACGGTCAAGCTCCAGCGGTCGGTCGGCGTCCGCGCCGAGGTGCTGGAGCCCCGTGACCTCGCCCGCGTCGAGCCGCGGATCGATCCCGAGCACCTCGGCGCAGTCCTCTACGAGCCCGACTCGGGCTATGGGGACCCCACCGCCGTGACGAATGGCTACGCGGACGCGGCGCGCCGCAACGGCGCGCGCATCGAACAGGGCGTCGAAGTCGTGGCGATCGAGAGCTCCGCCGGCCGCGTCACCGGTGTCGAGACCGCGACGGGCGATTACATCGATGCGCCGATCGTGGTCAACGCGGCGGGCCTCTGGTCCCCGGCCGTCGCGCGCCTGGCCAACATCGAGCTGCCGATCCTGGTCGGCCGCCACCCCGTGTTCGTGGTCGAGCGCGACGCGTCGTTCGGGCGTCCGCACCTGGTCTATCTCGACCTCGCGGGCGGCAGCTACGCGCGGCCCGAGACCGGTGGGCTCACCCTCACCGGCTCGCTCACCGACGACGAGAGGCAGCATCCGATGGAGCCCGAGCTGCTCGGTGCCGATGTAGGGCTCGACGAAGCCGCGGAGGTTCTCGAGCGCACCGGCCGCGCGATCCCGCGCCTGGCCGAGGCGCGCTACCGCCGCGGCTGGGCCGGGGCCTTCGACATCACGCCGGACTGGATGCCGATCCTCGACGAGTCGCCGCTGCGGGGCTTCTGGATCGCGGCCGGCATGAGCGGGCACGGCTTCAAGCTCTCGCCCGCCGTCGGCGAGATGATGGCGGCGCTGATCACCGGAGCGACCGCCCCGGTCGATCCGGCGCCGTTCGCCTTCGGGCGCTTCGGCGCGAAGGGCTCGAGCGGGACGTTCGTCGCGTCCTACCTGGGTTGACGGGGCCGACGCGTCAGGCGCGGGCGACCGGCAGCTCGACCGTGAATGTCGTGCCCGTCCCGCCCACGCTCTCTACGCGAATCCTCCCGCCGACCGACTCCACGATCGTCCTGGTGATCGCGAGGCCGAGACCCGTGCCGGCGATGTCGCGAGTGGCCGTGCTCTTGACCCGGTAGAATTTGTCGAACACGTGAGGGAGGTCGCGGGCCGGGATCCCAAGGCCCGTGTCCGACACGCGGATCGTCACGGTCCCGGCGCCGTCACCACCCGCGGAGAACGCGGCAGAGACCGTCACCTTCCCGCCCGACGGCGTGTACTTGACGCCGTTGTCGATGAGGTTGACCAGCGCCTGCTTGAGGCGAATCGGCGCAGCCGTGACGATTGCCTCCGCGGGCAGATCTGCGCGGAGCTCGATCGTCTTACGCTGGGCGTTGGGCCGCACGATCCGCAGCGCCTCCTCGGCGACGGGTACAAGGTCCATCGGCTCGCGGGCGGCGTCGAGGCCGGCTTCGATCTTGCCGATGTCGAGGAGGTCAGTGACCAGGTCGGCCATGTGCTGAGCCGTATCGCGGATGTCCTGGCACTGCTTCTCGAACCCCGGGTTCGTCGGCCCCGCCATTCGCAGCAGGTCCGCAAGCCCCGCAATGACCGTGATCGGGCTCTTGAGATCGTGCGAGACGGTGTTGACGAAGTCGTTCTTCATCTGCTCGAGGTTCTTCAGCAGCGTGATGTCGCGAAGGACCACCGCCAGTCCCACCGGCTCGCCGAAGGGCGTGACGACCTGGACCATACTCGCCTGCGCGATCCGGCCGTCGGGCAGCGGTAGCTCGGAGATCCCGGGCGTGCCCTTCACGAACAGCTCACGCAGCGGGCCGTAGTCGACGACCTCGAGCAGCGGCCGGCCCTCGACGGTGTCGGGGGCCAGGCCCAGCATCTGGCGCACGGCTCCGTTCGCCAGCAGCACGAGGCCGCCCTGGTTCATCGCGATGACCGCATCGGCGGTGCTGCCGAGCACGCCGAGCATCGTCATGCGCTCGTCGGCGAGCGTCTGGTAGGCCTGCGAGGTCTCGAGCGCCGCCGAAAGCCCGGCCGCCAGTAGCGTGGCCACGTGGACGTCGTCGTCGCCGTACGTGATCGGCGGCCGGCCGGCGAACAGCAAGGCGCCGAGCACGTCGAGCCCTCGACGGATCGGCACCGCCAGGGTCGCGCGCAGGCCCGCCGCGCTGAGGACGCCCTCGAGATCGTGGACGCCGTCGCGCAGACGGGTCAGGTCTTCGACCCGTAGCGCCTGTCCCGTAGTGATCGCGCGGCCCGGCACGCCTTCGTAGAGCGAGAATCCCCGCCGGCTCACGGCGCCGGCGTCGAGACCGGCGAGCGTGTGCACGAGATAGCTGCCCTTCTCGGGATCCGAGAGGCACACCGCGAGGTAGTCGTGCGGCAGCACGCCGCCCGCGTGATCGCCGAGCGTCTGGAAGAAGTGCGTCGGAATCGGCGAGCGAAACAGCTCGATGAGGAGCTCGCTGAGCCGCGTCAGCCGCTCGGGCTGGCTCATGCCGGTACGGACGCCGCGCCGCAGCGCGCACGCGCCAGCTCGGCGAGCTCGGCGCCGCTCGGAACCGGGTCGATCGGACCGACCACCGTAACGTTCCGGATCACGCCCTGCTTGTCGATCAGGAACATGCCCTGCTCGTGCGCGGTCATCGCGTGGTGGTGGAGGCGTCGCACGAAGTTCCGGTTCATGACGTCGAAGAACGCTCCGCGCGTCTGGTTGACGCTGTCGCCGTGCGTGAACGCGTGGGCGAAGCTCACCACGGCGGTGCGCGTCGCCTCGAGCACGCCCCGGTCGCCCAGGCCGTACACCGCAAAGAGCCGCTTGTCGGGATCGCACACGAAGGGGAAGGGCAACGGCGACCGCCCGAAGTAGCGTCGGGCGCTCTCAAGAAGGTTCGGTGCCACCTGGATCACCTCGGTTTCGGCGCTCTGGAGCGCGTCGTAGTTGCTCCTGATTCCGTCCGTCTCCTGATTCCGTCCGTATAGATGCGACAGAAGGGGCACGTGAAGCCGCGCGAGAACCACACGACCACGTTGCGTTGGTCACGGTAGGAGGCCAGATCCACCATCGGCCCGCGGACCGACGGAAGCGAGAAGAGGGGCGCGCTCTCGCCGACAGAGGGCTGCTCGAATGTCTGCTCTCCAGTTCCCATGGTCTCCGCCGTCGCTGACCGCGTCGTCCCGAATACGGGGCAAGAGCCGTACCAATGGTAACTAGCTGTTTCATATGTATTTATTGGCCTATTCCGCGGTGGCGAACGGTAATTTCCGGTCGAACTGGCCAGGAATCGGCCAATCGTCGGTGGCCCTGCTCTCCGGGCGGCCGTTCGGTGGGCGGGCTCGCGACGAGCGTCGTGGACGAAGAGGGCTTCACGTGGGACCTCGGGGCCGCCTCGACATTGCGCCGGCACGACAGCTCCGGCGGTCTCGGTCGGCATTCGTCCGGGACAGTGAGTCCCGCCCTCCGAGTCACATGTGTCAGGGCACGGTGGCCCGACCGTCGCCCGGAGACCCGCGACCCGATCGGGGCCGGAATCGTGCCGTGATATCAATATCGTGTGCGCCACCTCGATGAGCCGGGGCTGGCTCGTCCCTTGCACCCTTAGGCGCCTCCGGCGGACTGCGCCAACACCAGTGCGATGAGTACCCAAGGGCTGAGGCTCGAGCATCCTGAGGTCGTCCAGGCGCCCGGCGCGCTGAGGCTCTCGCTGACTGAACGCGTGGCGCGGGCGGAGCGTCCGCTCGCCATGGTGCTGTTGCTACAGCTCGCCCTGTCGGCGGTGCTGGTCGTTCTCATGGCGGTGAGGAGCCCCGGGAACGCTCACCCCGACGAGGCTCTCCATTTCGCGGCCGCTGAGTACTTTCGGAAGCACTGGCTCCCACCATCGGTGGGCGCGCCCGGCACCGAGTCGTCGTATAGCGGATACGGCTTCTCCTATCTGAATGAAGCCGACATCGTCTACTTGGCCTTCGGCAAGGCCGCCGCAGTCGCTGGCGTCTTCGGGATTGCGCGCGGCCTCGCGATGCGATGGCTCCAGGTGATGCTCTACTTCGGACTGGTCGCCTGGATGATGTTTCGCGCCAGACGATTCACCCCGGCACTCGGCTTCCTACTGTTGACCCCGCAGGTCTGGTACGTCTTCTCGTACCTCAACGGGGACGCATTGCCCTTCGCGCTCCTCACGGTCCTGCTGGTGGAGCTCGGCTGGCCCGACTCCAGCGTCCGTCGCTTCGTGAAGGGCACCCGGGCGAGACCGACGCCAGGGGTTTTCGTCGTGGGCGCGCTGCTCGGCCTCCTCGCCCTCTCCAAGCTGAACTATCTGGTCAGCTTCGTGTTCCTCGGCTGGGCCATCCTGTGGCTCAGGAGCGAAGTTCGACACTGGGGGCGGATCGCGCTCCTTGCGGCGATCGCGGCCGTCATCGCGTTGCCGTGGGTCGCCTACCACGGCTGGGTGAACGACTGGGAGACTGGGACACGCGTGGCGGACTATTCGGAGCAGGTCGCGGCGCCGGAGATGAAGCCTTCAGCGCAGGCGAGCCCCGACTCGTTTCGGTTCCGAGCCCTGCGGACGAAGGGAGTATCGCTGTGGGATGTCCTCGTGACGCTGGACTGGGTGAGGCTGTCCTTCCGGAGCTTCTGCGGTCTCTACGGATGGATGACCGTCGCGGCGGATCCGTGGGTCTATCGCGCGTTCGGAGGCCTCTATGCCGTCTTGCTGGCGATCCTCGTCTTCCCGTCGCTCAGAGGAGGGTCGCCCGGCGCTCGGTCCCTGCTGGTCGGCTTCATGGTCTGCGCCACGCTCGTCTTCGCGCAATCAGCCTACCGGTCCTGGGTGTACGACTTCCAGGGACAGGGGCGGTACCTGTTTCCCATTCTGCCGATGCTGTTCTTCTACTGGCGGCAGTGCGAGGCAGCGCCTCTACGCCTTCCCGCGCTCGTCGTGACGGCGCTGCTCGGCACTTACGGGCTGCTCTCCTTCGCCCTGATCGGGCTCCGCACCCTCGCCTGAGGACTGGAACTATGCTGAACATGGCGAACGCCGGACGCTTCGTGTCGACTCCCCGGCCGGGGGCGCGGTCGTGAGCGCGCGCGCCTTTCGCGATCTCCGCGAGTTCAAGTCGTGGAACGACGCGATGGTCGAGAAGTACGACGTCGAGCAGTTCCACAATCATCCGAGCCCGCTGATCCGGTACATCGAGCGCAAGCGGGTCCGTCGCATCCTGGCCCTCCTCGCCGCGCACCCCGGGGATCGAGTGCTGGAGATCGGCTGTGGTGCCGGAAACATCCTGGCGCAGCTACCAAGTGCACGGCGGTGCGGGATCGATCTCGCCGAGTCGCTGCTCGCGAAGGCGGCGCGGCGGCTGGCGAAGCACGGCACGCTCGTGCAGGGCGACGCCGAGCACCTGCCCTTCCGGGATCGCGCGTGGGAGCGGGTGTACTGCTCGGAGGTTCTCGAGCACATCCCCTCGCCGGGCACGGCCCTCGCCGAGATGCGCCGGATCGTCGCGGACGGAGGCGTCGCCGTCGTCTCCGTGCCGAACGAGCGCCTGATCAACACGCTCAAGGCAATGCTGCGCGCGAGCGGTCTCTACCGCGTTCTGCTGGGCGCGCGCTCCGGCGACTATCAGATGCCGGAGCGCATGGACGACGAGTGGCACCTGCACGTCTTCGATCTCGCCGGGCTGCTGGCGATGATCCCGACAGGGCTGCGGGTCACGCGGATCGAGGGCATTCCGTTCCGGTGGCTCCCGCTGCGCTACGTTGTGCGCTGCGAATCCGATGGTCGGGACGGTGGACAGCGTGCTCGCGGCTGACGCCACTTCGGCGCGGGCGCGCGGCTGGAGCTGGCCAGCGGTGCAACTCCCCCCGGACGTCATCGCGATCGTGCTGCTGTCGCTCGAGAAGGTCTCGGTGGCCGGTCTGCCAGGGTGGGCGCATTTTCTCCGCCGCAAGCCTGAAACCGCGGTGACCCTGTGACGGCGGCAGCAGGCTCCGCTCCAATCTGCCAGGAGGCGTGATGACTGACCCCGAAGGCATCTCGGTCGTCCTGCCGGTCCTCAATGAGCGCGACAACCTGGAGCCGCTCCACGCCCGCCTCACGGAGGCGCTCAAGCCGCTCGGTCGTGACTACGAGATCATCTACGTGGATGACGGCTCCAGCGACGGCTCGTGGGAGGTGCTGCGAGCGCTCGCCGCGGGGGAGTCCAGCGTCCGTCTGGTTCGGCTGCGGAAGAACTTCGGGCAGACGCCGGCGCTGTCGGCGGGCATCGCGCACTCGCGCTACCCGATCCTCGTCACGCTGGACGCGGATCTGCAGAACGATCCTCACGACATTCCGCGGCTGCTCGAGGCGCTCGGCGATTCCTACGACGTGGTCTCCGGGTGGCGCAGGCACCGCAACGATCTCTGGCTCTCGCGGCGCCTGCCCTCGAACGCGGCGAACTTCCTCATCCGCAAGGTCAGCGGCGTGCCACTCCACGACTTCGGGTGCACGCTCAAGGCCTACCGGCGCGAGGTCATCGAGGATGTGAGCCTCTACGGCGACATGCACCGCTTCCTGCCTGTGCTCGCCGCGTGGGTCGGCGGTCGCGTGACCGAGATGGAAGTGACGCACCACCCGCGGACTCACGGCGTGTCGAAGTACGGGCTGACTCGGATCTTCAAGGTGCTCGTCGATCTGATCACCTTGAAGTTCATCGGCGATTTCTCGGCGCGCCCCAACTACATCTTCGGCGGCTTCGGGCTCCTGAACCTCACCTTCGGCGCCCTCGCGCTCGCCGTGGTCGCCTATCGCGTCCTGGTCCTACATCACCTGGAAGCGACGCCGCTGGTCTTCCTGATGGTGCTCTTCTCGATCACCGGCATTCTCTCGCTGTTCATCGGCTTCCTGGCCGACATCATCATCCGCGGCTTCTACGACCCCAGGCGCAAGCCCACCTACTACGTGCGCGAGTCGGTGGGAGTCGACCGGCCGGACTAGACGACGTGTGCGGCATCGTCGGTAACGTCCTCGCGCGCGGGGACCGGACGCCGGATCCGGCTGTCCTGAAGCGGATGAACGACCGGCTCGCCCACCGGGGCCCCGACGACGAGGGCTTCTTCGTCGAAGGCCAGGCCGCGCTGGCGATGCGCCGGCTCAAGATCATCGATCTCGCGACGGGGCACCAGCCGATGAGCGGCGAGGACCGCCGCGTCTGGGCGGTCTTCAACGGCGAGATCTACAACTACCGCGAGCTGACCGCCGAGCTCACCGGCCGCGGCCACACCTTCCTGACCCGCTCCGACACCGAGGCCATCGTGCACGGGTACGAGGAGCGCGGGCTCGCCGCGCTCAACGATCTCGAGGGGATGTTCGCGTTCGCGCTCTGGGACGCCCCGGCGCGCACGCTCGTCCTCGCGCGCGACCGGCTCGGGATCAAGCCGCTCTACTATGCGGTCCTGGCCGACCAGATCGTCTTCGCCTCCGAGCTCCGGGCCCTCGTCGAGCACCCGGCGATCGACCGCGCCCTCGACCTGACGGCGCTGTCGCGCTACCTCGCCCACGAGTACGTTCCGGCGCCGGCGTCGATCTTCCGCTCGATCCGGAAACTGCCGGCCGGCCACTGGCTGACGTACACCGAAGGGCGCGTCAAGATGGAGCCCTACTGGACGGTCCCGTTCCGCCCCGATCGCGCGATCGGCGCCGCGGAGGCGGTCGAGAGGCTCCGGAGCGTCCTCGACCTCGCCGTGCGCCAGCACCTGGTGAGCGACGTGCCGCTGGGCGTGTTTCTCTCCGGCGGGATCGATTCGAGCGCGGTCGCGGCCTTCGCCGCCCGGCACGTCGGCGGCCGTCTCAAGACCTTCTCGATCGGCTTCGAAGATCCATCGTTCGACGAATCGGCTCACTCCCGCCGTGTGGCGCAGGCGCTCGGCACGGACCACCACGAGGAGGTGCTGGACGCCCGTGGAGCGTGCGAGCTCGTCGAGCGACTGCCGGATCTCCTCGACGAGCCGCTCGGCGACGCGTCGCTGATCCCGACGTTCCTGCTCTCGCGCTTCGCGCGCCGCTCGGTGGCCGTGGCGCTCTCGGGCGACGGCGGCGACGAGCTGTTCGCCGGCTACTCGACGTACCAGGCTCATCGTCTCGCCCGCGGCGTCGAGGTGATCCCGCGATGGCTCCGGCGTGGGCTCATTCGCCCCGCCGTCGAGCGCCTCCCGGTCTCGCTCAGCAACCTGAGCCTCGACTTCAGGCTCAAGCGGCTCCTCGAAGGAATGGACTACGCCGACGTCGAGCGCCATGCCGTCTGGCTCGGCTCGTTCACGCCGGCCGAGCAGCGGGAACTGTTCACACACGAGACGCTCGGGCGCATGGAGGCGCCGCCGTCGTACGCCGCGTTCCACGAGATCCTCGCGTCTGCGCCGCCGGTGGAAGGCCTCGAGCGTATGCTCTACCTCGACCTGAAGGGCTACCTCGGCGAGGGGGTTCTGACGAAGACCGACCGTGCCAGCATGGCCTGTTCCCTGGAGGTCCGGGTGCCGCTCCTCGATCGTCGCGTCGTCGAGCTGGCGGTGCGACTTCCGATGGACCTGAAGCTTCGGGGACTCACCACGAAGTGGGTGCTCAAGCGCGCGCTCGCCGGTGCCCTCCCCCCCGAGACCCTCGCTCGGCCCAAAAAGGGCTTCGGCATCCCGCTCGGCCACTGGTTCCGCGACCCGCTCCGACCGCTGATGCGAGACGTATGCGGAAGTGATGCGATCCGTCGCGGCGGTCTCTTTCGGCCGGAGGCGGTCGAGCGGCTGATGTCCGAGCACGAGAGCCGGCGACGGGATCACCGAAAGAAGCTTTACACGCTGATCGCTTTCCAGCTCTGGGCTTCCCGCTACCGCCTCGAGTGAGCTAAGGCGTCTGGCGGCGGGCTATCCCCATCGAGGGGCCGCCCTCGGGCACTCGGTACCAGTGCAGGTGTGGCTCCGGGATGTTGTCCCAAGGCGTGTCAGTCGACGGTGAGGGCACCACGGCGTAGTGATTCGTGTCCAGGACGCTCTGAACCCAGGCCCGTTTGCGCTCCGTATCGGCGCGGAGAACCGGCCGATCGACGAACGAGAAAGGGTATCGGATGACGATCCACTCCGGTTCCGGCCACCCGGCGAGCGGTCGACCCGACTGGCCGCCACGAACCTCCAGCCCGGTGTAGAACACGACGATCAGGTCGCCATAGCTGATGAAGACTCGGTCGGTCGACGCCGCCGAGTGCACGAGCCCGTACAGCAGCAGCTCCATGGGGCCGGCGTAGGGACGCGTCATCTCGTGCAGGACATTTCCCAGTGGGAAGAAGACGTCGTAGACCTGAAAGGACCGGCGTTTGGCCAGCTCGCTCATCCTGAAGAACGGCTGGGGCAGCGGCAAGGCCACATGGAGCATCGCCGTCAGCATGAGGCACGCCGTGATCGGAGCGCCCACGAGACGGCTCCAGCGCAGCACGCTCGCACACATGAAGGCCAGCACGACGCTGGCGACGGGAAGCAGGCCCACCGTATAGCGGTAGAAGAACCACGGGGCCGCCGTCACCGCTGCAAGGTAGCCGCCCAGGAACACGACAAGCACGAGAAATGGACGCCAGGCCCAGGACTCGACCAACGGACGGCGGCGCGCCCACCACGCGAGTGCCAGGAAGAGCGGGAGCGTGAGGAATGGGAACGTGTAGCGGTTCGTCAGCGCGAGGTAGACGCGGACGGTGTCCCAGACTCTATACAGCCGTGCCTCCGACGTCGCCGGGCTGAAGAGGTAGACGGACGGAACGTTGAGAAGGAGCACCACGGCCGCCGCGAGCGCGGCCCGCCGCAAGGCCGGCGCATCGAAGCGACTCACGAGCACGCACGGGACCAGGGCCACGATCGTCGCGGCGGCGTTCAGGATACTCGACTGAAACAGCAAGGTCGTCGCCGCCACGAATCCCGCGACCGCGAACCGGCGTCCGCGCGCCATCCCCGCGAAGAAGTACAAGACCCAGACCGTGCACAGGATGACCGGGCTGTAGTACCGGCACTGGCGGACGTGAAGAATGAACGGAACCGACAGCGCGAGAAACGCCATCGCCAGAACGCCGATCCAACGGTCACGGAAGAGCGCCAGCGCCAGCGGATACATCGAGATGACGCAGAGAAGACCGAGCAGCGCGAACGGAAAGCGCGCGGAGAACGTCGACTCTCCGAGCACCGCGAAGGCCGCGGCGGCGACGTACTTGTCGAGCCAAGGCGTCCACCGCCACACGTAGTCAGAGCCGTACTCTCGACCCACCTCCTGGGAGATGATGTTGCGTCCGTCGAAGGCGGTGGGCACACCGTGGTCGAGGATGCTGCGACCCAGAAGCGCGGTCTCGGCCTCGTCCATCCAGAGGATGCGGTGGTCGAGCGAGAAAAAGAGGAGCAGTGCGCTGACCAGGGCCACCGCCACCGCCGCCGCCGTCGCCGCATCGGCCGCCCTCGCCGCAGTCCGATCGGCCGGGAGGTCGGTCACTGATGGGCGACGCCTGGCTGATGCGATCAAGCGTGCCAGGAGCATATGGCAGGCAGCCGCCTATCTGAACGCGAACACGGTATCGAGGAGGAGAGGAGTGCCATCAAGGAACGCGGGTAGCGGAAACTCGGTATAGGGCCGCTCGTCGGTAACGTTCGGATACCAGGCCGACATCGCACGCAGCTTCGCGTCAGGGATGAGTCTCTCGGGCGCCAGGAGGCGTCCGTCCATCAACTGGTGCACATTCATGCGTTTGCGATCGACCATCCGTTGAGCGATGACCGACGGGTCGGTGCCGAATGGCGCGTTGGAGCCCATCAGGAGGAACCCGTGCAGGGCCGAGTGGGGTACGGCCCACGCCAGCGCATGCGGGAAGGTGTCGGTCATGTTCCTGGCGATCATCCAGAAATCGCTCTCGAACGAGGGAAGCGGTACCCACAGCGCGAAGATGCCGGTCGGCGTCAGGTGAGCCTTCGCCAGCTCCACGAATTCCCGCGTGAACAGGTTGACGGTGCCGGCACTGTAGATCGGAGGGCTGCCGTCGACCACAATCGCGTCGTATTTCGACGCGGACGTCAGGAGAAAGTTCCTCCCGTCGTTGACGATGATGCGAGCCTCCGCGCGTTCGGTGTACCTGCGGCTGTCGGGCCAGAGCTTCCCGAAGCTGGCGATCACCTGCGGCTCGAGCTCGACCAGGTCCACGGCGACGTTGTGCTCGAGGGCTGCGCGAAACGTGTTGCCAGCCCCGAGACAGATCACCAGAGCCCGCTCGGGCCGCGCCCGGAGGAGGAGCGGAATATCGGCCATGACCGACCCGAGCGCGCCGACCCCGGACACGAGGATCCCGTTGATGACCACGACGGTGTCGTGCCGGCCCGCGTACCAGGTGACCGTCGCCGAGGAGCCCTCCTGATGGAAGATCACCTTGCCGGGACTCCGCTGCATCAGCCGGGCCTGGATGATCTCGAAGAAGGGATCGGGACGCAGGAAGGGGAGCGCGATGACCGGAACGAAGGCGGCGAACGCCACCTTCTTGATCAGCACGGCGCGATCAAGATGGGCGGCCGCCAGCCCGACTGCGACGTGGACGAGACAGATGAGATAGAGGGTGTTGCGGGTGCCCAGCGCCGGAATGAGAACGAAGCCGCACGCGATCGATCCGAGCACGGAACCCACCGTATTGAACGCGTAGATGGTGCCCACGCTCGTGCCGGCCGCACGGGAATCGGCGATCCGAATCGCCAGGGGGAACATCATCCCGTACAGGAGCGTGACCGGGAGGATGATGCCCGCGCTGAGGCCGAAGAGCGCAAGGAAATCCGACGCGGACTGGATCGGAGAATACAGGTACGCTTCGTCCAGTCGGGCCATACCCTGGCTGAGATACAGCTCGAGGGTCGCGGCGGCCAGGAGGCCCGCGGCCACCTGGAGCGCGCAGAAGGTCGATCCGCGGAGCCTCTCGGGCACCATCCACCGTGCGGAGACGAGACTACCGAGCCCGATCCCGACGAGGAAGCTGGCCAGCATCGCAGAGAATGCGTAGACCGACGTGCCGAGCAGGAGGATCAGCATCCGGGTCCACAGCACCTCGAGGGCCAGTGCGCAAAATCCCGAGAGCGCGACCAGCCAGACGATCCGACGCGACAGGGGCGTGACGGCATCTGGTTCATCCAGGTCCGCGGGCGTTTCTTCCCCAGCCTGGGTCGGGCGAACGGCCGTCGCCGAGGCCCGACGGGCAAGCGCCAGCGCCATGATCCCCACGGTCGCGTTGATCGCCACGGCCATAGCGGCCGTTCCGGTCTCGCCGAGGGCCCCGATCGCAAGGAAGCCGGCGTAGATCACGCCGATGACCGCCCCCACCGTGTTCACGCCGTAGAGAAGAGCCGCGCGGTCCCATCCACGGTGCCGCGTCTGCGAGAATTGCTGGGCGAGCAAGGGCAGGCTCGCGCCCATGAGCACGGTGGGGACGATGAGGACGAGAAAGCAGATACTCGCGCGAACGACGATGACCAGGGCCGATGCGGCATCCTGCTCGGATAAGAGCGTCGCGACGAGGTTCGGCAGGTATCGGCATGCCCAGCTCGCCAGGCTCGCGGCCACCGCCAGGCCGAGCTCAATGATGGCGTAGGAGCGCAGCGGAACAGGAGTGCTCCTGGATCTGCGTCCACCGAACCAGGCACCGGCAGCGAGGCCGAACATGAACACGGCCAGGACGGTGCTGGTGGCGAAGAGGGTGCTCCCGAACGCCCTGACGAGCATCCGAAGCCAGACGACTTCGTAGACCAGCCCGGAGAATCCCGACAGGAAGAACAGAGTGAGGATCGCGGCAAAACTCACGGGAAACGTCGCGGGTAGAGTCGGGGACTCCTGATCGCCCGGCGCGCGCAGACGAATCATCACAAAATCGATTCTCTCTAGGTCACCGACCAATCAGGAAGTTTTCTCGCACGCGCCGGGGGCGCGCGGCGAAGATCGCCTGGCGCGATGCCAACGTGCTGTTTGATTTGATGAAACTGCGATCTCACTCGAGCCGGCGTGCCCGGGGATAGTGGATCCCGAGCGGCGGGCTCGGCCCGCCAGTACGTCCGAGCGATCCCGACGCGCGAGACTAGATCGGAGCGATACCCGAACGGGTCACGGCCCGGTGACCGTGAGCATAGCGCTCCCGAAGAGGCTGAAGGAGTTGGTGCCGGTCTGCGGCCAGACCTGAGCCTGGACCGCGCCCGCCGACAGTCCCGGTAGATTCGGCGTGAGCGTTGTGGCCGTCGTCGGAAACGGCACGGTCAGCGTGGTGCCTGTGAGCGCGGTAGCCCGCGCCTGCGCGAGCAGTGTGGTGCCGCGCATGAAGTTCACGACCGGCAGCCCGAACCCGAGGTTCGTGAAGCCGTTGCCGGTGATCGTGAAGCTGGCGGGCGGCACTGCCAGGTTGATCAAGTCGGGGGTGATGGCCCTCACTCCCCGAGTGTCGGTCACCGTGAGCGCGGCGCTCCCGACGAAGCTGAAGGAGTTGGTGCCGGTCTGCTGCCAGACCTGGGCCTGGACGGTGCCCGCCGAGAGCCCGGACATGTTCGGCGTGAGCGACGTGGCCGGCGTCGGATACGGCACCGTCAACGTCGTGCTCCCGCTGAGCCCCGTGGCCCGCGCTTGCGCGATCAAG
>Ga0066685_10000173_pt1 | contig 18048 bp, 17 predicted proteins | sample GraSoiAngelo_134_FD_62305 | JGI IMG/M metagenome (GOLD analysis project Ga0066685, IMG submission 62305) | Grasslands soil microbial communities from the Angelo Coastal Reserve, California, USA - 14_0929_05_30cm | ecosystem: Environmental > Terrestrial > Soil > Grasslands | place: USA...
GCGTTCGAGTCGACCGTCGGTCTCGTCATCGCCGTGAAGATTTCCGCGTTCGGGCTGCTCGGGGTCTACCGCGGCGCCTGGCGGTACACCGGGCTCGAAGATCTGTACCGCATCCTGGGTGCGATCCTCCTCAGTACGGCCGCCCTGTTTGGGTACGTGCGGCTGCGGGTCCCAGTGCTGGCGGATTCCAATATTCTCTATATCGACTTGCTGTTGACCGCGGCGTTCGTGCTCACCACCCGCCTGTCGTTCCGATCTCTGGAGATGGCCCGCAGTCTGCTGCACCGCACCGGCGAGCGGATCCTGATTTACGGTGCCGGTGACGCTGGTGAGCTGGCGTTACGCGAGCTGCTCAACAACGCCGGGTTACGCCTGCAGCCCGTGTGCTTCCTGGACGATGACCCGCGGAAGCACGGAGCGCGGATCCACGGCGTCCCGGTCGCTGGCGGGATCGAGAGCCTGGCGCTCGTCGTGGAGCGCTACGACGTGCACCGGATCCTCATCGGTACGAAGAAACTCACGGCCGACGCCCGGCGCGCGCTGCAGGCGTACGCGGCGTGCCACAATCTCGAGCTGCTCGAGCTGGAGCTTGGGCTACGTGTCTTGTCGGTGAGTGGGGTGGAGCAGACGCCGGGCGCCTCGGACATCGCGCAGGGTGTCCGCGCCGTGTCGCGCGTCGTCGCGACCGCGTCGTAAGATGCCCCGCTTGGCAGCCTTGAGCCCTCATGTCCGATCGAGTGGGCCGGCATCCGCCGCGCAGCCGGGCCACGCCTATGGCGCCCGCCGCTGGTACGCGTGCCGCACCAGGCCGCGGGCCGAGAAGCAAGCGGATCGTCTCCTCCGGCTGCGGGGCGTGGAATCCTACCTCCCGCTGTTAGACCAGGTGAGGCAGTGGACGGACCGCAGGAAACGGGTGGGGTTCCCGTTGTTCGCCGGCTACGTGTTTGCCCGGTTCAGCGTGGCGATGGCGCACGAGGTTCTCCGAACGCCGGGTGTCGTCGCGATCATTCGTCACGACGGATCTCCGGCGCCGGTGCGGGACGAAGAGCTGGATGCGATCCGCATCCTGGTCGCAGGCGTGAATGCGGGCGGCTTGCCCCCGGAGCCGGTGGAGTTCCTGCAGCAGGGCCAGGAGGTCATCGTTACCGAGGGGCCCTTCGGCGGGATCCGCGGCATGCTGGTCGAGGACCGGAGTCGGACGCGGGTTGTAATTCGCCTGTCGGCACTCCGGAGAGCCCTGAGCGTGGAACTGCCACGGGAGATGCTGCGCGCGGCAGCCGAGTGAACCGGGAGTCCGGGACTGAAAGGGCTCGGGCCCCGAGGGGAAGGGCGAGTACGCCGGCGCGTTGCGCCGGAAGCGGGCTTCGTCGGATACGCCCTGTGACTGACGGGGCGAAGGTGTAGATAGCAACCTCGATCGAAGGGGGGATTTGTTTGGTCCACGATGTTCGGTGCTCGAACAAGCGTTTCATGCTATGACTGTCAGGCGATGAGCAGGGCCACTCCAACGTCCGGGAGCGTGGATCCTGAAGCGGCCCGATCAGCGACCGAGCGCTGAGCTCCGTCAGCAGCTGATCCTCGAGCTCCAGGGGAGCTCCAACATTTCCCAGCGAGCGCTCGCGCGTCGCCTCGGCTTGGCGGTCGGGACGGTGAACCGGTTTCTCAACGACATGATCGAGGCAGGCTACGTCCGCGTCTTCAATCGCACGGTGCGTCCGTACGCGTACAAGGTCACGGATGACGGTAAGCGTTACCAGAGACGGTTGAGCCTTGAGCACTACTCACGGATTTTGAGCAGCCTGCAGCGGCTCGAGCAGCGGATCCGATCCACTCTCGGTGACTTGCGCAGACGGGGCGTGAACCGCGTGGTCTTCTACGGCGCTGGCGAAGTCATGGAAGCGACCTATCGTGTCGCCTGCGAGGTGGGCCTGCAAGTCGTGGGAGTGGTCGACGATGATGCCGGGAAGCAGGGGTTACGCAAGGCGGGGCTCGTGGTGCAGCCCCCAAGCGCGATCAATGCGCTGGAGCCGGATGCGGTCCTGGTGACCACGGTTCGCCACGCGGGCGAGATTCAGCTCAAGATGCACCCCTCGCTGCGCGCCTCTGTCGAGGTGTGGGAGCTGTAAGACCATGACACAGCCGTCTGCCCGCGCGCGCCCGCAACAGCCGTCGGGTGACCAGATCCCCGCGAGAGGAGCGGATGTCTCGCTGCTCTGGATCCTGGCCGTGCTGCTGCGGGATCGTCGGGCGATCGTGTTGTTCGCGAGCGTGGGCGCCGCGATCTCCATACTGATCGCCCTGTTGCAATGGCCGCGCTACACCTCCACCTTCTCGTTCATTCCGCAGTCCACACTCGGTCAGGGGAGCGACGGGCTGGCGAATCTCGCCAGCCAGTTCGGTATCTCCGTGGGAGCGCTCCGAGGACCATCGCAGTCCCCCCAGCTGTATGCGGACCTGCTTCAGACTCGTGAGGTGTTGTCCGTCATCGCCAGCGATACCGTCTCGACCGGTCGGGAGCGCGTGCCGCTGAGCGTGTTCCTGGGCGTCGCCGGCTCGGACACGGCACGAGTCCACGAGAGGACCATGAGAGTTCTGCGAGAGAAGGTGATCTCCTCGAGTGTGGCGACCCGCACCACCGGCGCTGTGACCGTGAGAGCACGGACCGAGTCGCCCGAAGTCTCGCTGCAGATCGCGGAGCGACTGCTCGAGGGCCTGAACCGGTTCAATCTCGTGACTCGGCAGAGCCAGGCCCGTGAAGAGCGCCGGTTCACGGAGGAGCGGCTCAGCGCCGCTCGAGCGTCACTGCGGGCAGCCGAGGATGCCCTCCAAACGTTCTTGCAGTCCAATCGTCAATTCAACGCGCCTCAGCTCACGTTCCAGCAGCAGCGACTCCAGCGTGAGGTGGCTCTCCAGCAGCAAGTGGTGATGGCGTTGGCCCAGCAGTATGAGGACGCCCGTATCCGCGAGGTCCGGGATACCCCGGTGATAACGGTCCTTGAGAAGCCCACCCTCCCTGTGTTGCCCGACCCACGGGGGCGCCTCCTGTTGCTGAGTCTGGGAACGCTAGGGGCCCTGATGCTCGGGGCGGCAGTCGTGCTCGCTCGAGAGGGCATGCGCCGGCAGCGTGGCGCGGATGATGGCGACCCCTCGTACGCCATGCTCGAGACCGAATGGCAGCGCATCCGCAGGATGTTTGGGTCGTCCCGATCCCATTGACTCGCCAGCGACCTTCCGCGTTCGGCGCATGACCACGACAGTTTCCGAGGGACCGCGCACCCTGCGGCGAGCTCTCTCACGGCTCGCTGCGGCGCACTGGGCCGCGGAACAAAGCGCATTGCTGAAGAACTCGTTGGCGCTCATTTCGGGAACGGTGTTCAGCCAGGCGATTCTCTTTCTCTGCTCGCCGCTGCTCTCCAGAATCTTTAGTCGTACCGACTTTGGCCATTTGGCGAACTACAACGCCTGGGTCTCGATCCTGGCGCTGCTGAGCAGTCTGCGCTACGAGCACGCCGTCATCGTGGCAAACGGCAGAGAGAACACCAACAGAGTGGTCGTGTTGACCGGCTGGCTGTCTCTCGTCGGGGTGTTCGTGTACATGGTGATCAGTGCCTCCGTCTACTTCCTGTACACCGGAACGGGCTACCTCAGGTACCTGCGGGAAATCGTGCTGTTCCTCCCGATCGGCGTCCTGGCCGTCTGCCTGAGCTCGTTGCTCATACAGCTCAATGTCAAGGCCGGGAAGTTCAAACGACTGGCAGTCGTCGCAGCTGTTCAGGTCGTGATCACTCTCGCGGCTCAGATTCTCCTGGGTCTGCTGCGCGTGCCACAGGCGCTCATTGTCGGGACGATCACGGGATTTGTGTTCTCGGGGGCTGTGTTCGCCAGGTGGTTCTTCCAGCGACACAGCTTCAAACACCTGCGCCGCGAGATGACCCTGCGGCAGCTCCGGTTAACAGCCACGGAACATGCGGACTTCCCCCGGTACACGATGGCGGCGGATGCCATTGGTGTCGTGGTCCAACAGTTCATTCCCGTCTTCGTGACGGCCCTGTTCAGTCCCGCATTGGCTGGCGTGTACGCCTTTTCCACCCGCGTGGTGAGAGTCCCTCTGCTCGTTGTTGCATCGGCGATCTCCGGCGCGCTGCGCAAAGAGGCGGTGGACCACGTGCGGAGAGGGCAAAGCCTCCCCCTGCTGTTCAGCGGCTTGGTGAAGGTCCTATGTCTCGTCGGTCTGGGTCCGTTCGTCGTCCTGCTACTCTATGGGAAACAGATCTTTGCGGTGGTATTCGGAGCACAGTGGGTAGATGCTGGCAGAGTGGTGCAGATTTTGAGCCCCGGAATCCTCTTCGAGTTCGTGGCGTTCCCGTTGTCGGTGTTGTTCCTCGTCACCAACAGCCAACGCTACACGTTTAGGCTACAGCTCTTCGGGTTTCTCTTCCTCGTCGTCGCCCTCGCCGCGGGCAAGTACTTCCTGAACGATTTCCTGGCGACGTGTTTTCTGGTCTCGGGCGTGATGGTCATCGTGAACCTCGCGAGCATCGTGCTCGCCAGCCGAGTATCGACACGCCAGTCGGTGGTGTCCCCGAGCCGAGGGCCCGTGACGAGTTCGCCATGACCGTACGGCGCTACCTCACGAACAGCTGCCTGGCGTTGCTCTATGCCGCGATGTACCTGGGCTGCTATGTGGGGTTCTTGAACTACTACTTCGAGTACGTGGGTTTCGACCTCTATCCTCGAGACGGAATCTTCATCGCGCTCTCCGTCATCGTCTCGGTCCTCCCCATCCTGCTGTACAGAGGTGTGCGGGCGGTCTCGAGTGTGATTTCGGTATTGATCTATCTCCTTGTCTACGTCCCGGTCATCCTGACGTTTGCCTTGGGTTCGGGGAGGTCGCTGCCGGAAATCGTGGCGGTGCAGCTCACGTTCATGGCTGGCATGTCTCTGCTCTTCGTGGCCGACGTGATCATCGTGAAGAATCCGCTCCGGTTGGACACCAGGGTGAACCTGATGCCCGCGGTGCTGGTTCTTACGGTCGCAGCGACGCTGTACGTGCTCGTCGTCTACAGAGGCAACCTGAATTTCGCATCGTTTGGTGAGGACCTCTACGTGCAACGGTTTGCGAATCTGGATGTGGGCTCGGGTCTCGTCACCCGATACCTGTCAGCCTGGCTCAGCACGGTACTGGTCCCACTGTGTTTCGCCTATGGCCTGACGACCAAGCAGTATCGGTACGTCGGAGCGGCTGTGACTGCCTGCGTGATCGTCTACATGGCGGCGGCCAACAAGATCATGATCCTGCTGCCGTTCGTGTACCTGACGTTCTACGGTGTTCTCCGGAACACGTTGCCGGCGATTTATCCGAGATTGAGCGGTGCGCTGTCGCTCGGCATCGCCGTGCTGGTCGCCATCGGGAGTCTCGGTGGCGTGCCGTTCGTGATCAGCGCGCTCGTGCTCTTTAGGACGATCGGCAACGGCGGCCAGCTCACGATGGCCTATTACGACTTCTTCTCGTTTTACCCCCACACGAACTATTCGCATGTGAATGGCCTCAACCTGTTCACACCTCCATACCCGTACGGCGACTTGGCCGTCGGTCAAGTGGTGGGGCAGTTCTACTGGTCCCCCTTTATGAACGCTAACGCCCATTTCTGGGCCACCGACGGCATCGCGGCAATGGGGCTGCCTGGGGTAGCCATCGCTTCTGCAGGATGTGCCCTGTTGTTCATGCTCATCAACTCCGTCACACGCGCCTACAACACGCTTTTCGTCGTGCTGTGTTTCATTCCGTTCATGATCACGCTCTTGAACCAATCCCTGTTTTCGTCACTGTGGTCCGGTGGTGCGTTTTTTCTGCTGCTGTTCTTCCTCTTCAACAAACGAAGCGCCACGCTCATGAGACCGACCACCGTCGCGACCCTCCAGGTCGCGGGAGCGTAGTTGAGCAGAGTGACGCGCCGCCCGACTTCCCAGCGCCCGATCCTCGTCGTGGGTGGTGCACGACCGAATTTCATGAAGGTCGCGCCGATCCTACACGAGCTCGAACGACGCGGCATCCCTCGGCTATTCGTGCATACCGGCCAGCACTACGACGTGACCATGTCCGAGGCGCTCCTCGCTGATCTCGCGGCGCCAGCCCCGGACGTGCTGTTGGGGGTCGGCTCGGCCAGTCACGCAGTGCAAACCGCGAGGATCATGGAGCGCTTCGAGCCGGTCTTGCTGGAGCACCAGCCCGCGTGGGTGGTCGTGGTGGGCGACGTGAACAGCACCCTCGCGTGCGCGCTCGTCGCGGCGAAACTCCGGGATCAACTGGATTGCCGAATCGCTCATGTCGAGGCGGGGCTGCGGTCCAACGACTGGAGCATGCCCGAGGAAGTCAATCGCGTTCTCACGGACCGCTTGAGCGACCTCCTGCTCACGCCGTCGGAGGAGGCCGCCGCCAACCTCCTCCGTGAAGGAATAGCGGATGTGCGGACCGAGTTCGTCGGCAACGTCATGATGGATTCTCTGTTCGCGGTGCTCCCGCGGGCACAGGAGCTCGGCATGCCGGCCAAACTCGGGGTGGTGCCGGGAGAGTATGTCCTCGTAACGCTGCACCGCCCATCCAACGTCGATGAGCCCGAGCGCTTCGCCATGCTGCTCGAGGCCCTCACGCGCATCGCCCACGACCGACCCGTTGTGTTCCCGATGCATCCCCGCACTAGAGCGCGGGCGCACGGCGGGCCCCTCGACCATCTGCTCGAGAAGCTCATCGTCACGGAACCGCTCGGGTATGCTGAAATGGTTGCCATGCTCAACGCTGCGGCAGCCACTCTCACCGATAGCGGCGGGGTGCAGCAAGAGACGACTGTGCTCGGGGTGCCGTGCGTGACGATGCGCGAGCAGACGGAGTGGCCCATCACGCTGACGCGCGGCACGAATCGCCTCGTCCCATGGCCGCCGAGCGTGGACGGCATCGTGTGCGCCGCGCACGACGCGATGGGTCGCGGACGCCTTTCCATCGGGGCCTTGACGCCCTCTGGATGGGACGGCCGTGCGGCCGCTCGAATTGTCGATGCGCTCTCCGATGCAGGCGGCCGAGCGCCGTTCTCGTGAGACACTGTTGGGCGCCGTGAACGCGAGGTCGCTTCGGTATCGTGTTCCTCGCCTCACGTTCCGTTCTCATAGCTGAGCATGTCATGTCCACAGCGCCAAAGCTCAGAATCGCGATAGTGAGTGCATTCTATTCCGAGGGAATGGGTTACTCGGAGAACTGCTTACCCAAGGCGTTGGTGGGCTTAGGACACGACGTACACGTCGTTGCGTCCACGTATAACGTGTATGGCAACGAACCGCTCTATGATGAAACCTATCGAGACTTCCTGGGACCCCGAGAACTCGCTCCGGGTGCGACGATGGTGGATGGCTATCAAGTACATCGCCTGGCCGCGAATCTCGTCTCCGGTTACGTGAGCATGAAGGGGCTGCTCGCCAAGATCGGCGAGCTCGCACCGCACATTGTGCACTCGATTGAAATTGCCTCCCTGCAGACGTTTGCTCTCGCTATGAAGAAGCCGTTCGCGAGATACAAGTTGTTCTGCGAAACGCATCAGACCATGTCGGTTCTCAAGCCGTACATGAAGCAGGCAAAGGGAGCGTGGTTCAAGAAGGCGGCGTATCGAATGACGAGAACGCTCCCGACCTATCTGGCGAGCCTCGCAGTGGAGAAATGTTACGCCGTCACCCCCGATTGCGGAGAGGTCGCCACAAGATTCTATGGCGTTCCACGCTCAAAGCTGCGACTGCTATCCTTGGGTACGGATACGGATCTCTTCCATCCTGCGGAGAGCGTGTCGGACAGGGCGGCGAGACGGGAGCTGCGTGAGCGCCTGAGGTTCACCGACGAGGATATTGTGTGCATCTACACCGGAAGATTCTCGCGTGACAAGCATCCGCTTCTCTTGGCCAGGGCCATCGACGCCTTGAGCTACACAGATCCGCGATTCAAGGGCCTGTTTGTTGGAGAGGGCATTCAGAGGGACGAAATCGCTGCCTGCCGGAATACCACGATCGTTCCCTTCATGACACACCAGCGACTTGCGCAACATTATCGAGCAAGTGACATCGCCGTTTGGCCCAGGCAGGAATCCATGTCGATGCTCGATGCCGCCTCGAGCGGTCTGCCTCTGGTGGTATCGAACAAGATCGGCGAGCCACAACGCATGAGCGGCAACGGAAAGGTGTACGAGGAGAACACTGTGGCAAGCCTGAGAGACGTGCTCCGTAGCTTCGCGAGCGCGGAAGAACGTCGGTCGTATGGCACTGCAGGTAGACGGAAGATGCTCGAGGGGTTCAGCTGGACGCGGTTCGCGCGGACGGTGGAGTCTGACTTTGTCGGCGCACTCACAGCTGATGGACAGGAGTCCCGCGAGAAGTGACCGCGAGAGTCCTGGTCACCGGTGCCGATGGTTTCATTGGGTCCCACCTGACGGAAGCCCTCGTTCGGGCCGGCCAGACGGTCCGCGCCTTCGTTCTCTACAACTCGTTCAATTCGTGGGGCTGGCTCGACCATTGCGCGCCTGAGGTGAAAGGCCATTTCGAGGTGTTCGCGGGCGACATCCGGGACCCGCACGGCGTGCGTGCCGCGATGAAGGACTGCAACGCCGTCCTGCATCTCGCGGCGCTGGTCGCCATTCCGTATTCGTACCATTCTCCCGACACGTACGTCGATACCAACATCAAAGGCACGCTGAATGTGGTGCAGGCGGCGCGCGAGCTTAGCGTGGGCCGGGTCGTCCATACCTCGACCAGCGAGGTGTATGGTACGGCGCGCTTCGTGCCCATCACCGAGGACCATCCGCTGCAGGGGCAATCGCCCTACTCGGCCAGCAAGATCGGCGGCGATCAAATCGCGATGTCGTTCCACACGTCCTTCGACGCACCGGTGCTGACGCTGCGGCCTTTTAACACCTATGGCCCACGGCAGTCCGCGCGGGCCGTCATCCCGACGGTGATCACCCAGATCGCCACCGGGAGGCGGCGGGTTAGCCTCGGCGCAGTGCATCCGACGCGCGATTTCAGCTACGTGGCTGATACCGTGTCTGGCTTTATCGCCGCGTTGAGCTCCAGCAACGGCGTCGGGGAAGTCATTAATCTGGGCAGCGGCTTCGAGATCTCGATTGGCGATGCAGCCCGCGTGATCGCCGACGTCATGGGCGCAGAGATCGAAATCGTGACCGACGAGCAGCGCCTGCGCCCTGAGAAGAGCGAGGTGGAGCGGCTGTGCGCCAGCAACGATAAGGCGCGACGGCTGCTGGGCTGGACCCCGGCCTACGCCGGCCTGGAGGGCTTCAAGCGTGGCGTGGACGGTCGAGTGGTTCTCGGATCCCGGCAACCTCGCGCGGTACAAGGCGGAGCTGTATAACGTGTGAAGAAGCGCGCCGTCGTCCTGGCGGGCGGAAGAGGCACGCGCCTGCGCCCCTACACGGTCGTCCTGCCCAAACTCCTGATGCCCGTCGGCGACTACCCGATCCTGGAAGTCGTCATCCGCCAGCTCGCGAGACACGGCTTCGACCACATCACCATGGCCGTGAACCATCAAGCTGACCTGATCCGGGCGTTCTTCGGCGACAGCTCGAAATGGCGAGTGCGCATCGACTACTCCCTGGAAGACCAGCCCCTGGGCACTATGGGGCCGCTACGCCTGATTCCGGACCTGCCCGCGCACTTTCTGCTGATGAACGGCGACGTGTTGACCGACCTGAACTACGCGGACTTTCACGACGAGCATGCCACGAACAACCGACTGTTCACGATCTCCTCGCACCGGCGCGAGCAGCATATCGACTACGGGGTGCTAGTAACCGGCCAGGGCGGGATGCTCGAGGGCTTTCACGAAAAGCCCACCACCCCATACGAGGTCAGCATGGGCGTCTACATGGTCAGCCGCGATGTCCTGCCGTACCTGCCCGCGACGGGCCTTTACGGATTCGACAACCTGATGCGCGATCTGCTGAAGGCCCGCCAAGCGGTCCACGTGCGGCGGTTCGACGGCTACTGGCTGGACATCGGACGTGCCGATGACTACATACGCGCCATCGAAGAATTTCCAGGCATGAAGCACGCTTTCTCGTTGACTAGCATTCTCGCACGGGCGCTTCGGGCTTCATCGGGAGGCATCTCGTCCCCGAGCTCCGCGCCACCGGTCACGAGGTGGTCGAAGCCCACCGGAGCTTAGGCGATGTCGCCGATGCATCCACCTGGAGCGGCTTTCGCCGGGCGGAGGTGGTCATTCACCTCGCAGGGAAGTCCTTCGTTCCCGACAGCTGGGCGGATCCCGTCGCGTTCATCCGGTGCAACCTCCTCGGCACCGTGGCGGCGCTGGATTTCTCCCGGCAGCACGGCGCTCGACTGGTCTACCTGAGTTCCTACCTGTACGGTGAGCCCGAGCGACTGCCGATTCCCGAGAGCGCACCCCTGGTCGCCAGGAATCCGTACGCGCTGTCGAAGAAGCTAGCCGAGGAAGCGTGCCGGTTCTACGCGGAGAGTTTCGGGGTCACGGTCACGGTGCTGCGCCCATTCAACGTGTACGGGCCCGGGCAAGCGGAGCACTTTCTCATTCCGTCCATCGTGCGGCAAGTCAAGGCAGGCGGGGAAATCCGCGTCAAGGATCTTGAGCCGAAGCGGGATTACGTCCACGTGAGGGATGTCGTCCACGCGATTGCCAGGGCGATCCCTCGTCGGCACGACTTCGGCGTTTTCAATGTCGGCTCAGGCACGAGCCACTCCGTGGCGGAGCTCATCCAAACCGTTCAGGAGACCTGCGGCACCCAGCTGCCGGTGCGTGCGGACGGGGAGCGGCGCAAGGATGAGATCATGGACACAGTCGCCGATATCTCCGAGGCGGCGCGGCGGCTCCAGTGGCGGCCGCGGTTCACATTGCGGGAGGGCATGCGGCAAATGCTCGGCCGCGACACGCCTGCCGCATGAATATCCTCTTCATCGCCCCGCTACCGCCGCCGATCACAGGGCACGCTCTGGCCTCACAGGTGTTCCTCGACGAGCTGCGACAAACCCACAACGTCGAGGCGGTCAACCTGAGCGTGGGCACTCGGCACGACGGGACGGTCACCGTCCGGCGGCTGCTCGAAGTCGCGAAGGTTCTCGTGGACGTGTGGCGCCGGCAGCGTCGGACAGGCGCCATCTATCTGACGATCTCCGAGTCGGTCGCGGGCAATCTCAAGGACGTGCTCATCTACCAGCTGTGTGCCGCACGCCTGTCGCGGATGTACATCCACCTCCACGGCGGCAGCATCGGCAAGCTGCTTTTCGATCGGCACCCGCTGCTCCGACGGATCAATGCCAGGTTCATCGACGATCTGGCCGGCGTCATCGTCTCCGGAGCGTCCCACGTGGACATCTTCGCGGGGATGATCGATCGAGCGAGAATCCACATCGTCCCGAATTTCGCACAGGATCACCTGTTCGTCACCGAGCAGACCGTCGTCGAGAAATTTGCCGCCACGGAGCCGCTCCGGGTTCTCTACATGAGCGGCATGACGCGGATGAAGGGATACCATGAGCTGGCCGACGCTTATCTTGGGCTTCCTGGTGCCCTCAAGCCAAAGATTCGCGTGGATTTTGCCGGGAAGTTTGAATCACAGGCCGAGAGGGCGGCCCTGTTGGACAAGCTCTCCGGTGTGGAGGGCATCCGTTACCACGGGGTGGTCGACGAGGCCCAGAAACAGCGCCTGTTCGCGAGCGCCCACGTCTTTTGCCTGCCGACCGCCTTTCGCGAGGGGCAACCTATCGCCCTTCTGGAAGCGTATGCGTCGGGTTGTGTCGTGCTCACCACCGGCCAGGCCGGCATCCGCGACGTGTTTACTCCCGGCATCAATGGATTCGAGGTGGAGGAGGAGTCCGCGGCGTCGGTCCGCGCCGCGCTGGAGGCGGTCGCGAGCAACGCCAGCCGGCTGCTGCCAATGGCACTGGCGAACCGTCGCACGGCGGACAGCCGGTACCGGAGGGCCACCTACAACACCGCGTTGAGGAGGATCGTCGAAGCGTGAGCCTCGTCGAGCGCGTCGTGAAGCGCATTCAACAGATCGTCACTAGGCCGTGGCTGCTGCACCGAATGCGCGAGTTGGGGATCAGCTGGTATCCGCCCAACTATGTGTACTTCGATACGTTCGGACCGTCGAGCGTCGTCGCCGATGTGGGATGCGGGTACGAGGCAGAATTCTCCAGGCACATGATCGACGCCCACGGGCTGCGGGCCTTCGGCGTAGATCCGACCCGGAAGCACGCGCTGTTCCTGAGAGAGCTAGAGAAGAGCTCCCAGGGCAGGTTTACGCACCTTCCGCTGGCCGTGAGCCGGACGACTGGGCGCCTGACGTTTCACGAAAGCAAGCAGAATGAGAGCGGATCGATTCTCACGGCGCACACGAACATTCGGAACGACGAAACGACCGCGTACGACGTTGAGTCCGTCAGCTTGCGGGAGCTGGTGCGGAGACTCGGCACCGAGTCCGTCGCCTTTCTCAAACTGGACCTCGAAGGCGCCGAGTATGAGCTGTTCGAGCAGGTGGATGAGGAAGATCTTCGGCCATTTGGCCAGATCTTCCTCGAATGCCATCACCACTGCACAGATCATACGTTTCGGGAAACCAAGGACCTCGTTGGGCGTGTATGCCGTACGGGGTTCAACGTCTTTACGCTGGACCAGCACAACTATCTGTTCTACAGATGACGAACGCTACGTCAACGCGCCCATACGCGATCTGCGCCAACTGCATCATGGACACGTCCGATTCGAAGATTACGTTCGACGCGCGTGGCTGGTGTGACTACTGCAACAACTACCGTGACAGCATTGTCCCTCACTGGCATCCGAATGAGATTGGCGAGAAGCTCATCGCCCCCCTCATTGACAAGATTCGGCGTCACGGAAGGGGCAGGGATCATGACTGCCTGATCGGGATCAGCGGTGGTATCGACAGCTCCTACGTCACCTTGGTGGCCAAGGAGAAGTTCGGTCTCCGTCCGCTGCTCTTCCACGTAGACGCCGGCTGGAACTCGCAAGAGGCGGTCAACAACGTCGAGCGGTTGGTAGACGGTCTGGGCGTCGATCTGCACACCGAGGTCGTGGACTGGCTGGAGATGCGGGATCTGCAGCTTGCCTTCTTCAAGGCTCAGGTGCCGCACATCGATACGCCTCAGGACCACGCCTTCTTCGCCGGGCTGTACAACTTTGCCGCGAAGCGCGGATTCAAGTATATCCTGACTGGCGCCAACTACTCGACCGAGTGCGTGCGCGAGCCGCTCGAGTGGCACTACCACGCCACCGACCTGCGCCAGCTCAAGGACATCCATCGACGCTTCGGCACGCGGCCGCTCAAGGCGTTCCCGATGGCGGACATCGTGACGTTCAAGTTGTACTACCGGTTTGTGAAAGGTGTACGCGTGGTGAAGCCGCTGAACTACGTGCCGTACATCAAGGAACGCGCCATGCAGGAGCTGGTGGACCGGTTTGGGTGGCAGCGCTACCCGCACAAGCACTACGAATCCCGGTTCACCCGGTTCTACGAGGGCTACTGGTTGCCGACCAAGTTTGGGTACGACAAACGGCGTGCGCACTTCTCCAGCCTGATCCTGACCAAGCAGCTGACGCGTGACGAGGCCCTGCACAGAATCGCCCAGCGCGCGTACGACGATGAGACCATCGCCCAGGACTTCGAGTACGTCGCCACCAAGCTCGATGTGAGCGTCGATGAGCTGCGCGCCATCATGCATGGTGAGAACCGGACGTATCGCGACTACAGGAACAGTATGGGGCTCATCGGCCTCGGCACCCGGGTGCTGCGCGCCGCGGGAGTGCAGCGGGCGATTATTCGATGATCACGATTGTCGACTACGGGCTGGGCAACATCCGGGCATTCTTGAATGCCTACCATCGTTTGAATGTCGACGCGACGACCGCGACGAGCGCCGCCGAGCTGCGCGGTGCCTCGAAAGTGATCCTGCCGGGCGTCGGCGCCTTCGACCACGCGATGCAACGCTTGCAGGACTCAGGGATGCGCGAGGTGCTGGACGAGCTGGTCCTGAAGCAGGACGTGCCCGTCCTGGGAGTCTGCGTCGGCATGCAGATCCTGGCGCGCTCGAGCGACGAGGGGCAGCTTCCGGGGCTTGGCTGGATCGAGGGCCGGGTGCGGGGGTTCGCCTCGCTCCACACCGGCGGCCGCCTCCCGCTTCCGCACATGGGGTGGAACGACGTGCGGCCCGTGGCCCAGCACTCGCTCTTCGACCGGCTCGAGTCCGACGCGCGGTTCTACTTCCTGCATTCCTTCTTCTTCGAGTGCGCCAAGAGCGAGAATGCCCTCGCAGTGTCGAGCTACGGGACCGACTTCAGCTCGGCCGTGCACGCCGATAACATCTTCGGCGTGCAGTTCCATCCCGAGAAGAGCCATCACTTCGGGACGCGACTCCTGAAGAATTTCGCCGAGCTGTAGGTTGCTGAGACCCAGAATCATCCCTTGTTTGCTGGTCAAGAACGGCGGCCTGGTGAAAACCGTGCAGTTCCGGGATCCCAAGTACGTCGGCGATCCCATCAACGCCGTGAAGATCTTCAATGAGAAGGAAACGGATGAGCTGATGGTGCTCGACATCGACGCCACGGCCGAGGGCGCGGAGCCCAACTTCAAGCGCATCGCGCATCTGGCGGTGGAGTGCCGCATGCCGTTGTGCTACGGAGGCGGCATCAAGAAGGTGGACCAGGCCAAGCAGATCATCGGTCTCGGCGTCGAGAAGGTGGCCATCAGCTCGGCGGCGATCGAGAACCCGCGGCTAATCTCCATGATCGCGCGGGAGATCGGCAGCCAGAGTGTCGTCGTCGTTTTGGATGTGAGGAGGCAGCCGATGGGAACGGCGTACGAGGTGTGGACGCACAATGCCTCCCGCAACACCGGGAAACCGGTGGTCGCCGTCGCGCGGGAGGCCGAATCGCTGGGGGCCGGAGAGATCGTCGTCAACTCCATCGACAACGACGGGCAGATGCAGGGCTATGACCTGGCGTTGGCGCGCACTGTGCGGGAAGCGACCAGCCTGCCGTTGACGGTCCTGGGCGGCGCGGGATCGCTGGCGGACATCGGTGCGCTGATCCGTGCGTGCGGCGTGGTCGGTGCCGCGGCGGGAAGCCTGTTCGTGTTCAAGGGCGGCTACCGCGCCGTGCTGATCAATTATCCGGGTCAGGCCCAGAAGGACGGCCTGATCCGCGACGCCCTGCGTTCTTGAAGGCGTCGCGGGACCACCTCGGGGAGGTCACGTTGGAAGGCGTGTTGCTGATTACCGGCGGCACCGGATCGTTCGGCCACGCGGTCCTCAAGCGCTTTCTCGATTCGTCCGTCGAGGAGATCCGCATCTTCAGCCGGGATGAAAAGAAGCAGGACGACATGCGGAAGCGGTTCGCGAACCCGAAACTAAAGTTCTACATCGGGGATGTGCGCGATCGGCGGAGCCTGGACGCAGCGTTGCGCGGTGTCACCTACTGCTTTCACGCGGCGGCGCTGAAACAGGTCCCGTCATGCGAGTTCCACCCCATGGAGGCCGTGCGCACCAACATCCTCGGCGCGGAGAATGTCATCGGGGCCGCGGTGGCAGCCGGCGTAAAGCGCCTGATCTGCCTCAGTACCGACAAGGCCGTCTACCCGATCAACGCGATGGGCATCTCGAAGGCCATGATGGAGAAGGTGATGGTGGCTGCGTCGCGCAGCCTGCAGGCGACGACCTCGGTGATCTGCGGCACGCGCTACGGCAACGTGATGGCGTCACGCGGCTCGGTCATCCCACTGTTCGCCGAGCAGATTCTGACGGGGCGGCCGATCACCATCACCGATCCGGCAATGACCCGCTTCATGATGACGCTCGAGGATGCGGTAGAGCTGGTCATGTACGCGTTCCAGCACGGTGCGAACGGTGACATCTTCGTCCAGAAGGCGCCGGCGGCCACCCTCGCCGTGCTGGCGCAGGCGATGCGCGAGGTGATGGGCCGGCCGGGCCATGAGGTGCGCGAGATCGGCACGAGGCATGGGGAGAAGCTGCACGAGACCCTGCTCAGTCGGGAGGAGTGCGCCGCGGCCGACGATCTGGGCGATTACTATCGGATCCCCCCCGACGCGCGCGATCTGAACTACTCCAAGTTCTTCGAGGAGGGGGAGACGCGCATCACGCTCGCGGGCGACTACACCTCGCACAACACCAGACAGCTGGACGTACCCGAGATGCGGGACATGCTGTTGCGGCTGCCCTTCATGCAGCGGGTGTTGCGTGGAGACGTCGCATCGGCCGAGTATTGAGCACTGTGCGGATCGTCGTCACCGGTGGCGACGGCTTCATCGGGCGGAACCTGCGGGTGCGCCTGCGCGAGCTCGGCCACGCCGACCTCGTGAGCGTGACGCGTGGGACGCGCGCAGACGCCTTGCAGGCAGCCCTGAAGAGCGCTGACTTCGTCTTTCACCTCGCCGGCGCGAACCGCCCCGTGGATCCGAGCGAGTTCACGGAGGTCAATGCCCGCTTCACGGCGGCCGTCTGCGCGGCGCTCCGGGCCACCGGGCGTCCGGTGCCGATCATCTATAGCTCGTCCACCCAGGCCTCGCTCGAGACTCCGTACGGACGCAGCAAGCGGGCCGGAGAGGTCGAAGTCGAGCGCTACGGCGCGACCACCGGGTCCCGCGCCGTCGTGTTGCGCCTGCCCAACGTGTTCGGGAAGTGGTGCCGTCCGAATTACAACTCCATGGTGGCGACCTTCTGTCATAACATCGCGCGCGGTCTTCCGATCACCGTACACGACCCCGCGGCACAGCTGTGGTTGCTGTACATCGACGACGTGGTCGAGGCGATGATCCAGATGCTCGACCCCGCGGACGTCCGCTCCGGGCTGGTGGAGGTCGGGCCGGTCTACGCGACGTCCGTTGGGGACGTCGCGGCGATGCTCGAGGAATTCGCGGCGAGCCGGCGCACGCTGACGATTCCCCGCGTCGGTGTCGGGTTCACGCGCGCCTTGTACTCCACGTACGTGAGCTATCTCCCACCTGACCATTTCGCCTACGGGTTGCGACGGCATGCGGACCCCCGCGGCGTCTTTGTCGAGATGCTCCGGACGGTGGATTCCGGCCAGTTTTCCTACTTCACGGCCCCGCCGGGCGTCACTCGCGGAGAGCATTACCACCACAGCAAGACCGAGAAGTTCCTGGTCGTGAAGGGGACGGCGCGGTTTGGTTTCCGCCATGTCGTAACCGATGAGACCTTCGAGATCCTCGTCGAGGGCGATGCGTCTCGCGTCGTCGAGACGGTGCCCGGGTGGGCGCACAACATCACCAACGTCGGGGCGGAGGAGATGGTGGTGCTGCTCTGGGCCAACGAGGTGTTCGATCCACAGAAGCCGGACACCATCGCCTCAGCCGTCAATCCATGAAGAAGCTGAAGGTCGTCACGGTGGTCGGCACGCGCCCCGAGATCATCCGCCTGTCGCGGGTGATCGCCCGGCTGGACGACCTCTGCGATCACGTGCTGGTGCACACGGGCCAGAACTACGATTACGAGCTCAACCAGGTCTTCTTTGAGGACCTCGAGGTCCGGAAGCCCGACCATTTCCTCCACAGCGCGGGCAGCACAGCCTCCGAGACGATCGGGAACGTGATCATCGGAGTGGACCGCGTCCTCGAGCAGGTACGACCGGAAGCGCTGCTCGTCCTGGGGGACACCAACAGCTGCCTCGCCGTGATTCCCGCGAAGCGCAGGAAGATTCCCGTCTTCCACATGGAAGCCGGGAATCGGTGCTTCGATCAGCGCGTGCCGGAAGAGATCAACCGGCGCATTGTGGACCACACGGCGGACGTGAATCTCACCTACAGCTCCATCGCCCGTGACTACCTGCTGCGCGAGGGACTGCCCCCGGACCTGGTGATCAAGACGGGCAGTCCGATGTTCGAGGTCCTCATGCACTACCGGGCGCGGATCGACGCGTCCGATGTGCTCCCGCGGCTCGGGCTCGAGCGGGAACGGTTCTTCGTCGTGAGC
>Ga0066685_10000176_pt1 | contig 17939 bp, 10 predicted proteins | sample GraSoiAngelo_134_FD_62305 | JGI IMG/M metagenome (GOLD analysis project Ga0066685, IMG submission 62305) | Grasslands soil microbial communities from the Angelo Coastal Reserve, California, USA - 14_0929_05_30cm | ecosystem: Environmental > Terrestrial > Soil > Grasslands | place: USA...
GAATTCGTCCCGTAGATCGGGATGACCAGCCGCCCTTTGGCCGCCTGCTTATAGTTGCCGAGAATGGTCAGAGTGTTGGTTGAAGAACTGCCACCTTCTTTGCCCAGTCCGGTCCGCCCTTCTGCTTTTCGCAGGCCGCCCGTGTGACCCGGCGCGTTTTGCGGCGAAAGCGGTGGCAGTGGCACCTCCTGAACCAAAGAATCCGGCTCGACATAACCCCCGTCACCCACCTCGACGTCGTTCCCAAGCAAATAACCGAAGCCTCGGACGACACCATTGAGTCCGACAAAAACTCCGGCCTGCGCCTTGACAGTGCCGCCGAGCAGCGTGACGAAAGCTCCGGTGTTGCCATTACCGCCGACCTTCAAGCCGCCTGTATCCAATTCAGCATCCGCTCCCGCAATCTGAATCTCGCTCGGAGTCGTTCTTAACTCGCTGAAAACAAGGGTCAACCCCGGGGTCTCGACCAGGCCGCCACCCTCGATCACCAGTGTGCCGGCAGAATGACCGCCAACGTTGAAAAATGACAAGGTTGGGTCTGCCAGATCTGAAACAGTGAGGGTTGATCGCGCGTCCCCTGCGGCGTTGCTTCCGCTGACCGTCACGGTCCCGATACCGCTCGTTTCACCGATGTCGGCCTGCCCCGCTTCGACGAGGCCACCGCCTTCAATCGTCAATTCGCCCACTCCCGCGTCTCCGACATTCAGATAGCCCGTCGAGATTTCAGACGGCGCGGAGTTCGCGCCCACCCCGCTCACCTTCACCGACCCGGTCACCCCCGGCTGCCGTGCGATCCTGAGCGTAAGTGCATCGACCAACGCGCCGTCTTTCACCGCGAGTTGTCCAGTTCCCGCTCCGCCAACTTCCAGGGCGGCAACATGCCAGGCGGAAGGTCCCGCACCCGCCACCCCTTGAACGATGACCTTGTTTCCGAGTCCCGGTTGCTGGCCGATAAAAGCTCCATCGCTGTTCACCTGCCCGCCACTTTCGATGGTCAACTCGCCGGTTCCACCCGCCCCGATCGCAATGTTGCCCGTGGTCCAGACCGAACCGCCGCCATTCACTGTGGCCTTTCCGTGTCCCGTGCCGTTTCCGATGCGCGCCTCGGCGCTATGCACCAGAGACCCAGTGCCAATTGAAAGCGTGCCGTCTCCGTCCCTGCTGACTTCGATGCGACCCTGGTTGGTCCATTGCGCCGCCGTCAGGGTCACGGCCGAAGACCGGGTGGTGCCAATCCAGGCGTGCGAGCTCTTCAAAATACTGTTGTCGAGCGTCAGGCTCGCATCGTTGAGTTCAACCGAGGGTGGGATATCTTCCAACGATGCCGCGGTAAACTCGCCGCCGCGAAAGATCACGTTCCCGCAACTCAGAAACAGACGGTCTGCCTTCTCAGTCCCCAGATTGACCAGGTTATTTGCGCACGACGCGAAGAGAGCCGTGTCGCTCACTCTATCGGTCTTCTCCGGCACCCGCGGCGGATCACCGTTGGCCGGTTTCCAATTGCTCGCGTCCCCAAAAGAGCCGTCGCTTCCAGCTACCCATTCAACGAATGTTCCACCCGAGGCTGGATCAGCGCGGACAATCAAAGAGGTGAAAGGTCCGCTCGCGCCTCCCACCGTAGCCAAGAATGCCACCTGGCTCTGGTTATTGAAACCTACTCGCCAAAAGATGGCATTTCTAACGGTTGCTCCAAAAAGCGAGTCTCCCGTGGCGATGACCTTGTCGTTGACCAGGTCCGGTCCGGTGAACAGGCCATACTGATCCACGTCGTTGGCGTCTTTGAATTTCGCCTCGAAGAGAATTGTTCCGTTGTCGTTGATCGAGAGAGACCCCACGCCCAGGTTGCCTGCCAAAAAACTGATGGCCGGTGTCACTCTCGTATCAATGACCGTGCTCACCGAAGCGCCACGGATTTTGAGGAGACGTTGAAAGACGCCATTATTGTCCGAAATGGTCACGATACACGCTACGTCCCCATTATTATTTGCCGCAAACGCTTCGATGGAAGTTGCAACTACGTTGTCGGGATTCGAGAGGTCCGCGCCTTCGAATACGAGCAGCGTCGGGTCGCCGCCGTTAAGGCTTCCCTGCAGAAGACCAAACAGGCCGTCGGGTTCACGGGCAGGTTTCGAAACCCGCCCAAGAAAATGAGAGTGCCGCCGTCGGCAACCTGCAGATTTCCATCACGACGATCGAGTATGCCGGTGCACTCGAGCTTGCCCCGTGTAACCGTGGCGGGGACGCTGTAGATCGTGCGCGACGAGCCATTCTGGGCGACATCAAGGCCGCCCCTACCTGCGTTGCCTTTGCTAACATAGGCGATTTGTCCGAGGCGATTCATCAAGATCGGAAAGGAGCTTCCCTGTTGTCCAACACCCAAACCTCCCAAAATGAGCTGCGGAGTGAAACCGTCCGAGCTGAAGATGCTGAGGCGGGGTGTCGCGTTCGTAGCGACTACAGCGTAGGCGACATGTGAACCGACATACGATCCGAGCCCGGTAACGACAACCGGCGGTTGATTCAGCGCAATGGCAGTATAGTCACTCAACTCATTCTCGCCGCCGCGCCCAACGAACACGCCATGACCTCCGTCGCTGGCAGTCGCGATGAACGCAACCGCGCCTTCATCATTCAGAGACGGTCTTGTTAAAAGCGGAGACGAAAAGATGTTCGTGTCGGCAATTTTGGTGAAGGTGTAGGTGGTCTGAGCAGGAGCCGTTGGCGACAAGCTGATCGAGCCTAGAAAAACCACCGTCGCCGAAAGAAGCCTTCGGTTTGAGTTTCGCATATAACCTTTGAACGATCGCGAGACTTGCGCTCGTTTTCGGTTGTCTTTTATCGGGAACTATCATCATGGGAGCACAAAGAGGCATCGGACACAAGCCAAATAGGAGCGCACCCAATGTTGCCACTCACTACCGAATGCTTGCCTGATTTGTCTCCCTGCACTACCTTCCGCGCTTTGATGTCCGTGCGACCCCTGCAACAGGCCACTGACAACAAACCACGGACCATCGAGCATGGCTTACCTGAACGATCATTATCTGAAACTGAAAGCGGGCTACCTGTTCCCGGAAATCGCCCGACGCGTTAAAGTCTTTTGCGACCAAAACCCCGGGGCCGCCAAACGCCTGATTCGCTGCGGCATCGGCGATGTGACCGAACCGTTGCCGCCGGCGGTCATCACCGCCCTGCACAAGGCCGTGGACGAAATGAGCAACCGGGAAACCTTCCACGGTTACGGCCCCGAACAAGGCTACGACTTTTTGCGGCGCGCGATTGCCCAAAACGATTATCGCGACCGCGGGTTGGACATTGCCGACGACGAAATTTTTGTGTCCGACGGCTCGAAATGCGATTGCGCAAACATTCTCGACATTCTCGGCCACCAAAACAAAATCGCCCTGCAGGACCCGGTCTATCCGGTCTATGTGGATACCAACGTCATGGCCGGCCACACGGGTCCGGCGGACGAATCGGGGTCTTACAAGGAACTGGTTTATTTGCCGTGCACCCCGGCCAACGATTTCGTGCCGGAAATTCCGAAGGACAAAGTGGACCTCGTCTACCTTTGTTATCCAAACAATCCAACCGGCGCCGTTGCCAGGCGCGAACAACTCGCCGCCTGGGTCGATTACGCGTTGAAGAACAAAACGATCCTCCTCTACGACGCCGCTTACGAGGCGTACATCTCCGACCCGCAAGTTCCGCATTCGATCTACGAAATCCCAGGCGCGCGCGAGTGCGCGATTGAATTCCGCAGCTTTTCGAAGAACGGCGGGTTCACCGGCACGCGTTGCGCCTTCACCGTGGTGCCGAAAACCTTGCTGGCCTCCACCAGCGACGGCCGGTTCACGAGCCTCCATCCGCTGTGGCTGCGGCGCTCGACAACCAAGTTCAATGCGGTGAGCTACATCGTCCAACGCGCCGCCGAAGCGCTTTACACACCCGAAGGCGAGGCGCAGGTCAAGGCGCTGATCGAGCATTATCTGGGCAACGCCAAAGTGCTGCGCGAAGGCGCGCAAGCCGCGAGCCTGAGTACCTTCGGGGGCGTCAACGCGCCTTATCTCTGGGTGCAGGCGCCGAATAGTGTCACAAGCTGGCAGGCGTTCGACAGGATTTTGCGCGAAGCGAACGTGGTCATCACTCCGGGGAGCGGTTTCGGCTCGAAGGGCGAAGGTTTCTTCCGCATCTCCGCCTTCAACAGCCGGGCGAACGCGGAGGAGGTCGCGCGCCGTTTGCAGGCTTTGAAGTGGTAGAACTGGTTCATGAGGTCGGGCGAGACTCCGTCGAGCCCTAACTTCTATCCATTGGAGGTCAGGGCTCGACGGAGTCTCGCCCCACCTGGTTCATGGACCATGAACCCTGGCGTAGCGGCGTCTCGGCAGAGCGCCGCTGGCTGGTTGTTCCCAGGAATTGCGGCGCTCTGCCGAGACGCCGCTACGGCTGCCAGGGAGTAACCACGCGATAATATCGCGCGTTGGAGTTGGTGGCCGACGGCACAGCCACGTCCATCATCCCGGAGACCAGCGGCGGCGGAACATTTGTCAGTTTCAGCCAGCTCCCGGCCGCGAGCGAGTTCCGGTATTGGACGGTGTAGGTCCGGTCGGCGACCGCATTGAATCGGATGGAAATCGCTTGCGGCGTGCCGCTGCCTGTTGTGGTTGACTCAATCTTCAGGCAGCTTTGCCCGTCGCGCGGGTCGGTGCCGGCCAGATACTCCTGAAGGTTGGTTTCACCGTCTCCATCGGGATCCGCCGCGTCCCCGCTGATCGCCGGGTTGGCCAGCTCGTCCGCCGTGAAGTATCGCGTCTTCCACGATTCCACATTTTCCCATTTCTCACGGCCCGGCGTGCCCGGGCCGTAACTGGCGCGCCAGTTGATCGGGTCGTTGCCGTAAGCCGCGGCGTCCAACCGTTCCAAGGACGGTCCGACTCCGTCCGCATTCGTCGGCCACGGCTCTTTGTCATTGTACCGCACCACGTCCGCGTCAACGTAGGGAACAAAGATCGCCCCTGAGTTCGTATCGACATCCGGTGTGTCGGGCCGCTGCAACGCCAGTGTCTCGCCATTGTTCTGCAACACGCCCGGATACAACGCGAAGACGGGCACATTCGTGGGGACGTTGTATCTCAAACGGAACACTCCCGGATCGCTGGCGACCAACAGCAGCAGACCATTCGCCGGTATCTCGACGTTCGGCGGGAAAGTGAACCCGGCGCCATTGAGTTTCCACGTGTTCTTCGGGTAATTCGGGTCGTACAGCTTAACCGGACTGCTCGTGATGTTCTTCAACTCGACAAACTCTTCGTCACCGAGCGCTGGATGATACCGGATTTCATTGACGACGATCGGCCCAACCCGCGGCCCCGCGTTCGGGCCGCCCAACGAGTTGGAAACTTGCGCGGGATATTGCGCCTCCCCAGTGCTGATGACGTAGCGCCCGAAACTTGCGCCGTTTTGGGCCGCGCCGAAGTTGAAGCCATCGCTGTACCCGGTCAGATTTCCGCTCGCGTCGGCGGAAAAGAGATAAACTTCCTCGCCATGCGAATCGAGCCGGAAGCTGTTCGACGAAGTCGGGTTGGCGTTCCAGTCATTCTCGGTGAAGACAAGGTAGCCCTGGGCCTGGAGGATCGTCTTCGGCGGAATGCGGAATTTCTGCGGCGCGGCGCGCTGGTCAGTCAGATACCAGTTGCCGATATCGACGGCGACCGATGTGGGATTGAAGAGTTCGATCGAGTCCTCTTGCGGCGGGTCGGTGTGGGTGAGCGCCTCGTTGAGGAGGACCCGCGGGATGTTGGACGGCGGATCGTCGGCGCCCGGCGAACCACCTGCCAACGCGCTCGCGCGCCAGTTCGTTCGCTTGTCCCATGCGCTCGGCGGCGCCTGTTCATCCGCCACGACCAGCGAGAAGCCAAATCCGTCGGTGGCCGGACACCAGGTGTCGTTGTAATCAAAATCCAAAATCGGCTCGCCGCTCGCCCCTTCCAGCGTCAGTCGTTCGCCTGCATTATCGAGGTTGCCGGAATATTCTCCGGCGATGTTCGGCACTGCGCTATAGCGCGCTGTGAACGCCGCCAGATTTTTGACGATGACGACAAGTTGCCCCGAATCGAGACTGGTCACGGCGCTGTTGGCAAAGGAGAATTCGACGCCGTTGGTGAAATGAATACCGCTGAGGTCCAGCGTCGTTGTTCCGACATTCTTCAATTCAATAAACTCGAAATCCTCCGCCGTGTAAGGACTGCCCGCCGGCGGGCTCTGCGGGTGATACATGATTTCAGTGATGACCAAGGGCGGCGTGCTGACCACGAACGTGCTCACCGCGGGCGGACTCCAGGCGGCGCCATTTCGCGCACGAGCAAAAACTCGGGCATTAGCCGACAGGGTGATGGACGAACTGTAAATCGAAGCTCGCGGACTGATCCCCCCGCCGGGCAATCGCGGGTCGGTGCCGTCCAGGGTGCAATAAATGACGCCTTTGGGCGCGGTCATACTCAACGCGAAACCGGCTGTGATGGGGCCGCCCGCGCCGCTGAACACCGGAGCGGGAGTGTAATTGGTGTCAATCCACGCGAGCCGACTGGCGATCCACTGCTTCATCCAATTGATTTCGTCCTGATACGTCTTGCCGATATACCAGTTGGGCCAGACATAGGTGCCCAGGATACGCCACTTCTGATAGTTTCGGACCTGCGCCTCGTTCAAATACGACGCCAGTTGGTCCACACGCGCGAGGAGGTTTGACGTGGCAAAGACATCCTTGCGCAGTTCGCCCCAACGATCGATGTATCGCTGATTGAAGTCCGGGTCCTGGAACAGACGACGGAACCAGGGATAATCTTGATCCGCTGTCTGCGTCCAATACCAGCCGCTGGTCAGCCAGCCGTTCAGGTAATTCGCGTTGCCAAAGGTCAGGTTCCAGTCCCAGATCGGATCCATTTTGAGTTTGCCGAGCCGATCCTTGTGCAGGTAATTGCTCAAGCGGTAGCCATCGATGTTCTTCGACATTTCGACGATCCATTGCTGGTCGATGAATGAATCGATATCGATGAATTGGGCGTAACCGTTGAGCGGGTCGCGGAAGTCCGCGCCATACAGCGCCGTCTCGAACTGGCTGAACCAAGCGGAAAGCCACACCGCCTGCGCCGGAGTGATGTCCTGTTCCTTGGGATCCACGTAGGCCAGAACTCCCGCGTGCGGTGTCGAAAACCCGGAATCACCAGGGTCAAGTCGGTCCTTTTTGATGATATACCCGCCCGTGACTTCCGGTTCGTTATTGTCCGCGGGCGACAGGGCCGCGACGTCCACGCGGTCCTTGCCGCGTTTGATTTTTTCCTCGAACACATACACGCCCGCATAATCGCCCATCGTCAGTTTGCCCCGCGAACTGTCCACGAACACTTCCACGAATTTGGTACGCACCGAGTAGTGACCCATTTTGCCGTGGAGTTCATAACCCAAAAAGTCGCGCATCAGCGTTTTGTCGGTGTACGGCGCGTACAGAACCCAATCGTTGTCCTTGGGAAACCCGAACACGGGCGCGTTCAAACCCTCCCCGGCTTCGTCCTGCGTTTCAAACGCGTAGGAATGTTTGGGAAATTGAAGGGAACTCGAACCGCGCAAGGCGATGCCGGACCAACCGTCGTAGTCCGGCGCACCGGTCAATGAAGCGCGTCCGCCGAGCGTGTCGATGAACCGCGCATGGGCGCGAACTTTTACGCCGTCCGGGATGCCTCGGCCGAACGTGTTGATAATGATGAGCGGCAAATTGGAGCTGAAATTGACCACGTCGCTGCCGAGCAGCGTGTAGTTCTGCGAAACTGTGGCGCCGGGTTGCAGGCCGGGATCAAAAACCTTCGCCCGCACGATTGTCGAGACGGTCATGACAATCGACGTTGAATAAATGGCGCTGGCTTCAGTCGGCTGGCTGCCGTCCAGCGTGTAATAAATCACAGCCGTCGACGAACCGACGGAAAGCGTCAGGGACAGAGAATTGTTCGTGTAAACGCCGCCGGGAATGGAGAACAGCGAGTTTTCAGCAAACCCCGCGCTGCTTACGTCATTGGCCCAACCTGGAGTCGGATTGCTGAAAAAGAGCTGCGCGCCGGACTGCAAATCCAGCCCGTAGGAGACGTCGGCGCGCTGACGTGGAAATTGCGGAGCATATTGTGAAGTGACGGTCAGGCCGTCCGGCATCACCAACCCCAAATAATCGCCACTGCCATTCAGTTTGAAATTGGCGTGGAGTTCGGCCCCGGAAACGGCGCGGTCCTTGCCGGAGGCGAACACTATCAGGTAACTGTCCGGAAAGAGGTCCGTCGCAGGAAAACGCCATTTGCTGAGATTCGCGGAACTGTCCGTCAGGCACCAGCCGTCGAGGTTCACGGTGTCGGCGCCGGAATTGTAAATTTCGATCCAATCCGAGTATTGCCCGTCCTGGTCCGTCAACATCGTGTCGTTGATGGCCATGAACTCAGTGATGAGCACGTCCGCGTTGCTTCGGACTGTAACCGCCGCCAACAACACCCACGCCATCCACCAGGCACGAACAATCATGCGTCGCATTGAGGAATGAATGCCAGCAACTTACAGACCGGCTCCCCCCTCCGCAAGTTCGCGAAAATGACGGGAAACGCTCGCAAATTCACTTGATTTTGCCGAGCATCTGGTAAATCCAAATCAAAGCAGTGTCCGCGACCCGCTCTCCGGCTCCAACTTCCGCCGGCGCGACCGCGTGGTCGGCTCCGTAACCTCCTTCCGAAACGGCTTCAATGGTCGGGAAATATTGATGATAGCCGTTGCAGTAACCGAAGAAAAACAGCTGCTTTACCCGCGCCCGTTCCTTCAAGCGGATCGCGTGGTTGCAGAAGAATTCGCCCGACACACCCACGAGGGCGATGTCGCCATTGAGCAAAGCCACGGTCAACCTCGGACGAACACCGTCGGCATATTCGTCCACGTAGTTGGCTACCAGTTCCGGAAAAAACGCGACTGAGTACGCGCCGCGAGTCAGTGGGTCCGACAAATCGGTCCGGGACGCAAACCTGAACCGTTCCTCGCGCACGGCCAGCGATGGACGGACGACTTCACGAGTGGTCAGCGATGAAGTCAGTTTGACGGCCGCGCGGCCAAGCGCCCGGCCAAATGCCGCGTATCCGTTGTTTGTCCCTTCGTTCACGGACATATCGCCTGACGCGCCCTGCATAAAAATCGCCGCGGCTCCCATCTCCTGTTCGACCGCCGCCTTCATCGCCCCGACATAATCGGCGGAAAACTTCAGAGTGCTCGCGGGAATCATCGTCGGATGCGCGGCGAAGTTTATCAGCACAGCGATCGGTTTGCCGGACAAATCGTCAAACCGCATCAGGGCCAATTCATGGTCGATTGGCTTTGGTTCGATTTTTGTGTGACGATTGCGGTTGAAGCCGTCCAGCCTGACCGAACCGGTCGCTACTTTCGCGGGAGTCAATTTGGAGTTCGCTTCAACAATGGCGGCCACAACCTTCTCCTCCATTTCCTTGTAGTAGCGCAACGCGGCATCGAATTTCCCTTTGCCTTCGCCTTCCTCGTCGGAAAGTTCCAGCACCGGCCCGTGGTGCGTGTGCGAGCCGGCGATGAAGGAGTGTTCTATACCGGCCGCGGATTTGATCCGCTGTCGAATGGTTTGCAACGAATTCTCGGACGGCGACCGTCCCAGGTCCAGTCCCACAATCGCGAGTTTGTTGGTTCCCCCTTCAAGGACCAACGCACTGGCATAGAGCGGATCGAGCGCGCCGGTGGAAAGGGCGTCGTGCCGCGCGCCGTAGCCCCACATCGGCACCGCCTCCTTCGGGGTGATGTCGCGTTTGGCGGTTCCAACTTTGAACGCCGGGCTGGACGACTCGGCCCGGACGAAAGTCGAGACGGCGAGGAAGACTGCCGCACACACTCCGCGGCGAAACGAGGAATTCATTCGAGAACCTTATGCAATTTGACCGGGTCGCCAAGCGTGATCTGGTCGGCTGAAACGGGTTCCGTGCGCATCAACCGCGACGAGTTGCCAGCACCGCGCTACGGACGCGTCCGGCGCCCGAGTCCAAACTGATCTCCGGCGCGAATCGGCTCGCCGTCCTTAAAATCGATCTCCAACATCTTCTCACTTTGCACGTCAGTGCCGTGCTCATCCTTCAGCCCGGCGACGATTTTCCTCGTCGCCACCTCAATGACATCCCCCGTGGAAGGGTAGGCAAATCTGCCCTCGAAGCTGAACGTCACCCAACCCGGTTGATCGCGCAACGCGATGCTGGCGACCGGTTTCGGCGGCAGCACGGTCGCGTTTGTAGCCGCCGACGCAAGGAGGCGGACATCGAAGATGTGTAATCGGCTGTTGTGCGCGTCGGTCAGCCAGAGTTCCGTTTCATCCGGCGTCAGACCGATGCCGTGGCTCGGACAGCCGTGCCTTTTCGTCGGCCCTTTCTCGAACCCCTTCACTTCCACCCGGTGCAGTTTTTTGCCGCTGACCAGGTCGCCGACTTCAAAGCCCAGCAACTCGTTCACGTTTACGAAGCACAACGTCCCGCGTCCGTTCACCGTGAACGGACGGATGAAATTACCGAACGGTCCGACCTCGCGAATCACCTCGTGCGTCCGGGTATCCGTCACGCGGAGGATGGGCGACGCCAGGCCGGCCAGATACGCATGAGCACCGTCAAGGCCGATGATCGTGTTGTGCGCGCCGGAGTTGGTCACGATCTTCCTGATGACCTCGCCGCTGCCCGCGTCCACGACATGCCAATGCGCTTTTTCGAGCGACGGGAGATAAATCACTTTGCCGTCCGGGGAGATCGCCATGCGATCGCATCCGCCTTCATAAACGTTTTCCCAAAGAGTTTTTTCGGTGATGAGGTCAAAGCAGGTGAGCGTCCTGGTCGTGCTGACGTAAAGCCGCTTGGTGACCGCGTTCGCGCAGATGCCCTTGACGTTCAGCGGCTGGCCCTTCTCGTCGAGTCCAGAGGAAGGAATGCGCTTCACGAAACGGTGGCCGTGGTCAATGTCGAACACGAGCACGCCGTGCCCGCCATATTCGAGGTAATTGCGAATGCCCGGTTCCGCCACGTAGAGGAATTTTCCGTCGGGTAGTTTTCCCTGAGTTGTTGCGGCAACGCTGTCGCCGCTTCGGGACAAAAACAACGCGCAGAGGCAAAGAGCGATAAACTCCGGACGCCGGCCGTGCAGAACTGTTTTCATAAGAAGAGCGGGTTTCTGCGTCTGACACTAGCCCGCCGCCGGCGGATGTCAGGCAGATTTTCGGAACACGACGATCCGATTCGTGTTCGTCCCTTTGGCGTTGTTATCCACGCCCCAGCAATTCGCGGTCTTGGTGAATTTCTGATCGTTGATGAGCACCAGCCGCGGCTCCAGTCCCGCTGCCACGCCGCACGTCAGCACTGCTTCCTCCAGCTTGATTTCACCGCCGCGGACTTCGCCGACTTCAAAAGCGACGTGACCTCCCCGCCGCAAGACGCGAACCAGCTCGCGCAAAACGTCCGTCATCGCCCGTTGCCACTCATCCAATTTGCTCGCGACGGTAATACTCACTGAATGCGGATCAACCCCGATCAACCAGCACCGCAGCCAATTGTCGCCGGCATAGTCCACCACGTCCAGAAACGGCGGCGAGGTGACGACCAGCGAGACGCTGTCGCTGGCGATCTCCGGTGTCGCCGAGGAGCGTTGCGTCAGCAGGCGCGCCTGGCTGCCCGCCCGTGACAGGTCGCCGCGAACCCTTTGGTTGCAGTCCGCGAGCAACTGTCGGGTCTTCCGACAAATCAGGTCGGGGACCTTTCTGCGCGGAGGCGTCTGGCTGCGTCTCTGGTTAATCCTCCTTTGGGACTTGATCGAAACGGCCTGATTGGGCGGCAAAGTGTAAACCGAGAAAAAGCCGGGCGAATGGCCGGTCAACCGATTCAACGCGACCATCCAGATCCATTCATCAACCGCATCCAGCACGGCCCCGGCCTTTCCTTGCAACAGGTATTTCTTGAGTGAGCAGATTTCCTTCAGCGTTTCCGGATGATAAAAGACCAGCAGGTCTTCCGGGAATTCGTCGGTGTCAGTGAAGTCGATTATTTTCAGGCGTTCCGCGACCTGCTGCAACGTCGGCGGATTCAAACGTGGTCGCGTCAGGAACGAACTCAGCGGATTGATATCGCAGCCGCACGGGACGCGGCCCAGCAAGGCGGCTTCGATCACCGTGGTGCCTCGGCCCATAAACGGGTCATAGACGACCTCGCCCGGTTCCGTGAGGTGCTCGATGAAAAATCGCGGGAGTTGTGGCTTGAAGCACGCGCGATATGAGATCTCGTGAAGGCTGCTCGCCGCTCTCTGCCGGGCCGTCCAAAACTCATTGACGCAGGTCAGCACCTCGATGGAGTCGGCAGAGAAAGTTTGAGCCTTGGTTTGGATACATCGCGTCGCTTTTCCAAACTCCCGAAAAGAAAGCAGTTGTTCGGCGAACGGGCCTTTCCAGCGGGTCTCGGCGCGAGGCTCAAGAGGCAAATCGAATTCCAAGTTGTCTTCCAGCGGCATCAAGTCAAGGATTGAACCTGCTCTGCCGCTTTCACGCGAGAAATTTTCGTGGATAATCCCGGGTTGATTGGACCTACATCCCGGTTCGATTGCACCAGGCGAAATTGCGACTGAAACGTAACCCTCCGTTAATCTTTTCGACACAGTGCCGCATATTCTTACGCCATCCGATTCGTTGACTTGACTCAGACCCAAATCAGAGTCTCATCGCATTCACGATGGAATACTCATCCTCTCGCACAACAGCTTCTGTAACCTTCACTCCGGCGCCATCTCAAATGCTCGATCATGGTTGAACGCCTGAAATACTCCCGTGTCTGACTCACTATGCGCCTGGAAGACCATGCTCGCTTGGACGATTTGGTGGAATCGACGATTCTTTTGGTTGAAGATAACGAAGATGACATTCTGCTGTTAGAGCGTGCCCTCCGAAACGCGCGCCTGGCCAATCCACTGAAAGTGGTCAAGGACGGGGAGGAAGCCATCAAATATCTCTCCGGAGACTCCGCCTACGCTGATCGGACTCGCTATCCATTTCCGTTCCTCATCCTGCTGGATCTCAGGTTGCCGAGACTCTCCGGCTTCGAAGTGCTCGCCTGGATTCGCGACCAGCCGGACTTCGGTGAGTTGATTATCGTCGTGCTCACGAATTCCGATCACGTCCCGGACGTGAGCAAGGCGCGCGACCTGGGGGCCAACTCCTATTTGGTGAAGCCGGGAACCTTTGAGGAACTGGTGGAAATGGTGAAACGGATCAAAGGCCGTTGGTTGCTGCTGAACCAGCTGCCCGAGGAACCTGTTTCAGGGGAGGCTCATCCCTCGGCTTAGCACAGAAATGCCCGTGCAATGTGGACGTTCCGAATTCCCCTCACCCGGCCTTCGGCCACCCTCTACCCATCCGATGGGGAGAGGGCAGGGTGAGGGGCGCTGTCCAGTTTGGCGTCGTCATCGTAAAGAAGCGTTACGGACAAATCCAGCGCGGGGAGCGAAGCGTTACTGACCGATCTCGATCCAGTCCACGTCATAGGGTTCAAGTTTCGTCCGGACAGGTTGAGCTTCCAACTCTCCAGCGCTTCCCTGGCGAATCACCGCCAGGTTGTTTACCGGCGCGCTCGCATCCAGCTTCATGAAGCGGAACTGGCCGCGCTGGCCTTTGGGAAAACGGACGACCGCTTCGACCACTTCGCCCGGGCCGGGAGACGGAAAATTCCAAAACACAACGTGATTCCAGCTTCCGTTTCGCGCGGCAAAGGCTTTCACGTCCCCGCTGGTCCCGCTCACGGCGAGCTTTTGTCCTTTGATCAAACTGAGCAAGCGAAAGGCGTAGTAGGCCGGTCGCACGCGGCCCTGGTTGTCCCAGAGTCCGTCATACTGCGGCATGACGTTCCACCAGTGCGCCATGAAGTCCGTCCCCCGCGCAGACATCCACGGCGAAAATCTCGACGGGTCCACGAAAAAGTCCCGGACATGGTAGTAGGCCGCGCGCGCGAGGCCCTCTTCGTAAAAGTCGTGCGTCGTCTCAAGCACGAACGCGGGTTGAAAGGCGGGCGTCAGCACGGGGTTCCCGAGCGACATGTTCCATTCGTCCAGAATAGTTTCCGTTCCGGCCAGTCGCAGGTGCTTGGCTAGTTTGGCTTTCACCTCTTTGATGCTCTGGCGGAGTTGACCGGGATTGTTGCTGTAAAGATGCCAGGAGAAAAAGTGGAGCGGCGCGCCGCCTTTGGCGCAGTGTTCAATCAGCGCATCGCCCAACCGACTCCGGTAACCCGCCAGGGCCGGTCCGCCCACTCTCGCTTTCGGATCAGCCCGTAGAATCGCGTTCGCCGTGTGCGTGTAATAAGCGACGTAATCTTCGGGCTTGAAGCGATAAGGGCAGCCGCCGTCCTCGCCGATGTCCGGCTCATTTCCCACCTCCCAATACTCAACGCCGTATCGCCGGCGCTGATTGCAGTGTTTGACCAGCTCAAAGACCAGTTTCTCCCAGTCCTTGTAATGGGTGGGATGCACGACGTCCTGTTCGATCTTCGGAAAGAGCACGCGCGGCTTGAAACACAGACACAGGAGCGGCCTCGCGCCCGTGGCGAGGATGGCTTCGATGCTGTGGTCCAGCGTGTCCCAATGGTAACGTCCGGGCTTTGGGTAAAGATCGAAGTATTCCTGGACAAAAAGACGGATCGTTCGCGGCTGAAGCTGGGCAAGCTGGTCAAGGTGCGCAGCGATCATTGGCTTCTCTGAAAGCCCACCCTGGCCCAAGGCATAGCGCGTCAAATCGATCTCCCCGATGGTCTGCGTGGTATCGACGACCAACTCAACCGTGGCGGCGAGCGCAGACCGGTCGAGCAGCGACATTCCAAGCAGCAGAATCGCGCAGCGGGACCATGAACCCAATCGTCCTCGTGCTCGTCCTCGTGCTCGTCCTCGAAACCAAGAGGAGACGAATCGAGGACGAGGACGAGAACGACGAGGAGGACGAAGGGGCAGGTTCATGGAGAGCCTCCTTTCGCTTTTGCGCGCGCATTGGGACCATGAACCGCTGCGCCTCACAGAGGCGCGGTCCGGACGGCGGGTCTGCGACCCGCAGCCTGCTCGGTTCACGGAAAGCCTACTTTCGTTTTTTCGCATGTAGCGGGACCATGAACCAAATTGGCACCCCTCTCCCTGCCCTCTCCCCGCAAGGCGGGGAGAGGGTGGCCGAAGGCCGGGAGAGGGGCGGTTCATGGGAATCGTGGGAAGAAATCGGGCAGATTTCATAAACGGTTTGCCGGTCACCTTAGAAACTCCTGGTTGGAAGACAAGTTCAAGCAGCCGCCTGCGGGGTTGAATCCCCTCCGCATGGAGGCTTGTCGTAAGGAGGGCCGTTCGTTAAGACTCTTGCTCAAGGCATGACGCATTTCTCCTGGCTGGATGGCAGCATTGTGGGGCTTTACCTCCTCGCCACCATGATTGCCGGGGTCATGGTGCGGAAATACGTCGCCAGGGTGGAACACTTCCTGGTGGCGGGGCGCGAGATGAACGTTTACCTCGGCATCGCATCGCTGGCGGCCACTGAGTTCGGCATCGTGACCTGTATGTACACGGCGCAAAACGGTTACGAGAAGGGATTCGCCGGCGCCATTCCCGGCATCTGCCAGGCCATCGCCATGGGATTCATCGGCCTGACCGGCTTCTGCATCAAACCGCTGCGCGATTCCGGCGCGATGACCATCCCGGAAATGTTCGAGAAACGCTTCGGTCCGCGCATTCGCTGGGCGGCGGGCGTGGTCATTGTCCTGGGTGGCTTGCTGAACATGGGCGTGTTCCTGCGGACGGGCGGCGAGTTTCTCGTGCTCGTGTGCGGGTTCGACGTGAAGTATCTGGAAATCGCCATGACCGCGCTGCTCGTCGGCGTGGCGGTTTACACCATCCTCGGCGGGATGCTCTCCGTGCTCGTCACCGACTTCCTACAATTCGTCGTCATGAGCGCCGGCCTGATTGTCGTCACTGCGCTCATCCTGGCAAATATCGGCTGGGGCAAACTGGTGAGCACTGTGCAAATTCATTACGGCGCCGGCGGTTTCAATCCGTTGCTGAACCCGAGCATGGGCTGGCCGTACGTGCTTTTCAATCTCCTGCTCAACACGGCCGCCACACTCACCTGGCAGGCGACCATCGCCCGTGTGCTGGCCGCCAAGGACAGCGCGACCGGACGAAAGATATACACGCGCACCGCGTTCTTCTTCGTCTGTCGCTTTCTCATCCCCGGCATCTGGGGCATCGCCGCGCTGGCGGCGCTCGGACCGGCCATGCCCGGCGACAACACGCTGCACGCCATGCCCAGGTTTCTCAGCACGTTCGTTCCTGTCGGTGTCATGGGGGTTCTGGTGGCGGCGATGCTCGCGGCGGACATGAGCACCGATTCGTCCTATATGCTCACCTGGGGCAGCGTCATGTACAACGACGTGCTCGCGCCATTCCGCAAGTCAGCCTGGTCCGAGCGCCAGGGGCTGCTGGTCAACCGGGCGATCATTGCGTTGATTGGCGTGTTCCTGCTGTTTTACGGGCTCTGGTATCCGCTCAAGGGCGACCTCTGGACCTACCTGGGTGTCACCGGGACAATTTACCTGTCGAGCATGACCATGCTGCTGATCGCCTGCTGCTATTGGCGCCGCGCGAACAACTGGGGTGCAGCCGCGGCCATCGTTTGCGGCGCGGTCGTGCCGATTTGTTATCTGATTATCGAACAGGTCCCGAAAACGAAGCCTGTCGCGGCAAAAATCGGACCGTACTATTCAGGCATCGCGACTTATCTGTTGGTCGGTGCGGCAATGGTGGTCGGTTCACTGCTGAAACCGCGGGACGAACAGCGCGCTCAACCCGGCGTCTGAAACGAGAATTCAATCATGACTAAACACTGGTTCTGGCTGCTGCTGACGATGGTCGCTCTGGTTTGGTACTCCACCGTGACGGTTTACGTCGCTGTCCGAGGCACATTCGACATCCGGCAAATGCTACGACGGCTGAGGGACAGAGAAAGAGAGAAGCATCCGCCTGGACCGAGCGACTGATGGTCCGCGCGGGCAAGGACAAGGGGTCGGTCATACATCGCGGTTTTATCGTGCTGCCCCTCCCTTCTTCGAGATGTTCGCCTCTTTAGCGGGGTTGCGCACAAGCACTCCATGAATCTCTTTCGCAGCAAGCCTCCAGTACATGTCCCGAGGCAAGGTCGTGAGACATTCAGGATCATAGGGAGTGCTGGTCATTCCAAGCCGTTGCAGGAACCGCCGCGCTTCCTCACAGCAGAGGCGGTCGAACCGCAACCGATTCCGCCGGATCCGAAGAACGCCGCGGCTAACGAGATGACCAACTGTCGCTTCTCGAATCAGCGCGGCGGCGAGAAGCTTCACCGCCATCTCTTGATCATCTGGGGAGTACCTAAAATCCACCGAACAGACCCTCAGGGGCCGTCCATATGTAGATCCTGCGATTGCCAGAGCATTGACAATGCTGCGGATTTCGGCTCTTACCCTTTTGAATCTGATCGGCTCGCACTCGGCGATCAGGTGCACAGCAGCATCGGCCAAAGTTGAGGTATAGTGGCGCGTATCAGTCCAAGGATCCAAGATTCGAAATCCTTTTCTAATTTCGCACGGACAGAACCGACGGGTGGCCGCTTCAAAAAAGATTGCCGGAAGCCCTAACAGGTATTGGCGCCAGATTAGCGCGCAACAGTATCTCAATCCGCGCTTAGGTATCATGTTGTTAACATATGGTTGCGTCGAATGTGTGCAAGCACCCGTTGAAGCTTTATTGGAACACTTCACTGAGAAATCGCGAAGCTGCTCCAACCCGCAATGAGCAAATTGAATAATGATTAGACGCGAACCCAATTC
>Ga0066685_10000179_pt1 | contig 17915 bp, 20 predicted proteins | sample GraSoiAngelo_134_FD_62305 | JGI IMG/M metagenome (GOLD analysis project Ga0066685, IMG submission 62305) | Grasslands soil microbial communities from the Angelo Coastal Reserve, California, USA - 14_0929_05_30cm | ecosystem: Environmental > Terrestrial > Soil > Grasslands | place: USA...
TCCCGTTCCTCTACGCCGTAAATTTTGTGAACTCTCTGATCACACGCAAAATTCGCTGGCGGAGTATGGCATACGAATTGATTAGCCCGGAGCAAACGCGCATAGTTCCATTGTGAGATCCTCAATTGCGGTAGAACAAGTTCCTGGCATTACCGACTCTCCCGACCTTCCGGGGACAAGAGGGAAATATTTCGCCAACCGTGCAATTCCTACCATCAAATGAATTCCAGGGCGTCCGAAACCTGGCGTAAGTCCCCAATTCTTGAGTAGGTTGCATGAGCCTTCCATTCGGAAGAATGTTTGCAGGAACGAATGGTTCGGCATCTCAGGCGGACTTTCACGGAGTCCCCGCTCCTGCCTGGTGGTTGCCGTTCAGTGGGTAAGGGTTCCCGAGCCGCAACCGTTTTTTGGGCTTCTTGCCTACCTGTCGACCCCACGGGGGGATACGCCTCGTCGAGAGGCGAAGAAGAAAAAACTCAATACGCTTCGATCCGTCACGAGGCTGCATTCGGAGGGGGTGCATGTGAAGGTGATTCGCAGAAGTGATCATCCGCAGCAATTAACAAATTCTCAGCCAGTTTTTCCCCGCGATGTTTTCTTTTTCTACGAAAAGAGCACGGGAGTGGCCCACTTTCATGTCGAAGCCGGACCAGACGGCAGGTTTCCGGTAGACCAGGCCGCCGGACTGCTGGCCATGCACTGCATGGTGCGGGGGCAGTTAACGAGCGATTACGTTGTGATGGTCCAGGCCGATGAAGAAGTCCTGGAAGGCCTCAATGAGAAAGCAAACAAGCTCTTGGAGGCCGGGAAATCGGTCCGCAGCCAAGTGAAGTTGACACGCCGGGAGGAAGAAGTTCTTTCCGGCCTAATGAAGAGCCTCGCAAACAAAGAAATCGCCGCCAACCTGAATCTGTCCGAGCGCACCGTAAAATTCCATGTCTCATCGCTGCTTGCGAAGTTCCGCGTGCGCGGCCGCATGGAGTTGGTTCGTGAGGCTTCGAGGCAGACTGCTGGTGGCCTGCCAACGCCGATGCCGGTGGCCACACGGGACGTGCACACATACGCGCCAGTGGCAAAAACCTATCCACCGCCACGGCGGGCAGTGTCAATGGTTCCCCTGGCTAAACGGCAATTGATGGCCTAATTCGGATTCAATCCCGCTTCTTGAGAAAAAAAGAAAAGGCCCCACTCGGGGCCTTTTCTTTTTGGAAACGAAAGGAAGAAACTATTTCTTCGCCGCATCGTAAAGCTCCGCGGCTTTGTCCCAATTGACAACGTTCCACCAAGCCTTGATGTAATCAGCACGCACATTTTGATACTTCAGGTAGTAGGCATGTTCCCATACGTCCAGGCCAAGGACGGCCTTGCCGCCTCCGGTGAGCAGATAGGGGGTGTCCTGATTTGCAGTGGAGTCGATAGCCAGTTTCCCATCTCGCACAACCAACCACGCCCAGCCGGAACCAAAACGGCCTAGGCCGGCAGCCGCGAGTTTTTCCTGAAATCCAGCCAGCGACCCAAACGTGGAGTTGATCGCCGCGGCCAGGTTTCCCTTGGGCTCCCCACCTCCGCCCTTTTTCATCAACGTCCAGAAGAGTGAGTGGTTCCAGTGGCCGCCACCGTTGTTGCGGACCGCGTTGCGGATATTCTCGGGGATCGAATCGAGACCTCTTAAAAGATCGTCGAGCGATTTGGCTTGCAGACCGGCTTGACCATCCAGGGCCTTGTTGAGGTTGGTGACGTAGGCGCCATGATGTTTGTCGTGATGGATCTCCATCGTCTTGGCGTCGATGTAAGGCTCGAGTGCGTCGAACGAATACGGCAACGGGGGCACGGTAAAAGCCACGGGTGTTTCCTCCAGAGTAAGATTTGAATCCGAATTGGTAGCAGTGCCGGCGCGCAAAAGGCCAGGTGCAGCATTTCCTGCTCCAAGCAATCCTGCGCCGACGATACCCGTATTCAACAAGAAGTTACGACGATTCATGGCAACCTCAGCGCCGCGGAGAGTGAGTCGACCTGCGGATGAGATTATACCGCTAGTGCCCGCGGTTTGAGAACACGGCGATCCCGCACGTCTCAGCAGTATGCCGGAAACTTACCGGTGTCTGTCTCAACTTTTCCACTTGCGCGCTTATTGGATGCGCGAAAGTGCCCATCGGGCAGATTCGGCGAGAACCAGATCGCCTGAATCCACGAGTCGATTCAAGAGCTCGCTGATTCGACCGTGCTCCGCCGTACCTAGCCGTTCGCCGGAGTTCCCGAGCGCGATGCAGGCATTGCGCATCAGACCGCGCCATTTGGTACGTTTGACGGCGCTTCCGCAGAAGAGCTCGCGGAAATCAGCTTCACTCAGTCCGAGCAGCCATTCTAGTTTCGGCAGATAGAGCGATTCGTCTTGCGGGGAGCAGGACGTCGAGGTGAGCTTTTCCTTTGACGGAGAAAAAACTCTTGGCTGGAACTGCGGTATCACGGTAATCGGCGCGCGCCGGTTCCACGGGCAAACGTCCTGACAGATGTCGCAGCCGAAAAGATGGTTGCCCATCGGCTCACGGAACTCCTCCGGAATGGGACCATGCAGTTCGATCGTCAGATAGGAAATGCACTTTCTCGCGTCCATGACGTAGGGCTCGACGAACGCTTGCGTTGGACAAGCGTCGAGGCAACGCCGGCAGGTTCCACATAAATCCGGCGGCGGCAACTGGTTCGCCCCGAGCGTCGGTTGGAGATCAAGAGTGGTAAGAATGACGCCGAGAAAAAAGAAGGACCCGAGCACCTGGTTCAGCAGCAGCGTGTTTTTTCCCAGCCATCCCAAACCAGCGTATTTCGCGAGCACGCGCTCCTGAACCGGTCCCGTGTCCACGTAAGCGCGCGCGTCGAATGGAGCGGTAAACCGTTCGCGCAGGGATTCAATGAGTGCGTCGAGTCTCTCCCGCAATACATCATGATAGTCGTCGCCCCAGGCATAGCGGGAAATCCAACCAATCGGCTTGCGATCATCGCCGGGCGGCGCCGGATCGGTGGAAAGCGGCTGCTCTCCGTTGTAGTTGAGCAAGCCGACGATGGCGCTGCGGATCCCCGGCATAGCAGTTGAGGGATCCGATCGTCGGGGATCCGCGAGGTACTTCATTTCGCCAGCGTATCCACGGGCGAGCCACTCGGGCATCCGACTCAGTTCAGTAAATTTTTCCAAGCGGACTACGCCGCAGAGGTCGAAACCCAGCGATTTCGCCTCGTCAACAACCCACAAAGTATCGGTGAGGGGCCTCATCAAAGAGATTGTGGCGTACTGGAGCGAACCAAGCGAGCCTCAGACTGGAGGGCCCGCTGGCCGGCAGTGCCAAGCCCTGTTCGGCCTTGTGAGCGCACGCCAGCCGGAGGAGAATTCCGATGTTACGCGACAACCGGCCGGGTGTGCTCAGCCAAAACTCCGAACAGCAGTGTTCTCGTCTGTAAACACATCGAAGACAGTGTACAGCTTGGTGATCTGAAGAAGATCGCGGACTTTCTTCGTCAGATGCAGCAACTTCAGGTCCCCGCTTTGATTCTTCACCGCCGTGAACCCGCTAACCAATTCGCCGATCCCCGAGCTGTCGATGTAGTCGACGTCGGCGAGATTCAGAAGAATTTTTTTTCTCTGATCATCCAGCAGCCCGCGAATCGTCTTGCGCAACAACGCGCTACCGTCTCCGAGGACGATCCGGCCGCTCAGGTCCACGACAGTGACTGGGCCGGCATCGCGGTGTGTCGCATGTAGTGACATCTGTTCCTTTACGCTTCCTGTTGGGGTGTGGCGCTTTGTCCGCCTTGGCCATTGGGGGATGTACTCCCCGGGGCGGGCAGTTTTTTTGACATCACGATTTCCGCGCCACCAGTTCTGCCGGAAACCACATCGAACTCGTCCATGAAAGCACGCATCAGAAAGATCCCACGGCCAGAAGTACTGAGCAGATTTTCCTCGGCGAGCGGGTCCGGAACATCGGAAAGCTTGAAACCCGCGCCCTCGTCCAGTACGTGAATAATCATCTTGTCGGCGGTGAGATCCACGGCGAGGTGGATTTTCTTGTCGCGGCGTTCCTTGTTCCCATAGTGAAAGGCGTTGATTACCCCCTCGCGCACGCTCATTCCGATGCGGTAGCAATCGTCCTCGCCAAACCCCGCCGCTTCAGCCACCCGGAGACACATCTCTTCGGCGAGATTGACGCTTTCGACTTGCGTCTCCAGCGTAATTTCGAGGTGCTTGGTGTCGGAGGCCATCTTTTGCGTTGCTGCCGCCCTGGGAGCCCCTAATGTGAGCGCTTTATGGGTAACATAGCAGCGGAAAGGGAGTCAATGGAGCAGCGCGGATTTCTCCCATGTACTTAAGATGCGTAGTGCGGCAAAAAAGCAACCGCCGCATGGTGGACGCCGGCTGACCATCGAAGATGAAAAGGCGAGTTGAGCCTCGGGCCCAGCGGCAGCGAACACGGTGCCCAGCGAGATTCGGCCACCCCGTGCATAAGGGGCGGCTTTCGTTTGCGGAACTCCACTCCCCCGAGCATCGGGAAAAAGCGATAGAGCAAATAGCCCATGATGGCGGACCCAGCTACGGAAACGAGCAGCCTTCGCCATGCCGACCCACCCGCGGGATAGAGCCTGGCCCCGAATCGCTCCGTCAAGAAAATGAAACGCGACAACCACCATGCCCACCAGAGCGCCGATAAGCAGCGCCAGAACTAAGAAAACCTGCTCCTCTCGTTCGCGCATGAACCTATTCCACTCCCGCGAAGAAGCATCCCAACATGCTTTTCCGGCTCGCACACCGGCACTGTTCATTGGGGCGCTCCTGTTCTATTGGCGATCTCTCGACGGGGTCATGGGGTTCTTACCGAGCTGCGGGCGTTGCCGTCTCGTGCTTCCCTTGATCGCCGGGCAGGAAGAATCTCAAACTCAGCACCTGCTCGCGCCGGCGCTCTTCTTCGAGATGCCGTGCGCGTGCTTTCAATAAGTCAGTCAATGAGATGAGCCCAAGTAATCTCCCGGATGAGGGCTCCACCACCGGCATTCGCGTAATCCCCTTCTCCGCCATGCGATATACCACCGCGCGCAACGGTTCGTCCGGGAACGCCTTTACTGTTTGCTGGCGCACCAGTTCACCAAGCGTCCGCCGCAACGCGGCTTCGCCTTCTTGCTCTATGCGCTCGAGAAGGTCGCCGCGCGTCAGCACCCCAACAAACCGGCCCTCGGCGTTTACCACCGGGAGCAGCCGCTGGCTTTGACGGCGATCGGCGCGGAGGGAGTGCTGGAATTCCCGAAGCGCGCCCGCCGCCGGCAGCACCACGATATTGGCACGCATGACTTCTCGCACAAACAAGATTTCAAGAGGATCGACCGCATATTCACGGCTCAGATGATAGCCCCGTCTGGCGACCTTTTCCGTCAGGATGGACCGCTTGAGCGTCAACACTGTGAATGCGTGCGCGATCACGCTCCCTACGAGTAACGGCAAAAACACGTTGGTGTCGTGCGTCAGCTCAAACGCAAATATGATGCTCGTAAACGGAGAACGCATGGTGCCCCCGAGGATCGCGCCCATGCTGATCAGCGGCCAGAAGCCCGCGCCTTCGTTGGGCAGAAACATGGCCTCCAGACCGCCGAGCGCGCCGCCCATCATCAACAGCGGCGCCAGTACGCCACCCGATGTGCCCGAACCGAGAGACACGGCCCAGATAAACCATTTGACCAGCAGCACGCCCAGGATCACCTTTGTTGTTACGCTTCCCTGTAAGAGCGCGCCGATAGTGTCGTAGCCGACGCCCAGCGCCTGCGGAAAGATCAAGCCTCCCAAACCGATCGCCGCTCCGCCGATCGTCGGCCACCACATCCAGTGCACCGGCAACTTTTGAAAGGCATCTTCGGCCGCATACACTGAAAGCGTAAGCAGCGCCGAAAGGGCGCCCGCCAAGAGACCAACAAGTGCGCAGCCGAGCAAACCCTTCGGCCCTATGAAGAGCGGGTGTGCAGGCACCGGGAACAGCGGCCCGAAACCCAGAATGTAGCGTCGTACCACTGCGGCAACGGCACTGGCCAGCGCAACGGGGATCAAACTTCGCGGCTTCCATTCGAAGAGCAACAATTCGACGGCGAGCAAGACGGCCGCGACCGGCGAAGCAAACGTCGCGGACATTCCTCCCGCCGCGCCCGCCACGAGCAGCGTCTTTCGCTCCGCGCTCGTAAGGTGAAAAAGTTGGGCGATCATCGAGCCAAAGGCGCCGCCGGTCATGATAATCGGACCTTCGGCTCCGAATGGTCCACCGGAGCCGATGGAGATTGCGGAAGACAGCGGCTTGAGGAGCGCAACCTTTGGCTCCACGCGGCTGCCATTGATCAAAATGGCCTCGATGGCTTCTGGTATTCCGTGGCCTCGAATGCGCTCCGAACCGTATCGCGCCATGACCCCGATGATCAGTGCACCGGCGACGGGGACGAGAACGCTGTAGACGCCCAGGTGGTTGCCGATCGGCGAAACCATCGTGGTACTCCATCGGCCGAAGTAAAACAGATTCGTGAACAACCCGATCAAGCGCAACAGCACCAGGGCGACGAACGCGCAGAGCGCGCCGATTCCCATCGCCAATGCGGAGATCGGAAGAGTCCTCGAAGTTGTCGAGAAATCTCCCAACTCTTCGTGACCGTCGCGGTTCCGGGTGTTTCCGTTGTTGCTCGCCAAATCTACCCTGCTGCCGTTACGCACCTTTCTTTCTCCCCTTCTTGGACGAATTCACTGCGTGTTTCCCGTGCCGTGAGCCGCCGTTTTCCAGCAAAGCGCTGATGGCATTCACAAGCGCCGCGCCACTCGCGCGTAACTCGCCGATGCGGTCTCGCGCCACCTGCTCGAGCAGCTTTTCTCCCCGCTGCAGCAGTGCCACCAAGACGCGCCTGCGGTCGTCCCGGCTGCGGCTCCGGCGCACGTAGCCATGGGCCTCCAGTCTGTCGACCAGTTCAACCGCACTGTGATGCTTCAGCGCCAGCCGGTCCGCCAGCGTGCGGATCGTCGCTTCCACGCCTTCGGGGAGCCCGCGAAGCGCCAGCAAGAGCAGATACTGCTGCGGCTCCAGGCCTGCGGCGCGCGCCACGGCGTCTCCTTCCCTAACGAACTTGCGAAGACGATAGCGCAGCTCTGCGAGAGCCTGGTACTCCGCGGTGCTAACTTCTTTGGCCACTGAATAACTATATCGCAATGCGATATATATTTCCACTCCAGGGCATGAAGCCATTCTCGGAAGCAACCGGAGATGGGGAATTGCCGGAGTTACAGCGGTTTGCGAAACGATTTCTGGGTCTTGTAGTGCTCGTAGCCGTTGCGTTCGTAAAACTTGTGCGCGCGGTCGCGAATTACATTCGAACGCACCGACATGCTTTTGCAGCCGTGCTGGCGTGCCCAATCTTCGGCAGCCCCCAGCAATCGCGCACCCGCTCCGACGCTGCGCTGCCCTTCGGCCACCACAAGCCCATTCACTTCCGCGCGGATGTCCACCTCCAACAGTGGCTGTTTGCTAACATGCACCCACCCGATCACTCCCTCTGGCACAGAGTCCGCCACGAATACGGCATGCTGCGATGCGGGCTTGATTCCGTGCAGCCTCTTGTGTATCTGCACTGCCGTCGCTGGATACCCGAGCTGTCCGGCGAGCACGGCAATCTGCGGCACATCGTCGGTCGTCGCCCTCCGAATCTTCAATTCATTTTTGGCCGCCACGACCGTTGACCTCAAGTTGCTTTCCGTCGCAGTCGCGTCTGTACGGCGGTGCTCTTCAGTTCGCGCAGCGCATCAGCGGCGATCCAGCGCGCCGCGCGTGAGCCTTGCCGCCGGATTCGCTCCCCCGCGCGGATGGCTGCTTGGTTCAAATTCAAATTCCTCTTGCCGATCTGGCGTAAGGCCCAGTTCACCGCTTTCCTCACAAAATTTCGTTCGTCGTGGGCCTCACGCTCGACGACCCCCAGAAACTTCACGAATTGCGCGTCTTGCGCTTCTTTGTCTCGGTAACTCAAATAGGCGGCCAATGAAAATGCGGCACGTTTCACGAACTCCTCCGGCCGACTGCTCCAGGAATAAATCTTCTCCCAGGCTGGTTTTGCATCCGAATAAAGATAGCGGCACGCCGCATCAACGACGTCCCAAGAGTCGAAATCCCGAGCCCATCGATCCATCTCGGCGGCCGTTATTTTTTCGGGTTCACCGATCAATGTGGCGAGAACCTGGGCTTCATGGATCCCGGTGGTCCAGAGCTGCTGCGCGAGCCGATGATCCTTACCGATCTGTTTCGCGAATTGGTGCAACAGCGGCGCGGAAATTCCATGAGCCTTCGGCGCATGAACGCCAAAGTATGCCATCTTTGCCCTCACTTTTGGATCCGCCAACTCTTTGAGTTCGCGCAATACTGCAGTCTTGGTCCACGGCGGGGCGTTCTTTTGAGTGCCGCTAGGCCTAAAACGTCTTGTCGGAATCGAGGAGGATCGTAACCGGGCCTTCATTGACCAGCTCCACGGACATCATCGCCTGAAAAATGCCGGTTGCGACGCTCACGCCCAGCTTGCGAAGCGCTTCGCAAAATTCTTCGTAGAGAGCTTTGGCTTGTTCCGACGGCGCAGCCGAAATAAAGCTGGGCCGCCGCTGCCCGCGCGCATCGCCGTACAGCGTGAACTGCGAGACCACCAGCGCGCTGCCTTTCACCTCCAGCAGCGACCGGTTCATCTTACCCTGATGATCTTCGAAGATGCGCAGATTCGCGCACTTTTCTGCCATCGTTGTGGCCACCGCGGACGTATCTGCGCGGCCCACGCCGACGAGGATCATCAGCCCGGCGCCCACCTCCCCTGTCACGCGTCCATCGACCGTTACTTTCGCGCGGCTGACTCTCTGGAGAACAGCTCGCATGCGGCCGGCTCAGTCGCCGCCCCGCTTGGCGGTTTTGCGTGGTAGCATTTCCGGCAGTTGGGCAACGTTGTAGGCAAACACAGCCAGCATTTGGGCCCCTTGCGTCAGGTCATCCCACCGCACGCGATCCAGCGTGTCCGCCTGGGCATGGTGCGTCTGGTCGTAATCCACGCCCTCCTGCACGCGCCAGAATCCCGGCACGCTGGCGGCGTCTAACGGCACATGATCGCTCCCACCTTCGGACCGTACCGTCGGCTCTGCCAATCCGACATCCTTGGCCCGCGCCAGCGAATAAAGCGCGCGATCGATCGTCTCTCTCACCGCGTAGTTTCCCATGAGGCCGATGGTCGGAACTTTTCCGGTGCCGCTGTCGTGCACCAGCACGCCGGAGATTTTCTCCAGTTCTTTCTCATGCACTTTCACGTACACTTTCAAACCGTTCAAGCCCTGCTCTTCGCCGGTGAACAGCACGAATCGGATCGTTCGCTTCGGCTTCACACCCAGCTTTGGCATTGCCTGACTGTGTTGACGGATTTCACCTAAGATCTGCGCGTCCACCGCAGGCCTCGCCGACCCCACTCGCACTGCGAACAGGACAAGCACCGCGAGCCCCGCAAGAGTTACCAGGCCACGTAAGTTCATGCCATGTCCCTCGGTCCTCAACAAGAGCTCATCAAAACAGTGTCATCCCCGCGCAGCCAATTCCACCACGTTCCCGTCTTGGCCTGGCAGCTCCAATATCTGGACTTGTTCTGATGGATATGCCGAACCTCTCGCTTCGCGCCGTCCTTTTGCCGTGACTCTCAGCTCTCAGAGGTGATTTCCCATCTCTTCTCTGCGATTTCTCTGCGCCCGGCGCTTTCCTGACCCGGTCGAGCCCTCTGTGCGTTTATTCTTCCTTCCGTTTTTCCCGAGCAGCGGCAACGCCGCGAAGCCGCGCGGTGAGTGCTGGCAGGTTGGACAAAAATAGCTGCTTCGCCCCGCTACCATCGCCCTGCGGATGCGCGTTTTGCAACGATAACAGCTTTTCCCCTCGCGTCCGTAGGCCCGATGGTGCCGCTGATATTCTCCTGGCTCGCCTTTCGCGTCAAGAAAATCGGAAATCGAGGATCCACGCAACACAATCGCTTTCTGCAGAATGTGTCGCAGCACGCGGCGCAATGTTTCCGCTTGTTTCCTGCTCAGCTTGGCTCCTAGCCGCGCCGGATGAATCTTCGCTTTCCACAGGCTCTCATCCGCATAGATATTTCCGATGCCGCGCAGCACGCTCTGGTCCAGCAGCAGCGCCTTGATCCGCGCGCGTCGCCCGCAAATCCTGTTCGCGAATTCCATCTCGCTCACTTCGAGCGGATCGGTGCCGAATCCGGTCAGCTCTTCGGCAAGCAATGCTTTCGTCAGGTAAGCAATGCGCCCAAAACGCCGCGCATCGGTGTAGCGCAGTTCCCGCCCATCATCCAGAAGTATGCAAACGTGAGTGTGCTTCTCAAGAGCTCGTCCCGCCGGACTCGGCGCGATCTGGCCGGTCATTCCCAGATGTACCAGCAACGACGCCTGCGCCGCATCGCCATTTGCGGCAACGCGGGTCTCTCTACTCACCGCCGACAGTCGCAACAATATGAATTTCCCATAGCGTTCCACCGCCTCGATCTGGCGCCCGGGCAAGTGCTGCTCCAGCGCGGCAGGATCATCGATAAAATCAGTCTTACCGAACCTGACCGAAAGTATCCGCCGCCCGAGAATTGCTTGCCGCAATCCTCGCGCTACCGTTTCGACTTCGGGAAGTTCCGGCATAAGGAAGAAAGAACCTTCAAAATAGCACAGCGCCACATCCAATGCTCTTCGGGCAAGGGGCCAACCCTGGTAGCTCAGGGCGAAGTGCTTTTTGTGATTATGCTGGAAATCGACATCGGTGTGGGGGCAGCCTGCCGCGGCGGGCGCCCCTGCGCCGCACTCTCGCCTCAGCTACTTCTTGTGGTAATTCGGATAAGGCGGATGCTCCGGGATCACCACTGGATTCTTCTTCAGCACTTCGAGTGTGACTTCCACGGCCTTTTCGAGTTGCCGGTCGTGCCCCGCGGCAACCGACGCCGGATCGTTTTCCACTTCAATATCCGGCGCGATTCCGCGGTTCTCCACTTCCCATTCGCCTTGCAGACCGTAGATGGCCACGCGTGGCGCGGTAACGAAACCTCCGTCCAGCAGCGGCGGATAGCCATAAATGCCCACCAATCCGCCCCAGGTGCGCTTGCCGACCAGCGCTCCAATCTTGTCCTGCTTGAACATCCACGGCAGCGCATCACCACCCGATCCGGACATTTCGTTGATGACCATCGTTTTCGGACCGTAGATCTGCGCAAGCGGCGAGCAGAACGCTTCGCCTTCCCGCGAAATCGCGCAGTTTCGCAGCGGACGCTTCAGCATGTCGATGATATAGTCCGCCACTTCGCCGCCATGGTTGTAGCGCTCGTCGATGACCGCGCCTCGCTTGCCAACTTGCGCAAAGTAGAACCGGTTGAAATTGAGGTAACCGCCGACCGCCGTGTCGGGAACGTGCACGTAGGCGAGTTTTCCTCCGCTTAGTTCGTCCACCTTCCGCCGGCTATCTTCTTCCCAAGCGCGGTTGCGCAGCGCGAATTCGCTTGGCAGCGGCACCACCGTGACTTCCCGCGCGTCCTTGCCATCCGCGTTCGGGCCCACCTTGATCTTGATCTGTTTCCCAGCGGTGTTCTCAAAGAAGCTGTAAACCTCTGCCGGAGGCTCCACCGAGCGTCCTTCCACTTCAAGCAAATATTCGCCCGCCTTCACATCCACCCCCGGCTGCGTCAGCGGCGCGCGCAGATCGGGGTTCCAATTCTCGCCGTTGTACACCCGGGCAAAGCGGTAGCGCCCGTTCTCGATCTTGTAATCCGCACCGAGCAATCCGCCTTTCACCTCCCTCGGTTTGGGAACGTCGCCACCACCGATGAACATGTGGCCGATGGTGATCTCTCCAAGCATTTCGTCGAACAGATAGTTCAGGTCCCCACGTCCTGCCACACCCTTCAGATAAGGAGCGTATTTCTTCTCTGCGGCGTGGATGTCCAATCCGTGATGACGCGGATCGTAGAGAAAGTCGCGCTCGATGCGCCATACCTCGTGGTACATCTGGTTCCATTCGGCGCGCGGGTCGACGTAAACCTCCATTTCGTCCAGCTTCAGGGCTCCGTCGCCGGGCTTCACTACTACCGCCGTGCCGGCGATAAACCATCCGGGCCCCAAGTGGTACAGCGCCTTTTCACCGTTGGCGGAAACCGCGAATCCGCTGATCCCGCTTACGAACGCCTCGGTCTTGCGAGTGGTCAGATCAAACTTTGACACCGTTACCGGGGTCGCTCCCTCGAATCGCGGCACATCGACGATCTCGGAAAGGAACAGCGTTCCAGCCTTGCCAACATCAAGGCTTACATAATTGGCGGCCTTGATCGGCAGGGAGACGATTCGCTGTCCGATACCATCGAGATCGATAGTGACCTTGACGGGCTCCACCTTCTTCTCGCTTTCTTTGCCCTTCTCACCCTCTTTGTTCTTGTCGGCTTCTTTGCCTTTGTCTCCACTGGCCGAATCTTTCTTTTCTTCCGCTGCTTTTTCTTCGTCGCTCTGCGGCTCCACCGGCGAAGGGTCGCCCTTCTTGAGCACCGCCGCGTATACACTTCGCAGAACCGGGTGCTGGAAGCTGGACAAATCCAGCCAGCCCGCGGAGAGTCCCACATCCGTGCTTACCGCGAAGAACAGCGATTTCCCACCTTTATCGAATACCGGATATCGCGCGTCGCTGATTCCGTCTGTGATTTGCGATTCTTTTCCGCTTTCCAACGAGTACACGAAAATGGTCCGCAGATGATTCTCGAGCAGCTTGGCGTACGTCAGCCACTTGCTGTCCGGTGACCAGGTCTGACCGAAACCAGACGTCGGATCATCGTAGCGGTCGGTCGTCACCTTCACCGGCGTACTCCCGTCCACGTCGACGTACCACAAGTTCAGCCGTTTGTCCGTGTAAGCAATCTTCTTGCTGTCCGGCGACCACAAGGGTGTGTAGAAATAAGACGGAGGATTGCCCAGATTGATCTTCTTCACCGTCTTAGAGCCCGATTGATCGGCCACCTGCAGGGCATACTCGCCGGACTCATCCGAAAAATAGGCGATCGATTTCCCGTCGGGCGACCACGCCGGATCGCGCTCGGCCACGGCCGCCGTCCGCGTCAAATTGCGGATATCGCCTTTCTCTTCAGGAACGGTAAGAATTTCACCACGGGCTTCGAACACGGCTCGCGCGCCGGTCGGCGAAATCGCGGCATTCTTAATCTTGTCGCCAACCTTCTCGTAGTGCGGCCGCGTTGCTGGCAGGTCGCCGGCGATTCGAATGCTTACCTTTTTCGATTTGCCGCTCGCGGGATCAAAAAGATAGATCCCGCCAAACTGTTCATAGACCAGCGCGTCCGGCCCCGCTGAAAGCGACTTGAAATCGAGCCCTTTGTTCTCCACCACCTGTTTTACGGTCTTTGCCTTGGTGTCGTACGCGAACAGAGTCACCGCTCCGTTGCGGTCGGAGAGAAAATAGACGGTGTCGTTGAACCAAATGGGATGCGAATCATTCGAATTCTCGCGCGGCACTTTCTCCAGCGCCAGGTCGCTCAAACGCACGATATAGATTGGCGTGGTTTGCCCTCCGCGATAGCGCTTCCAGGAGGTCTGCCAGAGCAAGTTTGGCACGTAGGCAATCCGTGTTCCGTCTGGAGAAAACCACGCTTGTTCTCCCCGCCACATAGGCAGAATATCTGCCGGGCCGCCATCGACAGGAACGGTGTAAAGGCGGTCGAAGTCCGCATAGGCCTCGCGCCCGGAATAAAAAAGCACTCGCTTCCCGTCCGGAGTCCATCCCACAGCAACGTCCGCCGCCGGGTGCCAGGTAAGCCGCTTCGGCTCGCCCCCTTCCGCGGGAATGACGAATACGTCGACGTTCCCGTCGTACTGGCCTGTAAACGCGATCCATTTTCCGTCAGGCGCAAACACCGGCAACCCTTCATGTCCGCCGGTGGTCAACTGCCGGGCATCGCCCCCGTCGCGCGGCACGCTCCAGAGGTAGCCGCCGTACGCAAAAGCCACCTGGGTCTTGCTTGCCGTCGGCGAATGCGCCAGCAGCGGCGTCTCTTCCGTTGCGCCGGACACTGCCGCAAGAGCCAGTAAAATTCCTATGAGCATTGTGATTCGAAAACGCATGCTTCCTCCCGGGAGAAGATTCCATCGTGACTCACCAATTGATGCAAGAGCCAACCGCGCCGCCGTACTTCAAAATTAAGTTCTTTGGCTCTCACCACCGCGCAGAAACCACCTTGCCAGACGTAGGCAGCCAAAACAAATTAGGACTATTCACGGCAGGAGCGCGAATACTCGCACCGGTCCACCCGAGCCACCCTCCAGCTTGATCGGCGCCACGATCAAGAACGCACCCGTTTCTGGTAATTCGCTCAGGTCCGCCAGGTTTTCAAGCTGATACAGACCTGCCCCCAACGCCAGGTGATGCACGGAATAGTCGCTCGACGCACCATGGTCGATGCTCAGCGTATCGCACCCGAGCCCGCTCACCTTCCGATCAATCAACAGCTTGGCAGCCTCCGCCGAGAACCCCGGAAAATGCATCTTGCCCTTTTCATCCTGATTCCGGTACTTCCGCACGTCCGGCCACCGCGACGCCCACCCGGTCCTAAGCAGCACAATCGCTTCTTCGGGAATCCGCCCGTGCCCCTTCTCCCATGCTTCGACGCGTGCGGCGCCAAGCTGATAGTCTGCATCCTTGCCACTCTCGGCGCGGACATCGATCACCACCGCCGGCCCAAACAATTGTTTGGCCGGAATTTGGTCCACCGTCGCCTTCCCCGGCGGAAAATGTGCCGGCGCATCCAGATGCGTCCCATAGTGCTCCAGCATCCAGAAGCTCCTCGTGAAGTAGCCGTTTTTCTCAATGCTGGCGTTGACCTTGGCCTCGAAGAACTTTTCATCTCCAGGCCACGGCACCAGCTTGTCGCTAATCGCGTAACTCAGGTCGAGCACCCGCGTCTTTCCCGAGGGAATGCCTTCGAGCATCGTATGGTGGTGCGTGTTCTGTGGGAGGAGCGTAAAAAGCACAGCAAGACAAACGATAAAAGTGCCGGAGCGGCCAAAGGCAGCCATCTCTCACCTCAGTTTACTTTCGGTCAGACACGCGGCCCGCTGCTCCAAGTTCAATTGTGGAGCAGCCGCTGTCCTTACGCGCGGCATCAGGGCAACGGCATTCCTGGCGTCGCGACGATTCCGGCCATGCGTAGGATTTCTTGATACTGCAGGTCGGTGAGCAGCGAAATGATCAACCGCACGTTCTTCAGCAATTTCATCTTCTTGAGCGCGGGATTTGCGCGCAGCTCCGCGAGGGTCACCTGCCGGGGCAGCTTTTCGAATGCCCGCAGGTCCGCAACCAGGTTTTTTCCCTTGTGATCATGCGGATCCGGGTAGGGATCTCGCGTGACTTCGGCGATCGAATACAACGAGCGCTCCGGGGCTGAGTGATAGCATAATACGCGGTCACCCTTGCGCACCTGTTTCAGGGCGCGAATCGCGTCGGGCTTCGCCCCAGCACCGTGCCACATCTCCTTGCCCTTTACGAAGAGAGTGTCCCAGTGATACTGGTGTGGGTCGGCGCTGAAGATCCAGTAGTGTCGTTCCGCGGTCGTTGTTGACATCGAGGCTTCGAGTGGGCAGCAATATACACGCTGGCATTCAAAAAGCGAAACAAAATATGTGGCTTAGAGGAAACCGGGCATTGCTGGCGAGGCCAAGCCGAGGTGGCCATATTTTGGCAAAATCACAATAACAACTTTGTTTTCAATATATTACAGAAGTTAACCGGCATCCACGAAAATGTCTTCTCCGCGGACCTCAATGGTGTAGCAATCCACCCCCACCGTTGGATTCTGCCCAATCTTGCCGGTGGTAACATCATACTGCCAGCCATGCCACGGACACGTCACCATGTTTCCGTCCATAACACCTTGCCCCAGCGGCCCGCCACGATGCAGACAGGTATTATTGATGGCATAGAACTTGCCGCCTACATTTGCCAGGGCAATTGCTTTGCCCTCCACGTGAAACTCTCGGATCGTTCCGGGCGTGATCTCATTCGTCTTCGCTGCTCGCGCAAACGCCATCTTTCTTCTCTCTCCTTTTTCTTCTTTCCCTCCGTCACTGCGCAGTCCGCGTCCTCGGTGTTAGAATCCTTTACTGTCTTTTCATCTAGTTTCCTGGTTGGCTTTTTCTCTTCCCTATCGTGGCTCCGGCGTTTGCGCCACCATGACTCCGCGTTTGAATTCTTCCACCATCTGCGGCCGCAAGCGCACTTCCGTGGGTCGCTTCGCTAGCGTCATCTGGTCGATCTTGTCCTGCAGCTTCAAGAGCGCGAAGAAGAGGCCTTCGGGCCGCGGCGGGCATCCTACAACGTACACGTCTACCGGTACGATGCGATCCACACCTTGCAAAACCGAATAAGCGTTAAAGGGTCCACCGACGCTGGAGCATGCTCCCATCGAAATGCACCACTTCGGGTCCGGCATCTGTTCCCACACGCGCTTCAGCACTGGTGCCATCTTCAGCGTGACCGTGCCCGCCACGATCATCAAGTCGGCCTGGCGCGGCGACGGCCGGAACACTTCCGCTCCAAACCTCGCCATATCAAACCGCGAAGTCGTCGACGCGATCATTTCGATCGCACAGCACGCCAGTCCAAATGTCAGCGGCCAGATCGCGCTCTTCCGCGCCCAGTTGAACACATAGTCCACCGAGGTAATCATGAAGTTCTTTTCGAATCTTTGATCCAGTACGCCCATTGGTCGGTCCTTTCCAGCTAACGCCGAGTATATTCACCGTTCCCCGTGGAGTCAAAAACTGTCTGGGCGGCCAGTGCGAGGCAAGTGTAGCAACCTCATCTCGCTTTTGCCGCCAGCTGTTCAAACCTCCGGGAAAGTGTCTTCCAGTACGTTGTGGGCCGCAGACGCTGCAGAATGTCAATCTGATACGCATCCATGCCGATCAGGATGCGCGGCTCGTAGCGCTGCACACCGCGCAAGATTCGAGCCGCTGCCGTTTCCGGCGAAGTCCGCGCCAGCTTCTCAAAACGCGCAATATTCTCTTCTCTCTTGGATGCCGAAGCCCCGGCGCCAATCCGCGAGCGACGCGCGATAGGCGTCCGGATGCCCCCCGGATGAACGCTGGAGACGCCCACGTTGCTGCCCTCCAGTTCGTGACGCAGCGCCTCCGTGAATCCGCGCACCGCAAATTTGCTCGCCGCGTAAGCGCATTGTCCCGCCGGAGCAATAATTCCGAAAACGCTCGAAAGGTTCACGATGTGCGCGCGCCGCTCGCGTTTCAGCATTGGCAGGAAATACTTCACGCCATAAACCGTGCCCCAGAAATTGATACTCATGACCCAACGAAAATCATGCAGCGAAATTTCCTCAAAATCGCCATGCAATGAAACGCCGGCATTATTGATGAGCAGCGTGACGCGTCCGTGCCGCCTGCTGACGTCTTCGGCGAAAACGCTCACGCTGGCTTCCTCAGCGACGTCCATCACGTGAGTGCTGACCGCTGCGCTCTTTGCTCCCGAGCGATGCGAGAGTCTCGAGGAGGCCGGCCTCGTCTATATCGGCTAGGGCCAGCGCTGAGCCCGCGCCAGCCAGTCGTTGCGCCAAGGAGCGGCCGATGCCGGATCCCGCCCCGGTCACCACGGCTACCCCGGTACTCAGAAATGTCACTAGAAAACCTCGACGCGAGGATCCGTGGTTGGCTTTGCCGGAAGGACCAGCGGTGTGGCGTCGTGCGGCGCGAGTTTCCTCCGGGGCTTCCGTTGCTTCCCGGGAAGCAGCTCTAGGAGCCACTTCCCTCTTGGAATTCTGCGCAACGCGGCACGCGCATCGATGAGGTGGGTGGGAGGAAGCCG
>Ga0066685_10000187_pt1 | contig 17772 bp, 16 predicted proteins | sample GraSoiAngelo_134_FD_62305 | JGI IMG/M metagenome (GOLD analysis project Ga0066685, IMG submission 62305) | Grasslands soil microbial communities from the Angelo Coastal Reserve, California, USA - 14_0929_05_30cm | ecosystem: Environmental > Terrestrial > Soil > Grasslands | place: USA...
GCCCTCAAGCTCAAGGAGATCTCCTACATCCATGCCGAAGGGTATCCGGCGGGCGAGATGAAGCACGGCCCCATCGCCCTCATCGACGCGCGCATGCCGGTCGTCGCCATCGTGCCGCGGGGGGCGACGTACGAAAAGATGAGCAGCAACGTGGAGGAGATCAAAGCGCGAGACGGAATCGTGATCGCGGTGGCGACGGAGGGAGACGAGGAGATCGGGGCGAAGGCCGATCTCGTGATCCCGGTTCCGTCCAGCCTGGAGTGGCTCCAGCCTCTCCTGGTCGCCCTCCCACTTCAGCTGCTGGCTTATCACCTGGGAGTACTGCGCGGCTGTGACGTCGACCAACCCAGGAACCTCGCCAAGAGCGTCACCGTCGAGTGACCAGGAGGCATCGCGATATGTCTGTCGACCCGTGGGCGCCCGCCCATCACGCCACGACGCTGATCCGTCAGATAGCAACTCACAGCGCCCGGATCAGCATCATCGGCCAGGGGTACGTGGGACTCCCGCTGGCCGTCGAATTCGCCCGAGCGGGCTTCCACGTCACGGGGCTCGACACCGACCCCGACCGCGTTGCGGCCCTCGGGAGTGGTCGCTCGCACGTCCCCGACGTGCCGAGCGCGCAGCTCCAAGCGCTCCTCCGAGCCGGACGCTACCACGCGACCACGAAGCCCGCCATCCTCGCGGAGAGCGACGCGGTCCTCATCTGCGTCCCCACGCCATTGCGCAAGTCCAAAGACCCTGACATCTCCTACGTGGTCGCCGCCTCCAAGGAAGCCGCTGACCGCTTCCGCCCGGGACAACTGATCATCCTGGAATCCACCACCTACCCGGGGACCACCGAGGAGCTGCTCCTCCCGTTGTTCCAGGCACGCGGTGCCAGGATCGGCGAGGACCTCTTCCTGGCGTTCTCCCCGGAGCGCATCGACCCGGGGAATCCCACCTTCAAGGTCAAGGACATCCCCAAAGTGGTCGGAGGCGTCACGGCCACCTGCACGCGTTTGGCGGCCGCTCTTTATCGGGAGATCGTCCCCCGGGTGCACGAGGTCTCGACTCCGAAGGTCGCCGAGCTGGCGAAGCTCTACGAGAACGTTTTTCGGAACGTGAACATCGCCCTCGCCAACGAGTTTTCCCTCATGTGTCGATACCTCGGGGTCAGCACCCGGGAAGTCATCGATGCCGCGGCGACCAAGCCCTTTGGCTTCATGCCCTTCCACCCCGGCCCGGGGATCGGCGGGCACTGCATCCCCGTGGATCCCCTCTACCTCTCCTGGAAGATGCGCGTGAGCGGCTATGAGGCACGGTTCATCTCTCTGGCTGACGAGATCAACCGAGCGATGCCCGCCCACGTGCTGAGCCTCGTCAGTGAGGGCCTCAACGATGCGGGCCGCGCCCTCAAGGGCGCGCGGATCCTCGTGCTGGGCGTCGCGTACAAGCGTGGCATCGGCGACACCCGGGAGTCTCCAGCCTACGAGATCATCACCACGCTCCGCCGAAAGGGTGCCCAGGTCTCCTACGCGGACCCCCACGTGCCAACCTTTTCGGTGGACGGAACCGAGCTCAAATCGGTCGAGCCCACCGCCGCGGAGCTCCAAGAGGCTGATTGCGTGCTGATCCTCACTGACCACCCCGAGTTCGACTACCGCGTCGTGGGACGTCACGGGCGCCTGATCGTCGACACGCGGCACAGCGTTCCCGAGGTCACGGGCGGGCGCGGGCGTCTGGTCAGGCTTTGACTCCGGGCTCACCCGCAGAGACTGTGAAAAAGAATTCCGACTACCGGGCAGCACGCTTCATCATTTGAGTCGTTGTCCGCCAGAGAGGGACACGAGCCCGCTCGTCTCGCCGGACGCTAATCGTCCGACGCTCAAAGGATTATCAAAAAGTGCAGGGAATTCCGCGGCTTGGCATCAGGTTTGCGTGCTTGTAGAACGAATGGGAACGGCATGGGCCTGGCTGCCTTGAAGGTATTGATCTCAAAGCTCAGTTCGAAGCCGTCCGCAGGGAACGGTTCCTCGAATGAGTTGCACGGTCTTCTGCCCGAGCGGATGTTTCTTCGGGCGCTCTGCCTCGAGCGGAAGCGGGCCGAACGCTCGCGAAAACTCTTCGTGCTGATGCTGCTCGATCTCGGGAAATCCTCCGACAACGGCAACGGGGACAACACGCTGCTCCAGCGAACCGTGCCCGCGATCCTCTCCTCGATCAGGGAGACGGACATCGCCGGTTGGCACAAAGAGGACGCCGCGCTCGGTGTGATATTTGCGGAGCTGGGGGCCGGCGACAAGACGTCCATCCTCCCTGCCCTGCGCGCAAGGATCACCGCTGCGCTGCGGTCCATCCTCCACACGGAAGAGCTCGATCGTGTCCGCATCGCGTTTCACTGCTTCCCGGAAGACTGGGAAGGTCATGAAACCGGGCTCCCGATTGCGAAGCTGTACCCGGATCTCGTGCAGCGCGACGAAGCGCGAAAAGTGTCCCGTGCGATCAAGCGCGCCACGGATGTCCTGGGCAGCGCCCTGGCGTTGGTTCTCCTGTCGCCGATTTTTCTGGCCATCGCCGTCGCGATCAAACTGTCCTCGCCCGGGCCCATCCTGTTCCGCCAGAAAAGAATCGGCCAGTACGGAGTCCCCTTCGCGTGCCTGAAGTTTCGCACCATGCATGCGGTCAACAACGCACAGATCCACATGGACTACGTCAAACGGTTCATCGCGGGAAAGGTCGATCCGGGCGTCCCGGGCACAAACGGTGGAGCCGTCTACAAGATTACCAAGGACCCTCGCCTCACGTGCGTCGGAGGGTTGCTGAGAAAGACCAGTTTGGACGAGCTCCCGCAATTCCTCAATGTCTTGTGGGGAGAGATGTCGATGGTCGGGCCACGGCCCCCGATCCCCTATGAGCTCGAGGCCTACGACATCTGGCACCGACGGCGGCTGCTCGAAGTGAAGCCGGGCATCACGGGCCTCTGGCAGGTGAACGGCCGGAGCCGGCTCCGCTTCGACGACATGGTCCGTCTCGATCTCCAATACGCGGCGGCGTGGTCGCTCTGGCTGGATCTCAAGATCCTTCTGCGGACGCCACAGGCCGTGGTGTCCGGTGAGGGTGCGTACTAGTCGTCACCGTCGGTCGTAGCGACCCGCGGCGTCCGGGAGTGTCAACCCAACAACTATGATTCGCATCGGTGTGATCGGCTACGGCTACTGGGGCCCGAACATCGTTCGGAACCTGCGCGGCGTCGACGGATGCCAGCTCACGACCGTGTGCGACCAAAATCCGGCCGCGCTCAAACGGGTCACGCAGGATCATCCCGACGTGCGCGTCACGGCGGACTCCTCCGAGCTCTTGACGTCCACCGAGCTTGATGCCATCGCCGTCGTCACGCCCGTCTGCACCCACTTCGAACTGGCCAAGGCCGCCCTCGAGAACGGGAAGCACGTGTTCGTCGAGAAACCATTCACCTCCACCACCCAACAGGCGGCGGAGCTGATCGAATTGGCCGAGCGTAAGAATCTCAGGATCATGGTGGACCACACCTTCCTCTTTACCGGCGCCGTGAGGAAGATCCGCCAGCTGATCGACGAGGGCGTCCTCGGCGACCTCTATTACTACGATTCCACGCGGGTCAACTTGGGGCTCTTTCAGCACGACGTCAGCGTCGTCTGGGATCTCGCGCCGCATGACCTTTCGATCGTGGACTATCTCATCCAGGAGAAGCCGGAAGCCGTGGTCGCGACCGGCGAGGCGCACTTGAACGGACTCGTGGATGTCGCGTTCATCACCGTCTATTTCCCGCGCAACATGATCGCGCACATCAATGTCAACTGGCTTTCCCCGGTGAAGGTGAGAACAACGCTGCTCGGAGGAGAGAAGAAGATGGTGGTGTGGAACGATCTGGAGGCCGACGAAAAGATCAAGATCTACGACAAGGGCGCCCAGATGAGCAACGGCCAGGGGCTCTATGACTTGCTCGTCAGCTATCGCTCCGGTGACATGTGGGCCCCGCGGGTCGAGCAGGCCGAAGCCCTCAAGGTCGAGCTCAACTACTTCATCGAATGCGTCACGAAGGATCAAACGCCTCTCAACGACGGTGTGGCCGGTTCGCGAGTGGTGAAACTGCTCGAAGCGGCCGATCGATCGATCCGGGAGCGGGGGCGGGCCATCCAGCTATGAATGATTATCTCTGCGTCGCTCCCGATGTGAAGCTGGGCCACGGTGTCACCCTGGCAAAATTCATCAATCTCTACGGCTGTGAGGTGGGTGACCACACCAAGATCGGCGCCTTTGTCGAGATCCAGAAGAACGCCAAGATCGGGCAACGCTGCAAGATTTCCAGCCACACGTTCATCTGCGAAGGGGTGACGATCGAAGACAACGTCTTCATCGGTCACGGTGTCACGTTCATCAACGATTCCTACCCGCGCGCCACGACTCCGAGCGGCGAGTTGCAGACGCAGAAGGATTGGCACGTCGAGCCCACGCTGGTGAGGAAGGGAGCCTCGATCGGATCCGGTGCGACGATCCTCGCCAACCTCACGATCGGTGAAAACGCCCTGATCGGGGCCGGCAGCGTCGTGACTCGTGACGTGCCCGCCAACGCGATCGTGGCCGGATACCCGGCGCGTCTGCTGCGGTCCATCGCCAGGGGCGCGAGGGCCGTGCGATGAAGACTCACGGGCACATCTCCCTGGACGAGGGCGCCGCATGAGCACGGGTGAGATTCCGTTTCTCGAGCTTGTCACGGTGCACCGCGAGCTCCGCGAAGAGCTGCGGTCCGTCTTCGAGACCGCCCTCGACACTGCCGGGTTCATCGGCGGCCCCGTGGTGCAGGAATTCGAGCGCGACTTTTCGGAGTTCTGCGAGTCGAAGGTCTGCGTTGGAGTCGCCAGCGGCACGGACGCGCTGCGCTTCGCCCTGGTCGCGGCGGGCGTCCAACCCGGAGACACCGTCGTGACGGTGCCGCTCACCTTCATCGCGACGACGGAAGCGATCTCGCAGGTCGGCGCGCGGCCGGATTTCGTCGATGTCGATGCGCGCACCTACACGATGGATCCCGAGAAGCTGCGAGTCTACCTGGAGACCGAATGCTCCCCCGACCGGCGGACGGGTCGGGTGGTGAGCAAGCGCACTGGCAGCCCGGTGACGGCCGTCATTCCTGTGCATCTGTATGGGCAGATCGCCGACATGGACCCTCTCCTCGAGTTGACGGCTCGGTACAACCTCATCCTCATCGAGGATGCCTGCCAGGCGCACGGCGCGGAGTATTTCTCGAAGAAGGAAGCCCGCTGGCGCAAGGCCGGGTCGATGGGACACGCCGCAGCGTTCAGCTTCTATCCCGGCAAGAATTTGGGCGCCTGCGGCGAAGCCGGCGCCGTCACCACCGACGACGAGCGACTGGCGCGGCACTGCCAGATGCTGCGCGACCATGGCCAGTCGCGGAAGTACTTCCACGATTTCGAGGGGTACAACGGCCGGCTCGACGCCATGCAGGCGGGCGTGTTGGGCGTGAAGCTTCGTCACCTCGCGAAATGGAACGAGCAGCGCCGGGAGCGGGCACGGAGCTACGACGAGCTCTTCGCCGACTCCGGGGCGACGGTCGCCCTTCCGCACGTGCCGTCGTGGTCGCGACCGGTCTACCATCTCTACGTCGTGCAGGTCGCGGACCGGGAACGGCTCAAGAAGGACTTGGCCGCCGCACGCATCGGATCGGGCATCCACTACCCGATTCCCCTCCACCTCGCGACCGCCTATGAGACTCTCGGCTTCCGTCCGGGCGACTTCCCGGTCGCCGAGCGGGCGGCCTCCCGGGTGCTGTCGCTCCCGATGTTCCCCACGCTCGCTCCCGAGCAGCAGCGCCGGGTCGTGACGGCGGTGGTCCAGTCTGCGGGGCGCGGCGAGTGACGAAGGTCAGCTTTCTCGGAAATTTCGGGACACAAAACCTGGGAAACGAATGCACTCTGCAGGCGATCCTCGGCAACCTCCGCAAGCACTTACCAGATGCACGGGTCGAGTGCATTTGCCCTGATCCTGAAGATGCCGGAGCGAGATACGGCATCGCCACACGCCAGATCTCCTCCCGGAGCTCTCACGGGCCTCAGGCGAGGACGTGGCCCGGGCACAACCATGCGGTGATCAGATTGCTCAGACGCATCGTCATCCGTGTCCCAAGGGAGTTGCTCGAATGGATGAGGGCGTTCCGGGCATTGAAAGGCACCACGATGCTGATCATACCCGGCTCGGGCGTGCTGGGAAATTTTGGCATCGATGTCTTCGGCTTGCACTACGAGATGATGAAGTGGTCACTTCTCGCCAAAGTGCGAGGCTCGAAAGTCCTGTTTGTGAGCGTCGGGGGCGGCCGTCTTCGCCACCCGGTGAGCCGGTGGCTCATTAAATCCGCGCTGGCGTTAGCAGACTACCGCTCATACCGCGACACGTTCTCGAAACAGTACCTGGACAGCATCGGGTTCGATACCTCGCGTGACTTCGTCTACCCCGATTTGGCGTTCAGCCTTCCGGGGCTCGAGAGTGCTGAGCCTGACCACACGGGAAGCGGACGTGTCATCGGCGTCGGTCTCATGGACTACTACGGCACGGAGTACAGCCCGGAGCACGCGGAGAGGCTGTATCACGACTATCTCGAGAGCGTGACCCCGTTCGTGACTTGGTTGCTCGAACACGACTATACCGTGCGGCTGCTGATCGGCGACGTCGTGTACGACAAGCGCGTGCGGCAGGACGTCATCACGCGGGTGAGCCAGCGGGCAGTCTATGAGCCCGGACGGCTGATCAGTGAACCGGTGGGTTCGGTCGACCAATTGTTGTCACAGCTTGCCACAACGGACATGGTCGTCGCGACTCGGTTCCACAATGTGCTCCTGGCCCTGGCGCTCAACAAGCCGGTGGTCTCGATTTCATATGACGAGAAGAATGATTCGCTGATGACCGAGTTAGGCTTGACCGAATACTGCCAGAGCATTCGAGATATCGACGTCGACAAGTTGGTGAAGCAATTCATCAAGCTGGAGGAGAATGCGGCGGCGATCAAATCGCACATCAAACACAAGACAGCCGAATTCCGCGCGGCCCTCGATGCGCAATACCAGGCGATCTTCGGCGAACGGTAAGACCATGCGGATCCTCGTCACTGGACACAAGGGCTACATCGGCACGGTGATGGTGCCCATGCTGCTTGGCGCTGGCCACGAGGTGGTCGGCCTCGACACCGATCTCTACGAGGAATGTACCTTCTGCGCTGGCATCCAGGTGGTCCCCGACCTACGGATCGACCTCCGAGACATCGAGCGCTCGCACCTCGAAGGATTCGCCGCGGTCATTCACTTGGCCGCGCTCTCGAACGATCCGCTGGGCAACCTGAATCCAGGGCTCACCTATGAGATCAACCACGCTGCCTCTGTACGCCTCGCGCGACTCGCGAAGCTCGCGGGCGTACCCCGCTTCCTCTACTCCTCATCGTGCAGTAGCTACGGGAGGGCGGGCGACGATCTCGTCGACGAAACCGCCGGCCTTCACCCGGTGACGCCATACGCCATCTCAAAGGTCCGTGTCGAGCAGGACGTCGCGACGCTTGCCGATGATCGGTTCAGTCCGACGTTCCTCCGGAACGCGACGGCCTACGGCGTCTCACCGCGAATGCGCTTCGACTTGGTCCTCAACAACCTGGTCGCGTGGGCCTGCAGTACCGGCCGGATCCATATCAAGAGCGACGGCACACCGTGGCGGCCGATCGTTCATATCGAGGATATCTCTCGGGCGTTCCTGGCTGCCTTGACCGCGCCGCGCGAAGCCATCCACAACCAAGCGTTCAACGTTGGCCGCACGGAAGAGAACTACCGGATCCGAGAACTGGCCGAGATTGTGAAGCAAACGGTTCCCGGGTGCACGATCGACTACGCCCCCGATGCGGGCCCGGACACCCGCAGCTACCGGGTGGATTGTTCCCGCATTCGCAAAGTCCTGCCCGGCTTCCGGCCCACATGGGACGCCAGGGCGGGTGCGGCTCAACTCTATGAGGCATACCAGCGCATCGGTGTGACGGTTGAGGACTTCGAGGGGCCACGCTACAAGCGCATCGACCACATCCAGGGGCTGATGCGTACGCGAAGGCTCGACTCGCAGTTGCGCTGGAAGAGCTCCGCATCGCACGCCGTGATCGGAACCCGGGCCCAGTAATTCGCGCTGCCCCACGGGAGGAGTGCCGTGATCTTTACCGAAACGGAGCTGAAAGGAGCGGTGATTCTCGAGCTGGAGAAGCGCGAGGACAACCGCGGCTTCTTCGCGCGCACGTTCTGTCAGAAGGAATTCGAAGCCCACGGCTTGAATCCGCACATCGTGCAGTGCAATGTGGCCTTCAACAAGCGCGTCGGGACACTGCGCGGCCTGCACTTCCAGTTGCCACCCTATCAGGAAGCAAAGCTGGTGCGCTGCACGCGGGGAGCGGTCTATGACGTGATCGTCGACCTCCGCCGCGATTCGCCGACCTTCAAGAAATGGGTTGCGGTGGAGCTGACGGCGGAGAATCGGAAGATGCTGTATGTCCCGACCGGTTTTGCGCACAGCTACCAGACTCTCGAGGACAACAGCGAGGTGATCTATCAGGTCTCAGAGTTCTATGCGCCGGAGCACGCCCGGGGCGTTCGATACAACGATCGCGCCTTCGACGTCCGCTGGCCCCTCGAAATCACCGAGATCTCCGAGCAGGACAGGCACTGGCCGGATTTCGGTTAAGCACGACGGCCTCTGTCTGGGTCCGGTGTGCACGGAGCAGCGCGCGTGAGTCAAAGAGTCCTCGTCACCGGCGGCACGGGATTCGTGGGTCGTCATTGCCTGCCCCGGCTGCTCGAGCTTGGCTATGAGGTGCACGCGACGACGTCCCAATCGTCACAGCCAGGGTCAGGCCCTGTGCGCTGGCACCGAATCGACCTCCTCGATTTGGCGGGCGTGCCCGGTCTGTTGTCACGGGTTCGGCCCACCCATCTCCTCCACTTGGCGTGGTATGCGGTCCCGGGGAAGTATGCGGAGTCTCCCCACAACTTTCAGTGGGTCGGGGCCAGCCTCGAGCTTCTGCGCCAGTTCCACGCGCACGGTGGGCAGCGGGTCGTTATGGCTGGGTCGAGCTTCGAATACGACTGGAACTACGGCTTCTGCTCGGAGCTCGTGACCCCGCGCGTCCCGACGACCGTGTACGGCACATGCAAGACCCTGATGTTCAACCTGCTTGACGCCTATTCAAAGACCACATCACTCAGTGCTGCATGGGCGCGTCTCTTCTTTCTCTATGGGCCGTACGAACATCCGGGGCGCCTGATTTCCTCCGTGATCTGCTCCCTGCTGCGGGGCGAGCCAGCCCGCTGCTCCCCGGGAACCCAGGTCCGAGACTACATGCACGTCCAGGACGTCGCCGATGCTCTGGTTGCGATCATGCACAGCAACGCCGAGGGTCCGGTGAACGTGGCGTCAGGCTCCTATGGGCCGATCAAGGACATGATTCGGCGGATCGGGAAGAAGCTGGATCGCGAGGAGCTGGTTCAATTGGGCGCCCTCCCGAGCCGTCCGAACGACGTCCCGCTGCTGATCGCAGATACGTCCCGTCTGTTCAACGAGGTGGCGTGGCGTCCCAGGTATGACCTGGAACACGGGCTTGGCCAGACCATCGAGTGGTGGAAGGACGAGCTTGCTGGCGACCGAAAGGCGATTGGAGGCGGCTCATGAAGGTCGTCCTCTTCTGCGGCGGGCTGGGCACGCGGCTCCGAGAACACTCCGAGACCATCCCTAAGCCGATGGTCAACATCGGCTACCGCCCCATCATCTGGTACTTGATGAAGTACTACGCGCATTACGGATGTCACGATTTCATCCTCTGCCTTGGCTACCGGGGCGACCTGATCAAGAACTACTTCCTGCAGTATGACGAGTGCGTGTCGAACAATTTTGTCCTCTCAAAGGGCGGGAAAGATATCCAACTCCTTGGGAGCGACATCGATGACTGGAGGATCACGTTCGTCGACACCGGCCTCGGTTCGAATCTCGGCCAACGGCTCAAGGCCGTGGAGCCATATCTCGACGACGGTGACGATCTCTTCATGGCGAACTACTCGGACGGCTTGACCGACCTCCATCTGCCGACGTACCTCGAGTATTTCCGGCGCCGTGACGCGACGGCGAGCTTTCTCTGCGTGCCTCCAACATCTTCCTTTCACGTGGTCCAGGCCGACGACGGTGGCCGGGTTCGCAGCCTCCAGTCGGCCGGTGAGTCCGGCCTCCGGATCAATGGGGGGTTCTTCATCCTCAGGCGGGACATCTTTGACGTCATGAAGCCGGGTGATGAGCTCGTTGAGGCGCCCTTCCGTCGCCTGATCGAGCAGGACAGACTCCTCGCCTACGCGTACTCGGGCTTTTGGGCGTGCATGGACACGTTCAAGGACAAGCAGCGGTTCGACGATATGTATGCCCGGGGGGAGACACCGTGGGCCGTCTGGGATCTCCCCGGGAGCGCCCGTTAGGACCGTGCTCACCATCCGCCTCGACCAGCTCCCGATTCACCACGTCCTGTGCCTCGGCGCCCACTGTGACGACCTCGAGATCGGGTGCGGAGGTACGGTCCTCAAGCTCGCCGAGGGACGAAACCCTCCCGCGTTCACGTGGGTGGTGTTCTGTTCCGACGCCAGGCGGGAAGCGGAAGCGCTGCGGAGCGCCGAGACCTTCCTGCGCCAGGCGTCCAGCTCACGGATCATCATCAAGAAGTTCCGGGATGGCTTCCTGCCCTACGACGGTGGCCAGGTGAAGGAGGCGTTCGAGGAGCTCAAGGGCCAGGTATCGCCGGATCTGATCCTGACGCACTACCGCGAGGACCTCCACCAAGATCATCGACTGATCTCGGAGCTGACATGGAACACGTTCAGGGATCATCTGATCCTCGAGTATGAGGTCCCCAAGTACGACGGCGATCTCGGCGCACCGAATGTCTTCGTGCCGCTCGACGAGTCTCTTTGCCGCCGGAGAATCGAGGCGATCCTGACGAGCTTCCCCAGCCAAAGCGGAAAACGCTGGTTCTCCGAGGAGCTGTTTCGGTCCCTCCTCCGGCTGCGCGGGATGGAGTGCAACGCGACCAGCAATTATGCCGAAGCCTTCTATTGCAGGAAAGCCATCGTCGGGTAGACGAGACGGGTGCCGGAGACCAACTTGGGGAAATCCGCCGTGAACGCTTACTTGAGGCTCAACAGAGAGATGTGGAGCCACCTCCCGCCTCCTGTCAGGACGTTCCCTCCGATACGTCTCTACGGGAGCTTCGTGAATCGCCTCGTTCGGTGGCGGAGCGCGAGGCGCCAGTATTTTGCCACATACGTTCTTCGGAACCGCCCCCAGTTGCAGCTCATCAGTCGTTTGTCGGACCAGATGGCCGTTGGCTCGACCTTGAGACTGGCAGTCTTGGGGTGCAGCAATGGCGCCGAGGTCTATTCGACGCTGTGGACGATCCGCTCCCGCAGGCCCGATCTGAACGTCATCTCGCATGCCGTGGATATCTCGAAGGACATCGTGGAGTTGGCGGAGAAGGCGGTGTATTCGCTCAAGACGCCCGAGCTGGTGGATTCCCCGATCTTTGCCCGCATGAGCCCAGCCGAAATGCAGGCGATGTTCGACGCTGACGGGAACGGAGACACGGTACGAATCAAGCCGTGGCTCAAGGAAGGGATCACGTGGCATATCGGCGACGCCGGGTCCCCGGAGCTGATTCAGCGCCTGGGGCCTCAAGATATGGTGACCGCCAACAACTTTCTTTGTCACATGGAACCGTCACGGGCAGAACGATGCCTGCGGACCATCGCACGTCTGGTCAGTCCCGAGGGATACGTTGTCGTGTCCGGAATCGATCTCGACGTGCGAACCCGGGTTGCGCAGGATCTGGGCTGGAGACCTGTCCGTGAGCTGCTCGAAGACATTCACGATGGCGAAGAGACCTTGAGGGCCGCCTGGCCCTGTGACTATTGGGGCCTCGAAGCCCTCGACAAAACTCGGCGCGACTGGGAGGTTCGATATGCTTCGGTGTTCCAGGTGAGCGAGCGCGCATGAGAGATTCCGGTGACGTGGGGCCCATGACCGTGTCTCTCGACGAGCGTCCGGATAGTCCCTCGCGCGTCCTCTTGTTCTCTCAAAGGAATATTTACGAGGTGGAGGTCTGGAGGTCGGCGATCCGGGAGTTCGAAGAGATCGTCGGCGAGATCGATTCGGTTGATGTGCTGGCGCCGCACCCGCTGAAATGGTTCACGCAGCGCAAGCGAATCGCCTTGCGAGTCGGAAGGGACTCTCGGATCGTGCTGAACCCCGGGGTCCCGAGGGCAAAGTTGGATCGGCGCTATGATCTGTTCGTCGCGGTGTGTGAAAAGCCATCCGAGCTCCTCAATGTCAACGCAGCGATGGAACACTGGAAAGATTCGTGTAAGACGTCCGTCTGCTGGCTGACCGAGCTGTGGGTACAGCTCATGCCGGTCTTCACGAGCTCGCTCAAGGTCCTGTCGAACTTCGACTACGTCTTCAGCTCGCTTTCGCAGAGCGTCGAGCCGATCAATGGAGTGATACGCGGTCGGTGTTTCTACATGCCCTTCGGGGTGGATACGGTGCTGTTCTTTCCGTTTGCACGCCCGCTGAAGCGGCTCATTGATGTCTTGAGCATCGGACGGCGGTCCGAGCGGGAGCATCAAGCGCTTTTGAAGATGGCGAGAGACGGAGAGATCTTTTACATCTACGACACCCTCCGCGATCTGCATACCCATGATCTGCAGGAACACCGATTTCTGCTGGCGAGCATGGCAAAGCGAAGTCGCTACTTTGTTGTGCATCCAGGAAAACTCGATCGGGCGGATGAGCGAGGGCATCAGAAGGAAATGGGGTCGCGGTTCTTCGAAGGAGCCGCCGCCGGGACCATCATGATAGGAGAGCGGTCAGGGAACGAGCAATTCGAGAAGGAGGCGTCGTGGCCCGACGCGGTGATTGACCTCCCTCGGCAATCAGGAGGGATCGAAGACGTCATACGCGAGATGGACGGTCAACCGGATCGGCAGGCGCACATGCGATCGACCAACGTGATTCAGTCCCTGCTTCGGCATGATTGGGTCTATCGGTGGGAGGCCGTGCTCAGGATGGCTGGCCTCGAGCCGATGCCGCAACTGCTGAAGAGGAAGGAGACGCTGAGGCGTCTGGCGAGGATGGTGCAGGACAAACCACTCGCCTCTGAGGGTTGATGCGCACCGAACCGAGTCGGCGGCTTCCGTGAAGATTGTCTCCATCGTGGGCGCACGGCCTCAGTTCATCAAGGCTGCGGCGGTGGGCCGGGAATTGCGAGAGCGACACAAGGAGATCTTGCTCCATACGGGTCAGCATTATGACTACGAAATGTCCGGCATTTTCTTCGACGGGCTCGAGATACCACCGCCCCATGTGAACCTGGGCGTTGGCTCCGGTTCGCATGGAAGTCAAACCGGCGCCATGCTGAAGGGAATCGAAGACGTGCTGATTCTCGAGCGTCCGGACTGGCTCCTCATCTATGGCGATACGAACTCTACGCTGGCCGGCGCCCTGGCGGCGTCGAAGGTTTCCGTGCCCGTGGCCCACATCGAGGCTGGACTGCGAAGTTTCAACCGTCGCATGCCGGAGGAGATCAATCGCGTCGTCGCGGACCATCTGTCGAGCCTCCTGCTCTGTCCGAGCGACACGGCGGTGAGGAACCTGACCGCTGAAGGGATCTCGCGCGCCGTCCATCTGGTTGGGGACGTCATGCTGGACGTCCTGAACTGGGCACGGCGACGCGCGGAGACATCCGGGATTCTGGCTCGATGTGGCCTGAGGGAGAAGGCGTACGTGCTGGCGACTGTCCACCGCAGCGAAAACACGGACGACGTGGTGCGGCTCTCACACATTCTGCACGCGCTCAACTCCCTCGACGAACCAGTCGTCTTCCCCGTTCATCCTCGCACTCGACGCGTGATCGCGGCAGCGGAGTGGCGGCTCAAACCTCACGTGAAGCTGATCGACCCTGTCGGCTACGTCGATATGGTGACTCTGACGGGCTCCGCCAGACTCATCCTGACGGACTCCGGTGGCTTACAGAAAGAGGCGTACTGGCTCGGAGTCCCTTGCGTCACGCTACGAGACGAAACCGAATGGGTCGAGACCGTCGACGCGGGGTGGAATACGTTGGTCGGCTCTGACGCAGACAAGATTATCCAGGCGACAAGGTCCTTTGCGCCGGGCGATTCGCACCCGACCCTCTACGGAGACGGGCGCGCAGCGGCCAGGTGCGTCGAATTCCTAGGGTAAGTGAGGTGCCCATGCAAAGCGGCGGAATCGGTCGGTCTCAGACGAGCGTCGCCGTCGTCGGAATTGGCTATTGGGGGAAGAACCTCGTTCGGAACTTCCACGAACTTGGCGCCCTGGCCGCACTCTGTGATGCCGAAGGGTCTGTCGAAGAGAGGTGCCGGCGCGAATACGAGGGCGTCAGATTCTACCGAGAATTCAGCGCGGTCCTCTCCGATTCGTCGATTACCGCCGTCGCGTTGGCCACCCCCGCCGTGGCCCACTACGAAATGGCCAGAGCGGCTCTGGAAGCGGGCAAGGACGTGTTCGTCGAGAAGCCCCTGGCCGTGGACGTGAAGCACGGCGAGGAGCTGGTGGGGCTCGCGGCGACGCAGCGCAGAATCCTCATGGTCGGACACATTCTCCGATATCACCCCGCGATCCTGAAGCTGCAGCAATTGATTCGCGACGGCGCCCTCGGACAGATCAACTACCTCTACTCCAACCGTCTGAACATCGGCAAGATTCGCACCGAGGAGAACATTCTCTGGAGCTTTGCCCCGCACGACATCTCGGTGATGCTGTCGCTGCTCAACGAGATGCCGGTTCGTGTCTCGTGCCAGGGCGGAGCCTATCTGAATCGCCACGTCTTTGACGTCACCTTGAGCCACTTCGACTTCCCGAGTGGGGTCCAAGCCCACGTGTTCGTCAGCTGGTTGCATCCCGTCAAGGAGCAGCGGCTTGTCGTGGTGGGTTCGGAGAAGATGGCGGTCTTCGATGATACCGCAGAGCACAAGCTCGTCCTGTACCGTCACCGAGTGGAATGGAAAAACCGGGTTCCGACGGCCATCAAGGCGCAGGGCGAACTCGTCGACGTCGACGATCGGGAGCCGCTCAGGGAGGAATGCCAGCACTTCCTCGACTGTGTCGAATCCCGGACCGCTCCCTTGACGGATGGTACGGAAGGCCTACGGGTCTTGCGAGCGTTGGATGCCTGTCAGCGCTCGCTGCTGGGTGGCGGCACGGCCGTAGAACCCCGTGGCCTCTCGATCGAGAAACCCAAACCGTCGTACTTCAAACACGAATCTGCCTGTGTCGACGACGGCGCCGAAGTCGGTGCGGGAACCAAGATCTGGCATTTCTCCCACATCACGAAAGGCGCCCGGATCGGTGAGCGCTGCAACATCGGGCAAAACGTCTATGTCGACGGTGGCGCGACCATCGGGAACAATGTCAAGATTCAAAATAACGTCTCCGTCTATGCGGGTCTCGTCATTGAAGACGACGTGTTCCTCGGACCCTCGTGCGTCCTGACGAACGTGACAAACCCTCGCGCCCAGGTCAACAGACACTCGTTGTATGAGCCCACCCGGCTGAAGCGCGGCTGTACCATCGGAGCGAACGCCACGGTGATCTGCGGGGTCACCATCGGTCGCTATGCGTTCGTTGGTGCCGGGTCGGTGGTCACAAAGAGCGTGCCGGATTTCGTCCTGGTCGCCGGGAATCCCGCCCGTCCGGTCGGTTGGATCAGTCGGCACGGTCACCGGCTCAACGCCCCCGATGCCGACGGGGTGATGCGCTGTCCGGAAAGCGGCTACCGTTACATGGAAACGGATGCCGGTGTCCTTCGGTGTCTCGACCTGGACGACGAAGTTCCCCTACCCACGGAGTTGCGCAATGGGAGCAAACCGTACAGGCAACTCAAGGAAGAAGCCAAGCGATGAATGTTCCCCTGCTCGATCTCAAGGCGCAGTACGTGGCGATCAAGTCCGCGATCGATGCGGCCGTCGCGGAGGTCATGGAGTCTCAGCATTTCATCCTCGGGCCCAAGGTGGAACAGTGCGAGCAGGCGATCGCCCGATACTGCCGTTGCGCGCACGCGGTCGGGGTGTCCTCGGGCACCGATGCCTTACTCGCCTGCCTGATGGCGGAAGACATCGGTCCCGGGCACGAGGTCATCACGACTCCCTACACGTTCTTCGCGACGGCCGGCGCGATCGCGCGCGTCGGAGCGACACCGGTCTTCGTCGACATCGATCCCGCCACCTACAATCTCGATCCCGCCGAAATGCAATCGAAGGTGACGAGCAGGACGCGCGCAATCATCCCGGTCCACCTCTATGGTCAGATGGCCGACATGGATGCTGTGATGTGGGTGGCTGACCAACACGGCCTCGTGGTCATCGAGGACGCCGCGCAGGCGATCGGCGCCGAGCACAAGGGCCGGCGGGCCGGCGGCATCGGCCACTACGGCTGTCTCTCGTTCTTCCCTTCAAAGAACCTCGGCGCGGCGGGAGATGGAGGGATGGTCGTCACGAACGATGAGCAGCGTGCGGAGAAATTGAGGTGCCTGCGCGCGCACGGGTCGAAGCCGAAATACCATCACGGCGTCATCGGAGGGAACTTCCGTCTCGATGCGCTCCAGGCGGCCGTCGTCTCTGCCAAGCTACCACACTTGGACGACTGGACGGCCGCGCGCCAGCGCAACGCTGAGAGGTACGACCAACTGTTTGCGGCGTCTGGCTTGAAGATCGCCGAGAGCGCCGCCCGCTGCGCGAGCGGCCCCTCGTCGCCCACCGGCACGGTGGGCGGCGGCGGATCGGCCACCGGATCGCCGGAGGTATTTCTCCCCAGCGTCGTGACGGATCGCCACATCTTCAACCAGTATGTGATTCGGGTGTCGCGGCGGGATCAATTGAAGGCCGTGCTACAGCAGAAGGGTGTCGGGACGGAGGTCTACTACCCGGTGCCCATGCATCTCCAGGAGTGTTTTGCGTATTTGGGCTACGCGGTAGGCGCGTTCCCTGAAAGCGAGGGTGCCGCGAGCGAAACCCTCGCGCTTCCCGTGTACCCAGAACTCACCGAGCGCCAGGCCGGCTATGTAGTCGAGTGTATCCGCGCGTTCTTCGCCATGGGCGCGTAATGCCTGACGAGTCGGAGTGAACGCGCCGTGATCGGAGTGATTCCAAAAGTCGATCAGCATGCCGCCGTTGAGGAGTTCTTCGAGCTCTTCAAGACACCCTGGGAGTTCTACAAGGTCGGCCGAAGATACGACGTCGTCGTGGCCACCGCCGAAGAGATACCGGACGTGGACACACGGCTGCTCGTGATCTACGGAGCCGAATCAAACAATGTCGACACGAGGCACGGTGTTGCGAGGCGTTCGCGGCACCGAGGCATGTCTCTGACCTATCGCGGGAGTCGGGTGCCCATCTATGACGAGCTCCTCACGTTCGAGGAGGGGGGCGCCGGCATCCCATGTGTCGCCGTCGGCACCGAGGTGGCAGGGCTCAGGGTCCGCACGGCAGAGACCGTCGTGATGCGACTTGGGTATGACCTCTTTCAAGAGGTCCAGCTCCTCCTCTCGGTCGGGCAGCCTCTCCACAATGCACAGATCCCAACACTCGACATACACATCATGATGCTCCGGGAGTGGATCCTGAATGCTGGGATCCCCCTCTTGGAAATTCC
>Ga0066685_10000188_pt1 | contig 17764 bp, 4 predicted proteins | sample GraSoiAngelo_134_FD_62305 | JGI IMG/M metagenome (GOLD analysis project Ga0066685, IMG submission 62305) | Grasslands soil microbial communities from the Angelo Coastal Reserve, California, USA - 14_0929_05_30cm | ecosystem: Environmental > Terrestrial > Soil > Grasslands | place: USA...
AGGAATTCATCCAACTGCCGGTAACGCTCCGCGTTCCAGTCGTGGTTCCAACAGTAGAAAACGAGGGCGTCGGCGGACTGAAACTGATCCTGGCTCGGCCATTCCCACGCAGGGAGTGCGACGACGTTGGTAGCCGCCGACGTGAGGAGGCGGAGCCAGTTCTTTTGCCACGCCGGATAATCGTGTTGGCCCGGCCCGTGGTCCTGTTTCGAAGCGACGAGGACGATTTCCAATTTACGATTTTCGATTTTCGATTTTCGATTCTCCCCGGCGCTCAACGCCGCTTCAACCTCCGCGGCGCTGCGCTTCGGCGGCTCATTCAGCAAAAACGTCAGCAGGTCGCGCATTTGCTCATCCTTCAAACCGTCAACCAGGCCCGTGGGCATCAGTGAAACGGAACTGACGCGCATCTCTTTCACGTCGGTTGGCCGGAACCCTCTCTCTTTGCCGTCCGCGCCGATCAACTGGATCGAGGCGTTGTCCTGCGCGCGAATGAAGCCGGTCAGTTCATTGCCATCGTTCAAGCTGACGTTGTAAGCGACGTAATCCGGATTGATAGAAGCGTTCGGGTCCTTGATATCACGGAGCACCGACGCCGCATCGCGGGAAACCAGATTGCTCAAGTCCGGCCCGATCGCGCCGCCCTCGCCGCGAAGGCGATGGCAGGTTGAGCATTTCAATTGGTCGCTGAAGAACAAACTTCGCCCGCCTTCGAAGTCGCCGCCGACAATCGCGATTTTGGATTCGGTCGCTTCGAATCGAACTTTGTTCGTGGACACCCAACGAGGATACAAAGAAGAAAGTGGGAGGGGTCTTTCCAAAGATTCCGTCCCCCGTCTATAGCTGACGGCAGGAAGAAACCCTTTGTTCGTCGAATTCAGCAATACATGGGACCAACGATCTGCACTGCGAACGTCAACTTCGTCAACAAAAGCAGGTCCTTTTAGTTTCGGTCGAATTCTATTAGTTATGCCAGCAACCACCCCTGAGAACCGGATTTTAGATTTGAAGGTAAGTTGGGAAGCGTCTTCCGGCAAACGCAACCAGAATTCCATCAGATATTCTTCAGCGTCGTGAAGACTGGGTGGCAGGTCAGAAAAGACAACATTGGTGAAGCCGCCTAGATAACCCGCCACAATACCCGCATCAGCATGCGGAAACCAAACGTCGTATTTTTTTGGAAATGTCACCTCTTTATTTTGAATTAGGTCTAGAAATTCCCGCGCAGGAGACTCCTGCAAGTGATCAAGTCCAGTAAAAAATCTCGCTCCTGCTCCGCTCAAATCGTAATCCACATCCGCCGTCTCACCCGCGCCCTTATTCCCCTGCCCCTTCACTCCTGGAATCGTCCGCGCATACGTCACCGCTTGCGGATGCGGCTCAGTGGTGAGCACGAGCGTTTGATTGTCATGGTCCAATTTCGCCGCGAGGATTTCGATTTTTCCGCGGGGCGCGGCTTCCTGCTGTTTGACGACTTGATAGGGCGGCTTGAGGACTTCGTAGCGGTCAGCGGCGCGGACATATTCGCCGAACTCGATTGTCGGGGGTTGGGACGGCGTGTCGTGGTCCCTTGAATTGGGGTCGGCACCATGCCGACCCTCCCGACCAAACGAATTCGTCACACTCGGGTCGAGCGGCTTGTCGAACGCGACGCGAACTTCCGTCGGCCCGGCGGCCCACGCGATGACCGGCTGCGGCGACTTCGGGTCGGTATAGGAAATTTTGAAAATCTTGCCTTCGCCCTTTGGCCCCGTGCCCCAATCGGGCAGACCACTGTGGCAGCAGACGTAAAGATCGCCCTTCGGGGAAATGGCCAGGTCGAGCGTCAACATGCTCAGGCGCGCGATCAAAAATTCCTTGCCCACGTAGCCGTGCGGCGTCTTGACCAAACGCACGCGCCAGATTTTGCCGCGCGATTCGCCCGCCACAAACGCGTCGCCTTCCCACCATTTCGGGCCGAACAAACCCTGGGCGGGCGCAGCGGAAAGCGGCGCGTTAAACCGTTGAACCGTTGAATCGTTGAATCGATTGTTGTCGGAGCGGTACCGAGCGGCCGATTTAACGGTTGAACGTTTCAACGATTCAACGTTGAGCGGAGCGTGCGGTTCGTTAAACACGAGGCCGCACGTGGATTCGTGTTGCGGACCGAAGGCGACCACCGGCGGTTCGCTCACGAGGTTCGGCAGCCACTTCTCATGGCGCGGTGGAAAACCGTAGTTGCGTCCGGGGATGATGTGGTTCAGCTCATCGAGCGGATTGCCGTTGGGCATCCACGTTTCACCTTCCTGATCGGTGTTGAACAAATCTCCGGCTTTGTTGAATGTCAGCGCGAATGGCACGCGGATTCCGGTCGCGATCGTTTCGAGCTGCTTCGTTTTGGGCGACCATTTTTGGATCGTGCCGCGAACGGAATTGAGGTCGTAAAGCGAAACTTGTTCATCGGGATCACCTCCCTTGTCGCCGCGCGCCTCCAGCCAGGCTCGTTCATCCGATTTCAAATCCTTTCGCTTCCTCAGTCGATAAGCGTTCGAGTAATCCGCGACCAGTAAGCCGAAATAAACGTTCCCCTCTTTGTCGAGCGTCACCGCCGTCGCATCCACGCCGCCGGACCCGACATCTGTGGCCGGCCAGCCGCTGGCGATAATCTCCTCGGTGTCCGCCTTGCCGTCGCCATCGGTATCGCGCAACAGTGAAACCTTGCCGTGCGACGAAATGTAAAGCCCGGCTGTGGACCACGCCATGCCGACGGGCACACTGATGGACGGCTTATCCCAGAACAGCTCCGCAGTGTCTTCGAGATCGTCGCCGTCCGAATCGCGCAGCAACCAGACCCGACCGTCGTAACCGAGCGCGGTCAGTCGTCCATCCGGCGCGAAGCGAAGATTGTTGATGTTGGGAAGCCTGACCGACAGTTCGCGCACGGTGAAGCCGGGCACGAGCATGTGAACGATCGGTTCACCGGCAATGATCGCCGGGTTGAGCAGAGCGGACAGGATCCAAACCTGGGCGAAGGACGGAAGGCGCACGCTTCAGGATAAATCACAAGCTGATTGAAAATGCGAGAGAAGACTTTTGGGCCAGGTCGCCCGATCAGAACAAATTTGTCACATGGTGATGCCGTTCAGACGCGGACCCACCTCGCGCTATGGGGTAACGACCTCCCGGCCAAATGGGGTAAACACCTTATTTTCCTCAGCCGGAAGATTTGGTTCCATTGTGGCATAGCGAAAAATGACCATCCCCCGAAGAACTATGCCGTTTTGGCGCCTGTTATCGCCCAAATATCCCGCTTCCGGCGAGTGCTGACCTCTTATCTCAATCGAAACATGCAACATTCAACCACCTTCAAAGCGGTTTTTGCGAGTCTGGCGATGATTTGCAGCCTGCAACTGGCCTCCGCTCAAACCATCACCACTAATATGATGGCTCCGCCCGGGTTCGTTAATATGAATGTCCCAGGGATGAAAATGTACATAGTGCAGGGAAACTCCGGCCTTCCCATGGACCAAGTGCATCGCGCGGAAGCTCTCATCTCGGGAAAAGCGATCGATCCAACGACCGGCCAGCCGTTCGCAGCGGCGAATGCTGCCACGCCCGACCCCGCCGATGGTGACTTCATCTACAATATTGACCGATACATCAATCTGCACGAACAAGGCGTCAATGGCAGCGGCGCTAACGCAGCGGATAATTTCTCCATGTACGACGCGCCACCCATGGACATTCCAGATGACCCGGAACCTGGAACTCCGGGCGGCGGGGATTACTTCGCTGTGGAATTCACCGGATTCCTGCAACTGCCGGCAGGCACGGTCCGCTTCGGTGTGAACAGTGATGACGGCTTCAGGTTGACCATCGGCAGTGGAGTGAATCGTATTCCAAGCGCCGTCCAACTCATCAGTCTGGACACAACCCGTGGGTTTGGCAACACCGAGGCGAACATCACCGTGACACAGGCGGGGTTGTATCCATTCCGCCTGCTGTGGTGGGAAAACACCGGTGCCAATTCGGGAATCGAATTCTACACATTTGCGCCCGGCACCACTTCCGGCAATCGATATCTGGTGAATGATACGAACCAGGCCAACTCCATCAAAGCCTTCCGTGAAACGACGGCAAGCCCGCCTCTTATTACCTTCGCCACTCCTTCCAGCACGACCTGGATCGATCCGTCCGGAACCGGGTCCGTTGTTCCGCCGGCACCTCTGATGCGGGTCGAGATAACCGACGGGGCGACCACGCTCGCAAACAATTCGATCACATTCTCACTCGACGGGACGAACCTGACAGGCACGGTCACGAAATCCGGCGCCGTGACGAGCATCTCAGTCCTGGCGCCCCTCCTTAGCGCTGCCGTACACACCAACAGACTGGCTTACGCCGACTCGGCGGGAAACTCTTACACCAGCTTTTGGACGTTCACTGTTCCCGCTTACTCCACCATCCCCCCCGCGTATGCGCTCGCCTCAGTCGATCCAACCAAGCCGGGCTTCAAAGCCAAGATCCACCAGATCGGTGCGGCCCGAAACCCATCCACGGGATTGGCTCCAAACGCCGAGCGACAGATCGCCGACGGATATATTGATCCGACGACCGGGCAACCTTACGCGAACATGATCAGCCCGCAGTGGACGCACGCTGATGGGACCACCGTTGACCCGATTGGCAACGATGGTTTGTTCGTGATGCCGGGGGTAATCAACCTGGACGATCAGGCTGGGGTCGGCACAGCGGGGGGCAATTTCTCGGTGAACAGCGTTCCGCCGGTTCCCGACGACACGGTGCCAGGCATCCCTGGAAACAGCGCGTTCCCGAGTGACTATTATGTCGCATCGTTCGAGACCATTCTGGATTTGAAGGCGGGCGCATACCGCTTCGGCGTGAACAGTGACGATGGGTTCAGGCTTTCAGCGGGACGCGGGCCTGGAGATGTGGTAGGCGTGCAACTCGGGACCGCGGGCGATCGAGGGATGGCAGATACCTACGCGGACTTCGTAGTAGGCGCGGACGGCCTGTACCCCTTTCGCCTGATGTACTGGGAATCAGCGGGCGCCAACGCGGGGGTCGAGTTCTTCGTGGTGGATCTTGCGACCGGAACCAAAACGCTCATCAATGACCTCACCGGTTTCACGCCGATCAAAGCGTACCGGGAGAGCGCCACAAGCCGTCCTTACATTTCCAGGGTGCTGCCGACGGTCAACTACGGTTATGCGTTCGCGGATGACGACGTGGTGATCGATATCAAAGACGGGGCGATTCCGCTCAACGCCGATTCAGCCGCTTTGACCATCAACGGAGTGACTCAGACCATCACGGCGGGCAAGACGAACAACGTCACGACGATCCGTCGAGCAGGCTCGCTATCGAAGCTGCTGTTTTCCGGGGCCAACACGAACACGCTGATCTATAGCTTTACCGAAGGCGGGAACACTGTGACCGCCACGAACGCCTGGATCTTCACGGTGCCGAGGTACATCCGGCCGATTCCTCCCGCCAACAAAGTGCTGGCCACTGATGTCAGCGGTTCCGGCTTCCATGTCCGCGCCCGACAGATCGACCGTTCCGAGGACGCGAACCAAGGCAATGGCGGTCGCCATACCGGCAACAACATGCCCGGACCGGAGATCGAATTGGCGGATGGTTACATCAACCCGAACAACAACCAGCCTTACTCGAACCTGCTCGACCCGACGCTGGCGAATTCGGACGGAAGTTATGACCTGACCAACACGTCCAGCTCAAGCGCAGTCCTCAACTTCAACCACAGCACAACCACCGGCCAGGCTGCGAATGGCGGCATTTTCAACGGCGACGTGAATGTTCCCGGCATGCCCGGTACCGGCACCTCAAATCTCGGGCTGGACAATACGGTGCATGAATTCACTACCTACTTGAATCTCAAGGCTGGAGACTACCTCTTCGGTTTGAATGTGGACGACGGGTGGACGTGTATTTCCGCTCCGAATCCTCGAGACACGCTCGGCACGCTGCTCGGTTTCCGCGATGCCCCGGGCGGCCAGAACGGAAATCCGGCAAACAACCCAAACGCAGCCTTCAACGTCATCGTGCCTGAGGACGGAATTTATCCGTTCCGCATCCTCTTCTGGGAAGGCGGCGGAGGCGTCAACACGGAATTCTTCAATATTGACAGGAACACCGGGACACAAGTGCTGGTTAACGACACGACTGGAGCTTTTCCTTCGGTGGTGAACAATGGTGGTAATCTGATTTCGCCAATCACGTCCTACAATGCCTACACCGGCCAGACTCGCCCCTGGGTGAAATTTTCGGTCTATCCTATGCCGTACATCGGCACGATCCAGCCTCAGACGACGACAGGCGGCAACGTGTCGCTGTGGCAAAACAGGAACCAGCAAAGCGGGCCAGGTCCCATTCAGGTCAAATTGGGGCTTCTAAACGGCAGTTGGAACTCCGGCGAGGTGGCCAACTCGTCAACCGCCCAACGGCCATTTGGCGACGCGGTCGGCGCGGTTGTGGCAGACTTGGGAACCAGCTCGGTGGGCATGGTGCTCGATGGAGTGAGCGTGACACCGACGGTGACGGATGTCCCCAATTCGACCGACAAACTGGTGCTTTACACACCGCCGACCCCATTGTCGTCCACCTCGAACCATGTAGCCGGATTGGTGTATGCCAACACGACGAACTACTGGATATTCTCGGTGATAACCAATGTGAGCGTTGCGACCGGTGTGGCGCTGCCGTCCAGCCAGGCGGACCCGAACGCGGCGGGCTTCCATGTTAAGGTCGTTCAATCCACAACTGCCCGGCCTGGGACTGGCAATAGCGCGACTAACGCCGAGGCGCAATTGGCAGGCTCCATCCCGAGTGTGGCGATACCAGGTCCGAACCCGGATGGCAGTTACACCATCACCAACATCATCAACTGGAGTTCGCGAAGGGTCCCTGGCCAGACCGGAGCTGAAATCGGCAACTTCCAAACGATCCTGACTGGAACCCCGGACGATCCTATTCCCGGACTTCCGGGCACAGGCTTAACCGGCGCAGCTGGAATACAAAACGTGGCTGCCGAAATCTTCGCCTACCTCGACTTGCCTGCGGGTTATCAGAAGTTCGGCGTCAACGGCGACGACGGATGGGCGGTCAAGATCGGCACGCCTGGTGTGACCAACGGGACCATCCTGTTCACGATTGATCGTGGAGCCGGTGCGCAGGACATCCCCTTTGCTTTCATCACACCGGAGGCCGGCCTGTATCCGATTCGGTTGGTCTGGTACCAAGGCACTGGCGACGGTAACCTGGAATTCTTTACCTACGGCCCGAACAACACGAAGATTCCCGTCAACGACCGCACCAATCCGAACGCGGTCAAAGCGTATTACAAGGTCATCAGTGCCGCGCAGATACAAATCACAAACGTCAGTATCGCCGGCGGCATGGTGACCGTGACCTGGACCGGGGGCGGAACACTCTATTCCACCACCAGCCTGAATCCGGGAACAACCTGGACGACCACCGGTGCCAGCAACGGCTCGTACACGACCGCCGTCGGCACGGGGAACGTGTTCTTCCGCGCGCAGCAGTAGCGCCGCGACCTCCGAAGAGGAAGGCTTGACTGGGGCTCTTTCGTTTCCGTAGTGGGCGGGGCGAGACTACTGGCGAGCTACGGTGTTGTCGGGATTCAACTGGATGGCCGTGCGGAGGTGTTCAGTAGCTTCGATTATCAAATCATCGACCGCGACTTTTCAGCGACTCAATCGTCTCGCGATGCTGTTGGGCGAGTTTGTTTCCGGGATCAAGCCGTAGCGTTTCGCGAAATTGAACCAACGCGTCATCCAGGCGGCCTTGTTTTGCCAAAGCCACGCCGAGGTTCAGATGTCCGAGCGCATAATTGGGCTGAAGGCGGACGACCTCGGCAAATTGTGTCTGCGCCTCTCCAATTTTATCCTGGAGCGCCAATTCAACACCCAAGAGGTATCGGGCTTCCCAGTAGTCCGGCCGCAATCGCACCGCTTCGCGCAGCTTGTCCAGCGCCTCGGGTCGCCGGTTCAGCGCGCCAAGTGCGTCCGCGGTGTGAACCCAAATGCGGGCGTTGGTGGGTTGCAATTTGGCCGCTTTCTCAAAAAGCAGCAGCGCCTCGTTCGCCTTTCGGCGCTTGAGCAGCAGTTGGCCCTTTTCGTCCAACGCATCCGCAAAGTCGGGCCGGATTTCGATGGTGCGCGAAAGGTATTGCAGCGCCTCGTCCGTTTTGCCTTCGTGCGCGAGCAGTTTTCCGGCAAAGTAATATGGAGCCGGCTCAAGCGGCAGCAGGTCGCGAACGCGCTGCCATTCGGCGATCGAACCAGGCACATCACCGGTTTCTTCCAAAAACCTGGCGAAATCCCCCCGCACATAGAAATCATCGGGATCGGTTGTCAGCGCGCTCTGATAAATGGCGCGCGCAGCCTTGACCGCCTCTGCCGTCCGATCAGCCCGGAAACTGGCCAGCTTCTCTTGCAGCAAGGCAAGTTGTTCGGAGTGGTTCATCTGATTGACGAACGGCGCCTCGGACAGCCGGCGCAAAACGGCGTCGCAAACGCGGCGTCGATCCCAGTCTGTCAGCGCCAGACGGCGCGCGCACACTTCAAGTGACGCCCACTCCCCCTTCGCCCGGACAGTCATCGATTCCGGCAACAGGCGCGGCACCTGATTGGCCACGGTTCGCGCCAGGAGGTAATTCCCCTCGAAGCTGAGATGGACGTGCTCAAAGAAAAACTCATTCCCGGGGATTCCTTTCGGACTCTTCTCCTCCAACGCTGACGCGGCGTCGGCCAGATAAACACCGCGCCTGGCGTGCCGGACCGCCGTTTCTTTGATGATTTGGTTGAGGCGCGCGTCGGCGCGGAACGGCAGTGCGTCCAGATCCCGCGCCAGTTCAAAATGGGAGCGTGACTCCACATAGTTCGTCAACGCGAGGTGGCAGCGCCCCAAACGAAAGTGCAGATCCGCAAAGGAGGGATCGATCTTTTCCGCCGCCGAATAGTTTCCGACGGCCTTCGCAAAGTCACCCGTAAGTTCCGCCTCCATTGCCCCGTCATAAAATTTCTGCCAATCCGCCAGCCGGCTTCTCATAAGTCCGGATGAATGCCGCGACGCGAAAGGAGCGCAGTCTTTCAGGTTGCTGGCAACGGTGCTGACGACCACCTTGACGCCGGCCGACTGGGCGACTCGCAGGATGTCCTCAAGATTTTTTTGGAAATACTCAAAGACGCGCTGTTTGCGTGGATCGTCCGGCCCGACCTGATGGTCGAGAAACATCTTCATTCCGCCCCAGAAGGGCTGCCGCGATGATTCCGCTCCGAAACTTCGAAACAGCGCGTCGAGCAACTGTCCGATCTTCGTGGCTTTAAGCGCGAGGGCGAACCGGACAAAACCGAGCCGGGGCGCCTGCGGCCCGAATACTGTGCCGGCCCCGAACGGTCCAACGAATTCGTTGTTCCCCATGTAGATGATCCACACATCGCCTTCGCGCCGGGCGCAGTCGCGCGCAATGGGCAGGATCACATGGGAATTGATGGCTGTCATGGCAGTGCATACCACTTCGAAGCGCGTGCCGGGGAAGCGCTCGTTAAGGAGCACCTGCAAAAAACGTCCGAATCCGAAGGCGGGTTCGGGATCGCCCAGGGCAGCCGATTCTCCGAGAATAAAAAGACGGTACGTGTGGATGCTCTTCGCGGCCGGCATCACCAACGGCGAAGGGCTGCGAGCCAACGCCGGTGGAAAAAACCGCAGGCCAAATTTGTCATTCTCAACATAAACGGCGCGGCCGTTGATGCGTGTTTTCAGAAAGAAGTTCGTTGGATAGCCAAAACCCACGAGGCGCAGCACCGCTTCCAGAGCCGCCAACACCAGCACAGGAACCAAAAGGCTGCTTCCAACGTGGAAGGCCCATTTGCGGCGACGTGAAAGCATCGGATTTGTCCCTGAGGCTGGCGCGCTTATCAAGGAACTCCGGCCGGGCTTACTCGGTTTGGACACGCACGGGATTTATCACTTTGTGGCGCTCAAAAAAAACAAAAAGAAAAATCTCGGTAGGCCGAAATTCGAAGGATTGTACCATCGTCTAAAACTGGTTGCTCCAGATCTTTATTTTTTTATTTTTTTGTTGCCAATTTCCGAATCGAGTGTCTTTAGTGCCTTATTGTAGCTGAGAGCTATGATGTGAAAAGAGTCTGCTAGAACGAGCCTACCGTAAACGCTTGGGTGCGGCGAAATCGGGATGCAAAAGAAACACAACAATAGAATATTATCTATGCGCAACATCCACTTCAAAACCTTCGCCCTTGGGCTGCTCCTCATTACGAACTCGACGCGAGCCGCAACGAACATCCTGGACTTCAACACAGACCCAGGCAACACCCTCTACGAAGGGTTTAGCGCCGCTGATGACGGGGTACCTGTCGTTCTGTGGCGCCCGAGCGGCGGTGTCACCGGCGGTTACCTTGGCATCACCGATTCCCACAACGGCCAGCGCTCTGCCTTGGTGTTTCACGACCTGGAAAACGGACTGATCGTCAAGTCCTTTAGCTTTGAATGCGACGTGCGGATTGGCGGCGGCACGCATTCCGCAGCGGACGGTTTCAGCATCAACTACTGCAGCACGAACGACCCGGTGGTGCTCGCTGCGGACGCCGGCAACAATCCGGGCTTCCTGTTCGCGGGCACCGACGGCGAGCCGGCACCCAGCGCGTTGGCGGAGGAAGGCACGCAGACCGGTCTGGCGATTGGCTTTGACCAATGGCAAAGCGGCGCGTTGAATGGCGGCACCTATTGGGATGTGCCCGGTATCAGCGTCCGCGTTGACGGTCAACTCCTTGCCCAGTTTCCGATGCCGCTTCGGCCTGGGAACGTATATCGCCCCTCGGACCCGCTTCCTACGGCTGGCAACCTCCCGTATGTTGACGATACACCGTGCTGCGGCAACGGCGCTGTTGCGCCGGAAATGGACGTGGCCACGAACGATGTCCTCTACATCAATTCGCTGCAAACCGGCGCGCAGAATACCAACGAGTATAACGGCACCGGTGTCTCAGTGGCCGGCACGCAGCAGCCCGCTTACGGGGACCCGGATTACGATCTCTGGATGACGAACCTAGTCTGGGAGCATTTCAAAGCGGAATTGACCGATGACGGCCATGTTAAGATCACTTACAAAAACCAGGAATTGACGCCGCCCGGCGGGCTGGCGACCACGTTTGCGCCGCGGCCTGGCCGGATCGTCTTTGCCGGGCGCACAGGCGGCTCCCGCTCGGTGATGCAAGTGGACAATCTGCGACTGGTGACCCAGCCATTTACCTCCGTGGCGCCATTGGTCTTCGCCGGTAATGCCGCCGGATTCACTCTGCAGCTTCAGGACCAGGGAAGCACCACGCTTGATGCCAATTCAGTTACGCTCACTAACAACGGGGTGGCTCTTGCCTCAAGCAGTGTAACGCTGACCAAAATCGGAGCCGTAACCTATGTCCATTACACCGCCTCGCCCTTGCTGGCAGTGGGCTCGACCAACATCGTAGGCTTCGGCTACAAGGACAACTTTGGCATTACGAGCACGGGCACTCGCACCCTTATCGTCGGGCCGTATAGCACGATCCCGGCTGCGTATGCCACCACTGGGGCGGTCACCTCGGGTTCCGGCTTCAATGTTTTTGTCCATCAACTCCCGGTTTCGCGCGGCCCAGGTGACCCCAACACGGTCGCCAACGCGGAGCGGCAGCTTGCCAATGGCTTCATTGATCCGAGCACCGGCCAGCCATACGTCAACCAGGCTCCGGCCGGAACCGGACCCGGAGGAACCTATCCACTGACTGTGATCAACTGGAACATTGATCCGACCTCCGACGGTACGGGAGCGGACATCGGAAATTTCCGCGACACCAATTCGTTCCCACAGGATGTCGCTGATGACGCCATACCCGGGATCACTCCTGGCCCTGACCCGGCGAATTCCCCAGACCTGACCAAAGAATGGATCGTCGTGCGCACGGTGGCGTACCTGGACCTGCCGGCAGGCTTCTATACTCTTGGTGTGAACAGCGACGACGGTTTCAAAGTTGCCGTGGCGCCAGCCGGCCCTGACGTGCTCGGGTTGACTCTGGCAAACCAGAACACCGGCCGGGGTTCGACGGACACGCTTTTTGATGTGAATGTTCCTACCGCTGGCGTTTATCCGGTGACTCTCGAATGGTGGCAGGGCAACGGCGGCGCCAATTGCGAGTTCTTCTACGTGGACCAGGTCACAGGTCAAAAAATCCTGATCAACGACCGCCGGGCTGGAATCACGGCCCCCATCAAGGCCTATCCGACTGCCACCACAACGCGACCTTACGTAGCGCAAGTAAGCCCCGAGAAGAATCAATTGTTCGTCTTTGCTGATACGGACGTATCGGCGGACGTTGCTGACGGCACTATCCCGGTCAACAACGGCTCGGTACAATTGTTCCTGAACGGAACACAAGTAGGGACTGCCGCCAAGAATGGCAACGTTACCACGGTAAGCCGACCCGGCTCGATCTCGAACCTGCTGCCTGCGGGAGTCAACAACCTCACCTTGCTTTACAGTTTTACGGACGGGGGGAACACAGTGAACGTCACCAACACGTCAACCTTCAGCGTCGTGCCTTACGCGGTGATCCCTGCCGCCAATGCGGTGCCGTCCGGGCAGGTGGACCAAACTACGGCGGGATTCAAGGCGACCGTCATCCAGATTGATCGTTCGGGAGACACAAACCAGGCGAACGGTGGACGATTGCCGACCGGCGATCAGAATCTCATGCCTCGGCCTGAAATCGAATTGGCCAATGGGAACATCAACCCGACCAACGGCCTGCCCTACCCCAATTTGGCCGACCTTTCCGCAACGAATGAACCTGGCATCTTCAACATAACAGACGTCATTAACTGGAATTTGAATGGCACCGCAGTGCCAGCCGCCAGCGGCATTTTCAACGGCGGAGACAATTTTCAAGATGCGGACAATCCGTTGGACACCGCGCTTCCTGGCTTGCCTGGCAGGGGAACGTCTAATGCCGGCCTCGACAATTCCGTGCACGAGCTCAGGACTTACCTGAGTCTTAAGGCAGGAGCGTATGTCATGGCCTTCAACAGTGATGATGGTTTCACGGCCGTTTCTGCCCTCGATCCGCACGATACTCTTGGGACGCTCCTTGGGTATGCCAATGTCGGCCGAGGCAACGCAAATCCTTTGCCTGCCCCGGCTGCTCCGAGCAACTTCATACCGACGCCAGGCACTGCTCAAAACAACTTTGCTTTTGGTGTGGTCGTGCCCCAGGACGGGTTTTATCCGTTCCGCATCCTTTATTGGGAAGGCGGCGGCGGTGTGAATGCGGAATTCCTGTCCGTGGACAAAGGCTCCGGCCAGCAGGCGCTCGTCAACGACACCGCGGTTCCGTGGGCGATCAAGGCCTACCGGAACTATACGGGTTTGGCCAGGCCTTGGGTCAAGTTCTCTGTGTCGCCCACACCATGGGATAATCGCATTCAGCAAAGCGGTCCGGGGCCGATTCTGGCTGTCGGCAGAACCGTGAATTCGGCCACCTCCGGCGACATTGCTAACTCCGCCAACACCACCCGCCCGTGGGCTGATTCGGTCGGCGCAATCGTGGCGAACGGGGTCGGCGATCCGACGCTACGCCTGTTGATCAACGGCACCCCGGTCGCCGCCAACCTGACGACCAATGGATCGGACATCACCATCAGGTATAAAACGCCGTTGCCGTCCGGTTCGACCAACAGGGCCAGCTTGGTTTACGGAGGCACCACCAATTCGTGGAGCTTCATCGTGCAAACCTACACCAACCTGAACGCCAGCGACGCGCAGCCGCTCAGTTCGGCGGCCGGCGGCACGCGCGGTTTTCGCGTTAAGATGACCCAGGTCGCCAGCACGACCGGTTACACGCAAAACTCAGTGGCCCGCGCCGAGGCGCAATTGGCGGGCATTCTCGCGCCCGACATCTCAATGCCTGGCCCTGGGCCCAACGGCACCTATATCTACCCGGGCATCATCAATTGGAACAACAACGTGAATCCGAACCGCTCCGGAGTTCAAATCGGCAACTTCCAAAGGGATGTCTATGGGGCTTGGCCCTGGGGTAATCATCCGGACGATCCGGTTCCCGGCGTTCCGAACACGACCACGAACCCGGCCAACAACAATACGGACAACATCGCGGCCGAAGTGTTCGCCTGGCTGGAGTTTGACAACCCCGGTTATTACCGGTTCGGCGTCAACAGCGACGATGGCTATGCGGTCAAAGTGGGCGCGCCTGGCGTGACCAACGGAACCGTTGTTGCCTCGTTTGACATCGGCAAGGGATCGTCGGACATCCCGTTCTCGGTCAACGTGCCTCAGGCCGGTCTCTATCCGATCCGGCTCGTTTATTACAACGGCGGCGGTGGAGCGAACCTGGAGTATTTCTCCTATGACGACACCGGGAACAAAATCCCGATCAATGACACTAACAACGCGGCGGCGATCAAGGCGTTTTACAACATCTCCGCCGGACCGCAGTTGAAGTTCGCCAGCGTGACTGTGAGCGGGGGACAAGTTCATCTCAACGTCACCGTCCCTACGGGCACCGCGACGTTGGAGCAGGCTTCAGTGCTGACGGGCAGCCCGAGCGACTGGTCCACTGCGCAGTCCGGAGTGACCGGCACCACGACGATTGACCTGCCGGCCGCAACGTCCGGCAACAAGTTCTATCGCTTGAAGCAGTAGAACTTCCCTACAAATACGAAGAGACCGGATTGCCTCGATCCGGTCTCTTTTCATTCGTGTTAATTCGTGAAATTCGTGTCTCTTTCTTGATGCTTACGGCCTGGACTGGTTCTGATTGCCCAAGGCCTCTTTCGCTTTCCGCGCTCGCTCAAGGTTCGCCCGCGCAATGGGGTCATCGGGATTGATCCGCAGCGCGTTCTGATAGCAGAACTCGGCTTGCGCGAGTTTTCCCTGCATCAGGAAAACGGAGCCGAGACCTCCGTAGGCCTGGTAATCGTCCGGCTTCAGGCGTAACACGGCCTCGAATTCGATTCTCGCTTCATCCAGCCGGTTTTGCCGGATATAGATTCCGCCCAGAACACTGTGGGCCTCATCATCGTCCGGACGCAGCCGGACCGCCGTTTTCAAATGGTCCAGCGCGTCGGGGGTCCGTCCAAGGACGATCAGCGCCACCGCCAGTCTGGTGTGGGCCCCGGCATCGTCGGGATTGGCTTGCAGCACGGCGATGTTTTCATCGACGGCGTCTTTGGTGAACTGGACAAAAAAATCCCTGGCCAATATTTCCCGATCCGCCGCGTTGCGAGGCAGAAGTTGAAACCACAGTTCGCCCATTTCGTCGGTCGTTTGCAGGCCGAATTTGACGCGTTTGGGTGGCTGGTTCGGGTTATGGACGTTCTCGGCCGAGTTGTCGTAGGTGAAGTGCATCACTAGCGTTGTGCCCTTGGGCAGGAAGACGGGTTCGGCATAGCGGTAGTCAGCCTGCCAGTTGAAATCCCAGTTCTTGATCAGCAACAACCATTTTTTGGCGCCGTCGGGCAGGAGGGCATATCCCTGCAATTCCTTGCCCAGATAGTGCGTGTGCGGAAGGATGCGAAGCAGGTCCACGTCCACGGGCAGCACGTAACGGTTCTCGATCCAGTAATCCCGGGCGCCGGGAGGAATGTCGATGCCGTAACGGATAAGATTGAGTCTGAACGGAGTGTTCGTGGGCGGTTTATCCGTGAAATAAAAACCAACGGCAGGCTCGACGTTTTCCGGCTTGCCCGACGGGTGCATGTGTATTTGGAGAACTAAATCCGAAGCCGGCTCCAACATCCACGACAGACCGTCCGGGGATACCAGCGGCGGTTTGCCCGGTTGCCAGCCCAACATTTGTCCGCCGGGCATTTGCACGCTTTGCGGGAGTTGCATCCCGTCGAAGCCCGGCGGGCTGGCGTGGTCCACGAAGTGCCGCGCCTGGCGGGTGGGGTCAGTCTCAATAAAAGCGTGATGCACGACCTTGTTGTTGCCGGGATGAAATTCAACGGCTTTGACGTATCGGCGTTCAGTCGTAGGCATTTGGACGACAAAGTTGCGATAAACATCCTTGGCATCCGCGGGGAGCCGGTACGGCGCGGGCAGCGTCACAACCAGATCGGGTCTGCCGAGCTCCCAGTCTGCGGGCCATTTCGGCAAGGGTGGCAAATCTTCAGCTCGCCCCTCAACCGATCCTTCGGCGAGCCATTGCTTGACCACGCCAATTTCCTCCACGCTTAACCTGCGCTCGTCGGCGAAATCGCCATAACCAGGCACGGGCAACCAAGGAGGCATGTAACCCTTGGCGGTCACTTTCACGATCTGTTTCGCTCGCTTCTTCACGTCCGAGTAGCTCAGCAGGTTGAACGGAGCCGCCTGGCCCGGCCGATGACAGCGGGCGCACTGGCCAAACACGATGGGGGCAACGTCTTTGCTAAACGTGAGCGTCCCTCGGGGACGCGGCAGGTAAAGATCAGCGGCACCGGGTCTCTCGAATCGCGAATGGAACCCCAGGCTGATGGCCACGACAACGCCCGCAGCCAAAAGCAGAAGCAGCAGCTGGCCCCGCCTCCGTTCGGAAGCCGGCTTCACACCGTTTGCGCTTCGCTGCGGATTTCGGGCCGATTCATGCCTTGCCCGCCTCTTCTTCACGTCCGCTTGATAACACCGCGCCCAGACAAGCTCAAGCGCGCTCTCTCCAGTCGCGCACACGGCTCGTCACGGTAACGGCGGCCGCGGGCTCACGGGACATCCCATTCTGTTCCTCGCCGTCCTGCAAAAGGCAAAAGTTTTTTGTGGCAAGAGTTTTTTTGTGAGAGTTTTTTTGTTGACGGCGTGCGCCTGATGGGATAAAAGATGTTCCATCCCGGCTGACTTATGAAGAAACAACCGCCCCTCCTAGGAGTCCTGTACCCACTTCGCGCAGCGACTGTTATTGCCCTGCTGTTGACATTCCAAGCGCCCGTCCTTGCCCAGTCACCTCCGGCGAAACTGGTTGCCTTCTGGGATTTCAACGACGCCGGTAACACCAACCGGACGCTGGATAAGCTCCACGGCTACCTCGGGACCTTGCGCGGCGGTGCGGTTTACACGGCTGACCAGGGCGGGCGATCGGGCCAAGCCGGCGACCGCGCCATGGACTTCGGCCGCACCACCGCTGGCCAGGAAGTCGTTGTCAACAACGCCGGGTGGCTGAATGCGTTGACGGCTGGAGATCAGTTGACGGTTTCACTCTGGATCAAGCATTACCAGATTTCCGACTCTTCCGCCTTCTGGTTGGTCTCTCCCTCAAGTGCCGGGAGCTCACGCGGTTTCCAAGCCCACGTGCCGTGGAGTGATGACACGATCTATTTTGACAACAGCGGCACCGACCGCATCAGCGCGAACATTAACACGTACTCCGGTTGGGCCGATGACGGCTTCTGGACGAACTGGCACCACTTCGCCTTCGTCAAGAACGGCACTCTCAAGCAGATTTGGATCGACGGGAATATGTTTCTAGACGGTGACCTGGCGAATCCTCTCCCGACGGATTTTACCCAGATCGTCATCGGAGCGTTCGTAGGCGGCGCAAATAATCTGCATGGACAAATTGACGAGTTTGCCGTGTTTGGAAGCGCGCTGGATTCCACGGCGATTGGCAAGCTGGCCCAAGGTGTGTCACCGACGAGCTTTGACGCAGACACCGATAACGACGGCATGCCTGACTGGTGG